>Ga0255756_1000449_pt1 | contig 50593 bp, 32 predicted proteins | sample 011ome_20_FD_179956 | JGI IMG/M metagenome (GOLD analysis project Ga0255756, IMG submission 179956) | Coastal salt marsh microbial communities from the Groves Creek Marsh, Skidaway Island, Georgia - 011509CT metaG (version 2) | ecosystem: Environmental > Aquatic > Marine > Intertidal zone > Salt... | reverse complement strand
GCCGTTCACGCAGTTCATGGCTTGGTGGCCTTCGATGCCGCATATGTTGCACGCGTGGATGCTCGATCCCGCTGGTCGTCGTAATTTGTGGTGTTTTTCCATCTTTCTATGCCACTTGAAACAGAGAAGAAAACAGACGCGTTTCTGCTCTTTCTTGTTTTGACGATTTTGAGGGGAGTTTCTGGGTGGGAGGAAGACAGACGAACGAAATTTTCGTTCGAAAAAAGACCAAAGGAGAAGACCCACCAAAAACAAAACTCAGCACATCCTCACACATTTAGCTAGTCTTTACACACACACATCATGGTCAACGTGCGTCCACTTTAAACGATATTGTTTTTCTTCTCAAACGCGACGCATCTTTACGACGATTCTGCGTTCGCGTCTGGGCGTATCCTTTCTTTTTTTAATACGCGCGCGCACAATTTTTCCACCTCCGCGAAACGACTTTGAATCATCAGTGGTAGTTTAGCGAGAAATTTCCGGAAACTAACCCCACGCGGTCTCTTCCGAACATCATACACAGATTCCAAAAACTCGACGAACGTATTGCAAGGGATGCAAGAAGCACGCGATCCAAAAAGTGACGCAGTACAAAACCGGGAAGGCGTCTTTGTACGCGCAAGGTACGCAAAATTTCTCCCATTTTTTTGCGTCGTTGTGTAAAACGCGCGCGCGCGAGTGAAATTCGACCGGGAATAGACGGTGACGCGAAGGTCTAGAGTTTGAAAAAGTCGACGAATGGCAAAGTGCAGACTTTTGTGCGTGCAATGAAATGAAAAGAGTGCACGCCTTAGCGGTTTGGGTGCTTTCCTAGCGCGTACGCGTTGGTGAGATTTTTCACCGAAGAGGGTCAAAAACGCAGAAACTCTCCCTTTCGAGGAGGAAACAAAGTCTCGCTCGCGCGATTGGAACGAAGCGCACGCACGCGTTTAATATTCTTTTTTACTCACACGACTTCTCTATTTTATCATCTGCAGGTAAACGCCGTTACGACAGAAAACAATCTGGTTACGGGGGTCAAACCAAACCAGTGTTTCACAAAAAAGCAAAGACCACGAAGAAGATCGTCTTGAAACTTACCTGCAACACGTGCAAGCGCTCGTGCATGCACAAAATCAAACGTTGCAAGACGTTTGAAATCGGTGGGGACTCAAAGAGTAAGGGTGGTGTCCACGGTTAATTGACGCGTGTTTGTGTAAGATTTATTCTTATCATCAATCACGTTGTCGTGTATATCGGGGGCGCGTTGTGCTCCGCTCGCGATTCGTATTCCTAAACTTTTCTCTCGCTACATCCGTTTCTCGTCTACCTTTATTCGAGAGCGCTTAGAGAGAAAAAACTCTTTCACGAATCGCGCGGTGCGGGCCATCGACTCCTCACATCACAGCAGTTATAGTCGTTTTTAGCTTTATCTAGTAGCCTGGTTGTCAGTGTGTTTTATATTGAGATATATTACAACAAATAAGTATTTTACTCCTCCGTCTTCCTCTCTCTCTTTGCTTTTCTTTGCTCCCTTTTTTGTTTGAGTGAGCTCCCAAAAAACGAGACCAAAACAACACCAAAAATTTTCATCCAGCCTTTTCCCCATTCTCTCCTCCTCTCGTTTCCGCGCGAGCGTGTGTGTTTGTACATCAATCATCACACAAAATGGCGGAACCAGGGAAGAAATACGTCGATGGTGCCGATTACTACGGCGATACCACGTATCTGTGGCGAAACATGAAGGTTTTGGGTATCATCACTTGCTGTAAGTATGCGTCGTGTGCGCACCGCACGTCCCTTGGATTTGCCGCGGGAAGATTTTAGAGGAGGATTTTGAGAGGGATCTCTTTTTCTCTCCTCTTCTCTCTCTCGTTCGTTTGTAAAACATCGTCGCGTTTACGCATCGTTCGTTCGCACCTTCAACGCGATGTTGTTTCTTACGCTAAATTACAACTTTGATCTCTCTCTCTCTCTCTCTCTTTCTCTCTCGTGTGTATTAAAACAACAGATTGCATCATCGGGTCGCAACTTTCCGTGGTGAATAAAATTGCCGTCACCGATATCCCTGTCCCTAATGTTATTTTGGTCATTCAATTCGCGACGGCGTCGTTTTTGCTCGGCTTAGCGCACATGTTTGGAATGATTAAGTTGGAGAATATCAACATGAGAACGTGTATTGGATTTTTACCGTTCGTGGCGTGTTTCTTTGCTCTTTTGAGCTCGGGTATGTGGGTGATGAAAGTCGCTCCTTTAGAGACGTTTATCGCGTTCAAGTCGACGACACCCATTGTCTTGTCAATGTTAGATTATATGTTCATGGGGAGAACATTTCCAAGCTTGAAGTCACTCTGTGCGATGGCTGGTATCACCGGCGGGGCGGTTTGGTACGTATCTGGCGATGTTAAATCGGAAAAAATTGCATACCTGTACTGCGCAGTTTTTGTTTTCATGGCGTGCATCGAAGGGGGGGTTGCAAAAGATACGATTAATAGATATCAAATGAACTCGTGGTCGAGAACATTTTTGGTGAACACTTTGTCGATACCGGTCGGTATCGTTTTGTCTCTCCTTACCGGTGAAGCTGAAAACGTGAAAAATGGCATGGACGCGAACGGAAACGCGTTGAAATTTGGAAACCGAGGACTTATTGCGTTGGTGTGCTCGTGTTTTTTTGGCGTTGGGATGGGTCTTTTTACCATGCTCATCAGAGATGCGTTGAGTGCAACTTCGTGTGCGGTTGTTGCGACGTGCAACAAGTTTCTCGCCGAGGTTGTGAACTTTTTCATCTGGAAAAACCATGCCTCACTGGAAGGCGCGGGGGCGGTGTGCTTGATCATGGCGAGTGGTATTTTTTACGAGCAGGCGCAGTTACGACCGGGGGAGACCGGCTTCAACCCAAAAACAATATTGCCTTGCATACCTCGAAGGGTTTTAGGTATCGTTCCTGACGAAGAAGGAGTCAGAGAAGGCCTCTTAGGAAAGTAAAAGCGCTGTTTTATTCACGGTGGTTATTTTTGCGTGCTGTATTAAATTTAGAGTTAATTCAGGCAGTGAGTGAGAGTTGCGCGCAAGCTCGTTTGTAATGTCAATCTATATATACTGTATATATGTAGTTTCAACTTCAACAAAAACTGATTTAAAGTATGCTATCCATTTGCGTGAACACGGCATCGACGTCTTCAATTTCCAAAATTTTATCCAACAGGACTTCGTTGGCTTCCGCATCTTCCTCAGAAACTTCTACGTTTGCTAATGGTAACAACTTTAATCCAGAGTTCTCGGCGTCTACATCAAATCCACCATCAATCAACGAATCTCTCACGCTCGCAAATGACTGGTATTCCGCGATAACAACGTAACCATCCTCGGAAAATTCGTCGTTCTCCTTCACATCGTCTGCGCCAGCCTCAATGGCTGCTTCAAAAATCGCATCTTCGTCCCCGGATTTCAAATACACGAGACCTTTTCGTTCGAAGTTAAACAACACCGAACCGGACTCGGCCATTTTCCCGCCACCTTTCTTAACCGCCGCTGGGATGTCTCCGGCGCATCGATTCACGTTATCTGATAACACTTCCATGACGATGCCGACGCCGCCGTGTCCGTAACACTCGTACGTCAACTCCATGAAATCGCCGCCTTTTGCCTCGCCCGCCTTCTTCAAGTTTCTCTCGATTAAATCCGCTGGCACAGACATTCTTTTCGCATCTTTTAAAATGCCTTGCAAACGCACGTTATCCGTCCCCGTCCCGCCTTCTTTCGCCGCCCGCGCGATTTCTTTCCCAAACTTCCCATACAACTTTGTTCGAATGGCATCGTTTTTGTTCTTCGTTTGTGCAACCTTCGCGGCTTTTCTGCCCATGTATACCCTCGTATCTCTTTTCGGAGTATTTCCTGCTCTGTTGTTCTGTTGTTGTGTTCTCGTCGTCGTTCTCGTCGTCGTCGTCATCGTCGACGAACGCTTCATGCTTAAAGTAGAAGACGACGTTGCCGATGGTGTTGTTGGTAATGCCGTCAAACAAGTCGCCGACATCATTTTTTATTTGTTGTGCTCTCTCTGCGTCCTTTATGAAGATGACTCTTCGTTCGTTCTCGAAGAGAAAAAGGATCGTGCGCGCGTGTGTGGTGTCTGTGCGTGTATTATAGAGACAGAAGAACGCAGTGCGAAGGAGTGCGTGCGTGCTTCTCCTCTTTTGATTTGAGGTAAACTTTTTTTAAGCAGAACACTTTATCCAGAGGTGATATAATAAGAGAGAGAGACTATGAGTAGACAGGTAGAGAGAGGAGCAGGGAGAACTCATCCCTCGAGACTCGAGACTCTCATCGTTAAGAAGGACTTTTGTCAAGAAGACAGAATTTAGAGATAAATTTTTCCACAAGAATAATAATCGGGATACACACGCGCGCGTTGAGTGAAAGAGAGTAAGAAGAGTCTTCGTAATCATCATCATCATCATCATGCGGAGGTGCGCGCACACCGCGTTGTTCACGAAGATGGTCGCCTCGACGACGGAGATGTCTTCTTCTCAAAAGATGACGACGATAATTCGGCAGTCTTTTTCTTCTTTTGGCGGCAAGCTGGTGGAAGAAGAACAATCATCTTCTTTGCCTGACTTTCGCGACGGAAAGACGAGGAGTTGGAGCGCTGCGAGTAATAACAGCAGCAGTAGTCGACGAAGATACCATCACCAAAGCCAACGCTGCTACTCTGGAAGAGGTGGAGTATTATTGAACGACACACACGACGTATCGAGAGGAAGAAGAGAAAAAAATTCTTTTGGAAGTAGAAGAGGAGGAGGAAGAACCTTCGTTTCGTCCTCTACGTCTCTGTTCGCGAAGACGTATTACGATACTCTAGATGTTCCAAAAAGCGCCTCTCAAGGCGAGATTAAGAAGGCGTATTATAAATTAGCGAAGAAATACCACCCAGACTCTTCCGGAAAAGCGAAAGATGATGCCACGGAGAAGAAGTTTCAAGAAGTGCAGAAGGCGTACGAGTGTTTGAAAGACCAAAACCAGCGACAGACGTACGACGCGGTGGGGCACGACACGTACGAACAAATGCAAAATGGAGGAGGTGGTGGTGGTGGAGGAGGAGGGGGACAAAGTGCATACGGTCAAGGCGGTGGTTTCCAAGGATTTCAAGGTTTTGGAGGACCTGGGGGAGGATTTAGAGTGCATTACGAGGGTGATATGGGCGACGGAGATCCTTTCGAGTCTCTCTTTGGGCAGATGTTTGGCGGCGGGCAAGGACAGTCTCCGTTTGGGCGTCAATCGTTCGATGTGCAAGGTCAAACGACGATTACTCTAAAAGAAGTCTATTTTGGAGCGAAAAAGACTTTGAGAGTGCCAGATACTATCGTTCAAGATAAGGATGGAAAGAGGAAAACAGTGAAAGGCAGGGACGTTGTGGTTGATATCCCACCCGGGATTGAAGACGGACAGAGATTGAGATTGCACGGACAAGGTATCGATCCGGAAGTGCAAGGACGACAACCAGGAAGTTTATACGTTACCGTTCGAGTATTAGAGGATCCGAAGTTTGATCGAGTAGGTGCTGATATCGTCACTTCGGTTTCGTTAAATCTCACGGAGGCTATTTTTGGTGGCGAAGTGAAAACTACAACCCCAGGCGAGGATATTTTGAGAGTGAAAGTAAAGCCCGGAACTCAACACAACGATCGCGTCCGGTTGAGAGGGAGAGGTTTACCTACAGTACTCGATGGTTTAGGCATGTATAAGGGAGACATGTACGTCAGGTTTAAAGTCAAAGTGCCGAAAACGGTCGATATGAATGAAGAACAAGAACAGTTGTTGAGACGATACGCTGAGATTGAAGCGGAAAAGAACGCTAGCAAGGATACAACAAGTACTTCGTCTTCGTCATCATCGAAAAATAGTAATAGCGCGGATACTTCGGACACCGCAAACAATAGTAATAGCAGTAGCAGTAGCAAATTTACTGCGAGAGGATCGACGAGTGAAACAGGAGAGGAGGAGGAGGGGGAGGAGGAGCAGCAACGGCAGCAGCAGCAACACAAAGACAAAGAAACGACGGCTTAAAAAAGCAAGCCAAGCTTTTGTCTGGAAAGTATAAAACAACGGCACGTATAAGAATAAAAAGAAAAGAGAACGAAGGTGATCGCGACAACAGTTTTTAATAATTATTATTATATATAAGATGAAGTATTTTCGATTATAGTTTACATAAGGTGCTTTCGGCGGTCTCTCCTTTTTTTTGCCGCGAAAGCCTTCTATTATAAGAATACAAGTACTTGTCGTCGCGAGAAGTTACTACCGCGGTCCTGCTCCCTTCAAACGATCGAGCGTCTGGAGCGCTTTGTCCATCTTTTCAGCGGCGTCTTCAAAAGCGTGGAATTTGTTCTTTGCGGATGAAACGCGTTCAATTTTAATCCCAGATAGCCGTAAAAACGCGTTCTTCAAATCCGCCTTGTTCTCTAAATTCTTCTCGATATCGCTCACAGACATGGTCTGAATCGCTTGCTGATACTTCTTTGCCGTTTCAATAGCGTTTGCTGCACCTTCCACCGTCAAGGGTGGTTCTTTTAACATCAGTCTGTTCTTTCTGCACTCGTTTAATACGATTGGTATGCCTAAAACCGTAGCCGGTCGAATATCTTTGTTCACTTCCTTGGCGATTTCCGGCGAAAAGTGCTCGGCCATTTTCCCGACATCCTCGTACGAAATGCCCGCTTTCCTGGCCATTTCCACGATTTGAACCCCATCTACGCTCAAATCTATTATTCTTTGGTCCACCTCCAACCAAACGTGCGCATCACATCGGACGCCTCCGTCGTTTTTTTTCGTAGATTTCACGTAGCCAACTTTCACTTCAACTGTGCTCTCGTCGATGCCGTTTTCAACCAAAGCGTGCTTTAAAGCCATGGATATCACCAATGACGCGTTCTCTAATCCACACTCTGGGATAATTGACATAGCTTCAGCGCACAAACTCACCATAACTCGGTCTCTCAACGTTACCGATGGTTCGTTCAGCGCGAGCTTTATCACGCAGTCGGAAAGCGATAACGATTTCCCGTCCGAAGTTCGAATTTCTCGCTCGAGCTTTTCGTATAAGCTCACGGACTGGTCGAGCTTTTTCACGTTGTTCACTTCGTTATTCGCGGCGCTGAAGAACCCAGAAGCGCTGGCTGAAAACGACGTTTTGATTCCGTCTTCTCTCTTCTTACTTTTGCTACTACCCATCGAAGTGTCGAAGCTCTTTCGAGAAGAAGAAGAAAGAGAAGAAGAAGAAGAAGAGGTGAAAGAAGTTTTTTGTGTTCCCCTCATCTTTGCCGATGATGATTTTGAACTCGCTGATGAAGCTTTTATTCCTTCTCGGCCCCTGCTCTTTCTCAACGAAGAAGAAAAAGAAGAATAAACATTATTATTGCCCCGAGACAACGATAATACGTTTGGTCTGCCGCTGGTTGATGGTAAGCACAGCATCGCGTATATGTTATAAATAATTTTGTGTGGAGACAAGTGTTTTGAATCTTTTTTCTCCCTTTGGGCTTTGGGCAGTTTCAGCTGAATCCGCTCCCCCCTCTTTTTCGCTTTTCCTCACTTCTTTCTCTTTTTGGTCGGTCGTCCCGAAAATATTCCAGCACCCCTTTTTTGTCACAAACTGATGACACACTTTGTTCCCCGCCGCGAAACGAACAACACAACAACGACAAAAAGAGAGAAGGAAGAAGTAATAACGGCGAGAGTTTCCTTTCCTTCTGTACCTCTCGAGCGTAAGTGGTGGTGCGAATATTCTTCTCTCTCTCTGGACGAAAACGCGCGCTTCTTTCGAGAGATATATTTTTTCTCTTCTTTTTCTCACCCCCAGAAAAGAGAGTTTCTCGAGAAAGAAGAAGAAAGAAAAGAAGAAGAAAGAGAAGAAAAGAGGAACAATTTTTTCTCGAGAGAAAAAGACACGAGAAAAAACACAAAAAGAAAAAAAAACCGCTCATAAACTTTGCTCCCACTCCCGGAACGTGTACAAGAAAACAGATGAAAGAAGGCACGGAACGCGAAAACGGTGTTAACGCGGGCGATGCGTGCGTAAGGTTTTGATTTTCAAGCGCGCGTGATTGATTCTTTCTTCGATGGAAAACTCGGAGTTTTTTTTTTCTTTTTGGAGGAAAAGGTTGTTTTACAATCAAGGAAAAGAGAAGAAGAAGAAGAAATTTCTTCTCGTGTTTGAACAGGCTGTTTTTGGCTGAGTGAGTGACGAGGACAGAGAGAAAAAAAAACAAACTCGATCGATGAAGAACAATTTTTTTTTTCTTTCGATTGAATCGCGTTCGATTTCAAATTGAATTGTCGGGTTTTCAACCGAAAAATAGACATCCTTAGACCGCTTCACAATGTCCGGACTAAGAACAAAAAAGCGAGCGCTAAGTTAGATTTTTCGAATGTGCTTTCGTTTGTGCGATATGATCATCAATAGGATGAGCATTGTTGTGTAAAGTTGGCGATTCTGAGTGAAATTCTTATCGCTTCTTCTTCTTTTGAGTGTTGCTGGATCGATTTTAGAACGAGGAAGACGAGAAAAGTCGCGCTTGAAAAAAAATTGAAGTGCGATTCTGCGGTTGATTTTCGGTGAAAGAACGCGCATAAAAGCAGAAAACGAGTCGCATATTTGTCACTCGAGGACATCTCCGTCGTTCTGCGCGAGTAAACGACGAAAATTTGATATGAACGCGCGGTTTCGTCGCAACGATAAAACCCGCGTCGTTCGAACGAGCGCGGAAACTCCGGACCGATAGTTTCGGAAAGGAAACCTCTAAAACGCCAAAAAAGAGCGCAGGATATCGATCCTAGTTTGTTTTTTGTCACCAGAACGTGGATTTCGCTTCATAAAGATTGTTCCAACTTGGTGATTTTTGGGGACAAATAAGCGAGCTCCGAGCGAGCCGTCTCGCTCGGTTTCTCGCGTTTGACCCGCGTAAAGAACTCTGCGTCGCTTTTAAGAACTAATTTTGATTTAAATGACTTGAAACTTCTAGAGATGATAGAAAGTATATCCTTACGTCGTTTGAGATGATGCGAATACGTCAGAGCATCTTTCCATACGCGTTCACGCTCGTTATGTAATATTTTTGTTTTTCTCGATTGTGTCTTTTTCATCGCGGCGAGTTTTCGAAGAGAAGGCATTTCAAATTCGAACAAATTTTTAGTCAAAGCGCGAAATTTTTAGAAGGCCCATAGAATTCAATAAAAGAGAACAAAAACGTGATAGATCGATAGTGTATGTTGTGGTGGTTCATTAGATATCCTGACATGTATATATTTTTCTGGTTTAGATTGTTATTACAAAAGAAAAACATCGCGGTTCAAATTCGAGAATTTGAATCTTGTTATTTTTCCAACGATCTAATTTTGATTTTTTAAAAACATCCTGTCGCCGGGTGAGATACACGACCGGATTCCATCCATCCTTCCATTTGTAAAGTGTCCGTATTGAAGTGCATTTTGTAGTTTACGACGCTTACTTCTTCTTCGGGGCAGCCTTCTTGGCAGCCTTCTTCTTCGGCGCCTTCTTCTTGGCAGCCTTCTTCTTGGCCGGGGCCTTCTTCTTCGCTGCCTTCTTTTTCGGCGCAGCCTTCTTCGCTACCTTCTTGGTGGCTTTCTTCGCAACTTTCTTCGCGCCGGCCTTCTTGGCGGCTGGCTTCTTCTTCGGGGCGGCTTTCTTGGCGGCTTTAGCTGGCATATTTATATATAAGGTATGTGTACGTGTGTTTAAATTTATGACGCCAATTGGAATTTGAATTGCCCAATTATAATTGAGCGATAAAAGTTTTCGACACGATCCAGAATTTATTTTGTAACCCCCTTCGTTCTTTGGCGGCTCGCGTTTTTGGAACAGAAAAAAGAAGAAGAAGAAGAAGAGAGAGGAACCCGAATTTTTTGGACCGACGAGAGAATTTTTTTCTTTCCTTTTTTGGCCTGCTTTTTTGGTGGTTCCCTTTTCTCTCTCTCCTCTCGAAACGAAACAACATCCTGATCAAAAACAAGAACACAAAACGACACAACAAAAAAGGAAAAGTACCTTCTTCAATCGAGCGTCGTCTTTTTGGACTCTTCCTCCTGTCGTACTTTTCAATCTCAGCGACGCATTCGCGTTCGTTCGTTTGTTCGCGTCAGATAGTAGAAGAAAAAAAAGAGCTCTCTTTTTTTTGTCTCTTTCAAAGGCGCCGGAAAGGACGAGAAAAGAGAGGGACGAGAAACGCAAAAAAAAGCTTCTCTTTCTTTCTCTTTTTTTGATCGAAAAGGCAAAAACCTCCTTTGCAAGAGTCCCAAAAAAACAAGAAGAAGAAGAAGAAGAAAAAAAACATAAACAAAAAAGGAGAGGAGGATAAACGGTGATGTAGAGATACATTCTGGTTCAAATGAAGAACACGCTGGATCGTCATCGATTCATTACGAATATATCCCTCGCGTGGTGAACTCTGAACGAGAGTACTGACGTTTTACGAAGCGCACGAGCCGCGACATTTTTTATAATATTTTTTTTGATGAGTTTTTTCTCATTTTCATTTCTTCTCTTTTCCTCTCGTTTTTGCTGGGTGGTTTTCAAGAACAAGAGAAAGAGAGAGACGCGCGAGAGGACAAATTTTCTTCTCTTCCTTCGAACACAACAAAAAGAGAAAAAATACGTGTTCTGTCTGCGCAGTAAAAGTCGCGCAGACGTGCGATATAAAAACCGATCATCAAAACAGACGACGAACGCGCTTTGTGTATCCTCCTCGTGGGCGTTTTCTTCTCTGCACTTGAAGCCGCTTCGACATTTCTACTCGCGCGCGAGGAATATATTTTATTATGGTTTTCTTTTCTTTCTTCTTTCTTTGGTTTTGATGAGTGACTCGACTCTTTTTTTCTTTTTTCTTCTTGCAAAAAAACAGAGGAGGTCTCTCTCGTTTTGGTCTTTCCAGAAAAAAGAGAAGAGAAAGAAGAAGAAGAAAGAAAATTTTTTTTCAAAGAGTTTTCTCTCTTCTCTTTTCTTCTCCTCTCTTTTTACTCTCTTTTCTCTTTGCGCGCACGAGAACACCTCTCATCGAATCTTCTTCCGTCATACTTCAACAACGCACCATAAAACTTTAACAGAGATTGCTTCTGGTACATAAATACGCGCGCTTACAAGATATCGTCCCTCAAAACAGTCTTTATTATTCAACTAACCATTCGCGCGAACAAAACCGAAAGTGAACACCACGGTGTGTTCATATTTGCTGTTTTGGGTGATTTTTGAATTTTGAACACCCTAAATAAGCCGAGCACCCTAAACTCAGGGAAAAGAGAAGCGGAGATTCAGAAAAGTTTTCAAAAGTTGCCCCTCTCACCACGCACGCGTCGTCGAAAATGGACGACGACACGAGTAAAGAGAACAAAACTCATAGCAATAACAACAACAACAATGGCAACAGCGCGGCGACGACGCCATCATCGGTGCGTCGTGTGTCTCTTTTTCTTTCTTCGTTATGTATCGCACTTTTCATTTCTCGCCTTCTTTGAGAGGCCAAAATTCAAACGGGAAAACTCTTTCAATTTTAACCAAAACTCACCTCTCTCTCTCTCTCTAATTAGATACTAAAGCGGGAACGAAAGCAAGCTCTCGGAGATGCGTTAGCCCCGAACGCGTCGACCAGGCGAAAAGTAGAAGAAGATAACAACAACACTGAAGAAGAAGTAGATATGGAAAACGATAATAATAATACGACGACGACGACAACGACGAGAGAATTAGTAGGAGCGCAAAAAATTCAAACTGCGGGCGTTGTTGTCGCTGATCCGCAATCGCGAACGATAGCGCAATCGCCTTCGTTCCAAGCGAAGAAGAAACGAAGACAAAGTCTCGGAGGGAGACGCGTTTCGTTCGCTCAGCCGAGAGAATTGGAGGAAGTGAGAGAGTATTACAAGGTGCGTAACGAAGAGGGACACTACCCCACAATTTTGTTTTTTTACTCAAAGAGAGAGAGAGAGAAGGGGAACAAATAACAAAAGTTGTGAATTCTTCTTTCTTCTTTCTTCTCTCTCTCTCTCTCTCTCTCTCGTTTATCCACCAACCATTGTTTTCGTTTTCGCGATATATTTGACGACGACGACGCAGAATATCACAGACACATCGACTGACCAACCATCATGAAACTCTTTATCACATTTATAAAACCCGTACAGGAGAGCAACAACTCGAACACAAAGACGCGCGATTCGTTTGGAACAGCGGGAGGAGGAAAAGGAGGAGCAGCATTAGATGAGACTATGCTCAACCAAAGCTTATTGAACGATTCATCAATCGTGAACGATGACGTTGATTTCCAGTTGAGTGGTTTAGAACCGTTGCAAGAGGAAGAAGAGGATGGAGACGTGGATGACGACGTCACGAGGAATCAGACAACGACTGGATTTAGCTATCAACCCACCGAAGGTTTGACGACGTCGGTTATTCCGAGCATGGCCAATTTGGTCGAAGAAGACGAAAAAGAGGACGACGATGACGAAGAAGAAGGAAGGGATAAGAATGTTGGTGCGGGAGGAAGAGGTGATGAAGGCGCGACGACAGCCTTGATTACGGAGGCGGTGCCATCAATGTCGAGATTATTGGACGAAGATGAAGAACACGATAAAGAGAATATTAGCGCCACTGAAAATCGGAGCGTGGATGCGAATGTCTCCGCAGAGCAAGTAGTGCAACAAGAAGATGAAATTACTCTCGGAAGTGTTTTGAACGTCACGGTGAACAACAACCAATCGATAGCATCGCAGTATACCTCGGGAGGAACCGAAAAATTGAACGTCACGAACTCTGTCGATGATTCGATGATGCAAAACAACAACAACAATAACAAGCAGCAACCGATTACGCCGAGTTTTACGTTTGGATTTGATAGCTCTCTTGATCCGGATCTCGTCGATAAAGATGGAAGTTCTCGAGAACATGCTACAATCACGCCGGCAACGGCGACGACGACGGCGACGAGGATGAACACAACGACGAGATTGAATAATACCACCACCAACAACACTACGACGATAAATACTGGAACAATGAATGTGACTATGGGATACGACGATGAAGACTTCGACGAGATTGACTTGAGAGCAAAAGCGAACAAGGAGATGGGAACAGAGACATACGAATTTTTGTATGGAGCAGGCGCCAACGCGACTCGAAGATTGACCGGAACGCAGCCGTTGAATTCGACTAACACGTTATCATCTTCTGCTCAAGAAACACCTTCGATGACCCTTGGGGGTAACGTGGCCAATGCGAATACTACGCAACTTCAAACGCCATTCGACGCTCCGAGTTCAAACGCAAAGAGCGAACACGATGGTTTCACTCCGGGTGAATCTACTCTTCGTATGGCAGAAGCGCTTCGTAAGCAACAGCACGGTCAGGAGGCTTTGCAAACGATGCGAATGAATTATCAAGTTGATGGAAATGACACGAATATGCATTCGGTCACGGTTACGAAAGACGATATCTTTCGTCGTCAAAGTCAAATGTACAACACGCCGGGTGCGAGATACAACAGAAATAGACGCTCATCTGCTTTGATGTTACTGGATAGATCCGAGCTCCACGGTCACTACACGCCAACGTTCGATAATGACAAGGCGCGAAACTTTGGAACGCCGGCGAGAAAAGGTGCGTTGAAAGGATTACCCGTCGAATTACCGCCGATTCCGGATGCGTTATTAGCGAAAGACGCGAAACCGTTGGAACTCTCCGATTTGTATCACGCGTGTCAAGTTTCGTTCGTTCCGGCGGAGAACATGCGACGAAGTTCAATCGCGTTTGGTCAGTTAGCGACGCTTCCGCCTCCAGAAACGTGTGAAGACGGGTTGAAGATTGTCTGTCTCGTGAATCCTTTGATTGAAGCGTTGGAATCGTTTCACGAGGATCTTGGTGAAAAAATGCACTCGTTATCCGCAGAGGTTGAGAAATTACGCTCGGAAGTCGAAATTGCGCAACCGATGTTCCTTCGTTTAGCTTCTTCGGACGATCCCCAGCACAAGCGAGAAGTTTCAAGAGCTGGTCAAGCGCTGAAGAAAAAATGCAAAATGGAAGCGAACGAACGCTTTGATCGTCGAAAGCTCAACGCGGAAACAACGGTCAATGAAGCCTTGCGTGCGCACGAAAAAATTGCCCAAAACTCCAAGGAATCCGTGCGTCAGTCGCGCGAACGTCTCGTCGAGTTGAGGCACATCGCCGAACGTAAACTCGAACTTTTGCGTAAAAAGCGTTCCGAGCAAATGCTCGCTATCGAAAATGCGAAGAAACCGGATGCTACTCGCACGGACGTTATGAATGCAGTTTTAGATTCTCGAGCAGCTTTACAGGCCGCGAATAACTTAGACATCAAGCTCGAAACGACTGTTGCCGAGAAACAGGCGAAGCAAGTTGCGCTCCCGAACGAAGTCGAGTCGTTGAAAGAGCGCGTCGAGGAGATGCGAATTGCCGTACAGAACGATCCAACTTTAGAAAACAATCAGGAATTGACGATGAATCTCACTAGAATGATTACGGCATCTTCAATGAAGGCTCTTGGAAATGGTAATAGTAGATTTTCCATAGCTGCCAATAACGCACAGACTCCAGGAAAAATGAGACTCGCGAGCCGTGTTCGTCTTTCTCAGAAAGCAAAGAAAGCTGAAAGTTTGGCGGATGACTATTCTATCATCGCATCTTTAGCTCCGTTTTCCTTGGAACGCGTCGATGGCGCCGAATCGGCGGAATTGACTTTGAGAGTTGGCGAGTTGTTTTTGGTCACTTTAGATGCGCGAACCGGCGCCGGGAGGTGCACTCTGGTTCAATCGTCCAGCGATAACAACATCAACAGCGATTCGCCGTTAGGCATTGAGAATGTGAAGAAATTTGCCGCTGCCGTAGCTGGTGCACCGTTTGCGTGGAACATCGGGGATCAAAGCTCATCCAAGATTATCATTCCTGGTGCCGGATGCTCCGGCGTTTTACAAAACATATGCCCGAGACTGAGAGCCGCCGAGGCGATTGTAAAAGAGTGCGAAAAGTGCAGAGACGCGTTTACAAGCATTTCAAACATAGTGTTGGAAGAAGACGGGAAGATCTCGTTGACGTTTAGCGACGTCCGAAGAGGACGCATCTTAGATGTCAGTCTGGATATGAGATTAACTGTTGAAGACGCCGACGCTTCGAACGACTCCATCGGTTCGCGAGACGATGTGAAATGCGCTTTTGGATTTGGTACGAGCAAAGAAAATACGGAGAGAAGTTTGAGACGAGCGTTGCGAAGATCGAACGCTTCTGTTTTCGGCGCCAAGAAGCTGTTTTCTACGTGCAAACTCGTGGATGCAGTCGTCAGAGGCGGGGTGGATGCGACGAACGCCGCCTTTGCCGTTCCGGATTTACCGGCGAGCAAAAAGATGAGTTCGGGTAACTCTGCGCCTCTCAACACCGCCATGGTGCGCTAAATACTACATATATACACACACACACACACACTACGCTTTAGCTTTTATATTAATGTTGTTATTTCATCATCTTTATTATATACGAAGTATACTATTTACTCTCTTTCTTTGTGAAGCAAATTTGAGCACTTAAAAAACCACCAAAATCAGGTCATTTCAAACACCTTTCTTTGCTTTCTTTCGTCAGAAAAGAGAAGGAATCTTAGGACGCGAATTCGAAATAAAATCAATATCATGGGATCGACGAGCGAAGGCAGTCTCTTGCAAGAGACGCGATTGCTCTCGGATAAGATTTTGGAGACGGCGCACGTGTTGAAAACGGTCATGATGCGAGTGTCGACTTTAGAGAAGAAGATGGAGAGTTTACGAGAGGAAAATCTTTCTGAAAAATTGAAGAACAAACATTTGAATGCGGAATTGGCTCGCGAACGCAAACAATCACAAGAACAACAACGACGACAATCACAGCTACCTAATCATCATCAAAATACCAACCCCGATGATGATGGCGAGGTGGACGATGTGAAGACGCTGGTCATGATGAGACGCGCGGCAGGGAACGCGAGTACCGGAACGACGACGACGACGACGACGACACCGAATGCAGTCCCTCGTCTTCACAACGAGCACCAAAAGAATAAGATTGTTGACGTGCAAACACCAACGGCGCCTATTCCTACCACGACGACGACGACAAACGCGCTAACGCCACACGACTCGGCGCACACGACTTCAGCGCGCATACCTAAAATTGCAAAGAAAAAGGAGCGCACGTTTGCACCGAACGATCCGAGAAGAGACGCGTACGCGGCGCGAGTGCCGGCTCAGACGATTACGAACAGGGTCCCCTCTATCGATACTTCGGTGGACACTTCGGCAGAGGAGAAAAAGCGACAACTGAAGAAGGAAGTCGTTGAACGGGAACGAGAAGAACGTGCCTCGAAGAAAGCAAAGACGCGCGACGACAACAGCAGCGACGACGACGACGACGCTTTGGCGGTGAAGTTCCAAAAGAGACCGGCGAAGAAAGAAAAGAAGAAACAGAAGAAAGGCGAACAAACAGCAGGAGGCACGGTAAAACTTTCGGAGCAAGAGGAACATCACTTAAAATACGGCCACGGAAGAAGAGGCGTTCGAGTGGATACGGTGCAAGGACCGGCGTACTTTGCTTTGGATGACGACCAGCTTCTCGGGATTGGAGATAGAGTAAACGTCCATCCGTTGACGCTGTATTCTTTATTTCGATGGGACCAGCCGCCCGAATTATCGCTTCGTTCGAGACTCCTCCAAGGGACTCGTTTATTTTTAGCGCCAAGCGAGGATTGGGAATTCGATTACATACGCGAAGATGAACTGAAAGCGATCACAAAAATGTGCGAGAAAATATCCAAAGCCTCGCCAGAGTTGTGTTTCGATGATGCAAACGTCAGAGCTTTAAAGAATAAAGTTCAAGAGCTATCTAAAAACAAGGACAAGGAATCTGCGGATCATTATTTCGTATCCCTGCCCTTTTATCGAGCGGTTAAAGAGATAATAAAAAACCAGAGCGCTACGAAAGATCATTTAGAGCGAGCAGAGAAAAAGTTTGCGCAACTTTGGCAAGCGGCGGGATTTTTAGAACCGGAGAGAAACGCGGCAACTGTTAGAAGCTTCGAAGAGCAAAGAAAAGCGTTTGAAGACCTCATCCAGTGGAATAGAGATGGCGGTAAATGAATTAGCAGTATACATCAACATATACTGTACCATGGTACCTAGGAACCGTTTACGTGTGCGAGATTAGAATTTGTAAATGTGGAACAACATACACCCCAATTTTTTAAAGAATTTTTATCACTTGTTCTTATACTCTTCGTCAAGCGCCATCACCAGTTTTCCCCCGCGTACAGCGGATAAAGTGGGCAATGAAGACGTTTCAAAAATCAATATATGTAAACCATCTCGCGTTTTGGAGTTCACCAGCGCTTTAAATCCGACGTTTTCAATGGTTTGCTGCCAGGTTTTTGCAACTAAATTTTCTTTCGATTTATCGAAGCCGTGCGGTTCGATAATCATCAAGAGTCCATCTCCATCTCCTTTCAAGCATTTTCGAGCGTTAATAATCATCTGAAATCGATTTTCGGGCGTCGGAACGTACGTGAGGACTAGCGAAAGCACCACGATGTTGAATGAGGACAATTTAAGCCCTTCAAGTCGTTTCGAAGAGGAGGAGGAAGATGTTTTGAGCAGCGTCTCAGCCCCGTTCTCGTCCTCGATGCGGTCAAAAAACTGTGCGTTCAGAAAATCACCCTCTAAGACATTCTCTGCTCCATCTTCCGGTGCCAAATCGAACGCGACGACTTTGCAGCTGCCAAAGTGCGTACTTTTGCGCTCGTACTCGCGATAAAAGTCCCAACACGAACCCACATCTAAAAGCCGAAACGTCTCTCCGTTTTTATCATCGTTTCCGTCACCGCTGCTATTACTACTTTTACTTCTATTTACTCTACCGTACCGCCTATTGCGATCTATCGATGCGTTGCGCGCCTCCACGACGCGAGCTGTTTCTTCGTTATTTCCCTCGCTACTTCCGTCTCTTTTGCGTTTACCCCGACGAAAAGCTATTCGAGTTGGCGCTAATTTTCCTACATCTTCACCGAGACTTGTTATCAATTTTCTTCGACTCTTTGCGTATTGCCTCCCATCCTCGTCACCATCGTGTTCGACATTGCTTTCCATCTTTCCGAAATAATGTTCAAAGAATTCGAAAGACCACGTGAGCGCATTTTTCACCCACTTACTCTTTCCGGTTGCCGCTGCCGCCTTGCTGTATTGTTGTAAATCTTCCTCGTTCGCTTCTGCCCCATCTCTCAATTTCTCGTGAACACTTCTTATGACTGTTTTCCGCCAAAAATGATCTTCGTTCGCCTTCTTCGCCATTTCGGCTACTTCACTGAGCGTCATTGCTCCTTCCACCAGTGCTCTTTTGCACACGACAAAGTCTAAAGCTATGAGTTTTGACGCGAGTTTCACGTCCTCGGCTATTGCTTTCAAATACTCTCTTCGTCTTCGGTTGTCGCTCTCGCCGTCGCTTTCGATTCGTTCTCGAACGAATTGCTGTGCGGTTGCTTCGGATATAACGTTTGGCATCTCCTCTTGTCCTTTTTCTTTAGTTTCGTAGTTGTTCGCTTTCGCGCACGTTTCGTACGCCGTTTTGACCATCCGAACAGCGTTCAGCTTTAAACCTTCTGGCACCTCTATTTTTTCTTCGTTCTCGTTCATATCCTTCGTCCAAGCCATCGAGGCGCTGTGCGTTTTCCTTCTCGTTTCACGTCTCCCTATATCCCCCAATGAACGAGAACAATCGAAACCGCAAACGGTAGCAGTTGTGGTATCAGTTGTAGCAGCAGCAGCAGCACTGGTCAGCGTTCTGAACGCGTTTTTCAAAGCCGGGTGCGGCCGTCTCAAATGAACGTAACTGTCTCTCGTTTTTTTCAGAGAACTCCTCCTCTCGAGAAGAAAGAATCGAGAGACGACGACGGAAACGACGAAAGATTTATTACCACCACCAAAACACAGTTCTGCGACGAGTTTTCCTCTGCGCATGCGCGACGTGTGAGTGAGATGATGCGCGTCGGCGTGTTTTTTTCTCCCGAGAAAAGACTGATGATGATGAGAGAGACAAAAGAGAGAGAGAGAGAAAGAAAGACGCGAGAAAAAGTGCGACAAATGGGGCAAAAAACCAAAAAACCAAAAAATTCCTTCTTCTGTTCTTCTGCCGCTTTTTCTTCTTCTGCATTTTCTCGTATTTCTTCACAGTTGTTTCGCACAACAACAAGACAAAAGAGAAAATGGGGAAAAAAGGGACCGCATCAAAGAAGAAGCAGTCACCGGGTGCTGCTGCTGCTAAAACTCCTTCCTCACCGAATAAGGTATCGCGCGATTCCTATTTCTTTTCTTTTCTTTTCTCTTTGACGACTCTTTCGTCGTCAAGTTGCGTTGCGTTCTGGAAATCTCTCATCTTTCGGCCGCCAGAACGCATCATCATCATCATCATCGTTTTTCGTAACGCCGTCTCGTATTTTAATATCATCGGATGATGAGACCAAAGCGCTGACCTGGAGGACGTTTACGACTTTCATTTCTTTCAGGCTAAGCGGAAGAACGCGAAGAAGAGCAACAAAAGAAGCATGAACAACAACAACGCGAAGAAAAAAGGAGGCGATGGAGACACGACAAAAAGTACTCAATCCTCCGATACAGAAGAGAGCCTATCGATTGACGAGGAAGACGTCGAGTTTGTGACTAAAAACGCGCTGTTCACCAAACGATTGCTGGCAAATTCGAAAGAACTTGAAGAAGAGAAAAAAGGTAAGAATGAGAAGAATAAAAGTCACGGAGACGCGAAGAACGATGAAGACGACGACGACGACGATAACGTAGAGCGCATGTTCTTCGAACAGGAAAAAGCGAAGAAAAAGGAAGCGTGGGAGAAGAAACAAAGAGAAATGTTGAAGAAAAAGAAGATGAGAGAAGAAAATAAAGGTGATGAAGACGACGACGACGACGACGACGATGAAGAAGGCGACGTGCGTTTGCTCCTTCCAGTAAAACGGTTAGATGGAACTCTCGTGAAGAAGCCCGTTTTAAAAGAAACCGAAGTGAGTGCGAAGGGTAAAAGAGGAAGAACGGACGAGTTTGAAGCGTTCCAGAATATCGACGACAATAGTGGTAAGAGTAGCAATAGCAACAGTAGAAAGAAATCGCTCGATGACGAGGATTTAGGATTAGAAAAAGCGAAGAAGGAGACGAAACAGAAACAGAAAGACGTTTCAGACGAGGACGCCTCTACAAAGAAGAAGAAGAAAGTAAATTGGTGGGAAGAGGACGATAAAAAGAAAGGAGCGAAAGAGAAGGGCGCACAAGGCGAGGATTCAAAAGATGATAGCGATGATGACGATGACGACGACGAATCAAGTGACGACCAGATGGAAAATGAGAACGTGGATTTTACGTTCTCGGCGAAAAAATACTTGGCGGATCCATCCGGACGAAGATTAGCTTGTCGTCAATTCATGGCTGAACTCTGTCAAAAAGCAATCGAACAGCCAGAAACGAGAATGAAAGATGCCGCGAAGCTCATTAAAACGTTGTGCGACGATCCACATTCGAAGGAAGTGGCGCAAGACGCGTGCGCTAGTATGACGCTACTTTTGCTTGATATTCTTCCGGATTACAGACTGCGCGAGATAAACGCAGATAAAAATGAATTAGAAGGCCTATCTGATAAGGTCAAGAAGCAAAGAAAAGAAGAAGACCTCTTGTGCAAGACGTACAAATCTTTCCTTCGTTTATTAACGAAGAATGCGAAAAAAGGTGCCAATTCGATTGTTTCCGGTCCTTCGCCTTCGGTGAGTGGGAAGTGCTTGATTCAATTCTTGTCAAAAAAACCAAATTCAAACTACAGAGGCGAGATATTGCGAGCAATTATCTCCTCCTCGTTTACGTCAAGCGACGTGACGATTGCTGAAGAAGCCTCAAAGGCGTTTTCGGAAATTTGTAGAGGAGATGAAAACGGAGATCACACGCTTGAAATATTGCAACTCATGGCTGAACTCGTAAAGAAGAATATGAAATCAATATGGCCGCAATCCATCGCCTGGTTCAAAAGCATCAATCTCAACGCAGCCGTGTCAGCTTTGAAACCGGAAGAAGAACGGTTTCAGAAAATGACAAGAAAACAAGAGAGGAAAGAAAGAGCAGGTGAACGTGAATTGAGTCGAAAGCAAAGAGCGAAAATGGCGAAAGCGTTGCACGAGCAAAATAGAATGAAACCATTCACTGGCGATCCTAATGCCAACAACGACGAGGATGACTCCGATTCGGACGATAAATCGTTCAAGAGAAGATTAGAGAAATCGATTAAGAAAGATTTAGACGAAGCCGAAGGTGGGAAGACAAAGTCCTGGAAGGAGAAGATTAAAATCCAGAGCAAGATGATTGAAGCAGTGTTCGAAGTGTACGTGCGGGTGTTGAAAAGAGCCACCGACGATATTGACGACAGCGTTGGTACTGCAAATAACAGTGACTCATCGGACGACTCAGATCCAGATTCGGATTACGACGAGGCTGTTGTGGCGAACCAGCGTAGACACATGCATCAAAATCGCAAGAGAGGCACGTTTGCGCTCCTCGCGCCGACCTTGGAAAATCTTCCGAATATTTCTCGCTTAATTGATGTCGATTATATGGCAGACTTATCTTCGCTTTTTACGAAAGCGCTCTCGTCGAAACGGTTCACAATTGCTGATAAGTGTCGAGTTGTGCTATGCTTGGTAGATTCTTTCGCAGGAGGCGGTATCGAGAGCGCGTTGGCGGATGTGGATTTATCCTCCACGCGAAACAAAGTTTTTTCTGAAATTTTGTGTTGCGACAAGTACAAAGCAACAAACGATTGCATGGAATTCGTAAAGAGTCTGGGTTTGCCGCAACCTCCAGATAATGATAATGAGGAATTTCAAACTAGATTTGATCACTCATACGATGAATTCGAAGCAAAGGCAAAGGGTTCTTTACGAGTAGATGCCGTCGCGGCGTTTCTCAACTCGCAAACGTTGGGAGAGAACATCTCTGCGTCGACGCAGAGGGTCGCTTCGCAAGCGTTTGGGGCAATGAATACATCTACGGCGATGGCTTTTATAAAGAAAATAACAAACGTCTCGGTGGAGACGGTTGAAAGCGGTGAAGCGTTTGGACTCTTACTCACGATGGCAGAATGCCTGAGAAGAGCGCCAAAGACGAGAGACATCTTGGATTTTACAAAGGAAAGAAAGTTTGCTCCTACAGCTGCAGGTGGTGGATTGAGCGATCGTATCAAGTACAAGTCCAAGAAGAACAAGAAGTCGTCGTCTACAATAAATCGCTTCAATAGTGATTCGGTTAATCCAGAGAAAGCGAATGGAGGCGTGGCGACGGCTTGGGAGTTATTTTTATTGGTGGACCATTTCAATCCGGTGGTTGCGGGAGCTGCGACAGCGGTCTTGAACCATGAATTCGACGATATCTTTCAATTTGCACACAAAATGTCGAAAAAAGACGTAGTTCCCACATCCTTGAAGAGAAAAGCAACTGAAGAGGGAGGTAACGAGGAGGAAAACGACGGCAAAAGTAAGGGTAAATTTTCTCTCTTTTCTAAAGCGCGAACTGCGGCGGGGTCGTGCGCGAGAGTGGCGAGCACTTTGAGTGGAGGATTTCATCCTGAAGTTCCGTTGAATGTTAAAAATGGTGGTGGTACCGCGGTAGTATCGGCCAAGAAACGCAAGAGTTGCGCGGAAAGTCTTTCAATGTTCGAAGAGAAACTGCACTCGTTCTATGTCAATTAGGTGAATTACTACTACGGGGGGTTACAAAATTTGGATTTAGATCCAAAAATACGCTCTGCACTCTCTTTCTCTACGACTACGAAACGGTTTACTTCTTCTTTTTCTTCTCGCTAAAAACCGCGTTTGGGAACTCGAATCCTTTGCCCCCCTTACGTTTTGACACTTTTGTAAAGACTCCTTTTACCTTTCCTTGCTTCGTCGCAGAAATGACCGTATACGCCCAATTGCAATATAATTGCTCAAAGTTTGAACCGCCTTCTTCCGTTTTCTTGCTCGCGTCTGCTTCTTTTCTCGATCCGTACACCTGGCAACTGTTTTCTAAACACGTCATTGGTTGCTTGTCTACGGTCTGCGTGAGCATGATTTCGCGTTCGGGATCAAATTTATCGTTCCCATTCTTTGATACTGGCGGAAGAGATTTTTCACCGGCGCCCGTCAGTTCGTGCGCGCGCCAAAACCATCTGCATTCACACCATTTCCCGGTATTATCTTCGAAACAAGATTCGATTTGGGCGATATACATTGGCTCTTCAGGATTGCCAGGAAGCAAGTACGCGCACCCACCAACTCTGTATTCAACGTCAGACTTGATGAATCCTTCATAATACATGCGATTGGAAGTCAATTTACTTTGTTGGGGGATCTTCTCACCGATCCATTTGACTTGCGCAAAGTGGTCTCCATCATCCGGGTCGATTTTGCTTTTACGTTGGTTCTTCTTCTTTTTCTTCACATCATCTCGAGCGCTCACCTGTCCATTCTTAGCATCTTTATGCTTTTTTATCAAAGAACTCGTCATTTTTTCCGTCACGCCGTCTACAGCTTCATCCGCTGCCTTCTTTTCTATAAGTTCCTCCATCCTGATCGTTTTAGCGCTTTTCTTGGGAACCTCTTTTTTAGCATCCGCCACCGACGGCGTTGCTGCGTTGCAATACCTCGCCGCGTGCAAACTACATCCATGCGCAGTAGGAAACACCTTACCGCAAGTGCTACATCTCAGCGGATCGTCCACCTTATTCGCGGTCGCCGGTACTCGTTTTCTCTTCTCCAAAATGGGTTGTCTCGGAATATTTTGTACTTGATTGACGGGGACGGTTGGATCGAGCACGCGCGCGAACGCTTTGACTCGATCTGGAGGAACTGACGTTGGCTTTTCATTCCTTGCTGTTCTCATTGTGGTCGGTGACGTCTTCGTCGGCGAAGGCTTTGGAATTGGGCTGTTCTTTGGCACCGCTCTCGGCGGTCCCGGCGCTTTCTTCGGTGTTGTCGTCGTCGCCGCCGCAAAAGTATCCAACTCATCATCGGAATCCTCGTGGCGTCCCCAATAACTGTTTCTCCCCGTCAGCACGTGCTTCAAAATCAATTCTCTCTCCAATTTGCTCTTCCTTTTTTGCGATACGTATACCGGATCCGTCGCCGCCTCAAGAGACGACCCTGCCGCCGCCGCCGCTTCCTTCATTTTCTTCTCCACAGTCGTGTACCCGTAGCTGAAAACGGCCACTTCTTCTTCACCATTCTTCTTCTCGTACCGTTTGGACCATTTGATGAGCTTTTTCTTCTTCTCGAGCCAGGCGGCTTTTCTCTCTTTCAAGGTTGCTCTCACAGGCGTCCTGGACGATTCGTCCTTCTTCGCCTTCTTTTTCTTTCCTCCATCGTCCTCTTCCTCCTCTTCCTCTCCCTCTTCTTTCGCGATCAAATCATCCAAAGCTCGCTCGCACTCTTTCATCGTGAACGGATATTCCTCCATCTTCGTCGCCATCCTCATCGCGTCCGAGTTCGTCTTGTGAATCTCCTCCACCAACGTCTTCGTGCTCAATTCCGGTCGAAAAATCTCTGATGCTTTGTTGTTGTTGCTCACCTTCATTTGTCCGGCTAAAAGTAATCGAGTCACGTAGGACTTGATGATTCGTTTTCGGATCGTGTGCAAGGATTCTTCCATCATCTTTAATTATTAAAGTTCTTCTTGTTCTTGTTGTTGTTGTTGCAGATGTTGTTTTGTGTGTTTACGTGTGTTGACTTTCTCCACTCGTTTGAATTTTTTTTTGTGTTTTTTTGCTCTTTTGACGAGACTTTTTAGATGAAAATTTTCTCCAGAATTCTTGCCTTTTTTTGCGCTCTTGTGAGGGTGTTTTCTTCATTCTTTTTTAGGGGAGAAATGGATTCTCTGTTGCTCGCGAAAATGACGTTGTGAGATATGTCGCTGCTGCTTCGAGTATTTCACAGCAGAAGCACTACGAACGCAAACACGACGACGAAAACGACGAAAACGAGTAAGAAAAGATGTTCTTCGCTGTTGTCGTCGTCGTCCTGCGCTTTCCTCCTCCTTTTCCTCCTCCTCTTTTTGTGTCTTTCGTTCAATCTCTTTGACGACGAATCTGACGATGCGCAAATCGCGTTGAGAAGAAGAGAAGAAGAAAGGGACAAGGAAGACGATGACGCGGGGGGATTTACTACTACTATTTCATCCACCAACGGTATTGGTGACGCGAGTGTGAGAAGAGGGAAGGCGTGCGGGAACGCGCCAAAGGCGTTTTTGCCGGACGATTTGGCGGTGTTTTTCGACGCCTCTTTCTCCAACGAGGAGGAGGAGGAGGAGGAGGAGACGAGTAAAAACGTTTTAGAAGACGTCGACGACGAGAACGAAGACGAACCTGATACCTTTCATAATCACGACAGAAGAAGAAGAAGAAGACGGCAGTTATTAATATCCAGAGCGCGCGCGTTTGCAAATAGAAACGGGTTGACCATGCCAACCGGGTGCGACGAAAAGATGGGTTTCGTCAAGCACGAAAACTTTGGCGAAGGCGCAAAGCCTAGAATCGCGTTTAAAAATGAAGGAGAGAAAATGCTAAAAAAATGCGTGGAGACTACGAAACGAGGAGAGGATTGCGTGAATATAAATGCGGTGGAAGCCGCGAAAGGTATCGCCAAAACGTCTGGGTTTATGACGACAACGACAAGTGGTGGTGGTGGTAGTAGTAAAAAATATCAATACGAATCGTGCGCGTTAGTCGGTAACGGCGGTTCTGTTTTGAGGAAGAAGTTTGGCAAGTATATCAACAATCACGACGTCATCGTTCGATTCAACATGGCACCAATTGGTGGATTTGAACAACACGTGGGAAATCGAACGGATGTTTGGGTAAACGGACACGAAGCGAGCAAAAGACTTTGTTGCATAGGATCGGCGAAGATGGGTGCCCATGCGAAAGATCACGTCATGTGGTTCCCAGCGAAACAAAACGTGATAAAGTCGGCATGCGAAAAGCGCAGAATAAAGACAAAAGCGTTGAGCGATAGAGAAATACCAGGGTACGTCGCCAAGATGAATAAAATGAGGTACGAAAGCAGACGTTTAGGTTTAGGTAAAAATTACGACAATTGGTTGCAACTCACCACGGGGGCACACGGTTTATTCTATTTCCTCTCTAAATGTAGGAGAGTATCCGTGTATGGTTTTAGCGTGTGGAAGGAGAGAAACGCGATGGGGGAGAACTTAGATCAATACGGAGGTAGAAAGTCAAAGGTGCACAGCGGAAACATATTCCACGATTGGTCGATGGAAACAAACGCTTGGAAAATCTTGCACGTGGCAAACGTGCTCGACGTGTGCACTTGATCTTTAGGAATTAGGAAAAAGCAATAGCATCGTTAGAAGTATTTAGTGATATTACATTATGTAGAGTATAGAAGAACTCTTTATTAGATCTTTTGAATATCTTTCAGTAACTTCGAAGCTTCTACAGACGAGGCGTGCGCCGCTCCGTCGACGTCGCGTTTGCGAGCCAGAGTCTTCAGCGAAGCAAAACACGTCTCGTGCGTCTCCGTATTTTCGTGGAACTCTCTATTCAACTCTTGCTCAATAGCATCGCATTGCCCTTCGAAATGCTTCAATGTTTCCTTAGTAAAGGTAGGAACATTCGTAAAGATATAGTCTTGAAAGTTGGAGAGCGAGCTTTCCACGCACCTCCGAACGATTCGCGCGGTTGAAAACTTATTTTTGCACTCGAAGATATCGAACGCGTTTTCATCTAGCACAACACCCACATCGTTAGTTAACGGTTCTGACGTCGAGGAGTTCAACATCTGCACGAGCGTTGGCGACGCTTCAATGTTTTTCACGTCGTGCTTGATTTTTTCCAACGCGTCCACGAATAAGTCCGTTATAGAAGCGTTTTCGTACTGGATCAACAACGCATCTAACTTTGACGTCGAAAGCATCAAAAACTCTCGAAAACAATCTCGAAAACAAGCCATTGCAATTGCGCGAAGTAATCTTTCGTCGTATGCCGCACTCCTCTTCCCTTTTTCGCTCACCACATGAGAAGGAAAAATTTTTGCGAGTCCGTTTTCAAGTGTGTAGCTTTCGTCGCCAATTTTGAAGAGCAAGACAGATGCGATGAGCGAAGAGGCCGCCGTCGAGGAACCTCCGTTAGTCTTGTTGTTGCGTTGCAAGTATGGACTATTTGGTAATCCTTGCGACGGGGATAAATACGGAATGCAAGAAGAATTGGCACGACAACTACCAAATCCAACCAGTCGCGCGCACAGAGCGTGGTGACTCGTCGCGAACAAGGCGCGTGAAAATCTACCAAACTCGTCTCTCCAACTTTGTAACAAAAGAGGACGCTCTTCCGAAAACGCCTTAATATCCGCGATAATGATGTTAGCTGTAGTTTCGTGCGTGCTCAAGAAATCCTCGACGGCATCGGCGACGATGGTTGGCGACGCCGCAGCTGTATTGCTCCCCGAGGACGACAACAACTGTTCGATTTGCGAAATTTTCTCCGATAAGATGGACTCTCGTCGTAAATGCGCGTCTTCGATGCGTTTTCGAATACTTTTTTCTACAATTTCTGTCACTCGATCGCCGAGAGCACACTCTGGGAGTAGCTTATGCGCAGATGCCAAATCGGCAGCCATGTTACCCAACGCCGCGCACATGTGTCGCACCGAGGACAAATTTCCCATATTCCCCTCCTCTTTGGTCGCGCTTTCCCCGTCGATAAAAATAACTTTCAAAAGCTCAAAATATCTGCGGAAAACAACTTTAGCAAAGTCAACTAAAGGCTGACGACTATCCTCGGGGAAAACTTCCAAATACGATGCCGCGCACTTTTGGAACTCGTTCAAAAATAGCTCGTTTACTTTCCCGAGCTTTGGTTTGAATAACGAGTCCACCGTCGTGGACGTTTCGGCGGCTCCACCTGAATCGCTACGAATGCTACTACTCTTCCTGATGTCGGATTCTAAATCCGTTAAAATTTTCTCCAATTTATCCTTCTCTGCGTATAAGAATTCTTCGTGAACTTCGTCTCGAGGCACGCCTAACAACTTTAAGCACTCCGCGCACGAGTGCGAGGAAAGCTTGTTCACGAGATTTTCGAGCGCGTTGGAATCATCTTTACCTCCCTCGCCGACGCCAACCGTTTGCGAAGCCGTCGCATGATAGCTCGAACGAACTCGTTTCTTCAACAAACTTGCAATCGCATCCGAGATTTTCATCGTTTCATTCTTCGCTTCCAAGAAAAGTTTCCCGCTCTTGTGTTGTTGTTCACCGCTAACGCCCGAAGAAGGAGAAGAAGAAAACTTCTCGAGCATCGGTTTCGTCTTCGCTATGATTCTCACCGCCTTCTCCACGCGAGCGCTTTCCGAAGAAGAAGAAACAGACCCAAATAAAACGTTTCGAATCGTCGCTGGCGCCTTCAAAGCTTCTTGGATATTAAACAATACGTTTTGCACCTCCCTCGCTCTTTCGCTTTCAAAACGTTTCGCGTCTAACGTTTCGTTCAATTTCCTCGCTGCCTCCGCCGCTTCCTTCGTCGCCTTCTCCACCTTCACGCTCTCCTTCTTCGTCAACTGCTCAATTTCCGGTCGCGCGTTTTCGATAAAGTCCGCCGCGTTGATAAACTTTGAATAGTTTTCGTACACCGAGTGCGTCCCGTGCGATTCGAGACGTTTGATCTCTCGGGAAACGTTCACGTATTCGTTCTGTAACTCTCCGATCGTTTTCGTTTTTAGCATTTCTATGAGATTTTTGTTTTGAATGCTACTGTTGTTGTTGTTCTTCTTCTTGTTCTCATCGCTATGTAGTTGAGACGTAGTCGATGTCGCTCCCGCGTGGGCCTTTTCCTCCTCTTTAGTCCAACTTTTCATTCCATCGTTCGTTTGCTCGTTTTGTTCCTTAATCTCCCTCGTCTTCTTCGAGAAAGATTGTTTCTGTTCTTGTTCTTGTTCCTCCTCCTCTTGCTGTTGCTGTTGTTGCTGTTCGTGGTAATACGATTTCAGCAAGTCTTGCACTCGCTTCTCCTTCTCTTTCTGTTGTTTCTCTTTTACTAAGAATTGCTCCGGATTGGAGGCGGACATCTGTTGTTGTTGTTGTTGTTGTTGTTGTTGTTGTTCGTTGTTGTTTTCTCTTTAAATCTTTCGAAAGCGACGATGACGACTGGTATGAGTAGCGTTGGTTGATACTCCGCGCCGAAACACACGTTTCGCTGAGAGAGAATACGAGAGAGAATACGAGAGAGACGACGTAAACGACGACACTAAAGGACAGACAAAATCTTCTGAGGAATGTTTCAAGAGAGGAACCGGCAACACGTTTCCCCATTCCAAAAGAGCCTTTCGCGCACCCTTCTTCGTTCGATTTTAAAGAAGAAGACGAAGAAGAAGAAGAAGACTTATAATAAGAGATTTGTTAAAGTGTGTACATATATATATATTAATGTCTTCGAGCGGAGGAGGCGTTTTGGGGGGAGAACTGAACACGATATCGACGAACAACAACAACAACAACAACGAAAAGACAAAGAGTACGAATACGAATATAAGCGAAGAGACTACTGCTACTCTTACCGCGACACCAGAGAGCAGCAGTCCAAACGACCATCAAAATCAATCGTCGTCAGAGCATTCATCATCGACAGGAGGGGATTTCATGTCGGACTGGAAGTCGTTCGCGGCGAAAGCGACGAGCTCGTTCAACGAAGCGTCCCAATCGATTTCGGAAACGTTAAGAGAATCCGGCGTGAACGACGTGGTCGCGTCGACGACGACGAATGTTAAATTTTACGCCAATTCGGCGTACGATATGAGCGCGAACGCGGCGTCGAACGCCGCGGAGTTCACGACCAACGCGGCGAAGGATACGATGTCGGCGTTACAAAGTCTCGATCGAGAACGCATCGCGTGGAGCATGGCGTTTACGTTCGTCAGCGGGTTGAGTTTAACGCTCGCGTTCACGGTCGGTATAGCCACGATTGCGTTGTTCCCAGCCAAATTCGCTCTGTGCTTCTCTTTGTTTTCTGTTTCAAACATTTGCGCCGTCGGCGCGTTGCGAGGCGCGAACGAACAAATCAAACACATGTTAGATCCGGAACGATTATACGTCTCGTGCGGGTTCGTCGGAACTATCTTATTCACCTTATGGGCCGCGTTAATTAAGCACTCTTACTTTCTCACCGTGATGGCCTCCATAGCGCAGGCGTTGGCCTTGTTGTATTATCAGTTGAGTTTCTTCCCGATGGGCGCGGAAGGTTTCCGGGTCGTCTGTAAAGTCGCTTACGCGACTGTCGTAAAACCAACGTTTTTGTTAGCGCTTCGGTTCGTAGGAATGGTTTTACCGACCGGCGGTAGTGTAGGGCACGCGAGACGGAGAAGCGCCTCGTTGTTACCAACGTAGTAGAGAGAGAGGAGAAGAAAAAGATTTAGGAAGATGAGAGAGAGAGAAAGAGAGTGTGTGTGTGTTTGTTCGTGGCGCTTATTTTATGCGCTATGGACGTGAAGTTTTAATAATATAAGAAGAAGAAGAGTAGTTTCCTCCATTTATGTGTCGTACACAAACACAACACACACATCGCTGAATAAATACGACGATATAATCATGCACCTATCATCATCATCATCATCCGTTACTTCACCAAACTCGTGGTCTTTTTCGCTGTCGTCGTTCTCGAGTAAAACAACACGAACGAGAACACGAACGAACGCGACTTCGACTTCATCATCGTCGTCGACAATCAGCGAACGCAAAGGCCAACCGATCAAACCAGGACAGTCGTACCCGGCGAAAGAGCACTGCTCGAACTGCGGGTTGTGCGATACTTCTCTCATATCGTACGTGAAAGACGCGTGCGCGTTTCTCGGACCTGGGATGTCCAGAATAGAAAAGTTGGAAGAAAAAGTGCACGGAAAGAGGAGGAATACGGAAACGGACGAGTTACGGTTGGGGGTTTTATTGAATTCGGACACGAAAGATAACACGAATAACAGCTCGCAATCGATTTTTTACGCGAAGAAGAAACAGCCTATGGAGAAAGCGCAGTGGACTGGGATCGTGACGTCGGTCGCGTTGGAGATGTTGAGGACGAAGACGGTCGATTGCGTCGTCGCGGTTGGTTCCGGAGAAGCGGACGCGAGGAACCCGGAACCGAAGTTGTGCTTTACCGAGGAAGATATTTTAGCGTGCAGAGGAGTGAAACCGTCGTTATCGCCAAACTTGAAAGTTTTCGCGGAAATTGAAACCAATCCGGAGATTAAAAACGTTCTGTACATCGGGGTCGGGTGTTCAGTCGTCGCTTTGAGAGAAGTCGAGCAATATTTAGGATTGGATAATTTATACGTGTTAGGAACGAATTGTGCGGATAACGGAAGGACTGATGGGTTTTATAAGTTTGTAAACAACGCGACGGATAAACCGGACGAGGTTTTACACTACGAATTCATGCCGGATTACAAGGTGCACCTGAAGATGAGAGACGGAAGTTACGAGAAGATTCCGTATTTTTCGTTACCGGCGAAGGAGTTATCGTCAGGCGTCATCGCCGAAAGTTGTAAATCGTGCTTCGATTACGTCAACGGTCTCGCCGATCTCGTCGTCGGGTACATGGGCGTCGATTATGACGAATCTATCCCGATGAATTTGCACCCGCAATACGTCACCGTCCGAAACGAAAGAGGACAAAAAATGATTGATTTAATAAAAAACGATTTGCAAATAACGCCGTCCACCACGAGAGGCGACCGCAAACCGTTCGTTTTACAAACCGTCATCTCCGACGACGAGGCTTATTTAGGCAGAGGCCCTGAAAAAGGTGCCCCTCGATTCGTGGGAAATTTGATCGCGTGGGTGTTGAACAAAGTCGGGCCGAAAGGAAAAGAATTTGGCATGTACAGTTTAGATTATCACACCATTCGAAACTATTTATACGTGAATAGAATTTACGGCAAGGAGCGAGCAAAGGAGCACATTCCGAGTTACGCCATGAAAATTGTAGAGGAGTATGAAGGGAAGAATGGAGATATTTCCAAGCGGTTAGAGTTGTAATTTTACTATTATTATTTATTCGCGCGTGCATTTTAAAGATTCATATAAGTTTACAAATGTTGTCATCTACTATCGTCGTTTTTGTTGCTCCTCTCTTGCTTTCTTCGCCGCCATCGCCTTCTCGAAAAGCTTGCGGTTGTAGTCCAAGTTTCGGTTCTTCGTTTTCTTTTGCACTCTCGCTTCTGCTTCTCTCTCCGTTTTGCGTTGCAGCGCCTTCTCAAACAACTCCGCGTCGAGCGCAAACGCCGCCGATTTCGTCGCCTTTGCCGGATTCTCCTCGATTTCCTTTTTCGCCAACTCAGCCGCTTGATCATTTTCCGCTTCCTTTTGCTTTTCTACCGCCTTCTCGGCGTTCAAAATCCCGTAACTGGACATTAAATCCTTCTGGTACGTGATTAAATCTTCCACTGTTTTCATCGAAGTCACCTTCTTTTTAATGCGTTTCAATAAAAGCTCGCCGTAGTCGATTTTCTTCTCCTCTTCGGTCTGGTCGTGTTCGTAATCCTCGAAATCCATCAAAGGATCGTTCTTGTCGTATTGCCACCTGCGATCTGCGATCCATAAATCGTCGTCGTCCTCTTTCACCGGATCGTCGAACCACTCTATTTTCTTCGTCAACCGTTTCTCTTCCTTCTCTCTTTCCTCGCGCATCTTCGCGTCGAACTCCTCTTTCTCCTTTTGTCTTCTCTCGAACTCGTCCATTTTATATTGCGAACTCGGGTGCGTGTTCTCGAACCACGCCAACGCGGCTTCTTCTTTTCGTCTTTCTTTTTCGCTCTTTTCCCGTTTCATTTCTCGTTTAAACTCTGTCGGTGTTTTCAGGAGAGACGCGCGCGTCAACTCCACCGCGTTTGTCTCGTCCTTTTCGTCTTCACCATCTTCTAATTTCGGACCGACGCGACGCGGATGATTTTTCCCCGATGGCGCACTCTCGCTCGTACTTTCTCTGCTCGACGACGCAGAAGAAGAAGACACGGACGAAAAAGATGATTGGTGTTCTCTCTCGTAATCCTCTTTGGTGCCCATTTCGACGACGACGACGTCGTTGTTGCTCTTCTTCTTTCCCGACGACGAATTCGAATTCGAAGCCGCGTCTGCTTTCTTTTTGGACGCGACAGAAGATGATGCGAAGAACACATCGGTCGGTTTCGCGACTGGTTTGCTCGAAAACGCGGACACAAAAGCGCCGCTGCTTTTGTCGTCCACAGAAAGAAAGAGCGAAAAGAAGAAGACGAAGAACCACGCGACTAATGAGAAGACGTTAGTATTATTAAACGTTCTTCTCATCGTCGTCATCTCTCTCTCTCTCTCTCTCTCTCGAGTAGTGAGTGGTATATGAATTTGATGTGACGCACACTCCGTCACAAAATAATTACGTTTTTTTGACTGGAGGCTCTTTTCTTCTTTCTCAGTCAGAGGAGTAAAATTTGAGACTCTTCTGTTTTTTTTTTTGAGTTGTTTTTTTCGTTTTTTTCTCAGTTTCTCTGCTCTGTTTCTCTTACACCATGCATTCATTTATATTACTCTCTTTCTCTCGTTTTTATCACACTCTCTCTTCTTTCTTGATAACAGAGAAGAAGAAGAAGAAGAAGAAGACAAAAACAATTTAAGAAAGATGAAGAAGAAGATGGAAGCAGACGATGATTCGTCGTTTGAATCCTATTCGACCTGCTTTGAAGGACGCTTAAAAGCAGCGCTGAGAGAGATGCAACTCGGGCAAAGCTTTTCTCGCGCCTCGAATACAAATTCGAAGAAGAAGAACGATGATGATGATGATGATGTGATGAACAACAACAACAACGAGACGACGACGACGGAAGACAAAGAAGACAAAGAAGACAACAAAGAAGAAGAAGAGAAGAAACGAATAACGCGGACGAGAAAAGAGATCATCGAGAAACACATCTTACGAGACGCGAGGAGAGAGAACGACGAAGCGCTCGAGAAAAAACTGTTAACTGCTACAACTACTAAAACTTTAGCGTTATATAAAGAGAACGCGACGGTGGCGGATGCGTTTTTAATGGCGGCGGGAAAGATAACCAGCGCACTCATCGAGGCGTACGAAGACTTTTTAGACGATTCTTCTTCTTCTCAGTGCGCTCTGGCGGACTTTATATCAGACGCGCTTCTTCGCGGCGACGACAAAGGGAAAGACAAAAGTAAAAAAAGTAGTAGTAGTAATAGCAAAGTTAACGATGCGAAGTCGTCGACGTATCGCGCATTCTTAGAGGTTCTTTTGCTCATAGCAGAATCGGAGGAGTTGAAAGACACGCAGCTTCGTTTGTTGCCGTTTCGGTTCATAGAAGACGTCTTCGCGCAGAGTTCTGTGGAAGATTGCTCGGATATCGTGAACAAATACTTGTTCTCCGAAAATTTTATACCGAAGGAGAATCAAGGATACGAAGATGGAGATTACTATCCGCACGATATAGACGGCATAAAATATCCCGAAGAGAAAACGGGGAAAAAGAGGGTAAAAAGTAAAACGAAACTCATTCAGAAGGACGTGTACGACAGATTAATAGTCATCATGGACATTAAAAAAGAGTTCGACGAGAATGGACTGCGAAAGATGAAAAGCGCGAGCGAAATTTACAACCAGACCGGGCCCGAAAAATACGACTGCGGTGAAGAGTGTCAAGTCATCATGCTCAAGTCTTTTGACGAGCTTTTAAATCGATCGTCGCAAATATTACACGCGGAATTTAGAGGGAAATGTATGTTAATGTCGAACGGAGTCAAAGACTTCGCCGAAAGCGCGCACGTTGCCGCGGGCATAGATTTCATCGCCGAAGACGAATGCGATCAAGCTGCAAAAAAGAAAGCAAAAGATGGTAAAAATAGCAAACAGTCGAAGAAAAGCGTCTCGAAGACGAATAATAATAATAATAATAACAACAACAACAACAACAACAAAAAGAATCCAGCGCAAAAAGACGATGAGGAAAATGAGGAAGAGAAATTGAACGCAATTGCTCTGGATGATTTGAAAACCGTCGAGAAAGTCTTCCGCGAAGCAAACGAGGATTTCGGCGATGAGTTCGATGCCATCATTTCTCCGCAGTTATACTTTGCATTTTGGGAGGCTATGGAGTTGTTCGGTGAACCGATCATGGCGTGTAAACTGCACGTCTCTTCTGTGGACGATTTTCAAAGCAAAGTCGTGAAAAATTTAAATATCGTTTTAGAAAAGATTAAAGCTATATCTCCGTTTAAGAAGCAAATGCTCAGAGAGGAACTTCTGGAGCAACTTGCACTCACGGGTACGTTAAGAATTTCAACCGCTCGGGCGTTTCCGTTCCAAATGCGAGATGGTTTCTTCTTGAGAAATTTCTTGGCCCAAGCCGCCATGTTCTTGCACTTCGTGCTCTTTCATTTCGGCGACGACAACAGCCCTTTGGAAAAAGAGCACGCAAAGGAAGTCGCAGCGCGAGATGAAAGAATGAAGAAACTGTACGAAGAACAAACGAAAGGTAGGATAATCATAGACGCGATTCAAGAGACGGAAGATCGCATGCGAGAGGAAGCGGAAGCTATGGGCGTAAAATTAAAAAAGACGGGAGATAAAAAAAGCGACGGTGACGCGATGGATGTTGACAAAGGTGATAATAATGGTGATGACGTCGATGATGGCAGACCGCGCCGTCGAGTGAATGTGCCGAAATTTGGATTCTCGGAAGAGCAAATGACGATATGGAGAGAGACAATCGTTCCAGTTGCGAAGGAGTGTTTCGAGAAAGTTTTGGATGTCGTCGAGAAAACTGACGCATCTCCTGAGCAAGGCAAGAAACTGCGAATATTTCTCGTCGCGACCATGTACTCCACCGAACACTACGACACTTGGGTGGATATGGGCTGCCCTTCCTTTGAAAGAGAAGAAATCGACGTCGTCGCTGAACAGAAAGAATACGAGCGAAAAGAAAAGGAAAAAGAAGACGCCGAAAATGCAAAGTATCCGGAAGGATACGTCCGATTCGAAAACAATCCGGAAATGGAGAGAATATGGAATTTGTATCCGAGTTATGAAGCGGCGATGACAGATCCTGAACGTAACAGATATTCGAAACCAGAATTTATGAACGAGTTTTTGCAAGTAGTATACGACGAGATGGATCCAGAGGCTCAGATTGAGGAGGAATACAAAACGAAGAACGACACCATGTATCGCTGGAAAGCGTTTCGTTTGATTCGACAGTGGAACTTTGCCGCCTTTCGAAAGATGAAGAATAACGATTTGGAGACGATTGTTCCGGAAATTTTGGGTTTAGATCCTCCAAAAGGATGGAAACCGCACAATCCAGTGGACTTTCGCGACGTTCCCATTGAGATGCCGGACACGATCGACGGTGAAAAAGTCGATAAATCGTCGCATCACGAACTCACAGAGGAAGAGATTGATAAAATCATCGAAGAAACCCACGCGAAATGGGTGCTCGAGAAGCAAGAAAAGGACAAATTGGAGGAAGAAAAGAAAGCCGCGGACGAGCTCGCCGCGAAGGCAAAAGAAAAGGTTACGGAACAACAGCCAGCGGCGCGGAAGCGATCGCCGCAGCGTCTTAGTGTGCCTTCTGGAGGCGGCAGAGGAAGGGCTGCGCAAGAGGCGAGAGGTCAACAAGGTGGGCGTGGCGGCAGAGGAGCTCAGCAGCAATCACAGCAACCACAGCAGCAGCAGCAACAAAGACAGCAACCACAGCAAAATAAAATGGGTAAATTTGATGGCGGTGGTCGAGGTGGTGGCAGAACGCAGCAACAAGCACAGCAAAGAATGGGACGCGACCCGCAACAACAAATGCGTCAACAGCAACAGCAACAGCAACACCAGCAACAGCAGCAGCAGCAGCAGCAACAGCAGCAGCAACAACAACGTTCCGCATCTCGCGATCGATATCCTCCTTCTCGAGGTCCTCCACAGGGAGGAAGAGGAGGAAGACCAATGAATCAGCCACAACAACAGCCGCAACAGCAACAAGCCGGCGGAAGAGGCCAACAACAACAAGGTGGACGCGGAGGGCGTGGAGGGCGATCTGGAGGTCCTCCACCGACGAAGAGAACAAGGCGATGATGATGAGGTGTGGTCTTAGCGTATACTAGGTAGTAGTAGTCTATTGCTCGCTCGCGTTTATTAGTTTACAAAAAATTTTCTGTACGTTCTATTTATCAGAGTCGTAACAAGAAAAGAATCCTCCAACGTCTAATTGCTTATTTTCCTTTGCTTCTTCTTCTTCTTGTTTTTCCTCTTCCTCCTCGGATGAAAGCATTTCCTCCTCTACTTCCTCGATAACTTGCTTCTTTACTATGCTATTTTTCGTTCGTTTCACGGGATCGTCCACGAAGGAGAACATTTTTAAGCGCTTCAAGTACTCTCGGTTCAACTCTTCGCTTCTCTCTTGAGCGACTGCGTACTTTCGCAAGTCATCAATATTCTCCACAAAGAATCGAATCGATTGCAACAGTCTCGAATTATCCCTATCTATATCGTTTTTGAATATTCTTCTCAGCAAGGGTACCTCTCCTCCTCCGCATTTATGGCGTTTTGCGTTAGTATTCGTATCATTTTTACTACTCTTCCCGACGCCTCGTTTCGCTTCTTCGTGCAAAAACGAACACTTATCCCCGTACCTGCATTTACCTTTCCTCGTCCAAAATTTGCACGCTTGTTCTCCTCGGGGTGTTCTGCTTTTGTTGTTCTTACTGTTGTTCTCGTTCTCGTTCTTCTTCTGCTCCTTCTCTTCTTCTTTCAACAAAACCGTCGCCTCGAAACTGCCCAATCGTCGTTGCTCTTCCAACACTCGCTCCAACTCTTCCTCTCGTTTACGTTTCGCAGAGGCTGCTTCCTCTTCCGTTTTATTCGTTGATCTCGGATAGTTCTTCTTCCTCTCGTTTCGCCATCGCATCGTCTCTTCGTCCAGTAGTGTCGTCGTCGTCTGAATCGTCGTCGTCGTCGCGTTCAGTTCGTTACCTCGAATTCCTCCTCCAGTTTCGTTCGCGTTCGTCTCTTCTCCGTTGTCGTTCGTATTTTTTCTCCCACGCTCGTCGTCATCGCTCTTCTTCTTGTTCTTCTTGTTCTCCTTCTTTGTCGTCTGAATCGTCGTCGTCGTCTTCGATGACTTGAGAGGATAGCCGTCTGGAAACGAAGGCGGAGCCAAAGGTGGCGGTTTAGGTGGTGGCAAGAACACCATTAAAGAATGGCGAATTCAAAAGGAAGTGTCTAAAAGGAGCTCGCGTCACAGACACATACTCTATATAATTATTCTACTACGTACATACACAAACGGTTCGTGTATTCACAACAAAAGCTAATAACCTCTCTCTCTCTCTCTGCTAAAAAGGACTAAACAAACATACTTCGTTAAGTTCAAACGAAACGAATACGTTTACGCGTTTCCACTCTTACGCCTTCAACGCATACTTGCGCTTCGGGTAGTACGCGTCCTTCTTAGCTTGCTTGGCCGTTTTGGCGTTCTTTTCCGCCGGGGATAATCGTCGTCGAATGGCTCTCGTTTTCTTCGCTCTAAGATCTAATGGCGTGTACTTGGCGCCGGAGTAAGCTTCTCTAAGCGATTTCAACTGGTTTTGACGAATGACAGTCAAGATGCGAGCAATGGCTAATCGGACGGACTTGATGCGCGCAATCTTGTTCGGCGCACCGCCGGTGACCTTGGCGATTTTCAAGCTCGCCAACTGCTGCTTTTGCTGCTCGAGAGCAGATTTGAGCTCAGTTCTCGATTGCGATCGGAGATCGGACGTCTTCACTTGGGACCCTGTTGTGGAAATTCAGAAAGGAGAAAATTGCGGTGTGAGTACAAAGGAGCTTTTTTACTACGCGACGAAGGAAAAGGAAATTTCGAACACAAACGGGGCAAAAGAGATACCCGACCGCCGCAATCGCAATCGTTACACGAGTATCATCTAAACCATCATCCATTTATCCATCAACACCCGCCGTGAAAGCTTCGCATCGTCGTCTATCCTCGGCAATTTCTTTCTTTTTTTCTCCCTCTTTTTGGGGCCGCTAACCCCAAGTGTTCATGCGAACGAAAATGCGCGCGCGAGGGTGTTTTACCACCGACGCGAGTTTCTGCATCCATCGCGCGGGAAAGATTCGCAAGACGCGCGATGCAATCGAATCGACGAATACCGACGAGACTACGTTATTAAAAGAGAGACATCAATACTTACCTGCCATATTTCTTTACTTTAATGCCCTGCAAAACAAGTTTTGTTTGTGGGAAAAGAGAAAAAAAATTGCCTCCAAAATCTCCTTTTGGAGGGCTGTTCATTTCTCGTTTTGTAAGTTCAAAGTGGGTGTGTGACAAATTCGCTTCAAGTGTTTTGGTCGCATGCGGACGATACGTTTTCATCTTTATATATTATTATTATTGAAACTTCTCCTCTAACCACTTACTGGTGACTGATTTTGGCCTCTCTATGGCGTACCCGTGCGCTCTCGAGAGGATCAACTGACTCAAACACCCGATCGATCTCGAGACGCCGAACATGACGGTGTAAAAGTTCTCCTCTTTGATGCCAAAGTGTTGGAGCAAAACGCCGCTGTGCGCGTCCACGTTCGGCCACGGGTTTTGGACTTTTCCAGTCGCTTTGAGAACGTCTGGAACTATTTCGTATAAGCGGGAGACGAGTTGAAACATTTCGTCGTCTGGCATGTGCTTTAAGGCGAACTCTCTTTGACACTCGTAGCGAGGATCGGTTCGTCGCAAGACGGCGTGGCCGTAGCCCGGGACGACGCGACCGGATTTTAACGTGTTTTCCACGAAAGTTTTTACAGTTTCCGCGGAATAATCGCCTTTTAACGCTACTTGCGCCTCTTTCAACCATTTTAAAACTTCTTGGTTCGCCAAGCCGTGCAACGGGCCGGCTAAACCGTTCAAACCTGCTGAAAAACTCAAGTACGGATCGGACAACGCCGAACCGACTAAGTGAGTGGCGTGCGCGGAGACGTTCCCGCCTTCGTGATCGGCATGAATGGTCAAATACAAACGCATGAGCTCTTTACATTCGTTGGAAGAGAAACCCATCATTTGACTGAAATTCGCGGCGAGATCCAAACTCGCATCTACGGTTGGAACCTCGCTCGATTTCCTCGCCGCTTCTTTCACGCACGACCTTTTATAAATATACGCCGCAACGACCGGTAACTTTGCGATCAGATCTAAAGCGTCCTCGTATATGTACTTCCAATACTCCGTTTTCTTCATCGTCCCACTGGCGTACATTTTCGAGAATTTTGAATCGTTTTGCATGGCCAAACACGCCGCGGAGAGTTGCGTCATCGGGTGCGTCTCCTCCGGAAGCGCTCGCAACGCGTCAAAGACATTTTTTTTACTCTTATTCCCAGCATCGTTCATCGCGCATTCCTTCGCGAACTTTTCCGCTCTTTCCATTAAATCAGCTCTCAGCGCTTCCACCTCTTTCTCCGTGGGGACTTTATTCGTCAGCAATAAGAACAAAAGCGCCTCCGGTATCGGCTCTCGATCTCGCTTCCCCGGTAACTTTTCTTGCAACTCGGGAATAGTCAACCCTCGGAAACGAATCCCGTCGTTCGCGTCTAACAGAGAAGTCTCGTAGAGCATCCCGACGATCCCTCTCATGCCACCCATGAGCATGTTCACGGTCACCTCGCCGACTTTTTCCTGCCCGTATTTCGTTTTCAACGCTTTTAAGCGCGCTATTTCGCTTGGGATTTGTGACTCGATTTGTGCCTTGAGCCCATCAAAAGCAGCCTTCTTCTCCTCCAAATCCTCCTTCGCAGTTGTTGATGTCGTTGAAAAAAAGTGGCTCCGATGATGACGATGATACTGATGATGATCGTAACGTCCTCCTGCTCCTGGTCTTCCAACGCCGGAAGAAGAAGAAGAACTGCTGCTTGTACTGCTTTCGTTATTACCAAAGGTGCTCCTCCAACTAGATTTTTTACTCCTACGACTACCGCTGCTGCTGCTCTCGACGTTGTTGTTGTCGTCGACGATCTCTAAAAAAGAAGAAAAAGAAGAAGATAAAACCGTCGTTCGTATTGCGCTGAACGTAATCTCTCCTTGTATTCTTCTCCTCGCGACTAAGTTCCGTCGTGCAACAGTCGCGGAAAGCATGATGAATGTTGAAGAATAATGGAGAGTTTTGTTCCACTTTATATACCGTTTCGAGATCTCGAAAATACAAATAACGTTGACCAGAAGAAGACAACACAACAACACACGCGGTAACATAAAAAAAAGATGATGACAATGACAGCGGAGGGATTTGAACCCTCGCCCTTGCGGACCGGAGCCTGAATCCGGCGCCTTAGACCACTCGGCCACGCTGCCGGTTGCAGCTTTTTTTCTCTTGCAAGAAACCAAATTAGGGTTTAGGAGAAGAAATAACTAAAAATAATTTTTCCTTCTTTTTTTTGACGACAAAAACTTCACCTCAGAAGAGCCCCCGAAGTGCTTCATAAGAAGCGCGCGGTGATATCATCAACACACAAACGAACACTAATAATGGTAGCAGCAGTTTCGATATCAGCACCAGAGACGAATACTAATGATTCGTCTCGAAACATCAGTCAAACGCACCATCTGGCGGTGAAAGCCGCGAAAACGAACAAAGGGAAAAGAGCCATCGAGAAAAACGCCCCGAGACGGAAAGAAGTGGCGGCGAAGACGTTGATGCTTTTACACGGCGCGGTCACGTCGGAGGTTCTGAAATCCTTAATAAACGACCTGTCGCAAATGAAATACGGAGAAAATCACAAGATGAACAGGAAGAATCCCGGGATTCGACCGTTTGAAGGAGGCGGGGAAGTCTCTTTGGAGTTTTTCGCGGAGAAGAGTCACTCGGCGACGTTCGCGTTTGCCAATCACCAAAAGAAGAAACGACCGCACGCGATTACGTTTGGACGATTTTATAACCACAAGATTTACGATTGCGTGGAGATGATGGTGAACGGAGAGACGTTCGTACCGATTATTAAGTTTGGTAACGCCGCGGCTTCCACGACGATTGGCTCGAAACCGTGCATGATGTTCCTGGGCGATAAGTTTGAAACCGACGCGAATTTGAGACAGTTGAAGAACGTGTTCGCGGACGTGTTTCGAGGACGAGTCGTTTCGAGAATAAACTTGAAAGGTATCGATCGAGCGATTGTCATCACGGCTTTAGAAGACGGGAAAACCATTTTGTTTCGACAGTTTGCCATCAAGTATAAAAAAAGTGGAACGCGGTTACCGAAAGTACACTTGGAAGAGATGGGACCGCGATTCGACGCGACTCTAGGGAGAGTGAAACTCCCACCGCCAGACGTGGAAAGAGAAGCCATGCGCGTGGATAAGACGTTAGTGAAGGAAGAAAAAGCGAACGCGTTGAGTCAAGGTATCAGCGATAAGGTTGGTAAGATTTACGTGCATAAACAAACCGAAGGCTTGGACGAAATCAACCGAAGGAAAAGTTTAAAAGGCGGCTTGAAGAAGAAGGAGAAGTAGTAGATAACGCGGTATAATAATAGGAATTTGTTTTAAAGAATACGTTTAGTAAATTTAGTTGCACAGTAGCACACGCAATCCCGTTGCTCTTGTTGTCGTGTTAGAGAGAGAGAGAGAGAGAGAGAGAGAGAGAGAGAGAGAGAGATTTTTCGCGCCTTCGCTTCTTCTTCTTTTTTTATTCATGACAACATTTTTCCCGTGTGCTGCTCCCTCAAATTTCTCCACCACAAGAACGATAACAACAAAGAGATAGATGTCTTCTCCATCCTCCGAGAAGGATGTGGAGGAGGAGGAAAAAGAGGACGACTCTGCAGACGACGACGACGACGACTTTGTTGGCGAAGACGTCAGAAAAATCTTCAATCGAGACGGCTTTCTTTTCCTTCCCGCACAACCGAGGGAGGACAAAACAGTTAACGGGAGCCAAACGGAAGTCATCGACGCGGACGCGTTTGTCGCGCAGATGTTCCGAGAGTTTCGCGCGCCGTCCATCCCGACCGAGTCTTTTACCTCCTCTGAATCATCTGCGATGATGATTGATCTCGACGATTCCTCCACGTGGCCGCGAGAGACGGACGGGAAGAGGAGGATATGGGAAGTCTGCGCTCCAGGGAAAGGAGAGCACTGGGTGAAGTTGTGCGAAAGCGCAAGGAAAAGAAAGAATACAAAATTCGTTCGATTGATCGACCAGTTGCTCGGCGAAAACGCTTGGCACGTGTCGTTAAACCAAGAACACGAGGGGAGGTGTAAAGTGAGACACTGGTACAGCCCACTCGTGTTCCCCGAGGGAGATTCGGGAGTGGACGAGGATGAGGTTGGAGCGTCGCGCTTCCCGAGGAAGATTTTCTCGTCGAAGAGACGGAGAGCAAAGTTTGTGTCGTTAGTTTTAGAGGAGGATGGAGCGAAATGCGAGGATGTTTTAAATGCGATGGTTGAAGGAAGAAGAAAGAGTAACAGTGCATCTTCATCATCTTCTTCTTCTTCTTTAACTCCCGTCGACGAGGTTTTACTGTGCGCGCACGAGTACGGAAGACGATTGAAATCGAGCATGGGACGAGTCTTGCACCATAAGAAACCAAAATATTTTTGTAGGAGAAAAGGGAAAAGACGTGACGATAATAACAACCCAAGCGAAAGCAATGATAAACTCTCGTTTGGAGGAGATCATCGATGCAGTATTTACCAACATAACGCGACTATGAGAACATCAGCGAGTTCGCGCGCGTTTTATCCAGTAAATCGTAGGCGCGTTCTTGGAAAAGGATGGCACATCGACATCGGGCCTGGTTTTGACGCCGATGCGCAGCGAAGGTCAACAGGTCATCCAATGCAAGGTTTGATACTCTTAGTTTTATTATCAGATAGTCACGAAGGTGGTGGAGGCACCGCCTTTGTTCGAGGATCGCACCGGAGCATAATTAGAAACGGATTTCGCGAGAACGTCTTTGGCGAAGAAAACGGTACGAACCAAGACTTGAATAACTTCGCGCAACAAAGCATTCAAGACCAAACGGTTTCGAGAGATTTGTATATGTCTTACGAAAAACCAGCGGCGAGTTTACATAGCGGCAGAGGAAAAGATATTAGAAACATAGAACAAATAGTTGGGAAAAAAGGTGGGATTGCAATTCTCCATCCTTGGTTAGTCCATAGCGGAACGACGAATCACAGAAGCTCGTTGCGCGTTATGATGAATGGAATGATTCGATTCTCCGAAGACGCGTTTGTGTATCACGGATTGAGAATATTGGACGATGACGACGACGACGACGACGACGTCGACGACGAAAATGATAACGATGATACTGCTCAAACAACAAGAACTGATTTGTTACTTCGAGGAGGAGGAGGAGGTTCTACTGTCACAAAGGCGTTTTATTCGAGTAAAACGTTCTCGAGAAACTATCATCGGCAATCCGTTTCAATCATAATGCCCGTACATAATGCCGAAAAGTGGCTCGATGAGAGCGTGAGCTCCATTTTGACGCAGAGCTACGACGGTCCTTTGGAAGTGTCGTTCTTTAACGACGCGTCGACAGATGGTAGTTTTCAGAAAATGCGCGAGTGGATGCTCGCGTTGCGGTATGCCGGCATCGATGTCAAAATAACAGAAAAGTCAGAGAACACGAGCGGGCGATTGGAGAGTAAAAGTGAATGTAAAAATCGTCCCGGTGGTATTGGATTCGCTAAAAACCGCTCGGTCGAATATTCGCAAGGATCGATATTAGTTTTCTTTGACGCCGACGATATAATGGCGAACGATAGAGTGAAGATGCAAGTTCAACACACCATTGAAAGTCCGTCTTCAATTATTGGAACGACGTGGAAGCGTTTCCCCGATGGATCCACCGCACATTACGAACAATGGGCCAACAGATTATCCAACGAAGAAATGATACTCGAGCAGTTCAGGGAAAATACCGTCCAAATGCCAACGTGGGCGATGGCGAGGAAATGTTTCGACGACGTCCCGGGCGGCTTCGAAGAGTCGCCTCCAGATTCCGGCGAAGCTGAAGATACCATATTTTTTCACAAACATCTCGATATTCACGCCGAAGAGAATAAACGTCGAGGAAAGTTCCCCATTCTTCGCGCGGCGTCCGATGATGGATGTAATCGAGAAGAACCTTTATTGTATTATCGTTGGACTGAAACTTCCGGGACGTCGCGCGTTCCTAGACGAAGACTTTTAGATTTGCGGGTTTCCATTTTTGAAGCACGCGTTTTGAGCAAACCGTTATGGAACGAGTTCCAAATTTGGGGTTGCGGCAGAGACGCTCGTAACTTTGTAACCGCGCTGAGCGCAAACGCGAAGAAGAAAATAGTCGCGATTGTAGATTTAGATGACAAGAAAATCGGGAAGATGTACAATAACTTGCCGATTGAGCATTTTAGCGCCGCGCGAAGAGGAATGTGTACAGTCGTATGCGTCAGTAAACGGAGAAAAGGCGCGATTAGCAAAGACGTCGACGATGAGTTGATTGAGAATGTTAGCGCTTTAGGTCTCATCGAAGGTTCGACGTTATGGTACTTCTTCTAATGTATTAAAACAAAGATGCTTCCGGGAACGCGTCCTTATAAAGCTTTCGCTCCGCGGAAAACATTTCTATGATGTGCCCAACACCTAACAATTCGGCTTCACCGTACTTCTTTCCGATGATTTGAATTCCGGATGGAAGTAATGTGTTGTTTTCATCCGCGCTATCTTTGCTTCTAATGACCAACGCCGGGAGTCCGGAGAGATTTACGTTTACCGTCATTAAATCACCGGTGAACATAGCTAAGGGCTCTTGGTTCTCGTTTTTCATATACGCGAGCGACGACGTTGCCGGAGTTAAGAAGCCGTCGTACGTTTGGAGGTGTTGCGTCATTTCAGCGTAGATTAATCGACGCACTTCTTGCGCTCGTTTATAATACGCGTCCGAGTACCCTTCGGAAAGCGTGTACGTCCCCATCAAAATGCGTCTTTTCACTTCTGCACCAAAGCCTTCAAAACGCGAACTTTTAATTGAATCGACTAAATCCATGTTCAAGTAATCCTGGGCACCGAAGCGAATGCCGTCGTATCGCGCTAAATTACTGCTCGCCTCGGAAAGCGCGAGAATGTAATACGCGGGAAGACCGAAAAGAAACGTCGGACAGGACACTTCGTGCACTTTCGCTCCTAAACTTTCCACCAACTCCATGGATTCCATAACGCTCGCGGAAACTTTTTCGTCCAATCCAGTAAAAGTTTCTTTAATCACCGCGAACGTCTTTCCTTTCAAAGGCGCGGCTACGTCGACTAAATTCTCTTTACTCACAATCGCATCCGTGAACGACGACGACCCGCTACTACTACTATTATTGTTACTGCTATCAAAGTACTTTGCGTCCAAATTCGAGTTGTTATCATCACCAGTATTACCACACAAAACGTCCATTAATATCGCCGCATCTTCCACGCTCGACGTGATTGGTCCTATGCAATCGAACGAGCTCGCGTACGCCAACAACCCGTGCCTGGAAACTCTCCCGTAACTTGGCTTCAACCCGACCGTCCCGCAAAACGCCGCCGGTTGCCGAATAGACCCCCCGGTATCGGATCCTAAACTCGCCGCGCACAACTGCGCTGCCACCGCGGCCGCGCTCCCACCACTCGACCCACCGGGCACTCTCGACTCGTCCCACGGATTCGACGTCGGCGCGTACGCCGAACTCTCCGTCGTGCTCCCCATCCCGAACTCATCCATGTTCGTCTTCCCTAAAACAACCACGCCTTCCTTATTTAAATGTTTCACCACGTCCGCGTCAAAATCTGGCCGATACTCTCTCAAAATCTTCGACCCCGCGGTCGTGTATGTGTTCTTCGTGCAAATGTTATCCTTGACCGCAATCGGAATCCCGTGCAACAAAGACCTCTTCTTCTCTCCTCTCTCGGGATTCATCCTCTCGCGGTCCATTTCCGCGGCTCGTTCCAAAGCGTCTTCTTCGTTCACGCTCGCGTAACAGTTCAAACTCGAATCTTTCATTCTTTTCAGGTACATTTCGGTGACTCGCAGAGACGTCAGTTCCCCCGACTGTAACTTTTGCGCGATTTTTTTAATCACGCTTTTTGTTGTGCCGTCGATTTCAGAAGAAGAAGAAGAAGAAGAAGAAGAAGAAGAAGAAGAAGCGTTACTACTGGCGGTGGCAAAACGACGACAAAAATTCTTCTTCTTCTTCTTCTTCTTCGTGTTGTTGTTGTTATTCTTTTTGCAATTTACACCAACACCACCGCGCGCGCGCAAAGGAGGAGAGAGAGGAGGAGAAAACATCATCATCATCATCCTTCTTCGGATAAAAAAGCGCAGCAGCTTTTTTTTTTGTGAACTCTTCTGTAGAAAGAAAATGTAACAGAAGCACAAGATTTAGGGTTTATAACAAACCCTAAACTCCAACTTGTTTTTTCCTTCTCGAGAATTCGTCGCTTCACAACAAGCCGCGGGAAGAATACGAGCGAAAATCATCATCATGACCTCCTTTGGCGCGACGACGACGACGGCGGACAACAGAGACAAAGAACGCCTTACCGGTGGTAATAATGAGAACAACAATAAATCTACCCTGTTTGGGGGTAAAGTCGCCATCGTTGCGGCCACGGCGTGCGCCACCTTAGCGTTGGCCCCGTTTTGCTATTTGCAAGGCGCTCGGTCCGCCATCGCTGCGTCGAACAACGCGAACATCCTCCTCCCTCTGAAGGCGGAAAATGATGGACGACTGACGAGTAGTAGTTTTAGTAGTAGTAGTAGTAGGAGTCACGAGCAGCGACGAGCCACTGATTATGGCATCGAGAGAGAGTCGAAACTGGGAGAAAAGTCGTCAAAATCCGTCGATGTGAAGAGGAACAACAACAACAACAAAATCAATAACAACAAAAGAGCCGCGACGACATCGTTCGCGAAGAAGTTTGTGGAAGCGTACGAACACGAGAAAGTCGAACAGCGACGAAGGCGGAGCAGCAGCGAAAGTGCTTCTTCTTCTTCTTCTTCTTCCAGCTCGAGTAAGAGTAACTTGATCTCCGCGCTCGGCTCGTCGAAATCGAAAGTTCCCATCTACGTGATTGCGTTGGAAGACCGACCGGAGGAGTTTGAGAAGTACGAGGCAATTCGAACGGTGTTTCCAACCGCAGAGCCGACGCATGGGATCGATCCTTTGCAATGGCCGAACAGAATTGAAGATGCGCAATACGCGGTCAAAGGACTGAGAAGTTACATGCAAACGCACAAAAGCGATCCGGCGCTCGTGGATTTCTTAAAAGTTCGCCAAGAACCGTTCGTTCCCTCGGGTTTGTCCTACGGAAAGGAGGATGATATTTCGCCCGGGGTTAACTGGATCGATCAGTTTGACAACTTTCGAGAGCATCCGTGGTTGATGGCGATCGATCACAGAGAAAGCGACGGGAAGTTGACCGAGGAAGAAGTCGGGAGAGCGCATCACATCGGGTGTTTGTTCGCGCACTTGTACCAGTGGCAATTGATGCTCGACCGAGGCGAAAAGAAGGCTTTAATTTTCGAATCTGACGCGCCGAGAATCATGGAGGCGATACCATTTTGGGCGAGCGAACAAGTCGCGGAACACGCGCCGGTGGATACGGACATTTTGCTCATCCGAGCGCAGCACGTCGGGGAAAAACCGCCGGGGCCGTTGGCGACGACGTTTATCGCGACCAACCCGAACGATTCGAGCGAAAAGCAAACTATTAACATTCATAAGTATAAATCCGCCGGCGCTGGTGCTGGATTAGAAGCCTACGTCGTCTCGTCAAACTTTGCTAAAAAGGCGCAAGCGTATTTGGCCAGACACGGAGCGGATATGATTGACGGGTACATCATCAAGTTGTGCCAGAGCTCATATAAACACGCGATTTACGAGCGGGCGTATTACTCGATGTATCACGAGGATATGTTCTTAGAACCGTACGACGCGGCGCACCCAAAACCGACCGTGTTCAACTGCTACGTCGCGAGTACGCCGGATAAAGCGGATTGATATGTTTAGAAGTCAAACTTTATAAAATTATTATTTACTATTTTGATGTGTGTTGTTTATTTATATGTGTACATGAATCTGTTTACTACACGAGTGTCTGTTATCTCTCTCTCTCTCTCACTTTCTATTTTCGACCTCTCTTTCAAGCATCCTCGAACGTTTGTCGATGCGTAATCTGTTGTCCTTCTTCGCAAAGAGTAAACTCAAACGTCGCGACGCCGTCTTTGTATTTCGCCGAGCTCAACGCGTAACTTTTGGGAATGTAAAACTTCCTTTGCACGTATTTGCGATGTGTACCGCGCTCCATCCGATATGATTTTACTTTCGGAAATACGTCTTCTTTTCTCTGAGGTTCGAGGACGTTTGGATCCTTCTTCTTCGATATCCTCAGCATTTTCCGCACGATGTTCTCTTTCTCCTTGACTTCTTCTTCCTCTTTTTCTCTTTCTCCATTTTCGTTTTCCTCTCTCGTGCTCGAGACAACCTCGATGAAAAAAGCTACGCCAGGGCGATTCGTGCACTCTAGGGTCTTAAAGACAATATTCTCGATGCCGACGCCGGGCATATCGCAATCCAAAATGTACTTCCCGCACGGTTTCCCCATCGTCTCTATAATACCTCTCACGTCGACGGGAATCACTCTCGCGTTTCTCGAAAGCACCGCGACGGCACCTGTTTTGTTCTCGTTGTATTCCTCCGGTAAGTCTCGAAACGCCTCCCGCGCTTCCCTTCTCTTCATTTCATTAGTATCCTCTTCTTCCGCATGAAAATCGGAGAAAACGCGACTCCTTTCAAACTGGTCCTGTCGCACCCGCCTGTGATACTCGTTTTGTCTTCTCTGCTGCGCGAGATATTGCTCCCGTAAATATCTCGGATTCACGTACCCTCCTCGTCTCCCTCTCCCTCTCTCCTCCTCTCCTCCCTCGTCCATCTCTTCCTCCTCTTCCTCGATCGTGTGGTCCCAGTTCTCCAAGTTCCTCTCCTCGTGAAAATATTGGTTCGTGTAATAGTTCCAATGCGGAGAGGTGGACGACCTCGAAAGACGTCGTCTGTGGTCCCCTCGTTCTTCCATCGCGCCTCCTCCTCCTCCTCCTCCTCGGTTGTTATTATTCTCGTTCGGTGATGAAGAGTAATAATAATACGGTTGTTCGTCAGACCGTTCTCCGTTTCCTCCGTTTCCTCCTCGAGTCGTCGTCGTCGGTGGTGAGTGGGGTGATTCAAACGACATGCGGCATGTTTTTTTTTGTATCTTCAAAGTTTGGCGTTCTCGCGAAGATATTTTTCAATCAACTCTCGAGAACAAATTAGGGTGCTCTTTCTCTTTACAAACATTACACATTATTAACGCGTCATAATAACAACGAGAAGAGCTTGATTTTGTACGCGAAACAACAACAACAACAACAACATCCATTAATTATGTCGCAAAATTCCTCGAACGACTACTTGTCGGTGATATACACCGGGTC
>Ga0255756_1000439_pt1 | contig 51388 bp, 39 predicted proteins | sample 011ome_20_FD_179956 | JGI IMG/M metagenome (GOLD analysis project Ga0255756, IMG submission 179956) | Coastal salt marsh microbial communities from the Groves Creek Marsh, Skidaway Island, Georgia - 011509CT metaG (version 2) | ecosystem: Environmental > Aquatic > Marine > Intertidal zone > Salt... | reverse complement strand
GAGCGGTCATGACTCCGCCGACGAGTCAATGACTCGTCACCACGAGGGACTCGGCGACGCGCGACGTGGCGCGCGCGCGCGACGCCATCGACGCCGCATTACCACGACGATGATCGCACGAGGTACGCACGCGACGCGCGACGCGAATGCCGACGACGCGAATGCGAATGCGATGACGACGCGAGTATTATTTTTACGCACCGATGTCGTGCGTTCGCGCGAGAAGACGCCGTGGTGGCGACGGCGCCGATCTGCGCGCGACTGGGCGCGAAACCCTGAAGACGCGACGCGAGGCGTGCGGCGCCGATGGGCGGCACAGCGCGGGGGTGGGTGGGGGGACGCGCGCGCGTGGCGTGCGATGGGGGGTTTATGTATCGCACCGCACAGCGCGCGCGTGGGCGAGAAGGGACGTCGGGTGACGCACAGACGGGCGATGGATGGATGGATGGCGTGGATGGGTGTGACCCTAGGCCCCGCCGGGGCGCGCGCGCGGACAAAACGCGAGGAGGAGGACTGTTTTGTACTGACTTTTTGACGTTTCTTTTGATTGTACGCGCACGCAGTGAACACACAGACGCACCAAACTGTGGCGCCGACGACGCGCGTCGTGAGCCGCCGCGGAGTTGCGGCGCGCGCGGTGAAGAAAGCTGGACCGACGGCGTACGAGGGCGTCGTGTTGATGCGCCCGGATTGCGACGACGATACGCGCGCCGCCGCGATGGAAGGTTTCAAGGGGATGTTTGGCGATGGTTTGGTGAGCTGGGATGTCACCGACCACGGGTTGAAGCAAAATGCGTATGAGATTAAGGGGTACCCGGATGCCTATCAAGTTGTGGTTAACTTTTCGTGTCCGGCGGCGTCGTACAGGGACGCCGCGGCTGAGTTGTGCAAACCGGCGGTTGGCAGCGAAGAGGTTATCATTCGCTCGATGATCATGAAGGTTTAGAGTAAAAACCCACGTACACGCCACGTGGTTGCCCTAAGTACATAGCGCGACGAGCTTTCTTGTAATCCCGAACGTTTAGTCATTTATTTTTTAACTCGCGACGCGTCGAGCAAAGCGTCTGCGTTGACCGTCGACAGAGGCGCGCGCGGTGAATTATTCGTTCATCTGTACCGGTACTAATATGTATTGCACGCTCGCAACGACGTATCATGCATCATGCTCTCTACTAGGTGTGATAATCTAACCGCGACTCGCCGCTCATCGCCCTAAACAAGTACGCGCGTCCCGCGCCCGTTCGCTCCGCGTCTTCAGCGTCGCCGCGCGTCGCCCCCGCGTAACGCCAAAACCAAGTGCAACACGCTCCCACCCTCGATGTTATAATCCTTCGCCAACTTTTCGTCATTCATCTGCTTCCCACCAAAGATTAAACGCTGCTGGACGGGCGGAATGCCCTCCTTTTCTTCCACGCGCTCTTTGATGCGCTCGACCGAATCCGTGGGCTCAATGTCGATCTCAATCTCCTTCCCAGTCAACGTTTTCACTTTGATCATCTGTGGCGACGATGCGGCGACGATGAGTGGTTAGTGGTGTGCGCCGTCTGCGTGCCGTGCCGTGCGTGCGTGCGTCGTCATCGTCGTCGAGCGCGCGTCGCTAGAGCTCTCGCGCGCGAGAGCATTTGAATAGTTTGAGCAGGGAGCGTTTCGACGCGTTCGACGCACCATCGCGCGAGATTTTTGTGTGGTACGCGTGCGGTGTGTGTCGTGGCGTGTGTGCGTGCGTCTTGCGCGCGTGTGAAATGTGTCGCGCGTGAAAGTGTGAGGCGCGAGGTGAGACGGCGGACGCGGTTGAGTTTACGACTACAGGTACAATTACATCTCTTACGCCGCTGCGCGCTTCCGCGCGGCGATCCAATCAAGAGCGGCGTGCACGTCGTTTCCATCGACGTGTTTGAGCGCTTCTATCGCGTCGCGCTGGCTATGGCCGAGCATGACGAGTTTGGCGACGGCGACGGTGAGCCGAATGGGCTTCTTCGCAGTGGTCGACGTTTGATGTCGGCGTACGACGTTTGATGTCGTCATCGCGGCGCTCGCTTGTATTACGGGGTCGGTGCTGATGCGTCCATCGTTGTCGCCACTACCGCCAAAAGCGTTGTCGTCCTCGTCGCCGTCGTCGTCGTCGTCGTCCAGCGCGGCGCTAAAATTGAGCTTGTGCGTCTCTTGGAATTCGTTTGTCGACGCCGCTCCACCCCCGCCGATATCCGCCCCCGCCGCGTCGCTCGTCGACGACAACGGTCGAGGCGATTTACCAAACCCTTCGTTGCTCGACGTACGGAACATATCAATCGATGACGAGCGAATCATCGGTTGCGGCTCTGGCGAGCGTTGCTGCGCCTCCGGCGTCAAGACGCCGGCTCGCTTGCCTATGGCGGCGTACGCCTCAAACGCTTCCCGGCTCACATCAGTCGCGCCGGCACGATTTTCCGTCGTCGTGCGCGAGAACACTTCTGCGATCGCGGCGTCGTGCTTGGCGCGCATTTCATCTAATTGAGCCTCGTACTTCGCCTCCGTCTTCATCAACCGCGTGCGTTCTTCGCGCAGACGCTTTTCGAGGTCGTTTGAAATTTCCATTTGGCGCTCAAATTTCTTCTGAAATTGCTGCGCGGTGCCCATCCATTGGGTTTCAATCGCTTTGACCTCCTTTGCCGTCGGCTCACGCGGCGGAGCAGGCTTCGAGTCTCTCTCCCCGTCGTCGCTCGTAAACGTCGTTTGCGTGGACATTGTGCGTTGATTCATTCGCCGTTCGGCTTGGGATTTCGCCCCAGGCGTCGCCGCGATCGCCGCCGCATACTTCGCCTTGTACATATCTCTCTCGCGCTTGACGTTCTCTAACTCGCGTTGCACGTTGTTCAAGTGTGCGCGAAACTTGTCCATTTGTGCGTCGACATCTGCCTCGCCCATCGCCCGTTCGGCTTTCACGTTCGCCGCCTTCAACGCCTCTTCCAAACGCGAAATCTGCGTCAAACGAATCTCCAACTCGGCGCGGTAATCCACCGGGAACTCTTCATCGCTCGAGTTGCCATCCGCCGTTCCATTGACTAAACCCGCAATGTACGTCGATCGTTCCGCGCCTCGACGGTCGTTCCATCCCATGTGACCGACGACTGTCGTCATAGGAATTTGTACACACCAGCGATTAAAATACCGGCGCAACACGCGTCGTCGCGCACGATGTCCCGTCGCACGCGCAACGCGCGCGTTCGCCACTCGGCGTCCACACGCGAGCTTCCATTGCACGAGCGCGGCGGACATAATCGCTCGCGACTCGGTTTGCGTCAAGCGCGCGAGCGCGCAGCGCGCGGCGTAGAGCTCAACATCGCTCGTCGACGCGAACGCCTTGGCCGCGCGTCTGCGCGCCGCCGACGCGGTCTCATCGCGTTCGCCAACGTCGATCTCGTCCATGTCGTCGATGTCGTCGTCGTGATTGACGCTCGAGCCAGGCGCGACGTTTCGCCAGTCGGCTCGGTCGACGTCGGGCGCGCCGCCGATGACAGCCCAAAGCGCCGCCGTCATCCCAGATGCCGCCAGCGTGGCGTACGACGATGATGTCTGTGTCGTTTTGCGCGCCTTGTGCGCCGCGGAATCCGCACTGCGCGTCGTTGGCGGTCTCGAATGCGAGTCGTCATGAACGTCAACATCGTCTGTGCGAATTAATTGCAACTCGCGCGCCGCGTCGCGCGCGAAGGCGTCCACGCTCGCCATGACGCGCGCGTTCGCGCGTGTACGAGTTCCGCGCGTGTCGTCCGTCGACGCTCTCGGTCGTTGACGACCCGAGGCGAGTCGCGTTGTGCCGTGTCCGCGTCATTAGTACGCGCTGCTGCAGAGAATTGTGATTGAATTTTTAATTACGTCGAGCGCGCACCGATGAACGTGCCGTTTCACATGATTCGCGTGCGCGGCATCGCGTCATCGAAGCCTTTACACGCGTCACCGTCGTCGTCGCGATCGCCCGTGGATGACGAGCGACACGACCGCATACACATGTTGGCTTCACCGTCATCGTCGTCGTCTTTAATAAACAACGACGACGCTGGCGCGAACGAAACGCGCGCACACACCATCCGCGTCTTTGCTCAAGTCGAAGGTCTCGAAAAGCAAGCCATCGCGACGCACGGCGCGCGGGACGAGGCGCGAGACGAGGCGTTTTTTAATAGAGAGGATGCGTGCGCGAGCGCGTGCGCGTACGCGTGCGAACGCGCGACGACGTCCGCGGGCGCGGAGGACGCGTATGATTTGTGTAACGCGGCGTGTGAGGACGCGTGCGTTCGACCGGATGCGATGGGAAAGTTTGAGATTACGCTCAGGCGCGGGTGCGAGGTGACGAGGGCGTTCGAGGAGGCGTTGCTCGAGCGGTCGCGAGCCGAGCGCGAACGGGACGGCGGGGACGTTAGGGAAGGCGAGGACGACGGTCGAGGTGTCGGTGGCACGTCGTCGTCGTCGTAGGTGGATTTATGTTTGATTGTTTGATAGCTGTAGTCGTGGTCGTTTATGTTATAAGTACCAGTGTCGTAGAAGTCAGTTCTAACTAGAGAGACCCACGCGTCCTCGTCAGCGTTTTCATTCTAAAGCGAAACCTTGTACGTTTGGGCTTCTTTCTGAATCAAGTGCGAGCTCTTATCGAGACACGTCAACAGCTGATCGATGTTGCTCGCCCACTTGTTCAACAACCAATCACTGGACTTGGCGGTGGAAAAGTCGACCAGACCCGCGGGGCGGTCAATTTTAGCGCTCACCGACTTGTCGACGACGCACGACGACAAGTGCTTTTCCGTCTCGTCCGCAGACAGACACAAGAGCTCGGCTAAGCGGGGCAGAGAAATACGCGAGTAATAGCTCGAAATCACAAGCATGTTGTGCTCGATGACACGGAGCTTCAAATCCTCTACACGCTTGGCGCCTTTTTCGCCGCCGAAAATCTCCGTTTCTGCTGCAATTTCACCCGCAAACCTCTCTTGAAGCGTGGTCCAGTGAATAATCTCCTTGGTGCAAAATTGTTTGATCAAACTTTCGTGCGCGGGTAAATCGGATAGCTTCAAGTTGCCCTTGACGTTGTGCAGGATGGATTGTTGCATCGGCTCGTGCTTGCTCAAGCACACCAACCACACAACCTTTTTCAACGTCGGCGCCCAGCGCTCGACGTTACTCTTCACCTCGGCGCATTCCAGGATATTCTGGTAGCACCGGCATTGCTCTAGGTATTCATCGCTATGACTATAGTACTCAACCATGAGTTCGTAGTACCGAAGCTTCAAGTCTTCAAGCGACGGAATGCCTTTGTCGGTGGGTTCGAAGTACCCTTCGGCGTGCTCCACTTGTCCCTCCTTTTTAATCTTCTCCTGCTTCTTCGCCTCCTTTTCCGCCTCAGTCAACTCGTCATCACCTTTACTCGCGATTGCCGCCTTGGCCAAGTCCTTCTTATCCTTTTCAATCAACTCATCGAACACTTTTGGGTTGATCTTTCGGCTTAAAATCAACGCTCGCAAATAATCCTTCTTCGCCAAACACAACCGAACTTGCTCTTCGATGAAAAACAACTTTTCATGTCGCGTTAGCGCACCGTAAGTTTCAATCGCAACCTCCTGCATGACACCGCACGCCTCGTCAACGCGCCCTTCGTCCTCGTGCATCTTTGCCAACGCGCGCGTTAAACGACTCTTCTCCACCTCAACGAAAATCTTCCCCGACGTCGCGTCGCACAACGTCTCGATCAACTTCAATCGCACCGCCCCGGTGGGTGCTTCATCGATAAACTCCATGCATCGTCTCACCATGCTCGTGATCGCTTGCTTGAGCTGCGCGCGGCGCTTCGTCAACGCCGCAACGTGCTCGCACAAACCGTCCCAATCGTCGCACGATCGCAGCACATCCACGATCGCCACGCACAACCTCGGCGCGGCGACGAAATCCGCAGCGAGTCTATACGTTTTCTCGAGCGCGAGCATCTTCTCTAGCGTCGCGCTGAGCTTGCCGGGCTGTGTACACGGCGCGTAAAAACACATTCGAAATCAGATCGGTCAGACTCGAGGAGCTATATGCGCCGTTGCGCCTTTCATTCTCGACGACGGCATCGGCGGCAACGACACGACGAATATCGGATGCATACGTACCTGCTTCGCCTCGAGCTCGAGCCCCGCGAGCTCGCGCTCGAGCTTCTCGACGTCATCTTTCGTACTCATCGCGTCACTCAATGGCGTTGACTGCGCCGCATCGCGCGCCATCGTCGCCGCGCGTCGCGTCCGCCGAACCGCGCGCGCGATGTGCTCGACAGACATTCGTTCGACGCGCGAGATGCGCCGAGCCACAGCGCGCGACGAGGCGCGAGGAGCTCGTGGAGTTGCAAGATGATTTCTCGTTTGAAACATCGCACGTTCGCGTGACGCGCATGCGTGACGCTGACGTGCGAGCGTGCGTGGAACTCATCGTGGACGCGTTCGCGGACACGCCTGATGCGAAGCCTCGCGCGTTCGTGCTCAAGTATTTGATTGGTGCGACGACGCGGCGCGATGGGGAGGAGTGCGCGCTCGTCGCCAAGTCGCTGGACGACGACCGGTTGGTTGGGTTTGTGAGCGTCAGCATCACCGCCAACGCGCGGTTGGAGGAGAAGAATAGAGATATGGTGGTGCCGAGCGATGCGGCGTATTTAGCGAACGCGTGTGTGGCGAGAGAGGCGAGGAGACGGGGGGTGGGCGGGGCTTTGGTGCGGGCGACGGAGGCGTTGGTGTTAGATATGGGTGGCTGCGATGTGTGGTTACACGTGCGCACGGATGACGTCGGAGCGAGTGCGCTGTATGCAAAAGAAGGGTACGATGAGGTGGCGCGTGAGCGCGCGGGTGGGGTGTTTGGCGCGTTGTTTGGCGGAGGAGGGGCGAAATCGAGCGCGCCGCGCGCGTTGATGCGTAAAGTCATAAAGCCCGGGTCGAATTTCATGCTTTCGTGACGATTCAGCGAGTAGGGGATTAGTATTGATTGCGGTGACGGGCGTTGTACGCGCGCGCTCGTTTCATTATTAGCTATGTAGTGCGTACGTTTGAGTATTTAGAAATAAACGAGGTACGCGAACCGATGTAGTCGCTCGCTTCTACATCGGTTACTTCCCGACGCGACCTATTCTAGAATCTGTCTTCGGGTCCGCGGTGTACTCTTGCATGGCCACTAACAACGCATCGGCGTCACTTTGTAAGCGACGCAAGTCGTTGACGTGAAGCAATCGCGCGACACGCACCGCTGTATCGACGACGTTGTCGTCGTCTAATCCCACCCCACTCGGAACGTCATCCAAACTCGGCGGATTCCTCGCTACCGCCGCACCATCAGCATCGCTAAACGGCACTACGAATCTCTCATTTGCCTCTACACATCGCTCGAGCATCACGCACGCATCGAGTGCGTCATAATTGTCAAAATTATCGCTCGTGGACGCCACGCCGAGTGTCTTTGCCAACGCCTCCAACGCCCGTCGTCCCTTCTCACTCGTCAACGCCGCTCCGACGTCTTCCGCGGATGTTGACAACTTCAAGCGCTTACTCACGCGTTCGAGCGCGTCGACGTCCTCGTCATTTTGATCGTTATCGCCGACGACATCGTCGTGCTTCAACGCGACGGCGCGTTCGAGCAACGCGTCCACGCACGCGTCTGCACTCGCCGCACCTAACTCCCGCACCGCCGGCGTGAGCGCCGCTCCGTAGGCGTTTAAAGCATCGACTGCGACGTCCACAGACGCTTTTCCGCGACGTAAACCGTCGCGCGCGTCGACTGGAAGCGCGCGTATGACGGTGTCTTCAAGAAACTCTGCGAGCGCTGCGCGAGAGGCGACGTCAGCGGCGACCAACGCGTCGGCGCGCGCGCCGGGCCAGCGCACGACATCGAGTATGCGGTTTCTCGTGTGTGCATCGAAAAGCACACGCGGCGTGGACATGGTGACCGCGACGGCGCGCGTTGGAGTGTGCGGCGTCCCGAGCGACGGCTGCAAAAGCCAAAGCCACCGAAGTACTACAGCTCAATGCGCGGCAAGCCAACGAGGATGAAATGAATAAGACTAGTGTTACTACAAAGGACGGTGCGTTCGAGTCGCCGTCGGTCTACCTAGGGACACGAGTCGAGACTAGAGATTTGAAAACCATGAAATGGTTGTCGTTTCATCGAGCCGCAGCGCTCGAGTTGCGCTTGAGCAGGCTCGGATCGAGGCACTTTTCGATGCGCGTCAACGCATCTTCGAGCGTAGCGTTTGACGCAGCGTAGGAGATGCGCAAGCACTCCGGAACACCGAACGCTGAACCCGGAACGAGGGCGACTTGGCCTTTTTCTAAAATGTACCTGCAGAGCTCGTCGACGTCGGCGATGGGGCCGAATCCCTCCGCTTCAGCGTCGCCGCCGAACAAGGCGCTGACGTCGGGGAATACATAGAACGCACCGTCGACGGAAGGTAATTTCACGCCATCGATGGCGTTCAGGCGAGCCGACACAAAGTTACGACGCTGCTCAAACGCGCGCACCATTTCGGCGACAGAGTCGCCGCCTTTGTATCCCAAATTCAACGCTGCCATCGCCGCTTCTTGCGAAATCGAGTTCGGACCGGATGTGATTTGCGATTGAATCATGGACATTGCGCGCGCGAACCTCTTCGGTGCGGCGACATAGCCTAAACGCCAGCCAGTCATGGCGAAAGATTTGGAAAACCCGTTCACCACCATCGTGCGTTCCCACATATCCTTCATGCCACAGATCGAATGATGCTCCGCCGGAGCGTATACGATATGCTCATAAATCTCATCAGATAGCACCATCAACCTCGGGTGTTCGACGACAATCTTTGCCAACTCCTCGAGCGTCTCTTTCGGATACACCGCCCCGCTCGGGTTACTCGGCGAGCACAAAATCAACAACCTCGACTTCTCCGTGATCGCCGCGCGAAGCTTTTCTGGAGTCACCAAAAATCCCTCATCCGCCGTCGTGCGCAAAATCACCGATTCCGCGCCACTCAGGCGAACCATTTCTGGATAACTCACCCAATACGGCGCCGGAACGATGACTTCATCCCCGGGTCCGCACACCGCCATCACGCACTGCGCCACGCTCTGCTTCGCCCCATTACTCAATACAATCTCACTCGCATCGTACGTCAACCCATTCTCATCCTTGAGCTTCTTCGCGATCGCCGCGCGTAACCCCGCGGTGCCGTCGTTTGGGCTATACTTGGTGAACCCGTCGTCGATCGCACGCTTCCCCGCCTCGCGCACCGCCTCGGGCGTCGCGAAATCCGGCTCACCCGCAGCCAAGCCAATGACGTCCGCCCCCGCCTCCTTCATGCTTCGCGCTAAATCCGTCAGCGCGACGGTTTTGCTGGCGTTGAGCGCAGCCACGCGCGGGTTCAGGCTTTGGTCCACCGCGCGCGCGACGACCGCCACGCGACGCTCGCGCGAGCACGCGCGCGTTGACGACGGCGATGGACGCGCGATGACGCGCACGGCGGCGGCGTTGGCGGCGGCGGCGCACGACATGGTTGACGAACGCGACGAACGCGGCGGCGCACAATGACGTTGCGAGTGCACTTTTTCATGCGCATCCGCGCCACACGTCGCCGCCGCGTTCGCCGCGTTCGTGATGCCCGCGAACGATCAAAGAAAGCGCCGACGCACGACGACGCATTCGACGCGCGCGGTGCGCGATGCGGTGGCGCGCGATGGCGTCGAGGGCGCGGAGGAGAGCGATGAAGATGCGGTACCGCGCGTCCCGGGCGCCGCATACGGCGCGTTGCTCGCGTCGCTCGGTGCGCGCGTGGGGGATTCCGACGACGACAGCGACGGGGAGTCGAGCGAGGATGACGATGGAGGCGAGGACGCGGGTGGTTCGAGCGACGAGGACGATGCGGGCGAGGACGAGGACGAGGGGAGCTCGAGCGAGGAGGCGGACGCAGCCGTCGCGGGCGAGGACGAGGACGAAGACGGCGAAGACGAAAAGGACGAGGACGATGCGGCCGACGACGATGGGAGCAGCGAAGAAGAAAGTGAATCGGAAGGTGCGATCGACGGTGGCGGTGGTGATGAGGATGGTGGTGATGATGATACTGAGGTTGAGGGCGCGTTGCGGCGACACGTTCGGCTTGGCGAACGTCTGGACGACGCCGCGTCTGAACGTTTAATGACGCAAAAGGTGACGTTCCCGCGCGATGGTGCCACGAATGGGTACGAAGGTGCGAATGGGTTAGACGTTCCATCGATATTGGATGCACCCGTGGTTTCGCAAGCAAAATTGGCGGAGCGGTGGAAGACCGTGACGGGCTCGAGCGGGTTCGCGAGCGCAAAGCAGCAAGAGTTTTATTCGATGATTGCATCTTACGTGGACGTGCAGCACGGCGATCGGGCGCTTATTGGTGACCAGGGCGCGGCTGGTCAGCAGTTGAATGATGAAATACTAGATGCAGTGTGCTTGCATGTGGTGGACCACGTGACGCGGACGCGGAATCGAGTCATGAAGAATAACGAAGCATTGGCAAAGAAAGCCAAGGCTGGGAAGAAGGTGATGGAGGATGATTTGCCGCGAGACCAAGGATTTGTGAGACCGACGGTGTTATTTTTGACGCCGATGCGAAACGTCGCAGGTCGGGCGATTATGCGCTTGCTCGATTTATGTCCCGCGGCGCATGGGAGAAACGACTCAGTGAACAAGCTCGAGCGAATCGAGGAAGATTTTTTGGCGTATGAGGGGAGCGATAGCGACGACGATAACGACGATGATGGTGACGGCGCTGGAAAGAAGAAGAAAAAGTACAAAGGATACGTCCCTGAGGATCACAAGGCGATGTTTAAAGGAAACACCGACGATCACTTCCGTCTCGGCATGAAACTCACCAAGGCGAGCGTTCGGTTGTACGTCGACTTTTTCGGCGCGGATATCATCTTCGCGTCGCCACTAGGTTTAGTCACGGCGTTACAGGATGAGAAGTCAGCGGCGGACTTTTTGAGCGCGATTGAAATTCTCGTTATCGACCACGCGCACGTGATACAAATGCAAAACTGGGCACACGTAATAACCATCGCGGATGCGATGAATGCGTTGCCGAAAGAAATGCGCGACTGTGATATCCAGCGCGTGCACGAGTCTCATTTGAACGGGTTTTCCAAACATTTACGACAGACAATTTTGTTGTCGGCGTTTCAAACGCCCGAGCAAAACGCCTTTTTCAACCGTCGATGCGTTAATTTCGAGGGTAAAGTGCGATTGAAGACCGTACACAAAGGCGTGCTCGGACAGCTGACGATAAAAACTCGTCAGCAATTTGAACGCGTGCACATGAAGGCTGCAGACGTCGTGAATGCGGATGACATTCGATTCAAGTACTTTGTGAAGAATACGTTGCCTCGTATTCGTGAAAATCCAGAGCCAGGCGTCGTTATCTTTGTCAGTTCATACTTTGATTTCGTGCGCGTCCGGAACTTGCTTACGAAAGAAGAAGTGTCGTTTGCGGTGAACAGTGAGTACACGGAACCACGAGAAGCGGCTCGCGCTCGAACGCTCTTTGCCGACGGTAGAAAGCGCGTCTTGCTCCTCACCGAGCGCGCACATTTTTATTTCCGTCGTCGCATCAAAGCTGCGAGAGAGATTTGTTTTTACTCATTACCAGAGCACGCAAATTTCTATCCAGAGCTCGTGTCTTACTTAGCTGGATCACGCGCTGTCGCAGGATCAGCCGTCTCGGTGCAAGAAACGGCGCACGTCGCCGGCGTTTCAGCGCTGTTTAGTAAATTAGACGCGTTAAAGCTCGAGCGCATTGTTGGAACCGCGCGAGCGTCGAAAATGACCGCAAATACAGAGCATCCGATGTTTTTGTTTGTGTAGTACGGTAATCGTGTAATATCGACTCATGTAGAAGAAGAGCCGTCCCGTCGAGCCATCAGCCGCCGCTTCCCCAACCTCACTGTACGCCTCTCGCCTCGTCGCATGACAACCGACAACCAGCCCGCGCTCGAGCTCGACGCCTGGCCAGCGACGGACGACGCGGTGCTCAAACTCGCCATCGAGTGCGGCGTCGCGATCGAATCGCTCGGTGGTGCGGACTCGGCGTTGAAATTCTCAAAGCCATGGGACAGTGAAACTGTCACCGCGCGTTGGCGTGCCATGCTCTATGACGCCGTGTTTAGCGCCGAATGCGTACAGCGCATGCACGCATTGGATGAAAAAGACGTCATAGATGCCGTGGAGAGCGCGTGCGCGGACTTTGACGCGCATGGGGTGTCGTTAGAAGGCGCGTTGCGCGCAGCAGGATTAGGGTGCAGACGCGCGGCTGCCGACGTAGATGGTGAAGAGACGGACGATGACGACGTTCCTCCGCCGTTTGACGACACCGAACAAGCCATATTGATGTATGGTACGAGCGGTGCCGACGCGGGCGCAAGTGTAGGCGCACTCGCGAGTAGTGGTGATGAAGCCGAGCGAGTGTTGAAGCGCATTGAAGCGCTCGAACGGAGCGCGCAAGCGGCGAGCGCGCGTTTAGCCACGTCCAAGGGCGCGCTCGCGGAGCTCATAGGGTCAAACACCACTTTTACCATCGATAAGCGCGAGGTGGTCATCGGGCGATCGACAGAGGATCAAAAAGTAGACGTCAACTTGTGCTTGGAGGGCAACGCGAGTAAAATTTCTAGGCAGCAGGCGTTTCTAAAGTTGCGATGGAACGGCGAGTTTGCGCTTCGTAATGTCGGTAGACGACCAATTTGGGTGTCAAATCAGCCGTTGACTACTGGGCAACGCTGTGTGTTAGCGCCACACACGTTAATTGAGGTTGGCGGCATGCGACTGTTGTTTATGCCCAACGCCAAGTTGATTCGCGCCGAGGCTCCGGAAGGCGCTGCGTGAGAGCTAGAACTATAAAATTACACATTGTACACAAAATAATGAAAATTTGACACCTATGGCTCGAGCGTGAACGCGTACGCGTCGCTTTCCGCGACGCCTCCGTCATATGAGAATTCATTTCGACCGACGCACGCGCTCGGCGAGTCGCCAATTTCCAACACCACATCGATGCATTCGCGCGCCACGCTCGTGATGCTCGAATACACGGGATCTACGACCCAATCATATGGAAACGTAGAGTTATCCCTGTGCGCGCCGCGAGCGAGATTATCCATCCAGCGCCACGCAGGCACCGTCGACGCGATGGCGTCGAGCGTCGTCTGCGCCTGCACCACCATCGCCGTCGGATCGCTCACATCCACCACCGCCACACACTCCGTGCACACACCGTCAGATTTAATATACGCAATACTGTTTTCAACCACAATCGCGCGTGCGTTACGCAATACCTCACTCTGTATGCTCCCTAGCGACGACATCGTGTCCGCACCCGCGCGGCTGACGTCGCTCAACAACTTAACCGCCGTTAACCTATCCGTGTCCCCAACCACCACGAACGCCGTGTTCCCCACCACCTCCATCGCGCTCGCGCCACACAACGTCCCATTGTACCATCGCCGACCGTCACCGTAATCTCCGCTCCCACAATCTTCAAATCTCGCCACATTTTCCGGCGTCGCCGGGCTCGACACGTCCACCGCGAGCACCGCACTCTTCTTCAACATCGACTCTCCGTACGCGAGCACGACGACGTAACTCGAACTCACGTGCATGGCTATCGCCTTTGGGCGCCGCGCAAGCGAGAATGACGCCCAGTGACCGACGATATTGAGCGCTTCTGGGCGGTAGGCGTCCACCACGGCGACGCCGTCGAACCGCGACGCCACGACGTAGACGTATTGTTCGCGCACCACCGCCGCGATGGCGCCGCACAGTCGACGCGCGGTGCGCGAGCCGTCGACGCATTCGGTGAGCGCGCCGATGCGTGACGTGGGCGAGGGCGAGGGCCAATCGAACGCGTGCTGGGCGAGCACAGCCGCGGGCAAAAACAGCGCGCAGGCGACGACGGCAACGCGCATCGCGCGTGACCGCGCGCGATGCGCGGTCACTGTGTGTGTGTGCGCACGCGTGCGCGCGTGCGCGCTCGGGCGTGCCCGCATGCGCGCGCTAGGGGTGCGTTGGTGTGAGGAAAAGGTGTCCCGCGGCGTTGGATTTTTTCCTAACCGACGCGTCGAGCGATGGTAAAATGGTAATGGTAAATGGTAAAGGATTTGGTTGGTATAAACATGGGTAAGTACTAAGAGTGGGGACATCTCAGACATGATGTGCGAGAGATGGCAAACCAGCGTACGCGGTGGGTGAGCCATATGGTGTACAGGAGCGCGTCTCGAGCCTCGTTTGCGCGGGTCGCTAGTAGTAATCAAATGCCTCGTGGGCGAAAGCAACGAGAGCGACTTCAATGCGTTGTGTAGTGGTGTATAAGTTTTTGGACTAACTTACTTGGCCAGACCTGGAATGCCACGCATCTTGAAGTCTTCGGCGGTTAAATCACGCTTGGGGGCGGAAATACCGGGGACTTGCGAACGCGGCACGCGGTCGACGCCGTTACCTGTGGCGGCGCCGCCCAACACGTTGGGGATCATCCCGCCGAAACCAGCACCGACGTATTCCAAAATTAACGGCATAGTACCCATGAGTGCGATTTGGCCAACCACAGAGCCCGGGTGGGGGATCTTAGCCTTGGCCACGTTGCGCCAGAATTCCTTGACGGGTTCGGGATAAAAGTCGTACGGCTCGTCGCCCAAATAACGTCGGTAAAACGTGTTCATCAACGAGGAGAAGCGAGATAAGCCGTGAATGGCACCTGTGCGCAAGAAACGTTGCGAGGCGTAACGCATCAACGCCATCTCCACGCCCTTGCCGCCTTCGCACTTGGCGAGCTCGTTGGCCAGGACGTAGGCGCTTTCGATGGCTTGACCACCGCCTTGGCCCAAGTTTGGTTGCACCGCGTGTGCGGAATCACCCAGCAAAGCCATGCGACGGTCAACCCAGCGCGGATCGGGCAAGAGATCGTTCACATCACGACGCTCAACGTCTTCAGGGCGCGTCACCTCCAAGCGTTCCATCACCGCCGGCGACCAATCCTTGAAACGGTCCATCAACATTTCGCGATAGTTGGCCCACTTTTCGCACTTGGCAAACTCGTCATCACCCCCAGGTGGGACTTCCAAGAACGCATAATATTGTTGCTGTCCGTTACCAACGTCCGAGCTCACAAAGTACTGCTTCGGACCGAGGAAGACTTGATAGCCAACCTTGTTGGGGTCGGTGTTCACTGGCGTTCTAAACGGCTCAGAATAATCGCAAACCGCGGTGTACACGGCGTAGCCCGCGTACGCGAGCGGTGGTTTTTCAGGATCCGCGTTTCTCATCTGTGCGCGCATCTTTGATCGAATGCCATCCGCGCCAATGAGCACGTCGCCTTCAAACTCGCGACCGTCTTCCAAAATCGCCACAACCTTGTCACCGCGGTGTTCGTATTTCTTCACCACGGTGCCCATCTCGATGTTCTCATCGCCCACGCCGCGACGCAAAATATCAAGCAAATCAAATCTCGACAGCACCAACGTCAACGGTAAGCCATTCTCATAGCACGGCTTGCGCGTATCGAAACGGTAAAACCACTCACCCGACACCCCATCCAACAAACCATTAACTCTATCTCCCGTAATCGTCCCTTTCTCCATCACCTCTTCCGCCATCTCGGGTGAAATACTATCCAACGCCCCTTGCGCGTTGCACTGCAACTGAATCGGCCCACCGAACGGCTCATACTTGCGCACCTTTTCAAACACCCGCACGTCCATGCCCTTCATGCGACACGCCGCCGCGGTAATCAACCCCGCGATCCCGCCCCCAGCCACGAGCACTTTGGGTAAATTCTTCCCACTCGTCTCCGCGCTCGACGCCGCGCAGCGCACCGCGCGCGTCGCCTTGCGCGCGCGTCCAGTACCAAAACCAACCGAAACGCATGCATGCGATGTCGAAAATCCACGCCCAGCGCGCGTATTTCCTCGCGTGTCGCGCGTCGCGCGCATCGCGCTGGCGCTGGCGAACATCACGGGCGATGCCGTCATCATCGGTCGCGCGCGAACCGCGGCGTGCGTCGCGGCGGCGGCGTCGGGCGTCGGACACTGTCGACGCGCGCGCGAGCGCGAGAGATATGTTTTCGAGACCAAATCTATTGATCAATCATGACCAGGGAGAAGGGGACTCGGGGTGTCTTATCCACGTCCGATCGCGGTGGCGCACGCGCCGCGCGACGCGAGTACGCGACGCGCGACGCCGGCGAACGCGCGAAACGGACGAATCCACCGCGTGTGATCGCCCGGGTGGTATCGCGCGCGTTGAGACGACGTCTGCGTGGGTGAGCTGCGGCGATTTATATACGCGCGCGTGGTCTGTGGGGGATTGTTTGGATCTTGGGATTGATTTGCGGGTTGATTTTGGGCGATGATGGCGACGGTGCGCGGTGGGGCGGTTGGCGTGCGCGATGTGCGCGCGTCAGTGCGTTCGGTGGTGCCGAGACGCGCGATGTGTGGGGTGAGGCGTGGCGCTGGGGTGGTGGCGCGGGCGAGCGACGCGGGCGACGATGAACGACGCTCGTGGGCGACGGAAGCCAAGCGCGTGGCCGCGACAGCGCTCGCCGCCGCCGTGATGGCGACTGGAACGTTATCTCCTGGCTATGCCTACGCGGTGTCGGCGGCGAAGACCACGGAGATGCAGGAAACAGGGGCGTGTTTGTTGCAAAACTGCGGGAAGGAGCTCGCGGCGTGCGTGACGGATGAAAAGTGTTTGGAGGATTTGGTGTGCTTGCAAGGGTGCTTCGGCGCGCCTGACGAAGGAGATTGTCAGATTCGGTGTGGGGATTTGTATGCGTCCAAGGCGGTGGCGACGTTTAACACGTGTGCGGTGACGGAGAAGAGTTGCGTGGCGCAGAGAAAGGATGAGGGAACGTACCCGGTGCCGCCGTTTGACGTCTTGGCGGATGGATTTACCATTGACACCATGGTTAAGGAGAAGCGATGGTACATCGTCGCCGGGTTGAATAAAGATTTTGACACGTTCGATTGCCAAGAGCACTTTTTCACCAAGGGCGAGGATGGGAAGATGTATATTAAGATCAACTGGCGCGTGAATCGGCCGAATGGGCAATTTTATGAACGCAGCGACGTGCAGCGATTCTACCAAGAACCGGATGGTAAAGCCATCTTGCACAATAATGGGAACGTGATGTTACACTATCAAGACGACTGGTACATCCCAGCGTACAAAGAGGGTGAATACGTGTACATTTACTACCGCGGAACGAATGACGCGTGGGACGGATACGGCGGCGCCACCGTGTACGCCACGACGCCGACATTGAATCCAGATTGGATCCCTGAGTTAGAAGCCGCGTCGAAGAAGGTTGGCGTCAAATGGAGCGACTTTGTCATCACCGACAACTCGTGTAAACCCGCGCCTGAGTTGAGGCTCACAAAGCCTACGGATTTGGACACCCTCGCCGACGACGCCGTCGTCATTGAAAAGGATTTAGCCAAGGAGGCCAAGCTCATCGAAAAGCTCGTCGCCAATGACTTTGTCAAGGCTGAATCTTTCGTCTCCAAGGAAGTCAACACCTTCGAACAAAAGATTCAACAAATCGAAGGCAACTTGTTGAGCTCTGGCCCGGGTCGTCCGGCGGGTTTGGTCCCGGATAAATCAAACGTCGTCGATAAGAAGACATCCCGCGAATTTGATCGACTGTCCAAGCGTCTCGATAAGATTCAAGAACAAGTGAAATCGCGCGATTAGATCAAGCATTACACGCAGCATTACTATTCATAGACATACGCACCACATTCATTTTATTTCATTCCGTTTCGTCTCCGCTCCGCGTCGGCCTGTATGGATAAACACACCACGCGCGCACCGCGCCGTCACACCCCGCCGCAGTCGCTCTCTCGCGCCTCGACACACCGCACGCACACGCCGTCGCACGCGCATTCACAGCGCACGCATCGCACCTCGCTCGTCCTCGCACGCGAACGCACGCACGCCTTCACGCGTCGCTTTTTCACACCGCTGACGTCACCACTTTCACCGATGCAATCTTTACGCGCCACCACGGCGTACGCCACCGCGCCGGCGCTCCACCGCGCGCGATCGACGAAATCTGCCCCCGCGCGGTCTACGCGCACGGTCACGCGCGCCGGCACGACGTCGATTCAGTTTGTCAAGGGACAAAACGAAACCTCGGTGCCCGAAGTCAAGCTCACGCGAAGCAAGGATGGCACCAACGGCACCGCGTTTTTCATCTTTGCCGAGCCCGACGTGTTCGAAAGCGGCCAAGGGGATATTACTGGGATGTTTTTGACCGATTCGGAGGGCGAGATGAGCACCGTGGATGTGAACGCGAAGTTTATCAACGGCAAGCCGAGCGGTATCGAGGCGCGATACGTCATGAAGACGGAAGCCGATTGGAACCGATTCATGCGTTTCATGGAGCGCTACGCCGAGGACAACGGGTTGGGATTCTCGAAAAAATAGAGACTCGCTCGACGCGTTGAGACGGCACACGATGACGATGATGGAGTTGGTTTAGCTTTGAAATGAACACACAAAAATGAAAAAGAAAGTAAGAAAAAACTGAATCAATCGCTCGCTCCCGCACATGTCGTCGCGCGCGACTTTGCTCGGTACTCACGCGTCGCGCACGCACGCACGCACGCGTACATCGCGTCGCATCGCACATCGCGCGCGCATGGCGTGCTCGACGCGCCCGAGCGCGCTCGTCGCGCTCGGACTCACCGGGTCGATTGGCATGGGAAAATCTACAGTGTCGCACATGTTGCGCGACATGAACGTCGCAGTGCTCGATGCTGATGAGGTACGCGCGATGCACGATTCGTCATGCTCGATGTATGGATGACTGACCGCGGTTGCGCGCGCAGGTGGTGCGAGATTTGTATGCAAAGGATGGCGCGGGCGCGCGCGCCGTCGCGGAGCTCTTCGGCGAATCGACGCTCGATGCATCCACTGGCGACGTCGATCGCGCCGCGCTCGGTGCGATCGTGCTAAAGGACGACGCTAAAATGGCCGCTCTCGAGGCGGCGATACATCCTTTAGTCGAACGTGCGAGGGAGGAGTTTAAACGCGCGCGCGAGGACGCCGGGGACGTCGTCGCGGCTTTTGACATTCCGTTGTTGTTTGAGAAGGGATACGAGAGTGCGTTCGATGCGATTTGCGTCGTGAGCGCGGGAAGTGAAGACATACAGCGCGCTCGAGTGTTGGCGAGGCCAGGGATGACGGAGGAGAAGTTTAAGGCGATCGTGGCGAGGCAAACGCCCGACGCGGAGAAGCGCGCGAGAGCGACGTACGTTGTCGAAACCGGATGTTCGATGGAGGATACGCGTGCGGCGGTGCGCGCGATGGTTGATGACCTCGTCGCAAAGGCGAGAAAATCGATGTAGAATAACCTAGAAATGTACAGTAATTGATTGAATGTAACTTACAGTGCTGGTGTACAGAGATGTTGGTATAACCGAAAAACGCTTCTCAGCGCTTCGGGCTATCGATTGTCGAAATGCGCCGCTTCCCATTGCGCGGTGTCGTCTATCTCGCTAGGCGGTGGTGGGAGCACTAAACTCCTCAGCGATGGCTCTGGGAAAAGTCGTGGTGACTGCTTATGCGAAGAGACGATGTGCTCGCGGGACCAATGTTCGACACCCGTCGCGTCGACGTCGACGTCAAACAAACCGCCTTCAAGATTTCCAAAGTCATCTTCGTCGAGGTCCATGGATACGCGTCTGCGGTCCCATGGCCATCTCAACGTCGGTGCCGTCGGTCGCGGCGACGGCGTGCGTCGTTTGAAGATGCTCGAACGCGCGGCGTCGGCGATGGCGCTCGAGACGTGCGTCCCATCCGGCTCAGGACCGGCGCTATTCGTCGAGTTGTGTAGCACGTGCACTGGCGTCGGCACCGATGGCGGCAGTGCCTGTTGTACGGACATCCTCGCCGTATCTTGACCACGAGCCACGGCCACGGTCAACGCGCATAACTGTGCGAAGGGTCCGTACTCATCTGGAGCCGAGACGCCGAGCGTTCGACATTGGTGCGCGCACATCGCCGCCACCGACCGCGTCAATAACCGAATCCCCGCCTTCAGCCTCATGCGACTTTCTTTCAGCTCGACGCCCGTTCGATCACCGTGCGAGCCGTCGACGAGCGCGCGCGGGAGAAATAATGGAAACCGCTCCGATGCATTCGCCGGAGGCACGTCCCGCACGTGCACCGAGCCACGATTTTCCCACGCCGAACCGCTCGCGTCGTCCCACGCCGATGTCGGTGCCCAGACGTACGACTCCGACCCGGCGTGCGCGCCGCGATGAAGCCTTGGAGCATCGAGATATCGCGACGCGAGCGCGCTAAAGTGCATTAATACGCCTAAACCAGCCGCAAGCTCTCGCGCGTCAAATCCATCCGCGTCTCGCGCGTCTGGAATCCAAAATTCACACGCCCGTATCCCTCTCGGTGCCGCTCCTGGCGCGCCGTTCTGAATCGTAATAGGCATTAACGCACGCAAATGCCGCATCGCGCGCGCAACGGCCGCATCGCACGCGCGACGCGCGCTCGAAAGCGCGCTTTCCGCCGTCGCGAGCGCGCAAGGCACCTCCACGTCAAACGCCGCGCGCGCCATGTCGCTCAAACGCGCGTTCGCCCGCGCCAGCGCGCGCTCGCGCTGCGCCAAAATATCACCCTCCATATGAGCCGCGCTCGCGTGTGCGTCACGTGCGCGACGAAGCTGTTCGGCGCGCTCGCGTCGTCGCGTCAGCGCCTCGGCTCGGGACGCGTACGACGCGCGCGCAAAGACATCCTCTACGCGCTCGATATCCTCGCGCGCATCCGTGGCGTAGCGCGCTCGCGACGCTCGCGTCATCGCCTCTTCGACGCGCACGCGCGCGAGCTCGCGCCGCGCGCACGCGTCGCGCAACGCACGCTTCGCATCATCCATGATGGCGAAACGTCGCTTCGTGACGGACGTTGACGTACGCTCTGCGCGCGTCCTCGACGCGCGCGACGCGACGCGACCGCGGCGGTGTGCGCCGATGTGCGCGCGCGATCGCGCGCGCGGGCGGCGGTGGCGGCGGCGGCGACGGCGGCGGCGCGCGCGTCGGCGAATGATGCCACGCAACAGCTCAACTGTTTCAAACGCGTCACCCCAAATATCGTCGCGCGCGCGCGAACGATCGACGACCGGCGGTGGGCGAATGGGCGCGACGCGCGACGCGCGAGCGGTGACGACGCGCGCGCGCGACGGCGCGCGCGCGACGGCGACGAAAACGACGGAGATGATGCAGAGCGCGTTTAAACGCACACGGACGACGAAAGCGACGACGAAAGCGACGACAGCGCGGCGGAAGACGACGGCAAAGGCGACGAAAACGACACCAAAGACCGCACCAGCGCGTGTGACGACCAAGGCGGCGGCGAAGCGCGCGACCAAGACGTCGAAAAGACCACAGAGTGGTGTCGCGAGGACGTCAAAGATAGAGACGACGGCGGCCGAGCCGCGGAAAAGCGTCGCCGCCCACATCGCGGCGGCTAAAGACGAACCAGTGACTGTAGTGTCTGAATTACCCGCAGACGTCATCAAGGCGCGCACGTTACGGGTGAATTTGTCAGCCACGTTGAATAAGACGTTGGCGAACGACTACGAGGAATCGAGAGGCGACGAGCCGCGCGCGACGACGCGGGTTGATGTCACCGTTTCTGACATCCTCACGCGATTCACAGAGGAACAGGCGGGGAAAGTAAAGTCACCCAAGTCGATGGAGACGATGCGAGCGATCGTGCGCGGGATTGAAGACGCGTTTAATGATACGTTTTACGCGTCTCTGTTGTACAAGGATGAATGGCACGTCGCCAAAGCGCAGACGCCGTCAAAGGTGTTTGGCGCGCTTCATCTCTTGCGTTTACTCGCGAAATTTCCAGACATGGTCTCGCCTCACGCGTTCGCTTCAGATGACCACGCCAAGATGTTGAATGTCAAGCTGAACGAACTCGGGAGATTCATAGATAGAAACGCGGCGGCGCTCGGCGTGCCGGTGCCGCCCAAACCAGAGCGCAAGCCAAAATCAGCCGTCAATCTAGACGCGGCTGACGCCTAGGCACGTATTAATTGTCATGATAGCAATTCTAGCACGCATATCGTTCGTCTTCGCGCTCGATGGCGCGTGCCTATGTGACATGAGGACGCGTCCCGCGCGGCTCGAGCCGACGCCGGCGCCGAAAGCCAAACAAAGCCTTGACGTCTCGTCTCCTCACACCGCCGCGCGCCACCGCGCCCACCCGCGCCCACCATGGCTCGCAAAGCCAAAGGGAAACATCGTTTAGGTGCGTCGTCGACCTGCACGCGCGAGACGAGCGCGTGCGCGCGCGGAATTGTTGCGCGAAACGCGCCGCCGCCGCCGCCGCCGCCGCCATTACCTAGTGATCGCAATGTCGCGCGTTCTCTCCCTCGCTCGATGCGATCTAGACGCGCGCGCTGACGCAAGATGTGTTTTTATGCTGTAGATAAATACTACTACCTCGCCAAGGAGCAAGGGTTTCGTTCGCGCGCGGCGTTCAAGCTCGTGCAGCTGAACAGAAAGTATGACTTTTTGAGCAAGGCGCGCGCGTGCATGGATTTATGCGCCGCTCCGGGAGGTTGGCTCCAGGTGGCGCAGAAATACATGCCGATGAGTAGTACGATTGTTGGGGTGGATTTAGCGCCGATTCGCCCGATTCGTGGGGTGACGACGATTGTTGAAGATATTACGACGCAGAGCTGTCGAGCGGCGTTGAAGCGGGCGACGCCAGATGGATTAAAATACGACGTCGTCATTCACGATGGTGCGCCAAACGTCGGGGGTAACTTTGCCAAGGAAAGTTATACGCAAGCGGCGCTGACGTTGGATTCGTTGCGATTGGCGACGGAGTTTTTAGCCCCTGGTGGTTGGTTTGTGACGAAGGTTTTCCGGAGCACAGAGTACCACGCGCTGTTGTACGCGTTTCAGCAATTGTTTAAAAAGGTGGAGAGCACTAAACCCGTGGCGTCGCGTGGGACATCGGCGGAAATTTATGTCGTGTGCATCGGGTATTTGGCGCCGACAAAGATTGACCCGCGACTGCTTGATTCCAAGCACTTGTTTGCGGATACCGAAGCGGAGATTCAGCCGCTCGACGTCACCAAGGACAACGGCAAACACAAGCGCAATAGAAGCGGTTACGCCGATGGTGCGGTGACGTTGTACAAAGAATGCGCTGCGGAGGATTTCATCGTGAATGACAAGCCCGGAGAGATGTTGGGGATGCATCATCAGTTTATTTTAGACGGCGAGGTACGCGCGACGCGACGACGTCTTTCGCCTTTATTTTTCTCCCTTGAGCGATAAGCCACAACAAGTTTATGAAGATACAGCTTCACAGTTTGTTTGAAGGGAGGTCAGAGCCCCTGCTGAAACAAATCCTATAGTACAATGCCGTTTACCCATCTGAAACTTGCCTGGCTTTTCGTTTCATTTTTTTCACGCGCCGCGCCGCCACGAACGAGTCACTGACCCTCAAACGTTTTACCCGCGCATAGAGTCGTAAGGGTATGGTACCCCCAAAGGATGGTTGGATGGATCTCGATAACCACGAAGCCACGACGGATGAAATCCGCGCACTAGTGAGTGATCTCGGCGTTCTTGGCAAGGCTGATTTCAAGCTCTTGTTGCGTTGGCGCTTGACGATTCGCAAGCAAGCGGGTTTAGAAAAGAAATCCAAGGAGAAACGCCGTCGAGGTCACAGTGAGGCTTCATCAGACGACGATTCCGATGAAGAGGATTCCGATGAAGATGACGCCGAGGAAGAGGACGGTGCAGAAGACGACGGCGACGACGAAAAGGATCAGCTTTTAGATGAAATGAGCGAGTTGAAGAACGCCATGGACGCGTCGGCGAGACGGGACAAGAAGAAAAAGGCTAAGATTAAGCAGAAAGAACGGCTTCGTGTCGCCCGTGGTTTGGCCACGCAAGGTGAAGCAATTGTAGACCAAGAAATGGATTTGTTTTCGTTGGCTCGTATCAAGACGAAAGGGGCTTTGGATACGGTGTCCAAGGCGCCAACGCCCGGCATTGACGCCGCTCACGACAGCGACGAAGACCCAGACGAAGGGTTATCCGACGAAGATTCTGATAGCGAAGTGGACGAGCGGCGATTAGATAAGGAAGTCGATGACATGTGGGCCATGTATAAGGCACGTAGGACGAAGAAGGGTGACAAATTTACCGAGGTGAGCAAGGGGCGCGACAAACGCACCGAACTCGGGGCGGGCGAATTGGACGAAAGCGGTTCAGAATCTGATTTGAGCGATCCAGCAGACGACGAATTCAAATCTGACGACGATGAGCTCGAGTGGGATGATGAACTTGACGACGCTGACGCACCCAAGGGTAAAAAGTCCAAGGCGAAGCATGAGGCCAACCCTCTTGTTGTGAGCGACGGCTCCAAGCCCGCCGGTAAGAGCGCTTCGGCTGCCGCAAAGATGTGGTTTGCAAACGACTTGTTCGCGAGTGACACCAAGCCCAAAGCGTCGGCGAAGCCTTCGATGGATAGCGATGATGATGACGAAGAAGAAGACGAGCCCGTGGTCAAGCCAAAGACGAAGAAGGATAAAAAGAAGAAATCCAAAGACGACGAGGACAACTTTGACGATTTACGCGCCAAGGCGAAGGAGGCCAAGGCTTCAAAGGCTCAAGCTAAGGAAGCGGCGAGATCCAAATCCAACACCAAGCGCGACAGCACGTATGATGATGAGTCCGATGACGAAACCACGCGCAAGAAGAATAGAAAGAAGGCTAGCGGCGGGGATGATGGTTTTGAAGTCGCCCCGGCGGAGCGCGACGTGTCGAGCGGCTCGGAATCTGACTCGGGAGGCTTTGGGTACGACTCTGAGGTTGATGAATTATCCGACGACACTCGCGCGCGCATTCTGGCTTTAGGAAAGAAGATGATCAACAAGAAGGAACGCGAAGAGCTCATTGAAGATGGGTACAACCGCTACGCGTTTGACGACGACGACGTCCCCGACTGGTTCGCCGAGGATGAGCGCAAATTTATGAAGCCCGTGCCGCAATACACCGCCGCCGAGCTCGCCGAAGCGAAAGCCTCGTTAGCCGCGGTAAACACGCGCCCTATCAAGAAAGTCGCCGAGGCTAAGTGGCGCAAGAAGAAACGGGCCGAGGCTAAAATTGCTCAAGCGCGCAACAGAGCCGCGAGCATCATCGAGCAAGACGACGTCCCCGACGTCTCCAAAGCCAAAGAAATCGAGCGCGTCTTCGCCCGCGCCCGTCGCAGCACGAGCGGAGCGATTAAAAAGCCCCGAAAAGTCGTCGTCGCGCGCAAGTACCACCGTGGCAACGCCGGCGGTCCGAGCGTCGACAAGCGTCAACTCGCCGACGCGCGCGGTCAAAAGAACACCGAAAAACGCAAAGGTGGCAAGCACGGCCGAGGTCGATCCACGACTCGCGGCAAAGGTAAGCCAAAACGCTAAAAACATCATGTCACATCGCCTCCATTGTAACAGCACATTTGTTTCATATCACGCGCGCGCAATTTGATTGAAAAGATGAAACGTACTGTACCGAGTAACGACAGCTGAGCCAAAAATTAAAAAAACAAGCTCAAAACTCATCCACAATCCCATCCGCACACCTCGGCGCACGCGTCGTCGCGCGTGAACTCTCGCGCACGCGCGCGCGAAACGCTCGACCAGTGCCGCGCACGCCGACGCCGACGCCGACGGCGGTCCGCGCTACTGCGAGCGACGACTCGAACGCGACCGAGATCACTCGTACCCGTATGAGCACCGCCGTGGCGTCCCCGACGCCCGCCACCGCGCTCGTGGACGCGCCAACGCCGCTGGAGAGTAAAACCGCGTTAGATGATTACGTCATCATTCGCCCCGTGGGCGAAGGATCGTTTGGAAAGGTGTTTCAGGCGCGGCAAAGATATTCTGGTCGCGCGTGCGCGATGAAATTCATTCCAAAGCACGGGAAGAGCGAAAAGGATCTACGATCGCTTCGAAGTGAGATTGATATCATGAAAACGCTCGATCATCCAAATGTGATTAAGATGCTCGATGCGTTTGAGACGGCGATGGAGTTTGTGGTGGTGATGGAATTCGCGCAAGGGGTACTGTTTGACGTGTTGGAGCACGACGCGTCGTTGCCCGAACGGGAAGTGCGAGAGATTGCCATACAGTTGATCGATGCGTTGCATTACTTGCATGAGAATAGAGTTATACATAGAGATTTGAAGCCGCAGAATATATTGATAGGGACGGATAGGGTGGTGAAGGTGTGTGATTTTGGATTTGCGCGGTCCATGAGCAAGTCGTCGTTGGTGATGACGTCGATTAAAGGCACGCCGCTGTACATGGCGCCAGAGCTCGTGCAAGAGCAGCCGTACGACCGAACGGTAGATTTGTGGTCGGTTGGCGTGATTCTCTACGAGCTCTACGTCGGACAGCCGCCGTTTTACACGAATTCCATTTATTCGTTGATTCAGAAAATTGTCAAGGATCCGCTCAAGTGGCCAGAGAACATGTCGCCATCGTTCAAATCGTTTTTACAAGGTTTATTGAATAAAAAGCCCGCGCAGCGCTTGCAATGGCCATCATTGCTCGACCATCCTTTCGTGCGCAAGGATGATGCGCGTGATGACGTAGAGGCTGACGTCGTGAGTACCGCCAGCGAAGACGCGCCCGCCGCGCCGCACAAGACGCCGACGAAGTCCAGCGACCGTCCGAGGCGTGCGGGCGGTGCGCATGGCGCGCGCACCGGCGGGCCAACGACGGCGTCGAGCTTGGAGCAAGTTAGTGAAGGGTTACGCGAGCTCGAAGACATGGCACGTAAGTCTGTGGAGAGTGCCGCCGGATTGCGCCGCGACCGCGGAGCATTGTCGAAGCTCTTGGACACGTTGCAGCCGATAAAGCCCAACAAGTTCCTCCCGAGTTACATCTCCAATCGTACACTAGCCGCAAAGAAAATTGAGGCCAAACCACCAAAGATGGCTGACATCGCATCGGCGCTGCGCACGACGCTGGCGATGCTAAACGTCCCGAGATCTGCGTCCATGTCGGCGGGTGGCACGTCGAGCGCGGTGGCCAAGGACCTGCCTGCGGCGGTCATTGCGGCGTGTAAAACGGCTGCGAGCGCGAAAGACCCGCCGCAGCCCGAGCTTTTGGCGCTTGCAATCACAGTTTTAGCCGCGATCGCCGCACCTGATGGGTTATCACCGTGGTGTGGGCTGGGGTTGAGCGCGTATTTGACGCTGCTCGGCACGCTGCTCTTGTACCCGCAACGAGACGTCGGAGAAATCGTAAGCACCGCCGCGGCACGCGCGATTGCAGACGCAATTGAAGCTGCGATCGCGCGTGGTGTGAGCGCCGAGCTTTCGGGCACGCGCGTGGCGTTGGGTCCGCCCGGTCAGCGAGGCGGCGGCGTCACCGACGCGCTGTGCCAGGCGTTGGGGAAATCGTCTTCGGCGGCGACGGCGACAGAAACGTGCCGAGCGTTGTATGCTGCCACCGAGATAGGAACGTTGACGTCGTATGTCGCGGTGACGTTATCGATGAAAAGCGATGCGACGCAGAAGCTTATTAGAAGCGCGACGACGAAGACTCTGTCGGCCAAATTGCTTGCAGTCGTCACTGAGACTTCAGACGATGTCCGTGAGCAAGCCATGTCGGCGGATGGTGCGCGCATTTTAGCCGCCATTTTAGTCGACGAAACGTCCAAGCGAAGCATCACTTCAGAGAACGCAGAATTGAGCGCAGCGATTATGCGCGCTATGATTCCTTTGTTGAGTTCGAAGACGACGCATCCGGTGTTGACGATGCTCGACATTGGCGTATGCGAGGCGATGTGCTTGGCGCTCACGGCGTTTACAAAAGTAGGCAAGACGGTGAAAGACGACGTTGTATATGACGTCACGCTAGAGCCCGCGGCAAATTTGATCTTGCATCCGTTCAACTACATGCTCACGAATGAGATGAACGTCGAGGCGACGGCGGCGGCGATGCCGAGATACCAAGCCATTGTGAGTGAACGCCAGGTGATGAAGACAATCATTTCGCGTTTACGAACGTCGCCACGCGATATTTGGCCGGCGCCCATTGCGTTAGCGAGCCGTCTTGTCATGGTCTCGCCGTCGTTTGCGGCTGAATTCATGGCGAACGGGGGCTTAGACGCCACGCTGTGCCGACGAGTGCTCAAGTCGCGAGACAACGCGCAAATCGTCGTCGACTGGCTTGTCACCTTGACCCAGCTCGCTCGCATGAGCGCACGTAACTACACGATCATTGACGATGCTGATGTGACGCAAATAATCACAGAACTTCTCGATCATCCAGATCCGAACGTGCGCGCGCGGGCGTGTAATACCCTTGGCAATGTGTGTCGACACGACGCCTACTTTTACGACGAATTCCGTGAATTCAAGACGCTCGAGAAGCTCATCGAACGATGCAGCGACAGCGATCGAACGACGCGGAAATTCGCCGCGTTTGCCATTGGTAACGCCGCATTCCATTCAGATGCGCTTTACGGTCCGCTCACTGCAGCGGTAGACCCATTAGTGCATTTGCTCGACGAGCAAGAGGAACCCAAGACGCGGTCCAACGCCGCCGCCGCGCTCGGCAATTTGGTCCGCAATTCCAACGTCTTGTGCGACTTAATGGTAAATTCAGGCGCTATGGACGCGTTGATTAACCTCATCGCCTCACCAAACGCCCTCAGCGAAGCCGCTGGAGATTCCCAAAGCCCATTGAAGATTGCCTTGTTCTCGCTCGGCAACATGTGCACGCATCGCGTGTGCAAAGAACGCCTCACAACGAGAAACCTAGAACCGCTCTTAGACAACCTCACGCAGTACGGTGACGAAACAATCAAAAAGTACGTCACGCGCATCAAGCAAAAGATTGAGCGCAAACCCGCTCGAGCGTCATAGCACCCCCATTGTCAATACGACGCGTGTACACTACACCCATCCGCACACCTCGCCTCGCATGCTGCGTCTCACCGCCGCCGCCGCCGCGACGCCGCGCTCGCGCGCGCCGCGGCGCCCCAAACCGAACCTTGACGTCCCAAGCAACGCAAACTACCAAGCCGCCAAGCAACTGAGCGCCGCGCTCGCCGCCAACGCACGCACGACGCACGAAAAGAAAACAGTCCTCATCATCGGCGGCGGCTTGGCCGGGTTATCGTGCGGCAAGTACCTGAGCGACGCCGGCCACGCGCCTACGGTCGTCGAGCGCGCCAAGATGCTCGGCGGCAAGGTGAGCGCGTGGCAAGACGCCGATGGAGATTGGATAGAGACTGGGTTGCACATCTTTTTTGGCGCGTACCCAAACGCCATGAACCTGTTCGCCGAGCTCGGCATCGAAGACCGTTTACAATGGAAAGAGCACAGTATGACGTTTGCGATGAAGGATTCGCCCGGGGAGTTTACGAAATTTAAGTTTCCCGATGGGCTGCCGGCGCCGTTTAACATGGCGTATGCGATTTTAACGAATGATAAAATGTTGAGCTGGACGGATAAGCTGCGCACCGGGGCGCCACTGGTACCGATGTTGATTAGCGGACAAGAGTATATTGACGCGCAAGATGAGAAATCCGTGGAGCAATGGATGCGGGAGAATTGGATGCCTAAGCGCGTGCGGGACGAGTTGTTTATAGCCATGGGTAAGGCGCTCGATTTCATCGACGCAGATAAGCTGTCCATGACGGTTATTCTGACGGCAATGAACAGATTCATCAACGAGACGCACGGGAGTAAGACGGCGTTTTTAGATGGGAATCAACCTGATCGTTTGTGTGCTCCCATGGCGGAGCATATTGTGAAAGTTGGTGGTGGAGCGGTGCGCGTGGATGCACCGATGCAGGAAATATTATTGGCTGACGACGGAAGCGTCGCCGGCGTGAAGATGCGCGATGGAGAAATTTTAACCGCCGACCATTACGTAAGTGCCATGCCGGTCGACGCGTTGAAATTAAAGCTCCCCGAGGCTTGGAAGTCGATGCCATATTTCAAGCAACTTCGTGAACTGGAAGGTATACCCGTGATCAACGTGCACTTGTGGTTTGATCGCAAACTTCTTCCATACGATGGGTTAGTATTCAGTCGCTCGCCGCTCTTGAGCGTCTACGCCGACATGTCTGAGTGTTGCGACGAGTACTCAAATCCCGACCGGTCAATGCTCGAACTCGTGTTCGCGCCGTGCAATAAAGAGGCAGGTTCAGACGTGAACTGGATCGCCGCGAGCGACGACGAAATCGTCGACGCGACGATGAACGAGCTCAAAACGCTGTTTCCAAACGAACTCGGCGTCGAGGGTGGAGCGAAGTTAATTAAGCATGCCATCGTAAAGACTCCGCGCTCGGTCTACGCCGCTGTTCCTGGGCGTAACAAGTTTCGCCCGTCACAAGAGACGCCGATTAGAAATTTTACGCTTGCAGGTGATTTCACGTCGCAAAAGTTCCTCGGCTCGATGGAGGGCGCGATTCTGAGCGGCAAATTGAGCGCCATGGTCGTCGCCGATACACTCGCAGGTCGTCCCACAGCAAACGGGATCAAACCAGTGCACGAGTCTATCGTTTAAGACGACCCAGGGGTATCCGCTGCGCACTTTATTATTATTTCTACTATTGATTGAGCGCCGTTGCGCGCATAGCATGTTGCATTTTTGTACAATTTACGCATTACAGTCTTCATCTTCAGGCTTAGTCTTATCTATCACGACGAGGTGCCTCGTCGTCGTCGGCATCTTTGGGCGCGAATGCCGCGCGCAGCGCGTCTTCAAACGTTTGCATCGAATCTGTCTCCGCCTCGTTTGATGACGTCGCCTCTTGGAACATTTTCCCGAGCAAGTGTAGCCCTTTGCCGCGAAGTACGCGACGAGCCATCGAGACGCTGGTGTCGTGTAGCAATTTGTTACACACGTGACGAGTCGTGGAATCGATATCCAGCGCGCTCGCGTTCCATAGCGCGTCAAGGACGTGCGGGAGGATATCTTTTTGCTGCTTTGCTCGCAATTCCGCCGCTTCCTCTTCGTTTTTAGCGTTTGCGACGTCGTTTTCTGAACTTTGCACTGTGGTGAATACGTTTACGCCCGCCTTGAGCGCGGCAAATTTCGTTTGCAATGTCGATGTGCGCTGTTGCATGGAGACGCCGGTGGAGCGCAAACCCAGATCCAGCCACGTTCCGGCGCCTGCGACCGGATCATTCAAAAATTTCTCCGCCTCCTTTTCGTACATCCAGCCAATCTTTTTGAGTAGCACGAGCCCGAATGATTTATCCGCCAGCGTATCCACCATGGGCTTGAGCGTGCTTAAAAATGCTTCGGCGCGTTCTTTATCATCCATCACTCGAGGCTCGGCGCCGCTCGGCGCCGAACCTAAATCCGCATACATATCCAACATGGCGGCGAGTTTTATCGCCAATCTCGCCTCGCGGCGCCTTTGTAACAAATCAATCTCATCCGAGGTCAAATCCGTGCCGGCTTGCGCCAGCGTGGCGAGTTTTAATCGACCAATATATCCCTCGAACGCGTCGCTTCCAAACAGCATGGAGAAAAACGCCGAAGGATTGATAAACGTGTGGGCGTCACCCAACGCCTCTCGACCTTGCGCGTCGTACTTTTTCCGCAACGTCGCATCGGACAACACCTGATAAGCCTCGCCAATCTTCTGAAACCTTGCATTCGCCTCGGGATCGCCCGGATTTTTATCAGGGTGCAGCTTACGCGCGAGCAAGTAATACTTGCGTTTAATCTCTCCAGCCGAAGCGTCGGTGCCCACTTCGAGGGCGTCATAGTACTCCGTCTCTTTCACCCGTCTCTTCGCCCCATCAGCGCCGTCACCCCCATCGAACGCACCATCACTAAACAACCCCTCCATGCCAGCCTTTGTGCCGCGCGCCTCGGCGCGCTTTTGCGCGCGAGCGAAAATTTCCTCGTCGCTCGTCTCGCCCAGCGTCACCGCGTCCTCGCGCAACGAATGTGAATACCACGAACGCGTCTTCTTGTCCCAAGATTTACCCTCAAATGCCGCCTGCACAGCCTCTGGGGTATTTGCTACGCCGCGAACAATCTGTACCGCGCCCACGGAGACTCCAACGACGGGGAGCGTCACGGCGCTCGCGAGCCCGAGTCCGACGCCTTTCACGAATCCAGAAACTCCACCCTCTCTGGCGCCAATCACCGGCGCCGCGATGAGCCCAGCGACGCCTAAGCCGATAGACTTGCCTATCGAACTCAACCCCGAGCTTATGCCCGACTGCACGTCTTTAGGCTGCGCGCGGAAGAGTTTGTTTTGTCAGTCGGGCTGATTAATGAATCAATCGTCGCCGCTCGCGACGCCGGACTTTTAAACACGGACTCGGGCTCACCTTGCGCAGGGAAAACACGTCATTCATGTCCACGCTCGACGTCGAGTGCGTCATCGCCGCCTCTGCGGCGGGGCCGAACGCGTCCATGAGCGCATTCGACGACGACGCCATCAGCCTCAGCGCCTCACAATGACGCCGATGCAAGCCGGCGTCGGCGGCGCCATCGCGGCGCCGCCGCCGCCGGTGCGCGCGGCGGTGGTCGCGCGCAGCGCGCCGTCGCGACGAGACGTCGTATCGTGGCTCGCGCTCGCCGGAGCGGCGCCCGCGCGCGTGTTGGATGCCGGTTCGCTGCGCGCGCAGCTCGCCGAAGCACGCAAGCCGACGACGTCGACGTCGACGACGACGCGCGTGCCCATGACGCTCGAGGGTGGTACGTACGTCGCCGACTTCACCGTCGGCACCGCGGCGTGTCGCGCGGTGGTGGATACGGGGAGCCCGTTCGTGACGACGAGGCGCGCGGCGTCGACGTCGGCGGTTGACGACGACGTCGGCGCGTATTGGGGCGCCGTGAGCCCGAGTGACGTGTCGTTTTCGGCGTTTGAAGACACGTATGAAACGTATGGGTTGCAAATTGACGGCGTCACCGGGTGGTTTGCCGCGAACGACGTCGCCGTGGGAGATTTTGTGTTTCGAGAGATGGTCATCGGAGTGACGGATGACGTTCGGAATCGAGGAGGCAGCGCGCGCGGCGTGGCGCCGTTTCTCGGATTGGTGAAACAGCGTCAACGATGGATTCGTCCGACGTTTCTGGAGCAAACAGATGTGGTGAGCTTTGAGCTCGATTTTGTCAAGGAATGTCTGACCTTGAGCCGCGCGCCGATGGTTGACGAACGCGAGCGCGGGACGCTTCGGATGGTGGATTTACGCCCGTACGGCGCGCCAGTGTTTCACTACGCCGCGTTGTGCGATAGTTTATGGATTAATGGCGAACCGTATGCGTCGTCGAAACCAATTTATTGCGTGTTCGATTCTGGCACGACGGGAATGTTGGTGTCGCGGCAGTTGTTTGACGAGAGCGATTTCAACCTCGGCGCGTTTGAGACGCACATGTGGTTCACGGATACCACGGGCGAAGACCTCGTCGTTGGATCATCGCTGCGCGCGTGCCGTAAATCGTGCTTGTTTATAGTGTCCCCCATAGACGTTCCGTGGCCAGGGGTGGAAAATGGTGACTTCCACGTCATATTCGTTGGGTTGTCGGCGCTGATGAATTTGCGTTCGATGACCGTAGACGCGGACCGCGGACTCGTGCGACTCGGTCCAGGTGGCGCGGGAAACGCGCTCTAGTGCGTCAGTGGACGCGTATGATTAGTAATAGTAATAGTCGCATGTAGAATCATCATAAATGTCGCTTGTGCGGACGCTGTACGTATGTATTATCAACGAAATTTGTTACTTTTTTGAGCTACTCCACTCACCCATGGCGCCACCCTTCAACACGTCAATCATGTCGAACAACGTTTGCGAATCCTTTGCCTCAATTTTGCGCTTCAAAAAGCCAACCGCATCGACCGTGCCCTCGGCGTAAATACTACGCCCGCAGACGTTGTGCTGGAACTCAAACGACACCGTTCCGTCGGCGCTCGTCAAACGATAGGTGTGAAACGCGTGCCCGAGCAAATACTCCTCCGGTACGCCCATCTTCCCAACTTGACTCGGTACATCACGCACGAGCTCGATGTCTTTGATATCAAACCCACATCCCAAATCGTTAAACGACGCCACGATGGCTTTGGCCGTGCCACTGGTGTCCGCCTTGGAGCTCTGGTGCGACTCGGTCACCGTCAACGTGTACCCTTCAAACGCGCCGGGAAACTGCTCTGCCATGAGCTTCATCGCCGCCTGAAACGCCACAACTTGCTTACCCATCTGCGGCGCAATAACTGCATACGTCCCACTCGCTTTCACATTCGCCAACATTGTCTCCCGATCGCCACCAGTCGTACCCATCACGAACGGCGTCCCGTGCTTCACGTACAACGCCGCGTTCGCGTTCACCGCCTCCGGCAACGTATAATCCACAACAATCATCCCCGGATACTCCGCCTTGGCGCGTTCAAGCACCGCACCGGCATCTTCCCCGCCTTCACCGACGTATATACCGCGCACGACCACGCCCTCGACGTTCGTATCCGCGTCGCTCTTGTCGCGATTCGTCAAGCAATACGGCACCAACGCGAACCCATCTCTTCTCACCACGGACACCGCCGTGGCGTTCCCCATCTTCCCCGCCACGCCGTTCACCATGACGTACGTGACATCGCCCGAGGCGGTAGCCGCCGCGCGAGGCGACGCCATGCGCGCGCGAGAGAGGCGAGCCGGCGCGGCGCGAGAGGCGAGGCGATGGCGTCTCGCCGGTGATGACGTGGATGACGCCGCGGATGACGATTTCGAGGTGAACTCGCGGTTGGATGGGACGGAGGGCGACAACGCGCACGCGCACGGAGACATCGGGGCGGGGCGTTGGGCGATCGCGCGCGCGCGCGGCGTCGAGTGGCGTCGAATGGCGCGCGCGCGGCCGGCGTAACCTCTGCCCTAAACCCTAATACCATACATAGCTTGAATTATATAGTCAATACGCAACAATACCGAATAAAAATATAAGCCCCACAACGGGGCTATGTATACTAGCACAAGTAAGATTATGAGTTCAAAAACGCGTACGACACCGCGTTGGAAGCATATTCACCGTCCCGGCGGCGGTGTCGCGCGGCGTTCGTCGCGCGCTCGCCGCACACTCGCGCGCACATTCGCGCGATAACGCACACCTAGGTGTTGATCTCATCACCCTTGCCGTTTGCGAGCGAACGACGCGCGAGTTTGCACGCGCACGAGGTCGATCACAGTCAGAACGCGCCAGCGTGTCTGGATTATTTTTTGAATCGCACTTTTTGAAGGCGGTGCGCGACGCGCGTGGACGACAGTAGAGGTCTCGAGCGATGAAGAATGCGTTATCTACAGATCCGATCGATGGCGATCGGGTGGCGAAGAAACCGCGACGGGGGTTGTCGAAGGGGTTGTCGAGCTCAAAGTCGCTCATGCAGTTGAGCGGCGTCGAAGCCGGCGACTGGCGTACGGAGCACGTGTTGGAGAATGGCACGGGAAAGTTTGAGGTTGAGGATTCGGAGGCGATGTTTAGAGCTAAGGATACCCAGCGCATTGGGTTTAAGTCTAAGATTATATGCACGCTCGGACCGGTGTCGCGTACGGTGGACGTGTTGGAGAAGATGCTCAAGGCTGGGATGTCCATCGCGCGGTTTAACTTTAGCCACGGCTCGCATGAGTATCATCAAGAGACGTTGGATAATTTGAGAATTGCGTCGGCGAATACTGGGATTGCGTGTGGGGTTTTGCTCGACACAAAGGGGCCGGAGATTCGCACCGGGATGCTCGCCGGCGGCGGGCCGGTGATGCTCGAATGTGGTTCTGAAGTTATTTTGACCACGGATTACGACTTTGCGGGTGATGCGACGAAGATTGCGGTGTCTTACCCTGATCTTGCCAAGGATGTCGCGCCTGGGTCGAAGATTTTGTGCGCTGATGGTTCGATTACGTTCAAGGTTATCTCTTGCGACGTCGAAAAGGGCGAGGTCAAGGTGACGTGCGAGAACAGCGCCAAGCTCGGCGAACGCAAGAACATGAACTTGCCGGGTGTCGTCGTGAACTTGCCGACGATTACCGAAAAGGATCGTCACGACTTGATTGACTGGGGTGTGAAGAACGAGGTGGATTACATCGCCGCGTCCTTTGTGCGCAAGGGTTCGGATGTGGATTACATTCGCTCCGTCTTGGGCGATTTCGCATCCAAGGTATCCATCGTTTCCAAGGTTGAAAACATGGAAGGCTTGGACAATTTTGATGACATCGTTGCGAAATCCGACGCCGTCATGGTTGCCCGTGGTGATCTCGGTATGGAGATTCGCATGGAGCAAATTTTCTTGGCGCAAAAGCGCATGATTAAGCGTTGTAACTTGGCTGGTAAGCCCGTGGTCACCGCGACGCAAATGTTGGAATCTATGACTGGTGCCCCGCGCCCGACGCGCGCGGAAGCCACTGATGTCGCAAACGCCATTCTTGACGGCACCGATGCGATCATGCTTTCTGGTGAAACCGCCGCGGGTAACTACGCGCTCGAAGCGGTCCAAACGATGGCGAGTATTTCGCGCGAAGCCGAAGCGTACATCAACGACATCGCATCTTATTTCCAAGTTCTCGAGCAGCAACCGATACCAATGGGCGTTGTTGAAGCCTTGGCGTCCTCTGCTGTGCGTACTGCGCAAAAGGTTGACGCCGCTCTCATCGTGACTTTGTCCCGAACGGGTCACACTGCGAATATGATTGCCAAGTACCGCCCCGAGCAACGCATCGTCAACGTGTGCATGGTCGAGCCTGGCTTCCCTGGCCGCGCGCAATCCGTCCAGCGCCGCTCGCTCATCACTCGCGGCTTAGTACCAATCATTGAAGATCCGTCTTGGAAGGGTGAATCTGGTCACCCGCAAGAAGTCATGCGCAACGCCATCTTGCACTGTCGCGACGTCTTGGGCGTCATTCGCCCGGGTGAGTGCGTCGTCGGCGTCCACGTCATCCAGGGCGAAGCCGTCCTCAAGGTCGTGCAATGCCCGTCGCCTGGTGAAGGATTTTTGAACAACTAATCATTAGAAACACACGCGCGCGTGTGCACAACATTCAACAATCAAAAGGAGAGATATGCAATTATTAATCGAACCAGCGAAAGAAGAACCTTTGGTTGAGCTCCACGCACGCGTCACGTTCGCCACACAACCTCGCGCGCGCACGCACACGCACACGCGTCCGAGCACGCCACGATGATCCGGTTCATCTTGCTGCAAAACCGACAAGGCAAGACCCGACTCGCCAAGTACTACGTCCCGCTCGACGACGACGAAAAGCGCACGATTGAGCACGACATTCATCGATTAGTGGTCAACAGAGACCCCAAACACACCAATTTCGTCGAGTTTCGCAACTACAAGGTTGTCTATCGACGCTACGCTGGATTGTTCTTTTCACTATGCGTGGATTTGAACGATAACGAGCTCGTTCACCTGGAAAGCATACACTTGTTTGTGGAAATGCTCGATCACTTTTTTGCAAACGTGTGCGAGCTCGACTTGGTGTTCAACTTTCAAAAGGTGTACTTGTTGGTGGATGAGTTTATTTTAGCGGGTGAGGTACAAGATACGTCGAAAAAGGCTATTATGGAGCGATTGGCCGAGCTCGAGCGCGTGAAAGATTGAGTGTTGCGAGCACGTAGAGGAGAAATCACGGCGGCGAAATCAATAGGCAAGCGCCTCGTCCCGACGGCGCGCTCGGCGGTAGTTGTAGCGATTTTTAACGAAATCTACTAGTGTACAGTATGCTATTATCCGCTATGGCTATAGATTAAAGATGATTCTATCAATACCGAGGCGTTGTACACGCCGTGCGCGACGACGGAGACGCCAAACGTACGCGACGACGTCGCGGCTGCAGCAAACACCGCGCCGCACGCGAAAAGCGAGGGCGCGTCATGCGCACTGAAATGCGCGCCAGCAAACACCGCAGATGATCCTACGATAGCAATGACGCGCGATTGCGTCTTTGACTCGATCGCGCGCAAGAGAAAATGACGAAAAAAGAGCTCTTCTAAAAATGGCGAGACGGCGCACGACGCGGCGACAGTCGTCGCGACGACCGCGGCATCCCCCGACGTCATGAACGACGCCACGCCCGAAACAGGCGCGCCATGCATGACATCGTGCGAAACAAGTGCATCGCACGCATAGTCTACGCCCCGAGCGACGACCGCAGCGAGGATGCCGAAAGCGCCGCCTCGCGCCGTCTCGGCGACGTCCAACCGAAACTTCGCGTTCGCTCCTACCCGCTCGAGCGTGCGTGTCGTAAACGCCGCCTTGGCGCCTTCACACGCGAGTAATATCACCGCCAATGTCATCAACGCGCGATCGTCGAGCGCAGAGGCGTCGCTGACATCGACGCCGACAGCGCTCGCGACGGCGCCCGGGACAACGTACCCGAGCGCGGTCCACGCGTAGGCGAAGCGCAGCGACGTTTCAGTGATCGTCCCTGAATCGAGCGCGCGAAAAACCTCACTCACGAGCGCGTCGTCAGCGTTGACGGTGTCCTCGCCGCCGTCCTCGCCGTCGACTCGACTAGACGTCGCGCGCCGCCGTCGCGGCTGTCGTCTCGCTCGTCGAGCGCGCGTCTTCGCCGCCGGTGACGTCGCGATGCGCGAGCACGCGCTGCGCATGACGCGTTCACGAGAGTGTTTTTTAGAGTTCACGCATGACGCGCGTTATGAAAAAATAATCGCCAGTCGAGTCGAGTCGAGCACTGACGCGCGCGAGGTCGACAAAGGACGGACAAACGCGCGCAAAAAATTTCAATCAAGGAAACCTCTCATCCATCAGCTATAACAAGGTCTACACACTCTCAACGCTATGTACGAATCGATTAGACGATAGAAGACGCCGCAGACGCAACACGAGGCCACAAATCCGCGCATTCCTTCGCCACCGGTCCGGCGATGGCCGAGCCCTTCAATTCACCCTTCGGGTTGCAAATCACGCCCGCGTTGTCTTCAAAGTAAATGATCAACCCTTCCTTGCGGCGGATCGCCTTGCGTTGACGAACAATAATCGCCGGGAACACTGTCATTATTATATAAAACAAACCACTCATCGTCAGTCCGCGAACGGCGCGCGCGCGAAGACGCGTCTGAAAACCCCAAACGCGCTCGAGGGGGTCAATCGACCAATCACAAACAGGCATCGCATCACGCACCCTTTTTGCGAAGGTCAGGCTTGCCCTTCTTCACCGTGGCCATGACCATCGACCCTGGGTTGGCTTGCGGCAAGCGGTTCTGGCGCGAGCCCCAACCTACGCGCGCGAAAAAATAACCATCGCATTCGTCAGTCACCTCGAGTCGATTCGTGTGCGATCGCCGATTCGTCGGTGCGAGGTCGATGGTCCCAGTGGGACATTCACGGCGCGATCGCGAGGACGTACGTTTGACGGCAATGAGGTACAAGTTCTTCGCGCCCGTGTTATCGGCGCAGTTGACCACGGCGCCCACGGGGCAACCGTAGGACATTTTGTACTTGGTGCCCGAAGCGTTACCACCACCTGTGCGCGTCGCGTGAGGGCGAAGGGTCAGTCGTCGATGCGTGGATGCGCAAAGCCCTAGCGTGGGTGCGGGTGATGATGCACCGCGGTCGCGGTGGCAACGCGATGCGCGTGGATGCGATGCGAAGGCGGGTGCGAATACGCGAATGTGTGTGCGTCGTGTGCGCGTGCGGCGTACCTCTCTTAGACATCTTTCTCGGTCGTGCGTCTGCAAAAGAGGGAACGGGTGTGCGATGCGCGTGAGGTGGTGCGTGCCCAAACCCTAGTTAGGGTTCAGGTACATTTGGGCTACGGACGACTATACGTTTGGACTACAACTACGCGCGACGTCGCGCGACGTCGCGCGATGTGAACGCTACTACTAGTACAAGTGTACACGATATTCTATTCTCTATGATGTCGCACGCGACGACGTCGGGCGTCGAGCGCCGTACGACGCGCGCGCTCGACCGAAAGCGCCGAACGCTCGACCGAAAGCGCCGTTTTGCATTCGCAGCACACTCACGACGCACCAGCGTTCTCTCGAGCGAGCACCGTCATCGCGAGCGCACACCGCTCGAATGCGCGCACGACGCGCTCGATATCAGCGCTGGCGACGACGCGCGCGACGTCTCGAGACGCGCTCGCGTCCAACGCGCACCGCTTTAAATCTCCCTCCACGACATCCACGATCTCGGCGCGCGTGCGGATGAATTCGCGCGCGCGCGACTTGGCGTGTTCCGCGACGTAGTAATGCCCCAGGCTCGGCTCGTGCGATACGCGTGCGATGTACGCCGAGATATTCGCTTCAACTGTCGCGTCGAGGAACATCAATCATGCATTCGATTCGGTCAGTCCTCTCGTCGTCGACGCCGTCGCCGTCGTCGTCGTCGTCGTCGTCGAGATCGCGCATCGCGTCCGTGTCATCGCGTTCGTCATCGCCGTCGCCGTCGTCGTCGCACCTCGTCGTTCGGGCGCGGGCATACCGCGCGTCGCACACTCGCGACGACGAAAAAGTTCGTTACACCGTCACTGTGACGCGCGCGACGGCGAGCATGCGCGAGCGATAAACCCGCGCGAGCGAAACAAACCCCGTGAGAGAGACACAAGCGTCGATGACGATGGCGGTGCGGCGAATGTGCCGCGAGGCGTGCGCGCAGAGGCGGCGAATGAATCCATCATCGCTGCTGACGATTATGACTTCACAGCGTGCGACGCATTCGACGCCGCTTACGCCATCGGCGACGGAGCATGACGTGGCGGACGCGCTCAGGTTGCTCGAGCTCGCGCGTGCGATGCGTACGCGCGGTCACTTGACGGCGAAGCTGGACCCGCTGGGACGAAGTCTCGGTCCTATTGTTCGCGGCTATGAAACCATGGAGCCGACGACGCCGCGCGACGCCAAGGACATTCACGCCGTATTGAGCGGATATCCCGATCATTTATACCTTCGTGGACGTCGCGTGAGTTTACCGACGTATTTGGGTCTGTCTGACACTGACGCGGGGCGCGAGTTTTATTTGGGTTCGGATGCGGCGACGTTGGACGCGAGCGGACGAGCGGCGAAGACGCGATGGACCGCAGACGCGTTATTCACGCGTTTACGCGATGTGTATTGCGGTACGATGAGTGTTGAGTGCGAGCATTTGACGAGTGCGGAGAAAAAGCGGTGGTTACGGGCGCAAGTTGAGTGCGGTCCGCACACAGCGACGAAAGAGGAGAAAAAAGTGACGCTCGAGCGGCTGACGACGGCGGATGGATTGGAGACGTTTCTCGCCGAAAAGTTTCCGTCGGCGAAGCGATTCGGCCTCGAAGGCGCGGAAAGCCTAGTGCCTGGTTTACAGGCATTCATCGAACACGCGGCGGAGAGTGATGTGGACTGCGTGGTGATCGGTATGGCCCATCGCGGTCGGTTGAATGTGTTGAGAAACGTCTTTGGCAAGCCGCTCGGGCAAATTTGCGCGGAAATCGTCGACGACAAGACGTCGTTTTTAGTCGGTGACGTACGGTATCATTTAGGCGCTAACGCTGTCGTGGAGTGCGACGGCGGTCGACGAAAAGTAGAGCTGTGCTTGGTGCCCAATCCGAGTCATTTAGAAATGGTCAACGCCGTCGTGAGCGGCATCGCGCGCGCCAAACAATTCAAGCGCGACCCGACGCGAGACGGCGCTGGCGCCCGCGCGCACGTCTTGCCTCTATTACTACACGGTGACGCCTCGTTCTGTGGATTGGGACAAAACCCTGAAGTCATGCAATTACAGGATTTACCCGACTACACCACTGGCGGCACCGTTCACGTCGTGGTGAACAATCAAATTGGATTTACGACGGTGCCGAGGCGCGCGCGGTCGAGTCCGCACCCGAGCGACGTCGCCAAAGCGTACGGCGCGCCCATCATTCACGTCAACGGCGACGACCCTGATGCGGTGTGTCGAGCGATGAAACTCGCAGCAGACTACCGGGCCGAGTTTCAATCCGATGTTGTGGTGAATTTCGTGTGCTATAGACGATTCGGGCACAACGAGCTCGACGACCCATCCATCACGTTGCCGCTCATGTCCCGTCGCGTCGAAGTCACGCCCAGAGTGGCGTCAACGTACGCCAATGCGTGCGTGGCGACGGGTGTGATTACCATCGATGAATATCAACAGCTTCGCGCGCGTATCGACGCCGAACTCGCGGCGGACAGCGCGACGCATACGAATTTCATTCGCACCGCCGAGTCGTGGTTGGCGACGACATTCTCCGTCACGAGCGGCATGTCCGGCCGCGAAGCGCGCGTCATGGCTGCCGGCACAGGGATTCCCATACAAGTCGTCAAGGATTTATGCTTTGCAATGACGCGCACGCCTGGAACAGATGACTCGAAAGGCGATTTCGCGGATTTCACCTTGCATCCGCACGTCGAGGCGCTGTTCAACGCTCGCCGGCGAGCCATGTCGCCCGAGGCGCAACGCGGCGCGGGCTCCATCGATTGGGCCACCGCCGAAGCGCTCGCCTTTGCGTCATTAATGCTACATCCGTGCAAAACGCGATGGGGCGACACTCAAGCGTGGTGGGGTGAAGAAAAGGACGCATCAGGCAACCCTATTGGTTCACACGCGCACGTGCGACTGAGCGGACAAGACGTCGTCCGCGGCACATTTAATCAACGCCACGCGGCTATTTATTGCAACCGTTCGTCTCGCGAGTACGTACCGTTAGATAATCTCGGATACGGCGCGCAAGACACCTTTCGCGCCGCGAATTCACCGCTGAGCGAGCACGCCGTGCTCGGATTCGAGTACGGATTCGCCGTCGAAGCTGGCAAACGCGCTCTCGTCCTGTGGGAGGCGCAGTTTGGTGATTTTGCAAACAACGCGCAAGTCATCATCGATCAATTCATATGCTCGGGCGAAGAGCGTTGGGGACAAAAGAGCAATCTAGTGCTATTATTACCGCACGGATACGAAGGTCAAGGACCCGATCACTCGTCGGCGCGTCCCGAGCGGTGGCTGGCGGCGGCGAACGACGACGCGGATTCGCTTCCGGGGAGCGCGGACGCAGACGTGACGCTCGCGGAACGCACGTTTGACGCGCTCGGGCCGGATGACAAAGGATACGTGAGCGTTGAAAATATTCGTGAGCATTTTCAATCGACGACGACGGATTCAGAATCGACGACGACGACGACGGGCGGCATGTGGGACGACGTCGTCGCGTACTTTGGCCCGAGCGGTAAAATTCACCGCCGGGACTGGATTCGCTACATGCGTCGTCGCGCTCGAGCCTCTGTGACGGCGCGCGCAAACTTTATTTTGGTTCAGCCGTCGACGCCCGCGCAATACTTCCACGTCTTGCGCAGACAGATGAGTTCGCCGCACATGAAACCGCTCGTGGTGCTCGCGCCAAAGACGCTGCTGCATCATCGTCGGTGCGCGTCCAAGCTCATTGATTTCGCCCCGAAATCATCATTCAGACGCGTCATCGCCGACGGCGACGCGGGCGACGACGTGAGTCGACACGAAAATATCCCACTCAAGCCAAACGTAGAGATCAGGCGCGTGATTCTGTGCACGGGGAAGATGTATTACCCGCTCGCGCGGATGCGAGAGACGAAAAAAATCGACGACGTCGCCCTCGTGCGCGTTGAACAACTCTTCCCATTCCCGCACGACGCATTGGCGCGCCGACTACAGCGTTACCCCAACGCTGAGCTCGTATGGGCGCAAGAAGAACCGAAAAATATGGGATATTGGTCATTCGTAGCGCCGAGAATCGCCACCACGGAGCGCGCGTCGAGCGCTTCAGCGCGCTCCGCCGGCGCCGGGCTCCGATACGTCGGCCGACCACCGAGCGCCAGCGCCGCCACTGGCTCATTTGCCATTCACAACGCCGAGACCGCAGATATCATCGCGCAATGCTTCGCCCCGTGATCCTCAACCTCAAATTCAGTACAATACCATTCACATTTTAACAACCAAAGCAGCCGCGGCGCAACACAATACCCTTCACAACGCGCCGTCGCCGTCATGTCCGCGCCGCCGCCGCCGCCGCCCGGTGAGACGAAAAAAGTCGACATATTCTTCGCGTGCTACCTCGTCGTCTCGCTCGATCCGCGCCGCGCTGGGAAATCCTACGTTGGTTTCACCGCCAACCCGCCGCGAAGGCTGGCGCAGCACAACGGCGCGTTGGCCAACGGCGCCAAGTACACGTCGAGTCTGCGCCCGTGCGACATGATTTTCATCGTCAGCGGGTTCACGAGTAAGGTACAAGCGTTGCAGTTCGAATGGGCGTGGCAGCACCCGGTGACGGCGCGAGCGACGCGGAAGAGCGCGCTCGAACACGGCGTGACCAACGCGTCGACGGCGCCGGCGAAGAAGACACAGTTGATGTGTTTAATGCTCGGACTCGCGCCTTGGAAGCACATGACCCTGCGTGTTGACGTGCTTTCGATGCATGCGCGGAAGATGTATGATAAGTACGCGAGTGGGGTGGTGCCAACGCACGTGGATGTGAGACAAAGCACGATGCGGGACGTCAAGGCGTTGGTGGATGACGCGCTCGGGGACGACGCTGAGGCGCATGACTACGACGAGGACGCGCTCAATGTCGCGGGTGACGGCGAATGCACGCCGAGTTGTGGTTTGAGCGCGTCTGGTCAGTCAGGGATGGGGGTGTGCGCGAGTTGTGGGCGTGAGCTTGCGGCGGGACGCGCGGCGGTGGGATGCGGCGCGTGCGGCGCTCGAGCGCATGCGGTGTGCATGGCGAGACATTTCTTCACCAATGCGGGTGAGCGCGCGAAGACGTGGAGTAGTAAGCTTATTCCTGAAGATGGGCCGTGTCCGAGCTGTTCGGTCGAGATGTCTTGGGGACAAGCGGTGGCGGCGGCGCGAGCGCGTCGGCGACGTAGAGGCGCTGAAAACGTTGCGCCGCTCGCGCGCGTCGATGAACAGTGCTCACCAGGGGGGGCGCACTCGAGCGGAAACGTGTCGATGGCGAAAAAAGCAAAGTTGACGCCGTCGGTGAGTTCAGTGGAGAAGGAGCGCGCGCGTATTCGGGCGTGGAGAGATGAAGAATTGTTTGACGCCGACGCGGCTCGCGAAGACGAAGACGAAGAAGAACTCGTGCTGAGCGTCGTTTGATGAGAGAGACTAGATAGAATTTGTAGCTTTATTGTTTGTATTGATTCACGCAAAGCGTAAAAGATCTCGTCCGATGAATTCCGCGACGTCTTTGGCGGTGTCTGACGCTTGGCTAGCGTACGCTCTAAATACTTCGTCGGCTCGCCGGCTCGCGACGTTGCTCGGCTCATGGCGCAACGCGCGCCGTAAAGCTCGCGTTAGACGTTTTGTCGTGAGTTTGTGCATTGGAATCACGCGTGCGATGCCCATGCGTTGCAGTATTTCAGCGTTGTATGGTTGATCAAACGCCGCCGGGATGACGACGTGCGAGGCGCCCGCTCGCATTCCAGCCGCGCAGCATCCAATGCCGCCGTGATGGACCAATATTGGATGTTTTCTCGCGCTCAAAAGCGATGTGAGATTCACAAATGTCACATGTTTGACATTAGACGGCGCGTCGCCACCGAGACGATCAGGATGTTTCGTCAGAACGATTGCTTTGACGCTCGAGCCGACGAGCGCTCGCATCGAGGCGAGAGCCGCGGCGAAGAAACGCGTCGCGAATGGTGGGTTGCCCGTCGCCGACACGAACACAACCATGCGCTGCTGATCATCGGTGAATAATTGGTGCATGATGTCGCGCACGACATTGTCGTCGTGTACGTCGCCTGGAGACGCAGCGAGTGGAAAGTCAAATTGATGCACGCCTCGCGGAATTCGCGCCTTTGGCTCGTCGGCGCGCTCAAACCACGCTGGATATAAGCATAACACCCTCGACGACATGAACCAGTCACGAAAAACACGCGAAACCTTTTGATGTAACCCTATGCGCGCACGAAACGCATCTAACTCTGGCACAAACGCACAATCTACGAGACAATCCGCCGCAGCGAGCCAAAGACATTTCGGCAAACATCCCGCAACCGCCACCGGAGGCGTCTTCTGCCCCGACTGTCGCACGAATGCCGGCGACAAGACAATCGTACAACACGTCACATCACACGCGTGCTCCATTAAACCACTCGCATGAAACTCTTCGAAAAACCTCACGACGAAATCGAGCGCATTTCCCAGAACGACGACGCGTTTCGCGTCTCCGAGGACGCAAAGCAACGCGCGCCAATGCGCATCCAAATGCGACAACCAATACGACACCAACGCCCCGCCTCGCGCCGCCCCGCTCGACATCCACGACTGATACTCCTGCGCATCACCCACGCGCACGACATCCACGCCATCGTCGCACATGTCCGCGTAGAATGGATTGACCAATACGACGACGCGAACATTCAGCCACGTGCGCGCGGCGGCGTTTGCAATCGCAATCCCAGGCTCCACGTCCCCTCGCGAGCCGTAACACGCAGAGACGACGCACACGGGTGCGTCATGCCGTGCGTCGGCGCGCCCCATGTCGAATGGAATCGCAACGCGCGGCGTCGACGTGTGCGGCGTGTGTCTCGAAATGTCAGCGCCGCGAGCGCAACCGTCCGCACTCGACGACGACGACGACGACGACGAGCGAGCGCGAGCGAGCGCGCGGCGCGAACGCACGGCGCATAGAGCACGCGTTTGTCCGTCACAGTCTCGATACGGCGCGGTCTCGACGCGAGCCGTGGCGCATTCATTCATTCATTCTGCGCCGCCGCCGCCATGGCATTCATGACGCATTCGCGCGCGCCTGTGCGCGCCGAGACGGCTCGAGTTACCTCTCGCGCGCGCGCATCGCGTCGCACGTACCGCGGTTCGCGCACGCGCGCGCTCGCGCCCAATAAAGACTGGCCGCCGGCGGATGTGTGGGGTGATTTCGCGCGCGCGCATGAACGAGACTACGCGGGCGCGCGCGTGACGTTCGACGCCCGCGGATGTCCCATAGCCGCGCGCGATGACGGCGTCGATGGCGCGCAACGCGATAATGCACAGCATTTGAATTCCATCGTCGATGCGTGCGATGCCGTGCGCGTGGACGTGCGCACGCGGGGGGCGAGAATGAGCGACGACGACGGCATTCGGTTGGAAACGTCGAGCGCCGTCGACGGACGCGTCCTGGACGCGCGAGAGATTTGCACCGGTGGGCAGATGGGGAAAATGTTCATCGTGCAAGGGTTTTACGCGGATGGGCCGCAAATTTTACCGCAGTGCGAGCGAGGGCGCGAGGTGCAATTTTCGTTTGGGTTTGTGGACGAAGACGAGGAGCCGGGAAAGCGACTACGCGTGGATTTAACGGTGCGCGCGGCGCCAGGGAAGAAACGGAATTGGGAGTTGGCGAGCGTGGACATGACGCTCGAGAGTTGCCCTGGGATGGAGATGACTGCGAGGTTTGATGGGATATTAGCTGAGGATGATTTGACGTCTGGTTCGTGGCGCGCGACGAGCGGCGCGACGTTCATCGCGTTGGAGGCGCTCGCGGATGTCCCAGAAGATCGTGACGGTGGTGGTAACGCATCGACGTCGGCGGCGGCGTCAATGTCCGCAAGTGATAGCGATGATACGGCGCAGACAAAGACACTCGGTCCAGCGCAGGCGATGGCGGCGAAGAAACCAGACGATTCCGCGCTCGCGCGCGCCGCCGAAGCGGAAAAGCGCGTCGAAGAGGCGCGCGCCAAAGACGAGCTCGAGGCGCGCACGCGTCCGCCCGAGGGCTTACTCGTCGTCCCATGGTGGGCAGTAAAATCTCCCGCGAGTTGGGCGCAAGGTGGAGAGTATATATTAGGCGGAAATTCCCCGCTCGTATTTCTCCCCTTCTATACGTGGGTGCTCGTCGAATCCATCGACGACCAGCTCGTGCTCGAATGCGGACGCTACACCGACGGTCCTCCAATAGACGATGCCGAAACCGACGACACCTCGCGGCGCGTCATCGCCAGACGTTACCGTAAAGGTCGTTTCGCCTCGGCATTCTTCGTCGAAGAGCGTCGGCTCGACCGCGCCGAACGCGACGCCGAAAACGAAGACTTTGACGTCCTCGAAGGTTTGGAAGACATATAACCCTTTTCGCCGCCGCGCCGCGCCGCGCCGCGTCATGTAATCGCACGTGTAACTCTCATATCGTCATTCCGCCCAAACAACCAGCGCCATCAATCTCGAACGCCGACGGTCGACGTGAAAAGTTTTCATGAAAAACGTTGGTTCAATGTCACCGTTACTCGCCTCCCTGTGCGCCTCATACCTACGCGCCGCACCGCGTCGTCGACGACACGGTCGCGCGTCGACGAGCGTCGAACGATGACGACGGCCGCGACGGCCGCGCGCGACGGCGGCGGTGGCGGTGGCGGCGACGGCGGCGCGCAATCGTTGGCGCGCCACGGTGACACAACAAAAGTGCAGCCGAGCGCGCGGGCGCTCGTGCGCACGTCAGACGCGCACGCCATGCGCATGCGACGCGATATGCTCGACGCGGAAGCACCATTCGTGCCTGCGTCTGGAAGCGCGATCGAGCGGCTCGCGGCGTTGGAGCGCGAGTTGCGAATGATTTTGGGCGACGACGTCGTCGAGGAGGCGTTGCGGCTCGAGGACGAGGGCGGCGATGGCGACGCATGCGAGGAGGACGTAGCGAGTTCGGCGATGGCGCCGTCGTTGACGACGATGATATCGTCGTCGGTGTTGGTATCGGCGGGAGTCGAGGAGGACGTTGAGACGCCGGAATTACGGGATGTGGCGTCGACGAGCGAAACGACGGTTGAGGCGCCAGATGTCGTTCGAGCGTCGACGACGGAGGATACAGACGAGGACACGCCAAGGCGTACGCTCAACGTCGTGCCAACGTCATCGAGCGTACGAACCATCGAGGTGTCGGCACCGGAGCCGGGTGTGGTTGAGGAATGGGACCCGTATTCGGCGTTCATGAAGCGCGGGCTGTCTCGAGCGCCGAAGACGTCACCGCTGAAACACGAAGTAGAAAAAGAAGAAGAAGAAGAAGAAGAAGAAGAAGAAGAATTAACATCTTCAGCAGTGTTTACACCGCCCAAGATTGCAAAACCGACATTGATGATACCATCGGATCCGTCGCTTACGCACGATGAAACCCTGCGTCTCGTCGCCGAGCTTGAAAACCGCGTGAAATCCGCGCCCAAACCCGCGCCGTACGCCTCGCCTCTACATCAGTCGCCTGGGTTACAACGCGCCACAAGCACGGTTTTTGTGGAAGATATCACGGGAAAAGACGACAGCGGTAGCGACGACGAACAGCGGTACGCGCATCAGTATACGCAGCGAGATGCGGTGGCGATTTTAGAACAAATAGAAAGCGAAAGCGGCGTCACCGCGGTGACGGGTATTTGGCGCGACGCGCCCAAACCAGAGCCGGCGATAATCGCACCGCGATCGCGACACGGCAAAGAAGTCGTCATCGACGACAATGATATCAGCGACAATATACCAGTGCCGATGATATCAGGCGTCGAAAGCCTGAGCGATTTCAAATTGATGATGAGCTCAGTTTTTGACGACGACGATGAATACGAATAGCCAATTCAAAAAATCAAATCAATGTTTTATTAGAAACATAGGCAATTCTACCGCCATGCAATTCTACCGCAACGCATTCTCCTACGGGCATTCCACAACCTTGAGCACGGCTTCACCCATGACGCGGTGAACGCCGACGATGAGATCACCAGACTTGACCAAGCCGAGGGCGTCGCGGGCGTACGTGATGGCGTTGCGCATGACCTCTTGCGGGTGGCCGGTTTCACCCTTCCACTCAGCAGGTTCGATGACGGGGATGATGCCACGAGAGATGAGCGACCGGCGAGCGGTCGAACCGGGGTCGTGGTCACCTTCAATGCACACGGACAAGATCGGCGCCTCCGGACGGTACTTGGAAATCATTTGCGCGGTGTGGCCAGTGCGGGACAAAGAAACAATCAGTCTCGCGTCAACCTTTTGCGCGGTACGCACGGCGGAGGACGCCAAAGATTCAATGACGCCCATAGGAATCGATTGCTGCTCGAGAACTTGGTGATACACGGCAACATTGTCCACGTACGCTTCGGCTTCGCGGCAGATGGACGCCATGATTTTCACGGCATCGAGCGCGTAGTTACCCGCGGCGGTTTCACCTGAAAGCATGACGGCATCGGTGCCGTCGAGAATGGCGTTTGCGACATCAGTGGCTTCCGCGCGCGTCGGGCGCGGGGCACCAGTCATAGATTCCAACATTTGCGTCGCGGTAACCACGGGCTTACCCGCGTAGTTGCAACGCTTAATCATGCGCTTTTGCGCCAAGAAAATTTGCTCCATGCGAATCTCCATACCGAGATCACCACGGGCAACCATGACGGCATCAGACTTCTCAACGATGTCGTTGAAGTTGTCCAAGCCTTCCATGTTTTCAACCTTGGAAACGATGGATACCTTGGATGCGAAATCGCCCAAGACGGAGCGAATGTAATCCACATCCGAACCCTTGCGCACAAAGGACGCGGCGATAAAGTCAACGTTGTTCTTCACACCCCAGTCAATCAAGTCGTGACGATCCTTTTCGGTAATCGTCGGCAAGTTCACGACGACACCCGGCAAGTTCATGTTCTTGCGTTCGCCGAGCTTGGCGCTGTTCTCGCACGTCACCTTGACCTCGCCCTTTTCGACGTCGCAAGAGATAACCTTGAACGTAATCGAACCATCAGCGCACAAAATCTTCGACCCAGGCGCGACATCCTTGGCAAGATCAGGGTAAGACACCGCAATCTTCGTCGCATCACCCGCAAAGTCGTAATCCGTGGTCAAAATAACTTCAGAACCACATTCGAGCATCACCGGCCCGCCGCCGGCGAGCATCCCGGTGCGAATCTCCGGCCCCTTTGTGTCGAGCAAAACCCCACACGCAATCCCAGTATTCGCCGACGCAATTCTCAAATTATCCAACGTCTCTTGATGATACTCATGCGAGCCGTGGCTAAAGTTAAACCGCGCGATGGACATCCCAGCCTTGAGCATCTTCTCCAACACGTCCACCGTTCGCGACACCGGTCCGAGCGTGCATATAATCTTCGACTTGAACAACCCACCGTCGGTGACCGCGCCGTTATCCAAAATCCCCGCCGTGGCGCCGTCCCGACCGACGGCTTCCTTGGTCAAGTCCACATACGACCCATGTCGCGTCGCGCGAGATAACCCCATCGTCCGTCCGTCCGTCGTCGTCCCTCGTCAAATCACGCACACGTGTCAACCCTCGTAATGATGGTTGCCCTACCTCGGCGCGTATCCGCGGCGTCAGTCGCACATCACGCGCAGCGCACGCGCATCACACACGCACATCGCGCACATCGCACATCGCACATCGCACATCGCGCGTCGTC
>Ga0255756_1000433_pt1 | contig 51555 bp, 49 predicted proteins | sample 011ome_20_FD_179956 | JGI IMG/M metagenome (GOLD analysis project Ga0255756, IMG submission 179956) | Coastal salt marsh microbial communities from the Groves Creek Marsh, Skidaway Island, Georgia - 011509CT metaG (version 2) | ecosystem: Environmental > Aquatic > Marine > Intertidal zone > Salt... | reverse complement strand
TGCCGCATCGTACGAAGCAATGCTTGGATAAGCCATGCGCAATCCTTGGATATATAGAGCCCCAGCACTTGCATGGGGCTTTTTAATTATCTACCTGAGCCTCGCGCCGGTTCAAGACCTCGATCCGGGATGGGAATTGAATGTCTCGGATAAATTGGTACACGGGGTGCTCTATTTTACTTGGGTGGTGCTCTTGTACTTAGGCACTTCTAGAGCCTATAAAAAACCGGTGAGCCGTCGTAAAATGGTCTTTTATTGGGTATCGGCAGTGCTCTTTGGGGTCGGTATCGAACTCGCCCAAGGTTGGATGTCTTACGGCCGCAGTGCGGATGCCCTTGATGCTCTAGCCAACACTGGCGGTGCAGTTATTGCAATTGTAGGGAGCCGATTCCTTCATAAATTCTTGGCATAGTTTTTTGAGTAGACTAAGTGAACCCTTTAAATCACTTGGTTATGAAAACGAGAAATGCCAACCCTAACCCCTCAACGCTCGAAGCAAAAAGACCATTGTTTTTCTTGGTCGGATTGTCCTTGTCTTTGCTGACGGTATACACTGCTTTCGAAATGAACTTTGCACAAGCTGAAATACCAGATTTCAGTGATGATGGTGGATTTACCGAAGAAATTGATTGGACTGTACCTGTGACAGTGATGCGTGCACCGGAGGCTCCTTCGAAGCCGAAGACCTTGCCAAAGTTCAACCCGAACGAGTTCACTGTAATCGATAACAATGCATCCTTGCCAAATCTAGTGACTGAGTGGACTACGACCGCTATCGATAATGGACTAGAGGTAATCGTTGATCCTGATCCGATAGAGGTGTTCACTTTTACGCAAGTCGAAAGCATGCCAGTATTCGCGGGTTGCGAAGAGGCATTGACTAACGACGAAAGATATGCATGTATGAATAGCCAATTGATGGCCTACGTCTCTTCGAATTTTGAGGTCACCGAACGCATGATTCAATTCAGCCGTGGCGAAAAGCTATTCGTCGAGTTCATCATCGAAAAGAATGGCCAAGTACGCAATGCTACTATCGTTCGTGGCGAAGACGAGCTCATTGCGGAAGAAGCGCTGCGGGTGGTAAAATCACTGCCTCGATTCACTCCGGCCAAAATGAATGGAAAGCCCGTCCGTATGTCGTATATTTTGCCCATTAATGTAAAGTTCTAAACGCATGTTCATCCGTTCCCTTCTAGCATCGGCTTTTTTATCATTGTCATTGCCATTGATGGCACAGTCTTCAGATCTTTCTGAGACTCAGACCTTGCCAGTCTTCGAAACTTGTGCACACATTCAGGGCGATCAAAGCGAGCAACAGGTTTGCTTCAACAGATTTGTGATGAATCACCTGATGAATGAGCTGCATTGGCCGGAAGGGCTGAAGGAAAATGGAAAGGTGTTCGTTGAGTTAACATTTGACGCTACTGGACATTTGGCTGAGGTCAATAGCCTGCGGTCATATGATGATTTGGCCAAGGAGGAAGCATTGCGTGCGATGCGTACTCTACCAGATGCCATTCGTCCAGGGACTGTGGATGGAGAGGCTGCTCCGGTGAGCATGGTTGTACCCGTTATGTTTACCCGTAATTGACCCTAATTTGATATTGCGCGACCAATACTTTTAGTTATTTTAGCGCCTCAATAGTTCGAGTTCATGAAAACAAGAAAGACAACAAAAGCAGATGCGGAAAATAAGAAGAGTCTCTTCTTATTGATCGGTTTGACTGCTTCGCTTGCCATGACTTTGTTCTTTTTAGAGCTTAAGTCATACGAAAGCGGCCCTGGTGATTTGGGTACAATGTCATACGATGATGAAGATGAAATCGCCATCATTACTAACCGTACGCCACCTCCGCCACCTCCACCACCTCCACCGGCACCGCCTGAGGTAATTCAGATCGTGGAAGATGATTTGGAGATCGAAGAGGTTGAATTCGAATCTACGGAAACCGACGAGAGCGAGGTTATCGAGATTGTTGAAGAAGTTCCAGAAGAAGAGGATGAGATCTTCAACTTTGCGGTTGTTGAGAACAAGCCTATTTACCCAGGTTGTGAGAACTTGGCTACCGAAGACGAGAAATTCATGTGTTTCAACCAAAACATCATGAAGCACATCGGTAAGGAGTTTGACTTCCCAGAATTGGCCCGTCAAATGGGTATCCAAGGGAAAGTATATGTGAACTTCGTTATTGAGAAGAACGGTAAAGTGAGCAATGTAACCATTGCACGTGGAGTGGATAAGCTCATCGATGATGAGGCCATTCGCGTGATCAAGTTGTTGCCTAAGTTTACCCCGGCAAAACAGCGCGGTAAGCCTGTACGTATGCAGTACACTGTGCCGATCAACGCGAGATTGCAATAATCAAAAGAATTCCTTCAGAGCCCGGGCGTTGCCCGGGTTTTGTTTTTAGAACATAGTCCATCATGTCCATAGACCTCCAAACAAACAAGCTTATTGCTGCTCAAGCAGCATTGGACGGCGGTGCCGCCATTCTTCATGTATACAATAACGAAGAAACCCAAGTAGAGATCAAGGGGGACGATAGCCCTTTGACCCAAGCGGACTTGAAAAGCAATGCTGCCATCATGGAGCACTTGAATAAGACGAGCTATTGGGTGCTGAGTGAGGAAGGCAAACACATGGAATATGTAGACCGAAAGGATATTAGTACCATGTGGATTGTCGATCCCCTCGACGGTACAAAGGAATTCATCAAGCGCAATGGCGAGTTCACTGTGAATGTCGCCTTGATTCAAGATGGTGCACCGGTTTTAGGTGCTGTATATGTTCCTGTAACCGGAGAACTGTATTTAGGTGTGGTAGGTCAAGGTGCTAAGAAATACCACTTCGATGCAGGAGCTACACTGGCCCAAAGCGACCTAAATGGAGGCCTTGCATTACCAGTGGCTATGGATAGACCTTTTACAGCCGTAGGTTCGAGATCACACATGAATGAGGAGACTTCGGATTTTTTAGAGCAATACCGCCAAGAGCATGGTACGGTGGAAATCATGAGCAAGGGTTCGAGTCTGAAAATGTGTATGGTTGCTGAAGGTTTGGCGGATGTGTATCCGCGTTTTGCGCCTACTATGGAGTGGGATACCGCAGCTGGGCAGGCAGTGGTGGAAGCAGCTGGTTTCCAGATGATCACTAAGGATGAGCGCACCCCTTTGAAGTACAATAAAGAGAACTTGTTGAACCCACATTTTATAGTGCTGTAGTACCTGCTGATTCACGTTTCAGGTAGTATCTTTGCGCTCCATGATGTCCCCTAATACACTTTCCACATCCGTAGAGACTTCCTTTGTCAAGGAGGTGATTCGCCTAGGCAAACTTCGCCTGAGCACCTCGGTAGTGTTTTCTTCGGTGGCTGGGTATATACTTGGTTTTACCACATTTAATTGGACTCACTTCATCCTCCTAATCATTGGTGGAATCACAGTAGTGGCAGCTTCGAATGCGTTGAACCAGATGTATGAGAAGGATCGCGATGCGTTGATGAATCGCACGAAGAATCGTCCTTTGCCTTTGGGTACTTTGAGTATGCGTCAGGCTTGGATAGTTTCATTGATGTTGTTATTGGTTGGCCTCACTGCTCTGTACTATATCAATCCCATGACTTCTTATTTTGGAGCACTAAGTGTTGTGCTTTACGCCATGGTTTATACGCCATTGAAGGCGCGAACGCCTATGGCGGTTTTCGTCGGGGCCTTCCCGGGAGCCATACCATATATGCTCGGTTGGGTGGCGGCTCGTAATGATTTTGATATTGAAACGGGTACGCTTTTCGCACAACAGTTTTTCTGGCAATTCCCGCATTTCTGGGCCATCGCTTGGTTCTCGTATGATGATTACGCCAAAGCAGGCTATTACCTACTTCCTTCACGTCACAAGGACCGTAGTTCGCAATTGTTTATCATAGTCTATACCCTTTGGATGATCGCTGTAGGGATATTGCCGGCCTTTGGTATTACCGGTGAATTGACCTTGTCGCCGGTAGGTGCGGTTTTGGTCGGCTCGCTTGGACTTTGGGTGTTGCGTCAAGCATTTGTCCTGCTGAATGAAGCAGAAGATAAGGTAGCTCGAAAACTAATGTTCAGTAGCATTGGTTATCTCACTGGAATGCAGATCATTTATATCATTGACCGATTTATTTAATGGAAACGCTTCAACAACAAAGAAAAAGAGCTTCTAAGCCGCTATTGTGGATAGGTATTGGTAGCATTATTATGGCCTTCGCCGGCATGACCTCAGGATATGTCGTAAGCCGAACCACTCTGGTGGCTAATGAGCAATGGATCACCTTCGCGTTGCCGCCAGCTTTTGTGTATAGCACCATCGTGATGCTATTATCATCGGCTATTTTTTGGTGGGGTAAGCGTGCATTCAGCAAGGGTAATGTAAAAATCTTGACGCCAACTTTAGGGGCAGTATTGATTTTAGGTCTCCTTTTTATGTGGTTACAAGCAGAGGCTTGGGGCCAATTAATGGCTGAGAATATCATTTTTGCAGGGGCTCAATCGCATCCATCTGGCTCTTGGGTCTATGCTATTTTCCTCTTCCACGCAGTACACGTTTTGGGAGGAATTGTGGCTTTGATTAGAACACTTATTCGCTCATTAATAGGTCGTTATACTGTAGAGGATTACCACGGTGTCGACCTCACTGCTATTTATTGGCATTTTGTGGACCTATTGTGGGTGTATTTGTATGTCTTTTTAAGCGTTATGCGTTAAATTTGCTCAAACTTTGAAAACTATCCGTTATGGCTTCGACCGCTGAAATGAAGGAAGAAAACCACTGGGGCGGTGCCTCTAGACCTCTAGGCGCTCGCTATGGAAAACTAATGATGTGGTTTTTCTTGCTTTCTGATGCATTAACCTTCTCAGGATTCTTGACTGCTTATGGTTTAATGCGTTTCAAGTATGAAAAGACTTGGCCTATCGCTGAGAACGTGTTCACACACTTCCCAGGTATAGAAGGCGACCAACCATTGCTTTATGTTGCATTAATGACATTCATTTTGATTATGTCATCTGTAACCATGGTATTGGCAGTAAATGCTGGAGAGAAAATGAACCGCGGCGCGGTAACGAACTGGATGCTATTGACCATCATCGGAGGTCTGATCTTCGTAGGTTCTCAAGCTTGGGAATGGTACCACTTTATTTCAGGTGATACTGGAGCAATTGAAACAGATCATGCAGAAATTTTGCACGTCTACAATGAAGAAGGCGAGCGCTTGAGCTTCAGCCAACTAGTGCATGGCATGGAAAATGGCCACGCGAGCAATCATGGTGAAACTTTCACTAAGGAAGAGGTGTTGAGCGCACTGAAAGCCAATACTACGTACTACTTACAAGAGCCAGGAAAGGCTGGTGAGAAATTTGACCATGTCGCTTCTGTAAACTTCTTGGAGCAAGGCGATATCGTACAAGGTGCGAACATGACTCACAACGAGTACGGCCGCAAGCAGTTTGCGAACTTCTTCTTCTTCATCACTGGTTTCCACGGATTCCACGTATTCTCTGGGGTAGTGATCAACTTTGTGATTTTCTACAACATCCTACTAGGAACCTACGAGCGTAGAGGACATTACCGCATGGTAGAGAAGGTTGGTTTGTACTGGCACTTCGTTGACCTTGTTTGGGTATTCGTATTTACATTCTTCTATCTCGTCTAAAATATACCGTCATGGCAGAACACAATGGAACTTGGTGGATTTGGAAAGTATTCTGGATCCTTTTGATTGTCACTACTGTTGAAGTAGTGTTGGGTATTATCAAGCCGGAATTCATGCTGACCCAGGTAGCTGGAACGTCAATCTTGAACTACGTCTTCATCATCCTTACCATTTTTAAAGCGGCATACATCGTTCAGGTGTTTATGCACGTGAAGTTTGAGAATAAGGCTATGAAGTACTCTTTGTACTTGCCGACCTTGATTCTCATCCCGTATTTGACTTTTATCTTGCTCACTGAAGGTTCATACTTGTTTCAGTAATGGCAAATAAATCCCTATTCAACCGGGCAGTACTAATCAGTGTATTAGTGCTGCCCGCGTTGCTTTATCTCTTTTTTGTGTACGGCCAGAGTGAGGTGTTTTTCCAAACCCTTGATTATGTAGGTCCGGAGGAAGTAGTGGAAGTAGATGGCACCTTTGATACGGTCGCCTATCGCATTCCAAATTTTGAGTTATACGATGTGGACAGCAATGTTGTGAGCCGCGCCTCGTTGGATTCCAACATCTATGTGTTGAGCTTTTTCTTTGCGACCTGTCCGACCATCTGTCCTGCGATGAACTTCCATTTGAATGAAATTGAGAAAAGGTTCAAAGGGTATGACCAATTCAAATTAGTCAGCATCACCGTGGATCCTACAAAAGATACACCGGCGAAGCTCAAGCATTACCAGGAAGAGCGTAATTACAGCTCCTCCAAATGGACCTTCCTCACGGGGGATCAAGGGGCTATTTATGATTTGGCGAAAGGAGTGTACCTGAATGCCTTCGAGGATCAAACGGCAGAGGGTGGATTTTTACATAGTACTAGCGCTATATTGGTGGACTGGGACGGACACATTAGAAGCCGTATGGATGATCTTGGGAACATTGTAGGTTCTTATGATGTTTTAGAGGTAACCCAACTCAATCACCTAGAAGACGACATTAAAGTATTAATCGCGGAATACGAGCGCGATAAACACAATGCAAAAGATGAGTAATACGAACTCGGAAAAAACAATCATGAGAACCATCACTATTGTGAGTGTTCTTATCCCTGTGGCTGTAGCATTATTGATGATCATGCCGGCTTCTTGGAAGGCTGCCATGGGTATTGAAGAAAATAGCCAACTCAGCAGCTTGCCATTATTCCATGCGGTATTGAACGGGAGCACCTTTGTGTTATTGGTTTTTGCGGGTATCGCAATCAAAAACAAAAAGATAGGTATTCATCGCACGTTCATGCTATCGGCATTTGTATTGAGCAGCGTCTTTTTGATTTCCTATGTCATTTACCATATGACACATGAAAGTGCTCGTTTTGGAGGTGAAGGTGCCATACGCATGGTGTATTTCTTCATCTTAATCTCGCATATCATTTTGAGTGTACCCGTCATTCCATTGGCGTTGCTCAGCATCTACCGAGGATGGACGAATAATATTGAGCGCCACAAGAAGGTGGTGAAGTTCGCTTATCCAGTGTGGTTGTACGTAGCCTCGACGGGTGTTATGGTATATCTATTCATGCAACCCTATTATTGATGCGTAAATTCCCCCTAATCCTACTTTTTATTCTAGCCATCCCATTTGTAGCGGATGCACAGTGCAGCATGTGTAAAGCAGTAGCTGAGACTGCGAATGACGGAGGTTTTGGGGCTGGATTGAACTATGGAATCATGTATTTAATGTTGTTTCCATATTTGATTATCAGCGGCATTGCGTACCGCTTATACCGCGCTAAAAAAGCCGCTAAATAGGTCGTATCTTCGGGTAGACCGCCAACCCTTAGATGATGAAAAAAATCCTAATTCTCACTTTCCTGGTTTGTGCCATTCCAATGAGTGCGCAACAAGTTTGGTCCCTCAGTGCTTGTATTAAGCATGCGGAGGCCAATAATTTGGACATTCAAAGAGGAAAGAACAATATGATGCTCGCTGGGATCAATGAAGACCAAAGCAAATTGGCCTTTTTGCCCACCCTAAATCTCAACGGAGGGTATTACTGGAATTTCGGTTTGACCATCGATCCTATTACGAACACGCGTCAGCCAGGGTCTCGTCAGACGTTGGGTTCGACGGCATCGAGTAATTGGACCCTGTTTAACGGGGGAAGGAATTTGTACCAACTCCAGCAAGCGCGGATGAATGCCATGGCGGCGATGTACCAGCAAATGGAATTGGCCAATAATGTGTACCTAAACATTGCCTCATCTTACTTACAGATTTTGGTGAACCAGCAGCTGCTTGAGGTGGCGGACGGTCAGCTAAAAGCTTCGGCTCAAAGTTTGAAGCGCACGGAAATCCTTTTCGAGAATGGCGCTATCTCAAAGGACAACTATCTACAAAGCCTTGCTCAGGTTAGAACCGATCAAGGGAATAAAATCAGTGCGGAGAATGCATTGTTGTTGAGTAAGTTGATGTTGTACCAAATGTTACAATTGGACACACCTTTTGAAGAGTTCGCTATCCTTGTACCTGAAGTGGACCTTACCGCTGCGGCGATGGCCGGCTATCAACGCGAGGAGCTTTTGGAAAGCGCAGTGGAGAAGCAGCCCTCGGTTCAAATGGCAACCTCCAATGTGAGTAGTGCCAACTATGGGGTTAAGCTCGCCCAAAGTGCACGTGTACCTTCGGTAGCGTTTTCGGCGCAATTGAATTCCAACTACGTTCAGGGATTGCCCTATTTCACGGAGTACTACACCTTGACGACCTATACCTTGGTCGAAAATCCATTGACAGGGTCCATCGATCAGGTGCCGCAAGAAATCAATGTCCCGAACCCAAACAGTCAAACGGCTTATACGGTGGCAAATCAGCTCTTAGACAACCGCAACCAATTCCTCGGAGTCGGGGTGCAGATACCGTTGTTTAATGGCGGACAAACGCACAGTGCGGTGCAGCGCGCCAAAATACAATTGGACAATGCCCTCATCGATCAAACTCAAGCAGAGCTGAACGTTCGTCAAACTATTGAGCGTGCCTATCTGGATGCCAAGGGTGCCCTCGCCATCTATGAGGCTTCGAAGATTTCTGCGGAAGCCTCCGCGGAAGCCTTGGAGAACGCTGAGGTGAACTTTGAAACCGGTACCATCAGCGCTTTTGATTTTAGTTTGAGTAAAAACCAATTCCTTGCTGCAAAGAGCCGCGAGATTCAATCAAAGTTCGATTACTTATTCAAGGTTAAAGTCCTTGAATTCTACTTGTTCAATCAAATCACCTTATAATTCCAGCTCATGAAAATCAACTATAAAATTTGGGTTCCTGTTGCGGTCGTGTTGATCGGAGGATTGATCCTGGCCAAGAAAAAAGGTTGGATAGGTGAAAACAATAACGCCGTTGAAGTTGAAATAGGCTATGCACATAAACGCATGGTAGTGGAAACGGTGACGGCCAGCGGAAAGATTCAGCCGGAAGTCGAGGTGAAAATGAGCCCCGAGGTGAGCGGTGAAATCATTGAGGTCAATGTGGTGGAAGGCCAACAAGTAGAAGAAGGGGATGTGCTGGTTCGCATCAATCCTGATATCTATGAAAGCGCCATTACCCGTGCGCGTGCTGCTGTCAATAGCGCGAAATCTGCCTTGGCGCAGAGCCGCGCCGCACTCGTAGAAGCAGAGAAGTTGTGGAAGCGCAACCAGATTCTATTCGAAAAAGGCGCCATTTCAGAACAGGAATTTGATGCGGCACAGCGCGCAATCTCGGTCAGCGAGTTGCAGGAAGAAGCATCGCGTTACCAGTTGCAGAGTGCTGAGGCAAATTTGGACGAAGCGTACAAGAATTTAAAACGTACGACCATTGTCGCGCCTATTACAGGTACGGTAAGCCAATTAGATGTTGAATTGGGCGAGCGCGTGGTTGGAACAGCGACCATGACAGGTACGGAGATGCTTCGCATAGCTAACCTCAATGCTATGGAGGTGTTGGTCGAGGTCAATGAAAACGACATCGTTAAAGTGGCGATGGGCGATACGACCAACATCGAGATCGACGCTTTCTTAGGCGAAACCTTCCGCGGGGTAGTCAGCGAGATTGCCAACAGTGCTAAGCTTGCCCTCGGTGCATCCGCGGACCAAGTCACAAACTTCGAAGTGAAAATTCGCGTGCTTAATGAATCGTATGAAGGATTGAAAGCCCAATACGGTTCACATCCATTCCGCCCGGGAATGACGGCAACGGTAGATATTATCACCAACAAAGTCAAAGATGCTTTGGTCGTGCCAATCCAAGCCGTAGGCGTGCGCAAGGACACCACGGAAAAGGCCCGAATGATCGATGAGGCGATGACGGATGCCAACGAGAAATTCGAAGTGGTTTTCTTACCAGAAGGCACAAAGGCCGGTTTGAAGGTGATCAAAAGCGGTATTCAAGACGACGAGTACATTATGGTGAGCGGCTTAAAGGATTCTACTAAAATTATCACCGGTCCATATAGTGCCGTGAGCAAGAACCTGCTCAAGGGCGCCAGCATCAAAGAAAAAAAATAAACACATGCTCCTCGGCATTGAGACATCGACTAAAAACTGCAGTATTGCGCTGTTCAAAGACGGCGTGCAGCTTGCTGCCCACGATCAGCGAGGCGATAGATTCGTGCACGGCGAACGTTTGCATGTAATGATTCAGGAGCTGTTGCATGAGCACGGCGCCATCCCAAAAGACCTATCGGGCATTATCGTCGGTGAAGGCCCAGGCTCCTATACCGGTTTGAGAATAGGAACCAGTACAGCCAAGGGATTGGCCTTTGCGTTGAACATTCCTATGTACGCCGTTCCTACCCTTGCATGTTTCGATTTCAGCTCTTTTGAGTCCAATTATTGTATCTCAGTCCTAGACGCCCGACGAGATGAAGTCTTTGCCCAAGTATGGCATAAGGCTTCAGGAGGGTTCGAGGCCAGTGGTGCTATTGATGCGGTCATTGTCGATGCACAGTCCTGGGATCACTTGCGCGGGGAAAGTGTTACGGTAATTGGCGATTGCGCCGAGAAAATGGCGGAACTATTATCGCCTTTGCCAGCGCATTGGACCATTGCACCTACGGCATTTCCATCGGCAAGTGCGATGCATACATTTATAGGGCCAAATCTTGCGCCCGTCGATACTGCTTATTTCGAGCCTTTTTATTTGAAAGACTTCGTCGCGGAAAAATCGAAAAAGAAATACTTGTAATTACCGTGCGGGGCAGTGGAGCAGGTGGTCGTTTACCATGCCCGTTGCTTGCATGTGGGCATATACCACCGTGGGTCCTACAAACTTAAACCCGAGCTTTTTCAAATCCTTGGAAATCTGTACTGCCAGTGGTGTACTCGCGGGCAATTCCTTCAAGCTTTGCCATTGGTTACAAATGGGCTTGCCATTCACGTAGTTCCAAAAGAATTCTACCAAGGTGGTGCCACTCTCGTGCATGCGCTGAACACATTGTGCATTGTGCACAGCTGCCCGAATCTTGGCTTGGTTTCGGATGATGGCCGTGTTTTGCAGTGCGGCTTGAATTTCATCTTCGTTCATAGCGGCCACTCGGTCCACCTCAAAGCCATGGAACACCTCTCTGAACGATTCACGCTTGCGCAGCACCGTAATCCAACTCAAGCCGGCTTGAAAGGTCTCCAAGAGCAAGAATTCAAACATTTGTTTTTCGTCGCGTAGGGGTTTGCCCCATTCCTGGTCATGGTAGCGCTCGTACAATTCGTTACCCAAGCACCATCCGCACTTGCCCTCTAGCCCTTCCATTGCGATAATGCTTCTTCGGATGAAGTGATGGGCAGTCCACAAGCGTTATTCTGGCACCAATAAAACTGGATTTTCTCGGATTGGAAGCGCCCTTTGAAAATGCTCTCATCGCGGGTGTGGTCACTCCAAAATAGCTGTGCTAAAGGAGGATAATGCGCCACGGCTAAGGCTTCGGCAGATGCTTTTGCTTCTGGGCCACAGATCACCATTTCGTGGTGACCATAAGCTTCCTGCAAAGCGAGGGAGAGCCAGTGGGAATAATTGGGCCCAAATCGAAATACCTTTTCGTGGATTCCATGCAGCGCATCAGTGGCCCACTTTGAATAGTTAGAGGTGCCAGTAATCGCGCCGAGCCTAGCGAAGAAGTGAGCGCAAAGCGCATTCGCACTAGGAATGACATTGTCCTCCACTTCTATGTGCTGTTGCCAGGCTTCTTTTACATCTCGAGCGTACGGCCTAAATGCCATGCCTTCCGCAGTGGGAAATAGTTCTAGAATGTCTAGGGCCAAGGCGAGGGCACGTTCCAAATATTTTGCATCAGATTGAACGCTAAAAAGATCCAACAAGGCGAGCCCCAAGATACTGTAGTCGTCCAAATACCCTTCGCCACTAGGCTGGTCGATGTATTGATGGTGCAACCCCTGATCGGTGTAGGTGAGGGTCCACAAATGCTCTAATAATTGGGCCGCGGCATGATCAAATTCCTCATTCGGTAATGCCCAGTGTGCCTGAGCTAATCCGCTTACAAGAAGTGCATTCCAGCTTACGATGGCCTTAGGGTCAAGGGCGGGCTTTGGATGGCTCTGTTTTCGGGCTCTGCTTGCCTTTTCGAGTACATCGAACCATTGGGTTTTCAATGCTTTGAGTTCCTCTGTGCTGAGCTCAAATTTGGCGCAAAACTCCTCGTCAGATAGGGGGCGGTGCAGGATGTATTTTCCTTCCCAGGCCGAATGTGGCCCCAGGTCGAAGTACTCTCGGAAGTGCTCTTGCTCCCAAAGTTTTTCAGTGACCAATTCCTCTTTGCTCCAAGTATAAAACCCGCCTTCTTCTCGAGGGGATTCCGGGGTAGGGGAATCTGCATCTAAGGCAGCTCCGAACAGCCCGCAGGGCAAGGCCATATGTTGTTGTAGGAAGGACCAAGTTTGGCGTAGGATTTGGGCGTAGTGTTCGCTCGGGCGATGGCGTTGTGCCAAGGCAAAGAGATGAAGCAATTGGCCGTTGTCATACAGCATTTTCTCGAAGTGTGGGACCTTCCAAAATCGGTCCGTAGCATACCTCGTAAATCCACCGTGCACACTATCGTACAACCCGCCGTACGACATGCGCTCCAGCGTGTGATGCACATAATCCAACACTGCGGACTGACCAGTAACAATGCCGTATTGCAGGAGGTATTGATAGTTCGTGGGCATGGGGAATTTTGGTGCCCTATTGTTGCCGCCCCAGTTCGGATCCCAACTCCGCATCCAAGGCACGAGAACATCTTCGAGGTCTGAAGGGGTAAAGGTGTTGGCCACCCCATTTTTATGCACTGCGACCAATTCTTTTAAGCCCTCTTGCATTTTAGTCCCATAGGAAAGCACCGTCTCGCGATCCTCGCGCCATAATTCGGCAATCTGCTCCAATGCCGCACTCCAATCTGCTTTAGAAAAATAAGTGCCGCCCCATACTGGAGTGCCATCGGGCAAGGCAATAATGTTCAAAGGCCAACCGCCCTGGCCGGTCATCAATTGCACGGCCGACATATACCGTGCGTCCAAATCAGGTCGCTCCTCTCGGTCAACCTTGATGCTGGTGTAATGGGCATTCATCAACGACGCCACCGCACCATCTTCAAAGCTCTCGTGCTCCATCACATGGCACCAATGGCAACTAGAGTAGCCTATGGAGATCAATACTAATTTATCCTTGAGCTGCGCCTCATCTAACACGCCCTGCGACCACTGTTTCCAATGCACGGGATTTTTCGCATGTTGTTGCAAGTACAGACTCTTGCTGAGGTGAAGCTCGTTGGACATTTCCTTACTTCATTTGGTTCACGTAGTTGTGGTAGAAGTAAGGGATGGTTTCAATGCCTTTGAAGTAGTTGAATACGCCGTAATGCTCGTTCGGACTGTGGATGGCATCGCTATCTAATCCGAAGCCCATCAAGATGCTCTTCGCGCCCAAAATTTGTTCAAACAAGGCAACAATGGGAATAGAACCGCCGCTTCTCACGGGCAATGCGGGCTTTCCAAATGTTCTCTCGTACGCCGCCGAAGCGCTTTGGTATGCTGGATCTGTAGATTGCGTCACATAAGGTAAACCGCCGTGGTGAGGCGTTACTTTCACACTCACACTCGCCGGCGCGATATTGATAAAATGTTGGGTAAACTTCTCCGTAATGGCATCCGGATCTTGACCCGGCACCAAACGCATGGAAATTTTTGCATAGGCCTTGGAAGGAATAACCGTCTTGGCGCCTTCGCCAATGTATCCGCCCCATATACCGTTCACGTCCAAGGTTGGACGAATGCTTGTGCGCTCTGGCGTTGAATATCCTTCTTCGCCCCACACATCTGAGATGCCGATGGACTTCTTGAAGGCCTCTTGGCTAAATGGTGCTTGTGCCATCAAGGCACGCTCTTCGTCCGAAACGATCTCCACACCGTCGTAGAACCCTTCCACGGTGATTTCGCCTTTCTCATTGTGCAGACAGGCCACCATTTGAGTCAAAATATTGATTGGATTCGCCACCGCTCCCCCGTACAACCCAGAATGCAAGTCACGGTTCGGACCGGTAACTTCCACCTCCACATAGCTCAAGCCTCTAAGACCTGTGGTGATGGACGGGGTATCATTGGCAATCATGCCTGTATCAGAAATGAGGATGGTATCACAAGCGAGCATGTCTTTGTGCTCGGAGAGGAACGGGCCTAGGTTCGAGGAACCCACTTCTTCCTCACCCTCGATCATGAATTTCACATTACAAGGCACGCCGCCTTCGGCTTGAAGGATCTCAAAAGCCTTGAGGTGCATGAACATCTGTCCTTTATCATCACAGGCACCACGGGCAAAAATGGCCCCTTCCGGATGAATATCTGTGGCCTTGATGATGGGGTCGAAAGGGTCATTGTCCCAAAGCTCGATAGGATCGGCCGGCTGGACATCGTAATGGCCATAGACTAAAACGGTCGGTAAGGCAGGGTCGATTAAGAAATCACCATAGACAATAGGATGGCCCTTAGTGGGGTAGATGTTGACGTTTTGAATGCCCAAATCCTTCATGTGTGCTGCAATGTGCTCGGCACAAGCGGCCACTTGATCATTGTAGGCGGGGTCCGCTGAAATAGAAGGGATGCGCAAAAGTTCAAAGAGTTCATTGAGCATGCGTTCTTTGTGCGTATCGATAAATGATTTGGGGTTCATAGTGGAATAAATTTTGGGTTCTCCTCAAAGGTAAGACCTACATTTAAATTCCTATATTCGGGCATGCGCAAATTCCTACTAGCCATAGCATTGTGTACAGTAAGTTTAATGTTCGCTCAGCCGAGTATGACAGTAAGCACTGCTGGTAACTACAAGAATCCATATTGGATGGCATCTAACATTTTGGTTGACTCTAATCTGTCAGTGTTCAATATGGGCCACAACGCAATGAGTTTGACACAACCAAATACTAATCAGATTGGGTATTTTCAAGCCAATGACACCACCTTTCCTATTCAATCAGGAATTGTTATGGTAGCAGCGCAGAACTCGTCAGATGTTATAGCATCAAGTCCCGGTGCGGGAAACAACGTAACTTTTACAGATAGTGAATTAGCAGGAGTATTGAGCCAATTAGGGAGTTCTGGTTATGCTATCAAAGACATGGTTAGCATTGAATTTAGTTTCATTGCTCAATCTGATTCTATTAAGTTCAATTACTGTTTTGGTTCTCATGAATACGATGGATATACTTGCAGTAATTTCAATGATGTATTCGGCTTTTTCTTGGAGGGTTCATATATAAATGGAGTAACAGCACCTTCTGGTGGTTCTATTGTTCAGAACATTGCAACCATTCCTGGAACGACGGTGCCTATCGCAGTAAATACCATTAATTCAGGAAGCCCTTCGGGTAGCTACCCAGCCTCGAACTGTTCATCGGCCAATCCAAACTTTGTAGCGCATAGTGTGTACTATAACAGTTCTAACGGTTCTGTGGTGACCTTGGACGGATATACAGACAAATTCACGGCCCAAGCTCAGGTACAATGTGGCGGTTGGTACACGATCCGCTTGAAGCTTGCGAATGTGAGTGATGCCGCCTTGAGCTCTGCGGTGTTCTTGGAGGAGAACTCCTTGAAAGGACCGGAGATTGCATTTGCGCAGAACAACAACGTGGGCAATTCTTTTACGGATTCACTGCTGGTAGAGGGGTGTAATAAAAACGAAATTATCTTCTCGCGCTCGGCAAACTTGGGTATAGAAATGAAGATTCCAATCTACGTGGATACGGTCTTGAGCACTGCAGTGGAAGGCGTTGATTTCTCTATGTTGCCGGATACCATTACTCTCGATCCTTATGAAACTGCAGATACACTCGAGTTTTGGGTATATGATGATAATGTGGCTGAAGCGAATGAGGCGCTAGTGATCGTACAAGATTACGTGTACACGGACTGTTACAACTACCCAGTTAACCGCTTTGAATATTACTTGCGCGACAAGGATACCCTCAACGGGACGCTTACCTTGAACGCACCTACGGATAGCGTCAACTGTCCGGGAGATAGCGTGGAACTGATCACGACGAACATTACCTACGAAGGGAGTTACGACGGCTTCTGGCTGAATGACAGTGCCTTTGTGCCTTCGCGATGGGTCCAAGTTGATGGCGATACCACCTTCACCTATATCATGTTCGACGAATGTGGGGACACGATGATTTTTGAGCAGAATATGTACCTGAAGCCCTACGAGCCGATGGTGTATGAGCAGGATACCATCCGTGTTTGTCCGGGCGATTCGGCATGGCTGAGTCCTGTGTATTACGGCGGTCAAGATCCATTGACCTTCTACTGGCTTGACAATCTCACCCAGAACAACCCTCGTTCCATTTTACCTTGGACGGACACTACCTATGTACCTTTTAGTGTGTCGGACGGCTGTCAGGTGTTGCTGATCGATAGTGCCTTGGCCATCAATATGCCTCGACCTTCGGCAGGATTCAACTACATGAATGATCCTTACGTGCCGCTTCGTGTCGCCTTTGATGAGAAGGCTCAAAATGAGGTGAGCTGGACGTGGTATTTGGATTCTACTGTGATCACGGGCGAAAGTTTTGAGTACGACTTCTCGCGTCCGGGAGATTACGAGGTCACCCAAGTAGTGACTAGTGATTTCGGTTGTATCGATAGCATTACACTGATCGTCGCGGTTGAAACAGATTTCTATTTGTACATCCCTACGGCCTTCTCCCCAAATAACGATGGGGTCAATGATTGCTACGAGATCAAAGGGGTAGGGTTTGAAGCCATCGACTTCCAGGTATACGACCGCTGGGGCAATGTTGTATATGCTTCTACCGACGAAAACGACTGTTGGGACGGGACCTTCAATGGGGGAGCTTTACCGACGGGCGCCTACTCATGGAAACTACTCGTTCGATTGCCGTTCGATGAGATTGCCATGAAGGAAGGCATCCTAACCATTCTCAAATAAGTTTAAAGAAACGGAATAGTCAAGATTCCGATCACCAGGACCACTTTGTAGCACAAGTGGGCCCAGCGCAATCCGCGTAGGCTTTTGGCGCCCAGTGTGAGCGTGTTGGCCACGCTGAGGAGTACGAGCATGAGCAGCATGCCTAATTGTGCATAAAAACCGAACCATTGCTGCGTGAAGAAGGCGGGGATCCATGCAATACCACTGCTGATGATCAGAGCCAAGCGCACCTGATCGCCCCCAAACTCGCTGGCGGCGGTGCTTTTTCCCATAACGGTATCGCCTTTTACCATGAGAAGGTCTTTAAGCAACTCACGCGAGAATAAAGCGAGGCCGATGAGACCTCCAAAGGCGAAAGTATGTAGGCTGAGGTATTGGTGATAGACGCTGATCCCAAAAAAGGGCAGCAGGCCGATAATGGAAGCGCTAAAATGACCGACCAGTGGAATATTGCGGACCTTGTGGCTGTAGAACCATAGTAAAAAGGCGTAGAATGCATAGAACAGCAATCCACGCCAGCTCACGGTATAGGCCATGAGGAGTCCTATGATCAATGCCAATACAGCGATGCGCAGTGAGGTGCTTTGGCTGACCAATCGTTCGAAGGCCGTTTGCTTGGGCCTATTGATGGTGTCGGTCTCCAAATCGTAAAAGCTGTTGATTAGGAAGCCAAAGACCAGTAGGAAGGCGGAGGACCAGATGGTTAGGTGCGTCCCTATATCCGATAATGTACTTTGCCAAGAGTTGCTGGGTTCAAAGACGAAAAGCGCCGCGAGGTATTGGCCGATGAGGAGCAATAACACGTTGTACCAACGGATTTGGCTAAGTAAGGCTAGGAATTTTAGGAGGGAATATCGGCGGCGGTTCAGTGCTGTCAAAATCTGTAGACGACTTCAGGGGCGAACCCTTCAAATTTAGACTTGACCTTATCGTAATCACGGGTGAAGCCCATGACAAAACCACCACCGCCTGAACCACAGAGCTTGAGGTAATATTCTTCACTCTCCAATCCTTCGCGCCAAAGGTCGTGGAACCCTTGTGGAATCATTGGATCGAAGTTGTCAAGGACGAGGGCACTCAACTTTTTCAAATTGTTGAATAACGGGGTACGGTCGCCTTTGACGAATGCTTTGATACAAGCGTCGTTGTATTTAATGAATTGGTTCTTCAGCATATTGCGGAAGCCTTCTTCTTTGAGTTTCTCCATGAAGATTTCTACCATGGGCTGGGTTTCGCCAGGTGCACCGCTGTTCAATAAGAACACCGCGCCTGAGCCTTCTGCCAACGAAGCGGGAAGCTCAATAGTACCCAGGTTGTCCTTACTCTTGATCAACAAGGGCAGGCCGAGGTAACAAATGGTAGGATCAATACCGCTGCTCTTTCCGTGGAAGTAGCTTTCCATCCAGCTGAAAATCTGCTTGAGGGCCTTAATGTCCTTCGCCTTTTCAGGATTGGCAGAGATCTTATTGGTGCAGTAACGGTCGTAAATGGCCGCCACCAAGGCACCGGAAGAACCTACACCAAAACCTTGTGGAATAGAGGAATCGAAGAATAGTCCGCCGTTTAGATCGGCATCGAAGGCTCTAAAATCAAAGTCGCACGGTACGTCTTCAGATTTAAGGTACTCTACGTATTTGCGAAGGTTGGCATTGCTTTTCTCCTGTACAGCATCTTGTTCTATAGCGAACTGGAACGCGCCCTTATAATAGGTGTGCGGAATCGATAGGCCCATACTGTTCCCAATGATTCCGTACTCTCCAAAGAGAAGCACTTTACCGTAAAAGAGCGGATTCTTTTCCATTTATAGCTGTTTAGGTCCTTGACCAACTTCGTCACATAGGTAACTCCCGTCCTTACAAAAAGTTCGTAAGTCACTGTCTATGAACTGCAAAATTACGTCTTTATGCGATTTTGGGTACAACAAATGCACATTTGCCCCGGCATCTAAGGTAAAATACAATGGATTGCCTGTGTTTTCGCGGAATGCCCAAATGGCCTCGATGACCTTGAGGGTATTCGGCTTCATCAGGATAAAATAGGGACGAGAGCTCATCATCATGGCGTGCAGCGTCAATGCTTCACTTTCCACGATGGCCCCAAATCCTTCAATATCTCCATTACGCATGCAGGTCAAAAGATCTGCCTGGTTGGTGTGGGCTTGGGCGAAACGTGCCTCTGCATACGCGTGGCCTTCCATCAAGCCGTGACCTACAGTAGAGCTCACGACTTTTTCGCCTTTATCTACCAATAGGATGGTGTCCTGGAAGGTGGTGAATACTTCGGCTACATCGTCGTAGGCAACGGCCCAGCGGTCATGGCTTCCTTGGATGTCCTGGTGTGTTCCCCAGGCGGCCAATGGGCCAAAAACGCTTCGTGATCCAGACCCAGATCCTAATCTTGCGGCTTCGCTAGCCTCTTGGAAAAAGTCTGAAACGGGCAGTCCCAATGCTTGTTTCACGCTCATTAAACACAAGGCTAAAGCGCTCATGCCCGAGGCAGAGGAGGCAATGCCCGAGCTGTGTGGGAAGCTGTTGGAGGTGTGAATTTCCAAATCAAGGGTGCTGGCAAAGGGAAATTGCTCGGCAGTACGTTCGAGGAACGTCTTGATTTTCGGCAGGAAACTCGGGGTGGAAACGCCTTCGAGGTATACTTCTATTTGGCCAGTTCCCGGCGCGTACTTCAACGTCGTGGTTGTAGCCGCTGCACTCAGGGTAAAGCTAATAGAAGGGTTGGCCGGTATTTGGACCGGGTATTTGCCCCAGTATTTTACTAGCGCAATATTAGAAGGGCTTTTCCAGGTTACTTCTTTCATTATTCGAAGCTCACGCCGCTAACTTCATTGGCGCGATCAATTTTCTTGATCAACCCCTGCAAGGTTTTTCCTGGTCCGCATTCTACGAAGTGAGTGGCGCCGTCGGCCATCATCTCCTGAACACTTTGGGTCCATTTTACCGGAGCAGTTAATTGGTCGATTAAATTCTTTTTAATCTCTGTTGGGTTTTGCACTGCTTTCGCAACGCTGTTCTGGTACACAGGGCACACCGGAGTATCGATGTCTGTTGCTTCGATAGCGGCGGCTAATTCTGCTCTAGCAGGCTCCATCAATGGGCTGTGGAATGCTCCACCCACTGGTAGTACCAAGGCGCGACGCGCACCAGCTTCGGTAGCTTTTGTACAAGCAGCCTCCACGGCACTGATCGTACCCGATATCACTAACTGCCCAGGACAGTTATAGTTCGCGGCCACAACTACGCCGTCGATATCGGCGCATATATTTTCGACTACTTCATCGTCTAGGCCCAAGATTGCGGCCATCGTGGATGGATTCTGCTCACAGGCTTTTTGCATCGCCATGGCACGCTTGCTCACCAAGGTTAGGGCGTCCGTGAAGCTCAACGCACCGGCCGCACAAAGGGCTGAAAACTCACCCAAACTGTGGCCTGCCACCATATCTGGCTGGAAATCGTTGCCCAAGAGTTTTGCCATAATCACGCTCATGGTAAAGATGGCCGGTTGGGTTACTTTGGTTTGCTTGAGCTCTTCCTCCGTTCCTTCGAACATGATTTTGCTCAATTCAAAACCTAGCACTCGGTCGGCGGTATCAAACAGCTCGCGTGCTTCTTTGTGGTTGTCGTACAAGTCTTTTCCCATTCCTGGGTACTGGGCGCCTTGGCCCGGAAATACATAGGCTTTGCTCATTCTCCGTAGTATTCTATAATGTTATTATGTGTTTCGGCCAATTGGATTTTGTGCAACTCGGCCCCGTGTTCAGCAACTTTCGGTGCGAGGATCTTCCAAAATTCATAGGCAATAATCTCCGCAGTGGGCTGCTTGCCCGCCATGAAGTCGATATCTAAATTCAAGTTTTTGTGGTCGACCACATCGATGATGTTCTCGCGAATGATCTGTTTGAGGTCGAAAAGGTTCATCACGAAGCCTGTTTCTGGGTCGATTTCCCCGCGAACGGTCACCTCCAACTCGAAGTTGTGGCCGTGGTAGTTCTCGTTTGAACATTTTCCGAAAACCTTTTTATTGGTCGCGGCGTCCCATTTATCATTCCACAATTTGTGCGCAGCACAGAAGTGTTCTTTGCGCTTGATATACATCATGCTGGTAAAAGTTTAAGCAAAGATACGATGGGTGAAGTTTTCATAGGGCATTCCCGCTTTGAAGTTGCCCCCAATCTGAGTGTTGCTGGTAGAAGTCCTTGGCGGCCTGCTGTAAATCGCTGTACATCTCTAAAAACCACGGTTCGAATAAGTCTATTTCCCCCTCAAGGGCGTTGTTGAAGTAGTGCGCAAAAGTTTCCCCACCACGATGTCTGTAGGCAATGCCTGAGGCAGCGCGCGCCAGGCCTTCGACGTTTCGGTAGGACAGGAGCCAATTTTCCCGAAGCAGGTGCGGCGCCATGTGTGCGGCTCGCCCGACCAAGAGATGTTGGTGGGCAGCAATATCGTCCAAGCACATTTGAATGAATTCAGGCGCGGTAGGAGCGGGGCGGTGTTGGGTCCAATTCCAGTGGCGGTGCAAAAAGAAATCTCCCATCAAGTCTAGCGCCACCGGAGCGTATTTCCCCACTTTAGGGTAGAGTAGCTTCTTGGTCGTTAGACTTAGTGGGTGCGCATCCGCGAATTGGTCAATGAAGCGGTGGAGGTCGATGCCGAGCCTTTGGGCTGGGGTGGAACCTACCCGCCAACCTTGGCCTTTGAAGCCATCTGCGGTGAAATTAAAAACCCGAACCTCGGAGAGGTTCGGGCTTAAATGTAAATGCGCTAAGAAGTTCAAAGCGTAGTGTTTACGCCTCGGTTACGACGAAGTCAAAGGACTCCATCACAGGGTTGATGAGGAGCTTTTCGCTCGCTTCTTTCACCATTGCTTCTGCAGCTTCCTTCGAATCTGCCTCTACCTCTAGGGTAATGTGCTTGCCAATTCTCACATTGGTCAATGCTTCCAATCCGATGTTTTTAAGGTTTGCACCTACGGTTTTTCCTTGAGGATCTAAAAGTGCCTTTAGCGGCATCACGTTGATTTCAGCAGTGAATTTCATCGTTGAGTTTTTATGGGTCTTATGCCTTGCTTTTCAGAGCGAAGGCGCTAATAATTGGTAGCAAAAATACGACAATTGAGATGCTCAAGGCACCAAAAAAAGGAATCATTACGGCTAAAATTCCAACAAGGGTGTATTGCCCTATTTTACGACGTGTATCGCCGCCGCCTTTGAGGCTAAGTACTTGGAATGAAGCGTTTTGCCAGTAGATGGTATAGAAGGCAATAGAGACCAGTGCCATGTGCCATATTAACAATTGAGTGCCTTCCAAAGCCATGATCCAAAGCAAATTATTCCAACACCAGGACCACAGGCCGAGCGCGAATAAAGCATTGGCAGGGGTCGGCATTCCGATAAAGTCTATTCCTCCGTCCTCACGAAGGTTAAATACCGCTAAGCGATAGACGCTGGCGGCCGTTACGCTTGCGCCCACGAGCATGGCCCAGGGTTGCGGTACTTTGGCGTAATCGGCCAAAATACTAGACCAAAGAAATCCAGAGGTTGCCCCAAAGGAAATGGCGTCTGCCAGAGAATCTAGTTGTTTGCCTAGTTCAGAGGAGGCGCCCACTTTTCGAGCCGCCCAGCCGTCAAGCATATCGAATAATGCAGCTGCAATGAGTGCTATGGCAAGACCTGTATTGCTCGCGTTGACGATGAAGTAGATGGCCATCATCCCGCAAATTGCGTTCGCGAGTGTTAAAAGATTTGGAATGTGTTTCATGCCCTGCAAAGATGCATTATTTTGGCACTATGTCTCAACTACGCCCTTGGTCGGATTGGAAAATGATGTTAGCAGCGACAGTTTTATTAGTCGCTGCTTGGAATGTCCCTATGTTGGGGGTGTTGATCATACCCGCTTTCGCGGTATTATTGGAATTAGCCCACCGTCCGGGACGAAAGTTTTTAAAGCTTTATGCGGTCATGGCACTGTGGAATGCGGCTACTACCTACTGGATCGCTAATGCACACCCTTTAGGAGTCATTGCGACAGTATGTATCAATGGTGCGTTGATGGCGGCTGCCTTGTGGCTGGGGGTACGTTCTTCCATCCTTTGGCGGAAGTTCCCACAAGTAGAAAGGTTCAGCCTATTGGCGTATTTGCCGGTCATTGCGAGCTGGATCGCTTTTGAAAAGCTGCACGACCACTGGGGATTGGCCTTTCCCTGGTTAAATCTAGGAAACACGTTTAACGGCCTGCCCATATTGGTACAATGGTATCAGTGGCTGGGTGCGACCGGAGGAACACTTTGGGTACTTCTTGTGGCCATAGCCACGTACCAATGGTTGTTAGGACGGTGGAGAAAGGATCGTCCGCTCTTGTTGTTTTTAATACCTGTTTTAACCAGTGTAAGTCTGTGGTCTTTACCACATAGAGAGAAACCATTGGTGTGGGTCAGCGTCGCAGTGGTCCAACCAAATATCAACGCCTATACCGAAAAATGGGAAATGCCGGAAGGCGAGCAGATTGAAAAGGTACGAGGTCTGTTGCACGCTCAATTGGGCGATCAGCGAGTGGATTTGATCGTACTGCCGGAGACGTTCTTGCCGAAGGCTCGTCAGGAGTCGACTTACGGATATTCGCCAATGGACCGCAAGTTGCACCAGGTGTTGGATGCCTATGGTGATGCGGCGATTTTCGGAGCGACGACCTACGACTTTCAAGATGCCCCAAATGCCTACAATAGGCCTATGGGCAATCGATACTATACCTTGTACAACACGGCTTTATTCCGCACGCAAGGCATGCCAAATGCCGCTTTGTATCACAAAGGAAAACTCGTGGTTGGCGGGGAGACCATGCCGTTTGTTCAGCTGCTTAAGCCTTGGTTGGGAGATTGGGCACTGGAGTTGGGAGGTACTTCCGGAACGCTTGGAGTTTCTGGTGAACGCACCGTATTTGAGAATGGGAAAGGGATGAAATTGGGCCCAATTATTTGCTGGGAAAACGAGTTCTCAGATTATACCACGGACTATGCGAAACAAGGTGCAAACCTACTCGCAGTCATCACCAACGACGGTTGGTGGGGGGATACGCAGGGTCATGTTCAGCACATGCGATTCTCCGGGTTGCGCGCGATAGAAAACGGCAAGTGGATTGTGCGCAGCGCCAACACCGGTATCAGTTGTATTATCGACCAAAAAGGCCGTGTACACGAGCCGCTCGGTTGGGAAGAGGAAGGCGTGATTGTGATGGAGGTTCCGCTACTCGAAGGCCAAACAGTATATAGCAGAACTGGGGACTGGATCGGCCAATTCATGATTTGGCTCTTTGCCCTCAATCTCGGTGTACTTCTATTTAGTAGATTTTTCCGATTAAAGCCGAGGTAAGCAACGCCCCGTGTGTACCTTTGCTTAGAATTAAACATCATTTTATGAGTTCTTACGACGTCGTTGTCATTGGTTCAGGTCCTGGTGGTTATGTGAGCGCTATTCGTTGCGCGCAACTGGGAATGAAAACAGCCTTGGTGGAGAAATATGCTACACTTGGTGGTACCTGTCTAAACGTTGGATGTATTCCATCAAAAGCCTTGTTGGACTCCTCGGAGCATTACCACATGGCAGCACACTCATTCGAAGATCACGGTATTGTGGTGAATCCACCTACCATTGATTTTGGCAAGATGATGGAGCGCAAAGCAGGAGTAGTAAGCACTACTTGCGACGGTATCGATTACTTGATGAAAAAGAACAACATCGATGTGCTTCGCGGCTTCGGTTCACTGGTGGATGCCAACACGGTAAAGGTGGCTGGCGAAAGCACCACTGAGGTCAGTGCGAAAAACATCATCCTTGCAACGGGTTCAAAACCTATTGAGTTGCCGTTTGCAAAATTTGATAAAGAGCGCATCATCAGCTCTACCGAAGCATTGAGCTTGAAGGAGATTCCAAAGCACATGATCGTGATCGGTGGTGGCGTTATTGGATTGGAACTTGGTTCTGTATACAAGCGTCTAGGTGCTGAGGTAACGGTGGTGGAATATGCACCGAGCATTATCCCTACGATGGATGGCGCCTTGGGCAAAGAGCTGCAGCGCAGCTTGAAAAAGTTGGGCATGAAGTTCAGCTTGAGCACGAAAGTGAGCGAAGTAAGCCGCGACGGTGATACCGTAACGGTCAAAGGAACAGATAAGAAAGGCAACGAAATCACTTTTGAAGGAGATTACTGTTTGGTGGCTGTAGGTCGCCGTGCCTACACGGATAACCTAGGGTTGGAAAACGTAGGTATTGCCACTGACGACCGTGGTCGCATCGAGACTAACGCACATTTACAAACCTCACAGGCCAACATTTACGCCATTGGTGATGTGGTGAAAGGAGCTATGTTGGCGCACAAGGCGGAAGAGGAAGGTGTATTTGTAGCCGAAACGTTGGCCGGTCAGAAACCACATATTAACCACGACTTGATTCCGGGTATTGTATATACATGGCCTGAAGTGGCTGCCGTGGGTAAGACGGAAGAAGAGTTGAAAGCTTCAGGCGTTGCCTACAAATCAGGTAGCTTCCCTATGCGTGCCTTGGGACGTTCACGTGCCAGTGGAGATATCGACGGGGTAGTGAAAGTATTGGCAGACGCTACAACGGATGAAGTATTAGGAGTACACATGGTGGCTGCTCGTGCTGCGGATATGATCATGGAAGCAGTTACTGCGATGGAATTCCGCGCATCTGCTGAAGATATTGCCCGCATTTGTCACGGTCACCCGACCTACACTGAGGCGATCAAGGAAGCAGCGTTGGCGGCGACGGATAACCGCGCACTACATAGTTAATGCATACGGCATCGACACATAAGGTCGATCCGATCCATTTAGAACATCGGCTGTTGGAGGAATCCAATGGCCGATCGTTTTTTGCCCTCTACACGTCTAGGGGGTATAAAAATTCTCACACCTCATACGCCTTGTTATTTGCGTGGGGGGCTCAACGTGTCTTTGGCGCCGATGAATTGGCTCTTGGCGCCCTCGAAGGCGGGTGGCGCTTCGGTTTTGCCGGTTATGAAATGCGCCATCGCTTTGAATCTTTGGACCGTGGGAATCCCGCCTTGGGAGATTGGCCCGAAGCCCTCTTCTTTGAGCCTGAAGTAGTGGGTACCTTGAGTTGGGATGGAGAATTATCTGTGACCGATTTCACCAGCGACCGCTCCACCCAAATCATTCAAGACCTGCTTCAGCCGGCCGCACCGCTCGATGGCCCTACTGCCCTTGATTTCAAGCCTGTGGAGACCAAAGCGGAATACTTGAGCGCCGTCGAACACCTCAAAGCACACATCCAAAGAGGGGATATTTACGAGGTCAATTACTGCACGGCTTTCAAGGCTGAGGTAGCGGCGTTGCATTCGCCGGCCTTGTTTGAAAAAATGGCGTCTCGAACAGAAGCGCCGTTCAGCGCCTATCTCAAGCTCGACCAGCACGAACTCCTGTGTACCTCTCCCGAACGCTATTTCAGTAAAAAGGGACAGCGCATCTTGAGTCAGCCCATTAAAGGCACCAATCGCCGGGTAGCCAACAATGCGGCAGCTATGGCGGCGTTGAAGGAAAGTGAAAAGGAACGCGCAGAGAATGTGATGATCGTAGATTTAGTCCGCAATGACCTCAGTCGTCTGGCGACTAAGGGGAGCGTTCAGGTAAGCGAGTTGTACGGCACGTACGCCTTTAAAAATGTAAACCAATTGATCAGTACAGTCGAAGCCAATATCAGCCCCAATACCGGATTTTGGGAGCTCTTTGGCGCGACCTTCCCCATGGGTTCAATGACGGGCGCTCCTAAGGTGAGTGCCATGCAATTGGCCGAGCGGTATGAAAAAACAGCACGGGAGATTTATTCAGGTACGGTGGGCTATACCACTCCTGAAGGCGATGCTGATTTCAATGTGGTCATCCGCAGTGTGGCGATCAATCGTACAACGGGTGTGGCCACGACGCACGTGGGCGGGGCCATCACGATTTTGAGCGATCCACAGCAGGAGTACGAAGAATGTTTGCTCAAGGCAGAGAGCATGTTTGATAGCGCTCGATAAATTGGTTGTAGTTTTGAGACTATAATCCTCCAATCATGACCATTATTCCCGGATCAAAAGCAATTCTCGGCTTCAGCGGCGGCGTAGATTCCGTGGTGTTGAGTCATTGGTTGCTGCAGCGGTACAACATCCGTCCGTATTTGCTCCATGTGAATTACGGTTTGCGTGAGGAGGCGGACGAAGACGAACGCTGGTGCCGCTGGTTCGCTCAGGAGCATCGATTTGAAATTGAAGTGCTGCATGCCGATCCTACAAGGCGCAAGGGAGAAAACATTCAGAATTGGGCACGGAAGCTTCGGTATCATTGGTTCAAGGAACGTGCACAAGCCCTTGGGGCGGAATATATTTTTACAGCCCATCACCTTGACGATAGAAAGGAAACCTTTTTAATGAACGCCCTTCGCGGCGCGGGATTGACCGGCCTTACTGGCATGTCTCATCCCCACATTCTTCGTCCATTGGCGCAGATGAGCAAGGCGGATATTCTTGCGTTTGCGCAGGAACATGAGCTCACTTGGCGAGAAGATGCTTCGAATCAGACATTGAAATACACGCGAAACAAGGTGCGCAATTTGTTGCCGGAGGTCCTCGATGAAGTGGAGCCTCGATGGCACGGCGGTTTGGCCAAGACCATTGATAATTTGGTCCGCGATCGCGAACTGTTGGAGGGAATGTTGGACGAGTTTGAGCAGCATCATGTGCGTGAATTCGAAGATGAAGTCCACATTGATTTCGGAACGTGGATCGAGCAACCCTATGCCCAAACGTTGTTGTACAGGTACTGCCTGCGCTGGGATCTAGGCTTTTCCTACGAGGAATGTGGCCATGTTTTGAAGGGGGATTCGGGCCAATTAACGCCTGGCCGCCAGAAGATTTTAGTCAAAGACCGCACGGCCTTTATTTTGGCGCCGAAAAAGGAATTGGACCCCAATACCTATACCATTCATGGGCCGGAAGATTTGTCAAATTTGCCCTTTACCCTGACCCTGGAGCCTACCCCTCGTGCACAGGTTGTTTTTGACGATGATCACGAATGGATCAGCCCTTCGGCAGCCCCATTTCCCTGGACTATTCGAGTATGGAAACCCGGAGATTCTTTTTTGCCCTTAGGGATGAAGGGATCAAAAAAAGTGGCCGATTTCCTCAACGACCTGCGCCTTCCTCGCCACCGTAAAAAGCACATCTACGTTGCCTTGCACAATGATGAAATATTTTGGGTCCTCGGCCACAGAATCGCGGCACACGTAAAAGTTGTCGAAGGCGATGACATGGCCTATCTTGCATCTCTGAAACTTTGATCACATGAAGCGAATTTTTACCGCCTTTATTTTCCTAATGACCACCTTGGCCTGGGCACAGCCGCAAGCCGTTACTTGGTCTACTTCTTATGAGAACACTGATGAGCACACGATCATCACGGTTCATGCAGAAATTGCGGAAGGTTGGCATTTGTACAGTCAAAACCTTGACGAAGGCGGACCTATTCCAACCTCCTTTGTCCTCGAGGAAGATTCTTCCTTCACCACGGTGGGAGGATGGGCCGAAGGAGAGCCACATGTGGAGTTTGATCCAAATTTCGATATGGATTTGGCTTATTTCAGTGATGCCGCGGATTTCACCATCAAGCTCTTGCCTACTGAGAAAGAATTTACAGTTAAAGGCGAGCTCGAATTCATGGTGTGTAATGACGAAATGTGTTTGCCGCCGACCTATGAAGATTTCTCGGTTCGGGTGACCAATGCACCTGTACCCTCCATTTGGAAAGGGTTAGGAACTACATTCTGGCTTGGATTCTTGGGCGGTTTCGCAGCGCTACTTATGCCCTGTATTTTCCCAATGATTCCACTGACGGTGAGCTTCTTTACCAAGCAATCCAAAACGAAGGCCGAAGGGATATTTAAAGCAGCGTTGTATGGGCTAGGGATTATTGTAATATACGTTGCCCTTGGTCTTGCCGTGAGTGTCATTTTTGGATCTGATGCCTTGAATCAAATGGCTACGAATCCATGGTTCAACCTAGCGTTCTTTACTCTCTTTGTCATTTTTGCGGCCAGCTTCTTTGGTGCCTTTGAAATCACTCTGCCGTCGAGCTGGGTCAATAAAGCAGATGATGCGTCCAACAAGGGAGGGATGCTTGGTATCTTCTTCATGGCCTTTACCTTGAGCTTGGTGAGCTTTTCTTGTACGGGTCCAATTATCGGAACACTGCTCGTCGAGGCGGGATCAAAAGGTTCGCTACTGGGACCTGCCGTAGGGATGTTTGGATTCTCTTTGGCCTTGGCCATACCCTTTACCCTTTTTGCCGCTTTCCCTGGATGGTTGAACTCTTTGCCTTCTTCGGGCGGTTGGTTGAACACCGTGAAAGTGACCCTCGGGTTCTTGGAATTAGCGTTCGCATTGAAATTTTTGTCCACGGCAGATTTGGTATGGCAAGCGCATTGGTTAGAGCGTGAACTATTCCTCGCCATTTGGGTAGCCATCGCCTTCATCACGGCCTTCTATCTCTTAGGTGCCTTCCGCATGCCGCTAGATAGCCCGGTAACCACTATTTCAGTGCCACGACTTAGCTTCGCGATGGTCTTCATGATTTTGGGCTTCTACATGTTGCCCGGAATCTTCGGTGCCCCTGTTAAGCTCATCTCAGGATTCCCGCCGCCAGAGCATTATGCAGAAAGTAAAAGCGGTGCCTACGCGCAACCCGTGATCAATATGGTTGGTGCGGGTGAGTCTGCAGCCGTAGAGGTGGAGCATGGCGATCATTGTCCCAACGGCTTGCCGTGTTTCAATGATTTTGATGCCGGTTTGGCCTATGCCAAGGAGGTAGGCAAGCCCATCATGATAGATTTCACCGGATGGGGATGTCAGAATTGTCGCAAGATGGAAGAAAACGTTTGGGTAGACGAGCGCGTTCACAAGAGGTTGAGAGATGAAGTTGTTCTCATTTCACTATATGTGGATGAGCGCACGGAGTTCCCGAAAGAAGAGCAATACATCAGCGAAGTAACGGGCCGTAAAATCAAGAACGTCGGTAACAAGTGGAGCGAGTTTGAGGAAGTGAACTTTGGGGCGGTAAGCCAGCCCTTGTACGTTTTCCTCGGGCACGATGACCTCAAGCCTTTGATTGAAACAAGAGGCGCAGATCTCGATATCGAAGCCTATATCGAATGGATGGACCGCGGCATCTCAGCCTTCCAGAAATAAGATTGTAATCATAAATATCACGCCCGGACAGAACCTTCTGCTCCGGGCGTTGTTTTTTGGGTGATGGAAACTACCCTAGAAACCAGATATCGACTGCGCCACGACGATGAAGTGGTCGGCTACGCCCGTAAAATAGGCAGTCGATCGCATTTCTATTCTAGGGACCAATTCTGGTGGTCAGGCATCAAAATCGAACACAACAAAGTCGATGAAGGTGTGGGGCTGTTTGATATAGACAAACGCATGCTCTACGAGTGGGACATCGTTGAATATTGCCTCGAAGACCGCCGCGATCGCATGGGCGCTTTTCTTTGGTCTTCTACCCGCAAAGAATTTTGCATTGTCGACCTCGACGAGCCCAGCCTTGAAATCCCTTTAGAGGTGGATGGCCTCCAGCTTTTTCAGCCCAAAGACCTCCGCTTTCGTGCCTACCTCTTTCAAAACCCAGATTTAATGGTAGAGTTAGGCGTAGATGACGAATGATGGCTATTTTAGCGGCTCATACAAGCGATAACTGAAAGGGACGACCCATGAATACAAACTTTGTTGAAGAACTGCGTTGGAGAGGCATGTTGCACGACATCATGCCTGAAACTGAAGACTTGTTGACCAAGGAAATGGTCAGCGGTTATATCGGCTTTGATCCTACGGCAGATTCATTGGGGGTAGGGAACATGGTGCAGATCATGACCCTCGTACACTTTCAACGCGCCGGACACAAGCCCATCGCCTTGGTTGGGGGTGCCACCGGAATGGTGGGGGATCCCTCTGGCAAGAGTGCAGAGCGTAACCTCCTCGACCTAGAAGCCCTACAGCATAATTTGAATTGTCAGAAAGCGCAACTTGAAAAGTTCCTCAACTTTGATTGTGGGGACAACAGCGCCGAAATCGTCAACAACTACGATTGGTTCAAGGAGTTTGACTTCCTCGGTTTCATCCGCGACGTCGGTAAGCACATCAGTGTAAACTACATGATGGCCAAAGACAGCGTTAAGAACAGATTGGAGACGGGCATGAGCTTTACGGAGTTCTCTTACCAGCTCATTCAAGGCTATGATTTCTACCACCTTTGGAAAAACAATGGTGTGAAGCTACAAATGGGCGGCTCAGACCAATGGGGTAATATTACCACAGGTACGGAACTCATTCGTCGATTAGGACGTGGCTCCGCGCATGCATTGACCACACCGTTGATTAAAAAGGCAGATGGAACTAAATTTGGGAAGTCCGAAGGCGGAAACGTTTGGTTGGATCCCAATCGCACTTCGCCGTACGCCTTCTACCAGTTCTGGTTGAACGCGGCGGATTCCGATGCCGAAAACTACATTAAAATCTTTAGCATCAAATCTCGAGAGGAAATCGAGGCTTTGATCGCAGAACACAATGAGGCCCCACATCAACGTAAACTTCAGAAGGCCTTGGCAGAAGAGGTGACCGAGCGCGTGCACAGCAAAGAAGACCTCGAGAATGCTCAGACGGCTTCACAAATCCTTTTTGGCAATGCTACAGAAGAGCAGCTTCGCAAGCTCGATCGCACCACGCTAGAGAGTGTTTTTGAAGGTGTACCACAGTTTGAATTACCACGTACGGCGCTTGCCGGAGGCTTAGATATTGTTGAGGCCTTGGCAGAGCACACTGCCATCTTCCCTTCGAAAGGCGAAGCGCGCAAAATGGTGCAAGGCAATGGTGTGGCCATCAATAAGAGCAAGGTGGATTTGGACAAAACCCTATCCGAAGAGGATGTGGTTGCCGGCGGATTGATCATCGCGCAGAAAGGAAAGAAAAACTACTTCCTGATCTCCATCGTCGACTAAGCAAAAATTTTTACCGCATAAAAAAGGCGCCCGCAGGGCGCCTTTTTTTATAACTGTACATAGTCCATGACGATATCGTCTATTTCGGAGAGGAATCTGTCGTTCGGTCTTTGGAAGAAGTAGAACGTCCCATAATCTCTGTCTTCGGTGAGCTTGAGCTTGGGGTATTCGAAAAGTTCTCCTTTATTGATCAGGACATAAGGCATACTGCCGCGGAAGATGAACAGGGCTTGGAGTTCAGGTTTGCCCGGATTTCTCTGATGGTCAAGGAAGGCCCAGGCATCGTATTCGCCGAAAGACTTGTTTTCCCAACCGCTTTTCTTCAGTTCATTTTCCAAATTCTCCTTCATCGAGCCCACTCGCTTTTCAGAAAAGAATTGCTCGAGCATATAGGTGGGGAAGCTTCGGCGCTCTATGTGGCGGCTATTCAATGTACCTGAAAGCACCACTTCGTAATAATTGGACTTGCGTCTTGCGGAACTCTCCCACAATGAATCTAAAGGATAGCTATCACGAACCTTGCCCAGAGTATCCAGTTTTTCTGAAAACAATGCCGCTTCAGCCATCACTCGCTTATCAATGACATTGACAAAATCTTCGTGCACCCAACAATGCAGATGTACTTCGTAGGTGCTGGTTCCGTTATCGTATGCCGCAATGCGTACGCTATCAACAAGGGTAAGGTGTCCCTCGTCTTTCGCTAAGTCGGCCGAGCGACGAATGAGCTGGCCGTGGGCCAACATGGTGCACCCTAAAAGGGCTAAAATCAGTTTCAATTTCATAGACTAATCATCAAATTACACCCGCGTATTTCGCTGTGGTCTAATCTACCATAGACCTCAAATGTACCGTTTTCAAAGACTTGGCCCTGATCGGCCAATGCTAAAAATGCGCAGCTATCGACATTTGCTAAATCAATAACGTTTAAGGCGCCCCGCGAGCCGTTCTGCTGAGGAGAGGAGAGGGGGTCCGCAATATCACGCGTATACACCCGCATCCAATCCGGTGCAACAAATACGCCAGAATCTTGCATGTAGGCTTGGCTCATGAGCTCGGTCATTCCATATTCACTGTCGATCGCCGATGCGGGAAAAGCCCTTCGCAGATAAGCATGTACTTCTGCGCGAATCATTTCCTTCTTGCGCCCCTTCATGCCGCCCGTTTCCATGACGCGCAACTCCGGAAAATCAAGGGGTTGATCGCCAAGAAAATCGGCAAAATCAAGTAAGGCAAACGTCACTCCCAATAATAGTGTAGGCTTTTTTTCATCGCCCAGTTCCCTCAAGCGCTCCAACAACTCCGCGTGATTGTATAGGTAGAAGCCACTTCTCACATCCCTCGAGCGTTCAATCATTCCCTCCGCCATCATCACCAACGACGATCCACTGCGCTCCAAATAGGAGGGCAGCAAGGCCAGGACGGTCCAATCTTCTATGGGCCCATATTGCCGCTCAAAGCCCTGAACATAGACACTTTCATAATGTGCTTTGGATTGGACGTGATGTAGCGAAGGCGTGCCGCCGGTCGTGGTGCTCGAGGAGAAGGTGATTTCCGGGGTCCAATTCCCACAAACCACAGCATGCCCCTTAAACAACTCCACCGGTAGAAACGGAATTTGGTCGATGCGATGGATGTCCGCGGAATCTCTGCCCAACAATTGGCAGAACTTGCCGTACACCGCATTGTGTTTCCGCTGCCAATGGAAAAGCTTGAGCGCTTCGGCTTCGAAATTTGCGGGTGTGATGTGGGAGAAATTGGACATAAAAAAAACCGCACCCCCTAGGGCACGGTTCAAAATTAGGTATTGTCTTGTAGCTTACAACGAATAGCGGAAGCTCAATTTAAAGGTTCTTCCCGGTGCCCAAGTGCTGAACATCGGTTCCGCGCTGTTGTAGCTGCGGAAAATTCGATCACGAGTATCGTCCATGATGTTGTTTACCGAGAAGCCAATTTGGTAGCGTTGGTCCTCACCAAAGTTCTTCATCAGGTTGAAATTCAAACTGTGGAAAGGCACTTCGAAAACATCAGGGTTGTCGGCTACACCTACGATGTAGAGCTTCTCACCTTGAACGTTGTAGAACAAACCACCTTGCCATCCTTTCTCAGGGTTGTTATAGTTCAATCCGACATTAATCAAGTATGGAGATTGCCCTTGCATAGGACGAATCTCATCGATCACCTCACCCGTGCGCGCAGAAGCAAGGCGGGCAGCGTACTCACTGGAATCGCGACTTACCCCAGAGTAAATCAAAGAAAGGTTAGAGTTCACTTCGAAATGCTTGAGCCCTAGGAAGCCAAGATTCTTGCGCACCTCAAACTCAGCGCCGGCTACGGTAGCGTTTCCTACGTTTCTTGGTTGGAAGTTCGATGGTGCAGCGGCACTATAGGCGACCAATTCAATTGGGTTGGTAAAATGCTTGTAGAATCCAGAGATGGCGATGGTTTGTCCGCCTTCCATGAAGTATTCGTAACGAACGTCCAAGTTGTTGATGATGGTGTTTTCTAGGTTCAGGTTTCCAATGAAAGTAATACCCGTCAAAACATCCTCAATCTGTGCCGCACTCTTTTCCTTAAAGGATGGACGAGCCACCGTACGGAAGGCTCCCAAGCGGAAATTAGTGTTTTCATTGACCGAATAAATCAACGAGGCCGTAGGGAAGAGGTTAAAGTTATTCAATACAGGTGCCCAACGGTAATTCAAACCGGTACCCGGTGCAGCGGCTTCTTGTTGGTCGACACCGGTGTAGAATTGGTCGTAACGCTCTGCGCGAAGACCAGCCACCACCTTAGTCAATGCATTCAAGCTGAATTCTTCGCTGTAGTAGGCGGAGAAATTACTTTGAATACCTTGGTATGCGTTGTTCGCTTCGTAATTACCACTATAGTACATGCCTGCATCCGAGGTAGGATCCCACACGTAATAATCTGTCAAGAGCTCATCTGCATTTCCTGTCAAAGCATCAAGTTCGCCCAAATTCTTTGCACGTAATTGGTACCTCAAAATCTCATAATCGCGGTACTTGAAGTTGTAGCTCGCACCAAATTTCGTTTTGGCATCTCTACCACGTAATTCATGTGTTTTGGTAATATCCACTCTGTTCGAGAGGTTGAATTCATTCAGATTACGCCAGATACGATTGGGGAATCCTGTTTCCCCTGGGGCGATATTGAATTCACCATCTTCTGTGCGGTATGAAGTTGAACGAATGTCCTTATCTGCAATACGGCTGTAGGTTGGGGCGATACGCCAATCAATTTTCGTTTTGTTCTCGTTACGACTGTGTTGGCCGTTGAAGAACATGGAAGAGATGGAACGCTCGCTATATTCTAGGTTGTCGCGTTGACCGACGAACGAATTCTCAATCGAGGCCGTTTCGGTGAAGCGCCCTGTGCGTGATTCTCCATTTTGTAGGTGCATGACCATGAACCGGTATTTATCATCTTCATCCTTGATAGAATACCCTAGTAGACCGTTTAACAGGACGTTGTTTACGGCTAAAGAACCGACCTGCGTGCGGTCAGCTAATAATTGGTAATCGTCTACAGAATTTGGCTTGCGGTAGAAGTTTTGGCTGTAGGTTCTGTTGGAATCTGTGGCCGAGCCGAAAAAGTCAGTATTGCTTTTGTACGAGAAGGACCCATTGTAACCCACAGTTTTTCCGTTGTCCTTTTTCTTTTGATCGCCGAAGCTAATGCCCAAGGATCCGTTCAATGGCATTTGTTGTGATTGAGCCTGAAGAACGGGGGAGAAACTTTGGGTAAGTTCCGTGGTAATTGGGTCGTCTAATGCGGGATTTGGAATGCCTCCAAAAATGTATTGAGAGGGCAGTGGGTTGGTGCGGTATCCGGCATCAAAGCCCAAGAAATCCGTAACAGAACCTTTATACCCCAAGCCTTCAACCAAGTGCATTCCCGGAGTAAAGCCCAAAGAACTGCTAATGTTGAGCGTTTTGCGAGTAGGGAAGTCGACCAATACTATATTGACCAGACCCCCTGCAAAATCTGCGCTAAGGTCAGGAGTCAATGATTTCAACACCACAATGTTCTGAAGGATGTTGGTGGGGAAGATGTCCATTTGAAGCGAGTTCTTATCTGGGTCAAGCCCAGGAATATCCATGCCCATTAATTGGGTCTTGGTGTAGCGATCACCCAAACCGCGAACAAAGACATATTTACCGCCCTGAATACTTACCCCCGGAACACGCGTCACTGCAGCAGCGGCATTGCCATCGCCTACGCGCTTGAAATTTTGAGAGGAAATACCGTCCATCACCGTGGCAGATTTCTTCTTCACGTCCAACAATGCGCTTTCTGTGTTGCGCATGGCCGAAGCCGTAACGGTCACCGTCATCAATTCATTGGTCGAAGGCAACATTCGCAGATTCTCGAAGGCAGTTACTTCACCATCTTTCACCACAACCCCAGGGATTTGAAGCGTTGCCAACCCTAGAAAGCTGATTTCTAAAGTGTAGGTTCCCGGCGCTACTTCTAATTCGAAGTGGCCATCAAAATCAGTGAAAGAGATGGCACCTTGAGATGGAATTTGCGCATTTGCATAGAACAGGGGTTCATTAGTTTCGTCTTCGTAGACTGTACCACGAATGATTCCTGTTTGGGCAACAGAGGTAATTGAAAAAGTTAGGGAGAGAATTAAAAATAATTGCTTCATTCGGTTGCAGTTAAACTTGGTGCAAAAAGACCAAAAAGGCCCGAGACGAGTGTCTCGGGCCAATTAATCTTTGGTTAACTTTCTGTTAACTGCCTCGTTTAAAATGCACCCTTCAAAGAGGTGTAGGTCCAAGTGAATACGGTTTCATCTGCGCCAACGCTTTGTGTGGTGGTCGCAGTTACGAAATCCGAGGGGTTCCAAGTCATTCCCGAGCCGCTTTTGTCCAAGAACACATTATCAATGGTGGTACCAGCGGAGTAGGTGCTCAAGTCAATTTCGATTTCTGCGAAGTTCAACAAGCCGTTTTGGAAGTTGTAAGCGCCACCTGTTTCGTCTATTTCCCAATCTCCTGCATCATCGAATCCAGTAATGAATAGATTTTGGACAGTGCCCATGGCAGAGTCACGGAAATCAGCGATTTCGGCAGTCATTCCATATAAGGTTCCATTGGTTGCTGTGAAGCCTGCCCCAGTGGTGCCCTCAGGACCGTCTATTTCTAGCCCGTGGTCAGAATCAGGCCCAGCAACATAAACGAAATTATCAATGGTTCCGGCGTATGCTTGGTCAATGTCATATGCATCATCGCCTTGCGCCCATACCACCAAATTTGTAGCATTAACTGTGCCTCCGAAGAACTCAATGCCGTCGTCGATATTCGCCACTACTTCAATATGGTTTACCGTAGTCGCCTTACCTACCCCCGCAAGGGTTAGTCCGTTAATTTCATTTCCATCACCGATAAGCGTTCCACCGTGACGAATACTGATGTATTCAAAAATGCCCGAATTGTCATTAGCATCCGTACCGCCATAAACTGCATATGTTTCATTCGCGGGTAACCCTTCGATCAATGCGGTAGCTGCGTCTGCCGAGATAGGCGCGTTGCCAAGAACAATCAATCCGCCCCAAAGGCCGGCATCTGTTTGGTCGAGATTTGTTCCAGCGCTTTCACCTACCGTGATGTTGTCAAGAATTGACGTCATGATGATTGGTGCGCTTTCGGTGCCCTGAGCAATGAGCTTCCCGCCTTGAGCAATAATCAAGGTCGAAGCATTGGCGCCATCACCTTCCTTACCTTTCACGATTGTTCCGGGCTCTATGGTCAGTTTAACGCCTGCCGGTACTACCACACGTCCGTTCAATACATAGATTGAGTCGCCACTCCAAGTTTCATCGGCGGTAAGGATGCCGGCCTTTTTCACTTCAAGTGGGTTCAGGTTTGGATCAACGGGGCCGCCGCCGTTTCCTTCACATGCAGCGAGGAGGGTCGTCGCTGCTGCCATAATCAATAGATTGTTGAATTTCATTTTTTGTCTCAGTTGAATTGTTTTGACATTACAAATGAAGTAGTGTTGTGTAAACTGAGTTTTAAGCGGATATCAACTTTGAGTACGATGTTTTTCGAGGCGCATTAACAAAGGGTAACCCGAATATTTGCTTTGTGTTAAGTTTTTGTAATCCAATTATTCCAGCCATATGTTTCCCATCTTTGTAGTAAATTATGGTGATGGAGAAGAGTAAGATTAAAATTCTACTGGTAGACGATGAACCGGATATTTTGGATTTCGTCAGCTACAACTTGAAAGCAGAAGGGTATAAGGTGCACACCGCTTCCAGTGGCCGCTCAGGTGTTTCCAAAGCACGCGAAGTAAAGCCAGATTTAATCTTACTTGATGTGATGATGCCGGAAATGGACGGCATCGAAGCTTGTGACCACATTCGAAGATTACCAGGATTAGAGCATACCATCATCGCATTTCTTACCGCCCGAGGGGAGGATTACAGCCAGGTAGCAGGTTTTGAAGCAGGAGCCGACGATTACATCACTAAGCCAGTCAAGCCAAAGGTGCTCATGTCGCGAATTAAGGCACTGCTTCGCAGAAGACCAATGCCAGAACAGGAGGTGCCGGGTAAAATAGAATTTGAAGATCTCATTATCGATCCTGAACGCTATCATGTAGAGCTTAAGGGTGCAGTTATAGAATTGCCTAGAAAGGAATTCGAATTATTAAGTTTGTTGGCGTCTAAGCCAGGCAAGGTATTTGCCCGTGAGGAAATCATGGACCGCATTTGGGGTACTGTAGTTATTGTAGGAGGAAGAACCATTGATGTTCACATTCGAAAGCTCAGAGAAAAAATTGGTGATGACCGAATCAAGACAGTAAAAGGCGTCGGTTATAAATTCGAAATAGAGAATTGATGCGGGGAAATCGCATGTTTGTGTTATCAGTCATTGCTGGGGGTGCGGTTACCGCGCTTGCTTTGCTTTTTGAATGGTTGCAACTCCATCAATCAGATTTCCCGGTGCCTTCATGGTTGTGGTGGCTGCTTTTTTTTATCCTGTCTTGCACGATTCTTTATGCTTCCACCTACACTATTCTTATTGCACGAATTCGCCGAATTCAGCAAGGAATACAAAAGAAGAATTTATCCAGCGACGGGGCACAACTTGCGGATGTTAGGAATTTGCAAGAATTGGAAGATAAGCTCCGTGAATGGAGTGAAACTCAGAGTGCGCTAGTAGAAGAGATGAAGGGTAGGGAACAGTTTCGTCGCGAGTATATAGGCAATGTCAGTCATGAACTCAAGACCCCTATTTTTAACATTCAAGGCTATATCTACACCCTACTTGATGGGGCGTTAAAAGATGAAAAGGTGGCCAAGAAATTCTTGAAACGCGCGGCCAAGTCTGTGGAGCGTATGACACAATTGGTCAAGGATATGGATGTCCTTACCAAGGTGGAGAGTGGCGAATACGACCTTCAAACTCGCCCGACAAATGTCCGTACCCTCATTGATGATGCCTTGGAGGAAATTGAAAACTTAGCCACTAAGCGCAAATCGAAAATCAACGTGCACTTCGGAATCAACGACAACACTCAAGTCCAATGCGATCCAGCTCGGATGGAGCAGGTGTTGGATAATTTACTGGTGAACGCGATCAAATATAGTCCGGAAGGCTCGGCGGTAGATTTCTTTATCTCTGGCACAAGAGAGAAAATAGAATTCAGGATTAAGGACCACGGTTTCGGTATTTCTGAAGAAGATTTACCGCATATTTTTGAGCGTTTTTATAGGGTAGATAAGGCGCGTTCACGAGATGCGGGAGGAACTGGCCTTGGATTGTCTATTGTGAAACACATCATCGAGCGTCACGGAGAAACTATTAAAGTGACGTCCACTGAAGGTGTCGGTACAGAGTTTACCTTCACTTTGAAGCGCATCTGAGTGCGTTAAAATTCGTTTAAAACTTATCGGCAACTGAGGAAGTTGGCCATGGTATTGGCTAACTTTGGTTTAAACCTATTATACCATGGAGTGGAGCCCAGAATTAATGGAAAAATTGGCCGATTTGCGCAATAAAATTGAAGCAACCGGTCAAGATTTTGAAACCTATGTGAACGGGTGGCAGCGTGCATCCTTTCAAAATTACTGGGACTACGTTCAGCTCGATACCTTGCTCAGCCTTCAACGTCCGGTTACTGATGTTGCGGACGAGCCGATTTTCATTATTTACCACCAGATTACAGAACTCTACTTCAAGCTGGCGCGCATTGAGATTGACGCCATTGCCGCTGGAAATTTGTCGGTGGAAGATTTTACCGAACGCCTTCATCGCATTAACCGATACTTTGGGGCGTTGCGAGGCAGCTTCGGAGTAATGGAAAAGGGCATGAAGAAGGATGAGTTTTTGGTTTTTCGCGATGCCTTGGCGCCGGCCTCAGGTTTCCAGAGTGTGCAGTACCGCATCATAGAATTAGGTTGTGCTCCGTTGATCAACATTGTAGCAGAATCAAAGCGCGAAGCTTTGGCCGATGCGGATATTGAAGAGCAGATGGATGCCATTTATTGGAAGGATGGTGCGAAGGTGGAGGATACGGGTAAGCCTGCCTACACGGCCGTTCAGTTCATTGAGAAATATTGGGATGATTTGGTCTTTGCGGCTGAGTCCTATGAGCATTGTAATATCTGGGAACGCTTTATGGAATTAAAGCAGACTGGGATTTCTGATGCTGAGGTTGCGCAGCTTGAAGATGCGTTGCGATTATTGGATTTGAATGTCAATGTGAATTGGCCATTACAACATTATAAAACTGCGGTCCGCTACTTGAGTAAAAAGCCAACAGATATTCCTGCGACTGGTGGGACGAATTGGCAGAAATACTTGCCGCCGCGCTTTCAACGTCGCATTTTCTATCCGGAGTTGTGGACGGAAAATCAGCGTGCAGAATGGGGCAAGAGTTGGGTAGAGGATGTACTAAAAGAAATTGAGCAAGGCTCATGAAATTAAAAAAACACGGGTGGATTGTATTGGCCGCCATCTTTATAATCATCATTATTGGCGCCCTACTGCCTAGCAAAATCTCCATTGAAATCTTAGATTACGAGGGTCCTGTAGTTGAAGTGGAGCCTAAGTTCTATTTAACCTTGCCTGCAGATACCTTGCGCTTTGAGGATCATACCATTGCCTCTGGCGAGAGCTTTGGCGCTTTATTGGGCAAGCGAGGTATTTCTACGGCTCAGATCTATCAGATTGCCGCGGCGGTAGAGCCTGTGTTCAATGTTCGGAAAATTCGGGCTGGGGTTACCGTGAAGTTCGCCACGGGGGATAGCTCCTTGTTCCCGTCTTATTTTATTTATCCAGAAAGTACCTATGAGTACTACATCGTTTCGTTGCAGTCGGACTCTATCTATGCCAAAAAGGTGGAAAAAGAGCGATCGGTCCGTCGACGCCAAATTTCAGGAACCATTGAAGATGCCTTATACCTCTCAGTCAATAATGCTGGGGGAACCAATGCCTTAGCCATGTCTTTGGTAGAGGTATACGCGTGGACCATTGATTTCTTCCGCTTGCAAAAGGGAGATGCCTTCTCGGTCATTTATGAAGAGGAGTATGTGGACGATACCACCTATGTGGGGATGAAGCGTATTGTTGGGGCGAACTTGACCCATATGGGCAATGACTTTTACGCCTTCCCGTACGAAAACGAATTAGGCTTCAATGATTATTACGATGAGGAGGGAAGAAGCTTGCGTAAAACCTTCCTGCGTGCACCGTTGAACTTTACTCGTATTTCTTCGCGATACAGTGGCAATAGATTCCATCCTGTACAAAAGCGCTGGAAGGCGCATTTAGGGACGGATTATGCCGCACCAACCGGTACGCCCATTATGAGTACGGCCGATGGGGTGATCATTGCGGCTACCTATACTTCGGCGAATGGGAACTATGTGAAAGTCCGTCACAACAGCACCTATACTACCCAGTACTTGCACATGAGTAAGATTAAGCCTGGGATTAAAAATGGTGTGCGCGTGAAGCAGGGTGATGTTATTGGATATGTAGGGTCAACCGGCCTTGCCACTGGGCCGCATGTGTGTTACCGCTTCTGGGTGAATGGCAAGCAAGTCGATCCGTACAAGCAAAAGCTTCCAGATGCCAAACCTTTGGAGGCCGATCGTATGGAGGCGTATAAAACGTACATGCGGGATTTGAAAAAGGAATTGGACGAATTATAAACGACCAAAGGCGCCCGCAGGGCGCCTTTGGTGTATGTAAGCTGAAAATTTTTGCTCCTCCTTCGGATTAGCCGATCACAATATTGATAATCCTTCCTGGCACGACAATCATTTTACGGACCTGCTTATCGCCAATATGTTCGGCGGTACGTTCGTCGGCCATCACTGTTTTCTCGATATCCTCTTTGCTCATGTCCAGCGGCAATTCCAATTGGAATCGAACCTTTCCATTAAACGAAACAGGGTAGTTCTTGCTGCTCTCTACCAGGTAGCTCTCATTGTGCGCTGGATACTCAGTATGCGTCACTGAACCTTCGCCGCCGAGTTTTTCCCAAAGCTCTTCTGCGAGGTGCGGCGCGAAAGGTGAAATGAGTCTAACAAGGGGTTCCAGTACCTCGCGGTTATTGGCCTTCAAATCCGTCAATTCATTGGTCGCAATCATAAAGGCGCTGACCGAAGTATTGAAACTGAAGTTCTCAATGTCTTCGTTGACCTTTTTAATACACGTGTGGGCCGCCTTTAATGCCTTTTTATCCGCAGGCGCATCGCTCACGTTGAAGGTATCTCCTTGGTGGAATAGCTTCCAGAATTTTCTGCGGAAACCGGCCACGCCAGAAAGACCTTGCGTATTCCACGGCTTGCTTTGCTCCAACGGACCCAAGAACATCTCGTACATGCGCAATACATCCGCACCATACTTCTCAACGATATCGTCCGGGTTGGTCACATTGAATTTGGACTTTGACATCTTCTCCACCTCGCGGCTACAGATGTACTTACCATCTTCAAGGATAAATTCCGCATCCTTGTATTCTTCGCGCCAATTCTTAAATGCTTCCACATCCAGCTCGTCGCCTTGCAGCAAACTCACATCTGCATGAATGGCCTGCGTTTCGTGCTCGCCCTTGAGCCCAGCACTTACAAAGGTGTTGGTCCCGTTAATTCTATGAACGAAGGCACTGATGCCTTGAATCATCCCTTGGTTGATGAGCTTTTTAAACGGCTCGTCAAAGGAGATGAAGCCCATATCGAATAGGAATTTCGTCCAGAAGCGCGAGTAGAGTAGGTGACCCGTGGCGTGCTCAGAACCGCCGACATATAGATCGACCTGGTTCCAATACGCCGTAGTTTCTTTACCGGCAAATTCTTCGTTGTTGTGTGCGTCCATGTAACGCAAGAAGTACCATGATGAACCAGCCCAGCCCGGCATCGTCGTCGTCTCCAAAGGATGGCCGTTGTAGGTCCAATCGTTGGCGCGTGCGAGCGGCGGTTCGCCGTCTTCTGTCGGTAAGTAAGCATCTACCTCCGGCAAGGTTAATGGCAAATCTTCGAGCGGCATAGTCTTGGCAATACCGTTCTCATAGTACACCGGAATAGGCTCTCCCCAGTAGCGTTGACGTCCAAAGATGGCATCGCGTAGTTTGTATTGGGTGGCTCCTTTTCCGTAGCCAATTTCTTCCAAATGCTCAATCATTTTCGCCTTGGCGTCCATGCACTCCATGCCGTTAAGGAAATCGGAATTCACCATTTTGCCTTCTTTGGCTTCGAAGGCCTCTACGCTCAAATCGCCGCCAGCTACGACCTCTACTATCTCAAGGTCAAAGTGCTTTGCGAAGGCATAATCGCGACTGTCGTGACCTGGAACGGCCATTACAGCACCGGTTCCATAGCTCGCCAAAACGTAATCGCCGATCCAAATAGGCACCTTAGCACCGCTGATCGGATGCACGGCATAGGCGCCAGTGAAACAACCGCTGATCGTTTTTGTATCCGCCATACGGTCGCGTTCGCTGCGTGCTGCAGCTTTGGCTTGGTAGGCTTCTACGGCCTCCCGCTGGTCGGCCGTGGTAATCTTTTGAACCCATTCATGCTCTGGCGCCAAAGTCACAAACGTGGCACCGAACAAGGTATCTGGACGCGTAGAGAAGACTTCAATCTGTCCCTCGTGCCCGTCAATATCAAAGAAGATGGCAGCACCAACAGATTTTCCAATCCAATTGCGCTGTGTCTCTTTCAGTGAAGTGCTCCAATCAATGCGGTCCAATCCTTCAAGCAGACGATCTGCAAAGGCGGTGATGCGCATTGACCATTGCATCATTTTTTTCTGTACTACTGGGTGTCCGCCACGCTCACTCAAGCCGTCTTTTACCTCGTCGTTCGCCAACACCGTGCCCAGGGCAGGACACCAGTTAACGTTGCTTTCGCTGCGGTAGGCCAAACGATAGTTTAACAGAACTTCTGCTTGTGCGGCTTCGTCCATCCCTGCCCACTCTTCGGCGCTGAAGTTCATTTCTTCCGTCTGTGCGGCGTTCAGTCCTTCGGTGCCGTGCGCAGCAAAGTGTGCTACAAGCGTATCAATATGACGGCTTACTCCTTCGTTGTGGTCGTACCAAGTATCGAAGAGTTGAATGAAGATCCACTGCGTCCATTTGTAGTAGGAAGTATCCGTGGTCTTGAATTCACGCGACCAATCCAGGCCGAAACCGATATTGTCGAGCTGTTGGCGGTAGCGTGCGGTATTTATTTCCGTAGTTTTTTCAGGGTGTTGGCCCGTTTGGATGGCATATTGTTCTGCCGGCAACCCAAAGGCGTCGTATCCCATCGGGTGCAGGACGTTAAAGCCCTTTTGCTTCTTGTAGCGTCCATAAATATCTGAAGCGATGTAGCCCAGCGGGTGGCCTACGTGCAATCCTGCACCGGAAGGATAGGGAAACATGTCTAAGACATAGAACTTTGGTTTGTCCTGTGCTTGAGAGGCATGGTAGGTACCTTCAGCAGCCCATTTGGCCTGCCATTTTTTATCGATTTCCTGATGATTGTACTCCATGGAATGAAAGAAGTGTTGAACATCGGCGAAATTAATGAATGCAGGGCAGGATTTACTATTTTCGCTTCGATGAGTTCAAAAGAGCAAAAATTTACCACTTCCAGAGTACGCAGTTCGTACTTGAGTGTTGTTGTTTCCATGACCTTGGTGTTGTTTGTGGTTGGTGTTTTAGGACACTTGGTGCTGTCTGCCAAAGACTTAGGGGAAGCTGTACGAGAAAATTTCACCTTCACTTTGGTCTTGGACGAGCGCGTTCCGGAGGAGGAATTGAAGACGATTTTGAAATCGCAACAATTGGCCCCGTATGCAAAAAGTGCTGTGCTGATTACCAAAGAGGAGGCGGCGCAGACCTTGCAAGAGGATTTAGGCGAAGATTTTGTAGACTTTTTGGGATATAATCCACTCTCACACACCATTGATGTAAACCTAAAAGCAGAGGTCGTGGCTACGGGGGATTTAGAGCAGTTGAGTGCCCAGATCAAAGCCGATGAGTTTGTGTCGGACGTGTTGTACGATCCGGATTTGATCGGCTTAGTCAATGACAATATTGAAAAGATCACCTTATTACTCGTGGGGATCTCGGTGGTACTCTTGTTGGTTGCCTTGGCGCTCATTAATTCGAGCATTCGCTTGACTATTTATTCTAAGCGTTTCCTGCTGAAAACCATGCAGCTTGTCGGAGCGACTTCCGCCTTTATTCGTGGTCCCTATGTTTGGACCAGTGTGAGCTTGGGTCTGATCAGCGCTGCATTGAGTACCGGATTGCTGTACGGATTAGGGATGGGCTTGCAGGCATATTTCCCGGCTGTGGCCGCTATTTTTACTTTGGAGACCACTACCTTAGTGCTAGCGGGAGTCGTTGCCTTGAGCATCTTGGTACCGGGCATCAGTACGGCGGTAGCTATCCGACGATATTTAAAACTTAGAACAAACGAATTATACTATTAGATATGGAGAACAAAGACATGTTCCTTTTTGACCGTCGTAAATACTTGGTCCTCATCGCAGCTTTAGTCATGCTTGGTATTGGATTCGCCTTGATGTTAGGCGGCGGCGCGGAATCACCAGATGAGTTCAACCCGGAAATTTTCGGTACCCAACGCATCGGTATTGCTCCATGGTTCTTGTTCATCGGGTTGGTCCTGCCTATCGTGGCCATCATGATGAAGCGCAAAGACGCGTAATCCAAAAGCACTTTTATGACACCTATCCAAGCCATTATCCTGGGTCTTATTCAAGGCATCACGGAGTTCTTGCCTGTGAGTAGTTCTGGACATTTAGAAATAGGAAAACATCTTTTCGGTTTGAACATGACCGGAAGCGAGAGTTTGACTTTCGATGTGGTGGTACATGCCGGTACGGCTTTGAGTACTGTGGTGGTATTCCGCAAGGATATCGGTCGAATTATCGCGGGTTTGTTGGAATTCCGATGGAACGATGAAACGAAGTTTGCTTCCTACATCCTCATCTCTATGATTCCTGCGGCCTTTATTGGGTTGGCGTTTGAAGATCAGATAACGGCATTATTTGAGGGCCAATTATTATTGGTCGGTGCTATGCTCGTGCTCACTGGGATTTTATTGTTTTTGGCAGATCGTGCGAAAGAAACGACGAAGTCGGTGTTCGGATTGGATGCATTTGTCATTGGACTGGCACAAGCCATTGCCATTCTTCCCGGAGTAAGCCGTTCAGGTGCCACGATCAGTACTTCGGTATTGTTGGGGATAGACCGTCGGAAGGCGGCGCGCTTTTCATTCCTAATGGTATTGCCTATTATTCTTGGGAAAACTCTGCTCGACACCAAGGACATCGTTGCGGGTCAGGCTGCGGGCGTGGAAGTGGATGTAACCACGTTGCTTTTAGGTTTAGCGGCAGCGTTTATTAGCGGTGTCTTTGCATGTAATTGGATGATTACCTTGGTGCGTCGTGCCAAATTGAAGTACTTCAGTTATTACTGTTTCGGCATTGCTGCCATCGTCTTGCTGAGCCAATTCTTTGGATTTTGACCGTAGAGGATATCGTTTCGGGCCAAGTACTTTTGGTCGATAAGCCTTTAGAGTGGACCAGCTACCAAGCGGTCGCCAAGATCAAGTATGCCCTTCAAAAAGTCACCGGAAAGAAAAAGTTGAAGGTGGGTCATGCCGGAACCCTTGATCCATTGGCCACGGGATTGCTCATTATTTGTGTGGGAAAGAAGACCAAGGAGATTTCGAATTTCATGGGTTTGCCTAAGGAATATGTGGCGCATGTGAAGCTTGGTGCGACGACGCCATCGTATGATTTGGAGAGCCCGATCGATGCTGAATTTCCTACGGATCACATCAATTTAAAAACCATAGAGGAAGCGCTGAAAGCGTTTACCGGTGAGATTTCACAAGTGCCGCCCATTTTCTCTGCCATTAAGAAGGATGGCGTTCGTGCCTACGAAAAGGCTCGTGCGGGTGAGGAAATAATAATGGCGCCGCGTCAAGTAGTCATTCATGAATTAGAAATTCTTGGTTATACGGACCAATTATTAGAGCTGCGAGTCCTCTGTAGCAAGGGCACGTACATCCGTTCCTTGGCTCATGATATCGGCAAAGCTTTGAATAGCGGAGGACATTTGGTAGGGTTGCGACGTACTAAAATTGGACCCTACGAGGCCTCTAACGGAAAAGGGCCCAACGAGTGGGCCCAATATTTTTTCGATGAAGTCGCTTCCGCCTAGTCTAGGAAACGGCTCTTCCACAAATTTGAACTGAAATTCTTCATACGGCTGAACCCGTACAAGGCAGTCATAGCGCTCGTAGCGAAAACCATCCAGAAGAAGAAAATCACGCGAATGTGCATAATAGTGCCGGTGTCTTTAGGGCCGCGCATCAGGCTCTCCGGGAATAGTAGTGCTGTGAGTGCCGCAAAAACAAAAACAGTTTTCATGATGGTTTCGAAATTACGGAACGGGTAAACCAAGATTTTGCGCAAAAAATGTAGGTCGTTACCCCATTGGGCGAGTTGGTAATAGTAACCGTTTCCCATGGGTACCATTAGGATAGGATCTTTGTCCTTTTCGGCTAGTTTAAACATTCCGGCTGGCGCAATCATCTTAAAGCCTTTAATTTCCTTTTCTTGCTGGGCCTCGAAATCTTTTATAGCATCGATGGCTTCCGCGGGGAAGGTGCCGTTGAAGTGCTTGGAGTCCAAGAATCTTAGACGGTAGTCAATACACAACTTTTTGATATCGTCTATGTGGAAGATGCGATTGACATCTAGGGTGTCAAAGTCTAATTGCTCTTCGCCACCGTCAGAATAAAAGAGGTTACGCAGAATGCGCTCGCCTTCATTAGGTTGGTTTAGAAGAGCCTTGAAGCCTTCCAACACTTCAGTATTTGAGGGTTGCGCGTTTTTGGCGCGGATTTCACTAAGCTTTTCTAGTAGATTAACTCCCATTTTTTTAAGCGCTAAAAAGTTATAGGAACCAATTCCAAGGCGGGTAGTGATAACAAATGTCGGTACTCTATGGTTCAAAGTCAATTGGTTTATTAAAAACTTGACAAGGGGGGTGGCGAAATCGTACCTTTGCACCTTTCTTATTATAAATTTCAAAGCCCGTAAGCTATGAAAATGAAACTCTCTCACTTTGACTATGAGCTGCCTAAGGAGCTCGTCGCTCAAGAACCCACCCTACATCGCGACGATAGCCGTTTGATGGTATTGCACAAAGATACCGGCGAAATCGAGCACAAACACTTCCATCAGGTCATCGATTATTTCGAAGACGGTGATGTGATGGTGATGAATAACACCAAAGTTTTCCCAGCTCGCATGTGGGGAAATAAGGAGAAGACCGGCGCCCGCATCGAGGTGTTCTTGCTCCGCGAGCTTAATTCAGAGAGCAGATTGTGGGACGTATTGGTAGATCCTGCACGTAAAATCAGAATAGGAAACAAACTCTACTTCGGCGACGATGATTCTTTGGTGGCTGAGGTTATCGATAATACTACTTCTCGCGGACGTACGCTTCGCTTCCTGTTTGACGGATCGTACGAAGAATTCCGCGCAAAGTTGAAGGAAATGGGAGAGACCCCACTTCCGAAATACATCAACCGCGAACCCACAGAGGAAGATGCCGAGCGTTACCAAACCATCTTCGCGAAAGAGGAAGGTGCCGTGGCTGCTCCAGTGGCAGGATTGCACTTCTCGAAACACTTGCTGAAGCGTTTGGAGATCAAAGGTGTGCAGCTGCCAGAATTGACACACCACGTAGGACTAGGCACGTTCCGTCCGGTGGAGGTTGAAGATTTGAGCAAGCACAAGATGGACAGCGAGCAATATATCTTACCGCAATCTACCGCTGATGTGGTAAACGATGCATTGGCCAATAAGCGCCGAGTATGTGCCGTAGGTACGACCACGGTCCGTACATTGGAAAGTTCGTTGACTACAGGAGGCCGTGTTACTGGAAATACAGGATGGACGAATAAATTCATCTTCCCTCCGTACGAAATTCAGATCCCGGATTCAATGATCACGAACTTCCATCCTCCAGGTTCGACCTTGTTGATGATGAACAGTGCAATGGTAGGTCACGAATTGGCCATGCATGCCATCAACGAAGCCATCAAAGAGAAGTACCGCTTCTTGGCCTTCGGCGATGCAATGCTGATCATCTAATCCACTAAGATTTATTTGAGGAAGCCCTGCCAGTTTTGGTGGGGCTTTTTTATTGCAGGCCGGACATGGCCTCTAGGTACTGATTTGCGATCTGGGACCAATTAAAATAGTCCTTCACCCGCCCCTTCGAGATCTCAGCCTGTTCTGCCCGGACTTCGGCTGAGGGACGCTGCTTCAATAATTCCTGGAGTTCATCTTCATCCGACCACAAGGTACCCAGCCCTCCCAACACACTTGCATTGAAAGGATTATTGTGTGCCAAGACCATCGCGCCACATCCCATCGCCTCAAGCAATGCAGGATTGGTGCCGCCTACACTGTGTCCGTGTAGGTAAAACACCGCTTGAGTGCGCAGGGCATTCAAGACCGTTTTATCGTAAATAGTACCAGGGAAATGGAGATTCTTCGCATCGAAAATTTTGCGCAGCTTCTGTCCATACCTCGTACTGTAATCTCCAATAGCCACTACTGTTTCCCCGCTTTCTTCCGCGGCCGCAAGAATCTCCCAAACGTGGTTGTCCGGTTGTACGCGGCCAATATGAACGTGGAAGTTATGGGTCGGAAGGCCGGCTTCCTGTAAAATTTGCGCTGCGTTTTCGGGCGCCTCTACCACGTGGCTGCCGTAGGCGATGGTTTGAGTAGGGGTGTTGTATTTGGCCAGGTAGCGGGCGATCTCCGGGTTGTCAGCAACTAAAAGTTTTGAACGATTGGCAGCTCTGCGCTCCGACCATCTCAAGAATATTGATAGTAGCCCCTTGTATTTGGCTCTTTGGTGTTCCAACCCGTCCATGTTGGTCATGGTTTTTTTCTTCGGCCACAGGAAGGACCAGATGCCTGAAGTGGCATAGCCCAGCTGCAAGTAAATGTCAAATCCTTCGCGTCGTGCGTCGAGGATGCAGAGCAGGTCGTAGATGAATTGGCCCGCGAGTCCGAAGGTACCCTCGGGATTGAAAATGTGCTTGATGCGTACGCCGGCTACCTCTTCCACCTTATCCGGATGGTCGCTGGTAGTGTAGACGACGACCTCATGGCCCGCCTTGACCCACAGTGGGGCGACTTGGGCGGCCATTTCTTCGAAGCCGCCGTAGCGGTTGGGAATTCCTCTTGATCCTAGGACAGCAATCTTCACGAGTTAAAAGTAGGATAATTCTTTGGGTCCAATTAATTTATTAGAAACCCCTTATCAAAATTCAACCCCCATGGAAAAACAATCCTTTTACGAAACGACCCAGCAATGGTCCACGGCCAAACTCATGAGCTACATCCTTAACGGTGGTGCACGCTACCAAAGTGTGGAAGAATTGGAGCAAGCGTTGAACGATCATTTCCTTGATTTTAATCGGATCCTGCAGATGGATGAAGATGCGCTGCGGGAGATTAAGGGAATTGGCCCCACAAAAGCGAAGCAAATCATGGCCGTACTCGCTTTACACCAAGCCTGGAGCGCACCCAAGCCCTTGGAGCACGCCATCCGGAAAAGCCAAGATGCCTACGCCCACTTCAAACACCTCGAATTTCCCGCCCACGAAGAATTCCACGTCCTCTACCTAAATAGAGCCAATGCGCCGCTGGCCTGTCACCAACTATTCAAAGGCGGCTTAACGGGTACCGTGACCGACGTTCGACTCATCCTCAAACGTGCCTTGCATTGGAATGCTACCGCCATCATCGTGGCTC
>Ga0255756_1000432_pt1 | contig 51593 bp, 34 predicted proteins | sample 011ome_20_FD_179956 | JGI IMG/M metagenome (GOLD analysis project Ga0255756, IMG submission 179956) | Coastal salt marsh microbial communities from the Groves Creek Marsh, Skidaway Island, Georgia - 011509CT metaG (version 2) | ecosystem: Environmental > Aquatic > Marine > Intertidal zone > Salt... | reverse complement strand
CTGGGTGTGCACATTACATTACATTGGTGGCGTGAAAGCCCTCGGGACCCGAAGACGCCGCGATGCGGTGCGCGCGCGCGCGACGCCGTGACGCCTCTTCCCGACGCCATCCATACGCGATGAAGTACTCAACCACCGTGAGCTCCTCCCGACGCAAGAGCCGTAAGGCGCACTTCACCGCCCCGTCCAGCGAACGCCGGAAGATCATGTCCGCGGCGTTGGATGCGGAATTGAAAGCCAAGCACGGCGTGAACGCGGTGCCGATCCGCAAGGATGACGAAGTGCGCGTCGTGCGCGGGAAGTATAAGAACCGCGAAGGCAAGGTGTGCCAGGTGTACCGTAAAAAATGGGTGATTCATATCACGAATGTTACGCGGGATAAGGTTAACGGTGCGTGTTTGAGAGCGAGGGTGATGGCGATGATGGATGGATGGCGACTGGTGGGAAAGCCCTAGAGCGTCGAGGGTCGCGCGCGCGGCTGGGGTCGCGTTAGGATGGATGGGTTTCGCGTGGCGTGCATGCGTGGGTGGGTGAGAGACGGAGGGGGTGGCTGTATCTCGCGCGCGCGTGCGTCTTTGTTTGTGTTTGTGTTTTGTGTCTTGTGTGTGTGTGATTTTCTCGTACTGACGGGACGCTCGCGTCTACGTTCGCGTTCGCAGGGTCGACGATCAACGCTGGCATTGATGCCTCCAAGGTTGTCATCACCAAGCTTCACATGGACAAGGATCGCAAGGCGCTTCTTGCGCGCAAGGGTGGCAACGGGAACTCCGACGATGCCATGCAAAACGTCGAGTAAGCGTCATTCAGTTGGTTTCATAAAATAGGTTTGAGAGGCGAAATCCCGAAACATCGCGGTTGGTTTAGAACGGATCGGGTCGGTTAAATGATGGTATGAACGTTGAAGAACATCGCGTGAGGGTGGGATGTGTTTATGTACGACATCCACGCACACGCGTGTTCTCCGCGCTCGTTTTAGCATAGAGTGCGAAGGGTTTTTCTCTTCGTTGTTATCTCATCTTTGACTTCGTATGAAAAAAACGCGCTCGATGAATTGCGAGCATCGCCACACCTCACCGCGCCACGCGCGGTGGACGTCACGACACGATATCACAAAATCGCACACATAGAGAGTTGAGTTGATTATCGTCGTCCACCCGCCGCGATGTCGTCGAATGACCCGCGACAGCTCGACCGCGAGCGCGCGACGACGAGCGCGCCCGCGTGCCCGAAATCGTGGCAAACATACTTTTCCGACGTATCCTTCGACTATAACGATCGCCGCGCCGAACTCACGAGGTCAATCACGACGTTCTTGATGTCAAATGTTGGTCAGACGTTCGTGAAAGAGGTGAGTACGAGACGAAAGCGCGGTGAGCTTGTGCGCAGACTGACTGATTTTCAAACGTTTTGCGCGACAGGTGGACTTGAGCGACGATTGTACGATATCTGTCGCCATTGATTACGAACGGTTGAAGCGGTTTACGAGTGATATTCCAGATTTGCACGCGGCGCTGACGTGCGCACCGCTGGAGTGCATGGCGTGCTTGCGGTGCGCGGTGCACGAGGCGGTGCTCAACACGGAGCGCGGGCGGACGGCGTTGGAAGACGCTCGCGGGGTACCAGCCGGAGATTTACGCATCGCGAGTGCTATGACGACGTGCGTGAAGCTGTATAATTATACGGAAAGTCTCTTGCGCTTTGCATCTATGCGAAGTAACGTAGTGGGTCGGGTGGTGAGCTTGCGAGGGACGGTGACGCGGGCGGCGCCGGTGAAGCCGGCGGTGACGCACATGGTATTTAGTTGCGCCACGTGTCAAGAGCGCGTGCGTTGTACGTTCAAGGATGGGCGATATCGACCACCTGAGCGTTGCGCAACCGATCGCTGTCGTGGGAAAAACTTTGTGCGAGAGTTGGGCGAAGTCAGTTGCGTGGATGCGCAACGCGTGCGGATTCAAGAAATCGCAGACGACGGCGTGATGAGCGAAGAAGGTCGCGTGCCGCGCTTTATGGATTGTGAATTGCGTGGCGCGTTGACGGACTCATGTGCGCCCGGTGATGTGGTCACCATGCTCGGTGTTGTGGAGAGCGATATGGTGGAAAGTGGCGGCGGAGCGCTTGCTCGCGGACGGAATCAAGCGCTCAGCGAGCTCTACTTGAACGCGTGGTCGTGCACGGTGTCGCGAGGTAAAGGCGATGACGGTGTGAACGACGACGATGATGAGAATGATTTTGAGAATAAAGATGTAGCGGCAACGCAGGACGCGCAACACGCATCGGTAGAGGCGGAAAATGATCCAGCTTTGATGAATACCATTCGTCGAGGCGCAAAGCGCTTCAAGGTGAACGACGCGGCGCAAGTGAAAACCGTCGGGGACGACGACGTTGAAAAAACGAATGCCCCAACACTATCGCGTAAAGATCTTGAATTCATTGCCGAGTTCAGTCAACAAGATGGGGATGATATTGTGCGAACGTTGGTGCACTCGCTGTGTCCGTCAATTTTTGGACACGACATCGTCAAGCTTGGGTTACTGCTCTGCTTGTTTGGTGGTGTGCGCAAATCCGTGGCGGGTTGTGGGAAAGTGCCCACGCGTGGATCGCTGCATTGCCTCGTCGTAGGTGATCCTGGCTTGGGGAAGAGTCAAATGCTGAAAGCCGTGTCATCGCTCGCGCCGAGATCGATTTATGTCTGCGGCCGAACGGTCTCCGCCGCTGGTCTCACCGCCGCTGTCGTTCGCGATCAAGGCACAGGTGCACAAACGTTTGAAGCAGGCGCTGTTGTCTTGGCTGATCGAGGTGTGTGCTGCGTCGATGAGTTTGATAAGATGCCGAACGAGCACCAAGCGCTCCTTGAAGCCATGGAACAGCAGAGCGTGTCTGTGTGCAAAGCCGGACTGAACGCGACTTTACCCGCGCGCACGTCCATCATCGCCGCAGCCAATCCCAAGCAAGGTCATTACAATCGCGGTAAGACGGTGAATGAAAACTTGAAAATGTCAGCGCCGCTACTGAGCCGGTTTGATTTGATTTTCATTTTGTTGGACACCGTCGATGAGATTTTGGACGAGCACTTGAGTGAACACGTTATCGCACAGCACAGTGGTCACGGTCAGGCTCGGCGTCTTCAAGCGCGTCAAAACTTACACGCATATTACAACGAAATAGATGCCGATGGAAGAGCTCTTGCGGATGCATCAGAAGCGGCATTTCGCGTCGGGACGCAAGACGTTGATCCGTCGTCGGCGTACGTGCCTCTTCGCCAACGCTTGAGAATGATCGGCGATCAAGAGCCGCTTTCGCATGACGTGATGCGTAAATATATCACATACGCTCAAGCATATTGCCATCCTCGACTCACTGCGGAGGCGGCTGAGATTTTGCAAACGTTTTATCTTGAGCTTCGTTCGCGAGCGCCCTCAGATGGCACACCAGTGACGGCTCGACAGCTGGAATCTCTCGTCCGTCTCGCAGAGGCGCGCGCGCGATTAGAGTTGCGCACAGACGTCACCGCGAATGACGCCAAGGATGCCGTTGAAATCATCAAAGCTTCTCTCGTAGATGCATTGAGCGATCAGCACGGCCGGGTGCGTTTCAATCGCGCCGGTGGTAAATCCACAAAGCGAAGCAAGACGAAGCTCTTCATCGAGGCCATGAACGCGCGCTCATTGTCGGCAGATTCAGCTTATTTTAGCACGGGTGATCTTCACGCACTCGCAGAAGAGTTAAACCTCGGAATTGCCGATATCGATGGATTTATCGAGGGGTTAAACATTGCCGGCGAGCTCTTGAAATGCGGCCGTCTGTACAAATCAGCGAGCTCAGACAACAACGTCGGGAGTCAACGACAACGCTGAGCTTTATAAATTAGTAGGACACAATAGACATAGAAATCACACGCACACCACAGCTTCTTGTGCGTGAGTGTTGAACCGTTTGCATTGGAGATACGTAAAATTAGTAGTGTCGTGTCTTCTGAAAATCTTCAATGCACCTCCACCACAGAGCTCGCCTCTGTCCCGTTGCGCGCGTCTCGCGTTTCACTGCGAGCAAACGTCAAGCGCGCACACGCGTGCTTAGATCCATCGTCTCATCGCACGCATCGCCGTACATCATGTCGTTCGTCGTCGTGTCGTCGTCTTCTCGCGTCGCACGCTCCACCCTCGTCAGCGCCGGCACCCAACACCAGTCCCACCGTCGCGCCACACACGCGCGAGTGTCGCATCATTGCGTGCGCACGCACGCTTCAACTAGCGGTGATAGTGCCACGCGCGTGTACACCGACAAGAAGGTTGTCGTGACGCGCGAGTTGGGAAAGAATGGCGCGCTCATGAATGTGCTCAAGTCCCGAGGCGTGACGTGCCTGGAGATGCCGCTCATCGAAGCCGTGGATGGAGAAGATCTGGAGTCTCTCCCAGATGTATTATTAGGTGAGAAATGGGATTGGGTGTGCGTGACGAGCCCTGAGGCGGCAAAGGTGTTTATAGAAGGGTACGAAAAGGCGGGTAAGCCGAGCGGCGTGCGGTGCGCCACGGTGGGTGTAGCCACAGGGAAGGTGCTCGCTACCGCCTACCCGGATGTGTTTGCGTTGGATAAACAGTTTATACCGAGCAAAGCCACGGCGGCGACGTTGGTGAAAGAGTTGCCGTGCGATCAAGGGTCATTGGTATTGTATCCCGCGAGTAAGAAGGCGGCGACGACGTTAGAGGAAGGTTTAGAATCGCGAGGTGCTACTGTGGTGCGATTGAATACGTATTCAACCGAACCAGTAGAAAATTTGGACCCGAAAATAGTACAGGAAGCCGTATGCGCGGATGTGGTGACGTTTGGAAGCCCGAGCGCGGTGCGCGCTTGGGTGGACTTGTGCGGCGGCGCGTTGTACGAACACATCACGTCCGCCGAGGGCGTCTTTCAGCCCGCGTACGTGTGCATCGGGGAAACTTCCGCCGAAGCGTGCGCAAATTGCGAATTACCGGATGTGTTTTACCCGGAAAACCCCGGCATGGATGGCTGGGCTGAGACGGTGTTTCTCGCGCTCGATTTACCAACCACCGACCGCTGGGGAGGACTTTCTCGCGAATAATACGCACATTAGTTTTCATATGTATTACATGCACCGAAAGCACTACTTGAACTTGAGCCTAAAATCGAAGAACGCTTGACCGCGCCGCCGTTGATGGACGTTCGACTGCTAAAGCTGGTCCACACCACCGCCGCCGCCACACAACTCGACGCAACGATGTTCACCGTGTCCCTCTCCACCGTCACCGCGCGCCCGACGCTCAAACTTGCCACGCCATCTCGCAAGACCACCATCGCGCGTGCGGTGTCTTACGAAACCATGTCTGGATACATGAAGTCCCGCTGCGCCGCGGCGAAGACCGCCGCTGATTGGCAAGCGATTGAAAAGGATGCTCCCGGTGCTAAAGCCGCTTACGAAGCCGCGCAAGCCAAGGCCAAGGCCACGGTGACCACCAAAGTTGACCCCATGGACGCGTTGTGCGCCGATGATCCGAGCGCCGTAGAGTGCAAGGCGTTCGACTAGGCGTCTGCTCTGCTCCGCCAGCGCTGGCCTCTCTCTCTCTCTCGCGCGCGCCCCTTTACCTCGCTCTTTCTCACGCACGCTACGTAGGTGATGCTTATAACATTGTAATCTACGCATAATCGCTCGCTTTATTCGTTTCGTCGCGTACATCGCTCGTCGTGGTGAGAAACATCAAGGTGCCCACGCGCGAGACTTGGAGCTCATCATCAGATTGATTACACCTCATACTTCGTAGCACAACAGCGCATTCGTGACTCTAGAGCGAGCTCGTCACGTGCACGCACACACCATGTATGGTGTCGCACGCAAGCGGGTACGTGGTGCGCTTGAAACCCGTGAGGTGATTGATTGATTGAGATTGTGACCAACTGTTTTTAGAAGATTATCACTCAACTGACCGTCGTCATGCGCCGCATTCGCGTCACACAGCCTGAACCCGTGGACGTGGCGCAACCATTGCACGACTTCGTCACGCGGGCGTTTTCGGAGTCCGATGCCGCGAGCGTGTTGGATGATTTTGGGGAAACGCAGCGGCTTCGGGACGCCGTCGTGGACGCGACGCTCGACGAGTCGCGACCGCTCGAACAACTCCGCGATAGTTTATTAGCGTACTATCGCGCGCTGTGCGTGATTGAGAGTCGTTTTCCAATCAGTGACTCGCCTGGGCACGCCAGGGTGGGCTTTGCGTGGTACGATGCCAGCAGTCGAGGCACTCCGACGGCGATCGAGGCGCGGGACATTCAGTATGAAAAATGTGCCGTACTTTACAACCTCGCTGCGGCGTACTCACGCGCTGGGGAAAAGTATGCGAGTGAAGATAGCGATGGTGAAGGCCTAAAGCGTGCGTGTGCGGCGTTTCAGACGAGTGCGGGGGTGTTTGAAACCACAGCGGGGGTGAGTGAGAAAAAATTGGGTGAACAAGCGCCGACGTTGGACGTCAGCCGCGAATGTTGCGAGGTGATGCAGTTGCTGAATTTGGCACAAGCGCAGGAGTGCTTCTTTGAAAAAGCAAAAGGAAAGAGCGAGGCGATTTTGGGAAAGCTTGCAAAGCAGACAGGAATGTATTATGACGAGGCACTGACAAAGGCGCGCGAGACGACTCGCGTAGCGGCGTACTTTGACGACGCGCTGATGGGGTACATGACGCTTAAGAGTGCGCTGTTTAATGCCGAAGCGCTGCGACTAGCGGCGAGCGTTACACTGAGCGTGGATGACACCGATGTGGGCACGGCGATTGCGCGCCTGACGCAGGCTCGAGATTTGATTCAGTATGCGATTCGTGACGTACGCGTCGCCGTGAGCGATCCGACGCTTGAACGCGTAAAGAAATTCCTAGATGAGAAGATTATGAAAGCTTTGCGAACAGCGGAGCGGGACAACGAGTGTGTTTACATGTGTCGCGTGCCCAAAGCTGAGGATTTACCCGCACTCACCGGGGCGAACATGGTGAAGTCCGTTGAGTTGTCGCCCGAGTTGCTGTCGCCGACGCGCGAGACATTGTTCAAGAGCATTGTCCCTGATAGCGGCACCAAGGCTTTAAGTCGTTACACCGAGATGGTTGATGAATTAATTCGAAACGAAACTGATACGCTCGCCATGGCGAGTGATGAGGCACGCTTGGCGCTTCGTGAGATGGAATTCCCCGAGACGCTCATCGCCCTGTCCACGGCAGTGCCGCTTTGTACAGATTTAGCTGAGCAGATTGCGGCTTTTCGTTCGTCAGGAGGTGCCGCAGCGCTGTTAGCATCTTTAAAACGAGTCGACGAGCTTAATAGGCAGTGTTCTAGCGTCGTGAAGACGATTCGTGAGACACTTGAGACGGAAATCGCAGAGGATGGCGCCGCTCGCGCGATGTTCGGCCCCACGACGTGGGGCCGCGAACCTTCGAACGCGGTGAACACGCACTTGATGCAGGCGTTGAAGCGTTTTGAGGTGGATTTAGAAGTAGCAACAAAAAGTGATGCACAGTTGAAGAATCGCGTGGACGGTGCTGATGGTGTTCTTGAAATGATTTCGCCTGAAAACTTGGCGACAAACGCGCCGACGCTCACGCAGCCCCTCGCGCTCGTAGAGGAGGACGCGTCGGTGGCGACGGACATTCAAGCCGCATTGGAGGATCTTGAAAGAATTGGCAACGAACGCGCTGGAATCGAAGAGCTCATGCGCAAAACAAAATCGGAAGATGATATTCTCTCCAAGTTGATGGCGCAGTCGGGTGAGAGCTTGGACGCATTGTTTGCCAAGGAAATCTCCAAGTACGATGAAGCTAAAAATTGCGTCATGGTGAACATCTCCAAGCAATCAGATGCTTTATGCAAGTTGCGCGTGCTTCATGATAGATTTGTTCAAATCTACGACGTTGATGGGTTGCGTCGCGCTATTCAAGCTCACGAGCACGACGTGCGGCACGCGCTCTCCGTCGTCGCTGATTTACGCAACGGTATGGAGCAAGGTGTGCGTTTCTACACTGGTTTTCTTGACGCCGCACGCCACGCGCTCGAAGACGTTCAAGAATACGCCAGCACGCGTCGTATGGAGAAAGAAACCTTGACCGAGGAATTACGTCTCAGACAACAACAACAAGAGCGCGCCGCCGAAGAACTCGCGAGGCACATGTCGGAACGAGCGCGCGTATCGCCGCAACCGTCGCAGTATTACGCCCACACGCCGCCGCAATACGCGCCGCCGCAGTACTACGCACCGAGTGCACCACAGTATCCCCAGCAAATGCCACCACCGCCGCCGCCGCCACCGTCACAGCAACAGCAATACCAAAATTATTCGCGAGACTCGGCGTATTACGAACCACCCGGCTACCGCTGAAACCAAAAGTGTAATGAAATGAAATCGCCACGTGCGTGGTGTACATCAACCAATCACTTTCCCCGCGAACACAAACAATCAACAACGCGGGGTTGACATTTTCCGTTTGTCTTCCGACGCGCGCATACATACACGTTCTCGCATGAGTCCACAGATCCATGTCAAACATGCGTTTCACAACGAGAAACTTTCATGGCGTATAGAAAACAAAACTTTATGCTCGCGCGCACACTTTCAAGTCATTCTGATTGCATTCACGTCACCGCGCGCCGTATTTACAGCTCTTAAGGTTACTTCTTGAAACAGTCCCCCGGTGTTGACCAATCATAACTCAAGGCGATCGTTTTACTTAAATAGAACTTACATATTAGTACCAAACTGACCACAAAGAGTCTCCAATAATGACTCCAACGCATGGGACAAAAAGGTGATCTATGTGTGAATTTTGAATTGTTTTTTTGTACAGTCGCCTTACACATATATGAGTGAAATTATACCGATACGCAAAAATAATAGTTCTCGTGATATACTTGTGAGTGGGTACCCCCTTGGGTCGTCATCGGTACAAAACAACTACCGTTTTTTGTGCATTTCCGAAATACAGCCGAGGTTTGGGGAAAAAAAAAACGAAAAACCGATTGACCAATTATGACCTGGCCAAATGTTCTTCCACGCGAGATTCTTCACGCGACTCGCGCGACGCCGCGTCGCGTGTACGAGTTTTCAACGCGAGTGCGTGTTACTATATGTTTCGAGTCATCTGGCAAAGTTTTGCGAGATTTGGCGTCGATTCAACGGTGCGGTGGATTGAAATGTGCGTCATTTTGTGTGTTTGTGTTCATGTGTTTTTGCACAGCAGGACGTCACACGACGACGCTTCCCTGTGCGCCGCATGGCGACGATGATACCGATGACGACGACGATGATGAAGATGACGAGCGTGTCGTCGTCGTCGCACGCGTCAATCTCGCGCGCGACGACCGGGTCGCGCGCACCGCTGCCGCGACGTTTCAAATGGCGCGTCGAGGCTGCCTGTGGTGGGGGTGGCGCGCGCGCGAGGGCGACGGTCACGGTGGCGTCGGATCGAGGGCGTGACCCGGATGAACAGCGACGAATTGATGAGAATAAGCGTTGGAGACGAGACCAGCCGCCGGAGGAGGTGTGGGATATCGATAAGGAGCGAGATGCGTTAATGTACAAGCGCGAGTCGCTCGAGCGCTTGTTGCGGTTGACGCCGGCAAAGACGAATGACGACCAGGGTAAAGATGAGGCAAAGAAAGACGATGCTGGTGATGCCTCGTCCTCGTCGTGAGCGCGTGCATGTGTGTGCATGTATATATCCATCATATAAATCAGTAAATGTATTGTTGTTGTTACAACGACGACGACGCGAACGATTCGCGGCTAAAGTTTCGTCGCGCTTGTGTGTGTGTGTAGTAGTAGTACTGTGGTGTAAACATCTAAGAAAGATCAAAGCTTCCTGAGCCTTCGTTCATGGCATATTGTAAGCGTTCGCTCATCACCTCTTTGCACGAATACGGTGGCAACTTGAGGTAACTCGCGCACGTCATGGCTGAAGGTAAGTCACCATCCGCGAGCGGCGTCCCAGCCGACAAGATGGCGGCGTCTGAAGATAAACCGACGGCGCACGACGGTTGCTTGCAAACGACAGTAAGACGGGGCTGAAGAGCAGCCAGGCCGCCAGGTGGAAGACGAGGAGCACCAGTGACGAAGCGCATGAATGCTCGTTGCTGATCCGATGAAAACGAGCTGAGAATATCGCAAAAGTTTTGAATAGGAAGCGACTGCGCAGAGTACCCGTGGTCAAATTTGATGCAGTCGACGAGCATCTGGGGTGTCCAATTCTCGCCTTGACCGCAGATGAGAGCCTCCAACTCGGCTTCGTTAAACATTTTCAAACGAGCGAGAGGAAGAATTTCTTCCACGCCAGAGCGAAGTGACTCAAAGTACAAAGAGACGCCAGAACCAACGCATGCGTCGACGACGGCGTCGACATATTCGCGCAAGTTCACGGCAGTCACTGGAATGTCGGAACCACATTTTGTCAACTCTGACGACGAGTGACCAGGAATTACAAACATGAGAGAAAGGTCTTCAATGTTTGCACCATCAACGGTGACGTTGCGCCATTCGCTCTCGGGGCGACCTTCGCGCTTCATGTGCTCAATCTTCGCGGCGGCAGCGTCTAGACGAAGCAAAGTCTTTCCGAGACCTGGATCAAGTTCGACAAGATCGTACAGTCCCAGAGTCTTACCCATCATACCGCGATAGAATGCTGGAGCGAGAGCCAAATCCAGCATGCGCCCATCTTGCAAAACCTTGGCGATGGCTTGACCGAGAATCTTGAAGTTCTTCACGCGGTTCACGTGCTCCTTTGTTCCCTGTTGCATCTTAGTAGATGGAGCCGGAAACAAACCATGCGGAGCAACGACGTGATCATCAGCGTTCGATCCACCTTCGTCGCGCCAGAGGTGCAGTTTGCGGCGCTTGAACTGCTTCGAAAGTAACGTGAAAAACTCGAGCGTGGGTCCCGTGCCAGTGCCAACTTCTTCAAAAAACTCAACTTCAAGAACCATCTTGGACGTATTCGGAATTGCAAACACCTTCTTCGCGCTTTCGAAAATTTGATCACGATTGACTCGAACCTTTTGTCTTTGCAGACGTCCGATTCGAATCTCACGGCCACCATCCGTGGTCAAAGCGCCATCGCTACCGTCGCCGTGGAGGTGGTGAAGCATGCGAGAAAGAGAGAAAGAGACGCATTTGAAGAGCTTTTGTCTCAGCTCGAATGGAAACAACCATGGACATGTTCTCGCGAGAGAAGTGCACCACGAAGGCGTCGACGCACTGCAGAGAGTAATGGTATCTTGAAGCTGGCGCGTGAGCTTACCCGTGAGCTTGCCGTGAATGAAAGACTCTTCAGGGAGCGCTACGTTGCGAGCATCCGTCAAAGGTCCACTGCGATCCAAGAGTAACACGCGAGGCGCCGAGATGCTCAATTCGTGTAAAACTGTCAATAATGCGAGTAAATTGTTGAATTGAGTCGACGTATCTTCGTTAGACACTGCATTCTTCACCTTGTCTTTGAGCGCTGGGATGAAAGACATCAACGTAGATCGAACCTCGCTGTTACCGAGTTCAGCAATCGATTCAGCAATTTCAGATGCGTCCGCACTGGAATCTTCGATAATACCACCAAGCTTCAAAGGCGCTGGGACGACATCTGTTGGTTTCGCGGCGCGATAGGTCAACGTATTCACATTTTCCCAGTTTGACTGCGTCAAGGTTGTCTTATCCACACTCGCTGACATGGCAATAGCTTGGAGGATGGACGTTGAAGAATGTAATTCAACACCGTTTGCCGCGAAAACGAGACGATTGGACATATTGGCTGCGGCCGCGGCCTGGGCAAACGAACCAGCTGGCGCCGGAGGAGGTGGTGCCGCCACCGCCGCCGCCGCGACGTCGTTTCCTTCATTTCCATTCGTCAAGTCCAAGTCCCGGGCTTCCATAGGCTCATCTGCTTCATCGCCTAAAACAGGTTCATCTTCATCGTATTCATCACTCATGTACTCATCACCATCCTCATCACTAGCAGTTCCATCTCTACTGTCGCTCTCGCCGTCGCTTTCGCCATCATCCTCGGGAGGTGGAGTTTGAAGTCTAGAAGATCGGCGCGGCGTGCTATCCGCAGCACCTCTCGACCTTCGTTTCTGCACTCTAGGATATAAAAAGTCCTCAATCGCGCTGAGTGTGGCGAAAGGTTCAACGAGAACGACGTTGGATGAATAATCAGATAGATCATTCGCGTCGCTGCAGAGCTTGAAACGAATCTTGAATGGTCGCACCAAACCGGCGAGACTAGAATCTTCACCAGCTCCAGATGATCCGCGGCCACCTCTTCGAGACATGGATGAAATCGAAGTGATCGCTATCGACAAATCTTCACACGAGGACAATGCGTCTGATAATCGCTTGACCAAAGTGTTGAAGGCGTCAGATTCCTTGGTTTGACCGGCAGCCTTGATAAACACGGCGTAGTTATGCACCAGCTTTTGCGTATCATTCCAGTCTTTCGGGATTAAGAAGTCTTTCAAAGCACCAACGGCATCGCACTCTAGTAACTCGAAGGTGCTTGCACCAGTGACTGCTTCTAAGAATGCAACAATCGCTTCGGTGTCGCTTGACGCACGAAGCGTTGCGCTCGCGTCGCGCAAACGCTCGACACTCAAATCATCCGCCTTGCCACCTCGCTGGATAAAAAGCTTAGTATACAAAGTATGCGCACGAGCGACTGCATTGTGATACTCGGGGCTTTCCGTAGACGCCGCCGCACGAAGGGCTTGACCTCGCAAACCACCTCCGAGTGCTGGCACGAGTCGATCGCTCGGCGTTTTTGTAGAGTCACGTGCAGACGCGGCTGGAGCCACACTGACATCCATGGCACTCGACGTCCGCTGCTGCTCTTCCGATAATCGTTGCAACGCGTGCACAGCACCTTCTTTGCGGAGTACTTTCGCGAACGCCTCACTCGACTTTTCCATACCCAACTCAATCAAATCCAAGCTTCCTTGCATGCGTTGAGGGTCTTTGCTCGTAAGCTGACTCGCACAAAACGCCGCTAATGGAGAGGTCTCGAGAACATCTTTAAACGACTCTTGTGACGCGAAGTGAGTCCACTTCGTGAGCGCAGAAAGGCACTTTACCTTGACGCCTTGCGGTACGCTAGAATCAACCGCTTGCATCAAGACATTGGTCAAGTTTTTCGCAAACTTGACCAACAAATCTGGCTCTTCCTTGGTGAGAATAGGAATATTCACCGCACACGTAGCCGGTTCACTCTTGTCTTTGTTGGTTTTCGGCGAGCGAGCTGACGTACGCGTCTTGGGAGATACCGCCGGCAACAAGGCATCTGTGAGCGTCGCGACTTCAAGCAAGTGTTCTGATGTCACAATCGGCGACGCCGCGGCGCCGCCGCTCGCGGGAGACGCAGACATCGGACCGCTATTAACCGTCGTCAGCACCTTGCATCCCGACAAAGCAATGTTCAATGTTTCTGGTAAATCTCTACGTAAAAGCTCGATGGCGACGTCTGGGTTGTTACGCGCGCAAACATTCAACAGCTTGATCAACGAATGATGCGTCGATGGACTCACCGTTCGCGACGTATTCGGTGAAATAAGCTGCATCACGTTTGCCACCAAATTTCCGCTGCAAAACGCCGCCAACTTTGAAGGATCTTTGGACATTTTTGCGGCGAGACTCGTCAAGCATACGCACGCGCAATCCACGAGACGAGGATCGTCGTGAAGCAAAATGTTTGTCAAGATTGGGATTGCGTCCGCGGTGCCATCCGTCAACGCCGAACTAGGAAACTGTCTACAAATATTGGCAGCCGTTTGCAAGCCAACGCGCTGCATGCCAATCGAAAAGAAATCTAAATACGACAAGCACGCGATGAGTGCGCCTTGACGCGCGCATTCTGCGCCGTAATCTTGACTCAACTTTTCTAAAGCTTGCAACGATTGTTCGGCGAGATCAATGTACTCAATCGTCAACAACCGCGAACAGAACTGCGCCACGGCGCCGTGATGCACAATCACCCCTCGAGAAGGCGGCATGACATCCGCCATCGTCGTTAACGCGCGCGCGGCTAATAGCATAATATCTGGCATGTACTCCAACTGCATCAACTCCACCAACGCCTGCACAAACGACGCGAGCGGCATGGACATCATCACCTCCTCTCCGGAAATAACTAACATCTCATTCAACTCACTCAATGCCGCCATCTGCGCCGATGGATCATCCATGGCTTGTAATCCACGCAACAGCTCCTGCGATCGAGACGAATGGCCTTGACGAAACATTCCACCACCGCCCGCAGCCGCGGAACCCAAACGCCGCAACAACGCCCGCAGCCCAGCCTCGGGATCACCGCTATCCATGGCATCATCGAACGCTTCACCCATGCGTCGTCGATGGCGCCGGCTATGATGATGATGATCATCGTCATCGTCATCATCGTCGTCCTCGTCATCGCTGTCGTCGTCGTCATCCATGGCGTCCTCATCCGTGTCATCCTCGTCATCCATGTCCCCGTCGTCGTCTTCGTCCTCCCCATCGTCGTCGCTCTCCATGTCATCATCGCGATCGTCACCACCACCATCCTCCTCATCATAACATTCCTCCCAATCGTCATCATCGCCTCCATCACCCTCACCCGCGCCTGCATTCGCAGAGCTCCGTCGACCGCCCGCGCCCGCCCAGCCGCCCGCGCGCCCACCCGCTCTGGCTCCCTCCTTCTTGCGCCCAGCTCCTTTCCCACCCGCGTTCGCGTTCGCGCCACCACCCGCGCTGGCATTCGCACCGCCCCCACTTGCGGTCATCGCCCCGATCAACGGCGTGTGCGTCGCTTTCGAAGGCGTCGACGCCCGCGCTCCGCTCGCGTCTCGTCTCGAGATCTTTGTCGCCTCTTTCGCCGCGTTTTCGCGCTCTCGCTTAGGCTTGGTCGCGCTTGCGCGCTTGCGCTTGCTCGGCACTGATGCCATGGCGTTCGCGGCGTTCGCCGGCGGCGGCATAGCGGCGTCGAGCGCGGCGTCGACGGCGAGCGTGGCGCGAGAAGGCTTGGCGCGAGAGGTTTCGCGCGATGGCGTCTGCGTCTTTTTCTTCTTCTTTGGCGTCGTCGTCGCGTCTTTGGCGTGCACGGCGCCACGCAGGGTGGGCGTGGCGGTCGTGCGCGACGGCATGTGCGCGTGCGCGGCGGTGGCGATCTGATGCGATGCGCGCGCGTGCGTGTGAGGTCATGGGTTGGGTCAACGCGCGCGACGGCTGGGCGTCGAGTATGAATAATAATAATCGTATGTACGACTCTTCTATACAATGCCTGTGCTATAATTCTGTCGCGGTCGTGGTGTTAGTCGCGGTGTTCTCGCGGTGGTTATAATTCGCCCGACGCCGTGACTTTGACTTCCTTGATTGGCTTGTCGCCGCGCGCCGTCGGGTTGGCTTCGATCGCGCGGACGACATCCAAGCCTTCGACGACGTTCCCAAACACCACGTGACGACCATTCAACCAAGGCGTTGGGGCGACGGTGATGAAAAATTGCGAACCATTCGTGTTCGGGCCGGCGTTGGCCATCGATAACACCCCTGGGCCGACGTGCGGAATGGCAAACGTTTCGTCTTCAAACTTGTTGCCGTAAATCGACCGACCACCGGTGCCGTTGAAATTTGTAAAATCTCCACCCTGTAACATGAAGCCAGGAATGACGCGATGGAAAATTGAGTTGGCGTATCCGTAACCCTTCTCACCAGTGGCTAACGCGCGGAAATTCTCCACTGTTTTCGGGGCGTCTTTGCCGAACAAACCAATCACGATGCGACCGGCGGGTTCGCCGCCGATGCTGACATCAAAGTACACTTTATTCGTGACTTCAAGGACACACAGGAGCGGTGCGGTGTCCTTGGTGGCGCATGTCGACGCCGGAGCATCGCCAGCTTCCTCGGCGTTCGTTTGCCGCGCCGTGGCGAGCGCTAGCGCGGCGGCGCCGGCGCTGAGCACACCGCGACGCTGGTGCGTCGAATGTGTCTTATCTCCATCAGCTTCCGCCGTGGATGCGCGCGCGCAGACGCGGTGCGCGCGCGCACGGCGCGCGCTGTGCGTCGAGCGCGGTTGGACGGGTTGGACGCCGATCGTGGCGCGTGCGGCGAGCATGGCGTCGTGCAATGAAGGCGCGTAGCTGCGGCGGTGTGGGTCAACGTGTGACGTCATTTGCACGCGCCATGCCTCGAGGTTTACTCATACGTCCGTGCGCCTCGGGCGAGCTCAAGCGCAACCCACCGACGCGAAAGGGTCCGAAGCGTAAGATCGTACCCTTGAATGGCCCCGCGGGCGATGGGTCGGAAATGCAGATGAAGAAGAGTGGTGCCGACGATGACGATGAGCCTCTGGAGTACGCGCGAGAATACGCGGAAACGTCGTCGACGAATGGATCTAACTCGACGTCGCGCGTGAAAGTGTCTGCGACGCAACGCGCGAAGGATGACGCGACGCATATCGCGTTCGTGGCGCCGAGAATCGCCATAGGGGCGGTGAATGATTTCGTCGAGCGCGCGTCGCGAGGCGCTGGCGGTTTCGCGGATGTTTTTGACTTTGTGCAGACGCTCGGGTCGAGTGATGATGTATTGCGCGACGTTGTAGAGCGCACGGAACGCGAAATCGATCGGTTAGAGTCTATTGGCGTGCGAACGTCGACGCCGGTGCGGAGTGTGATTAAGGATATGATTCCGAGCGAGGTGTACGATAAGTATTTGACGCCGGCGGTGGAGTACGCGGAGAGTACGGATGATGAACACAGTACCGGTGCCAGCTCGAGTGCGTCGGGTGTAGTCATGGATGACGCCGTTGCGTTTGATGAGGCTGCGGTGAATGCGGCGGCAGATGCGGTGGCGGCGGCAATGCGCGGCGTGGATTTGGATGCCGGCGCGGAGACGGCGTCTTCGGCTGCGGAAACCAAGAGCGTCACGTCGATGCCAAGAAAGCCTCGTGCGCCTGATAACGCGGAAGATAATTTTGAGAACATGACGGCGGAGGCGATCATGTCGTCCAGCGCGATGGTGGCATCGTATTCGGCGCCGGCGGAAGATCCATACGCCGCGACGCCGCCCGCGGTGGCGACGCCATCGGCCAAGGCACCCGTCGACAAAAAGGATGCGCCCGTCGTGGAAGCAACCACTCCATCGACGCCGGCGGCGGTTTCAGTGCCTACGCCATCACCTTTTGACTCCACCGTCGGTTACTGGCGCAAGATTGCCGCCAAATGCCCCAACGAAGACGACCTCATGGACCTGATGGATATGAACATCGTCTTCCGTCAAGCCGCGGGACTACTTAATTACTTAACCATCGACCGCCCGTCGCCAGAATCCTGGCGCGTGGCTACGAATGCAGGCATCATTCAAATCAGCGAAATTTACCCGATCGATGGCTCTCGCACGAGCACCCCTCGCCGAGACCTCCGCATGGGTGAACAAACCGGCGCCGTCGTCGTCGACGCCTCCGCCTCCGCCGTCGCCCTCTCCATCTCCTGGTCCGCCCCTCTCGCGGGCACTCAGAATGAAACTTTCCGATTGAACACTGAAGATGACACCCTCGTGCGCACGGTGCACATCACGCTCGATGACGGATCGACCTGGCGAGGCGTCTATGAATACGCCCGTGCGTAACACTAGCTCTGCGGAAAAAAATAGACACATTACACGCTTTTAACATCAAAACAATCCATTTACGAAACCACGAAATTCACCTCAAAATATAAACCCTAAGACGAGGGTTTAAGGGTTAGAGGGACCCTCGAGGTGTCGACGTCGCACGCGACACACCGCGACGGCGCCCACGAGCGCGACGATGACTCTCGCGCGCGTCATGACGACGCACACGACCCACACCGACGTCGTCCGCGCGCCCGTGCGCGGAAATAGTCGCGCATCGAGGCGCGGCGCGCGCGCATCCGTGCGCTCCATCGCCCAGCCGCCGCCGAACAGCCGCGACGCGAACGCGGCGGATGCGCCGCCGCAAGCGCGTAAAAAGGTATCGATGGTGTCTCTCGGGTGCCCGAAGAACACTGTGGATGGTGAAGTCATGCTTGGGGATTTGTACGCTAATGGATTTGACGTGACGGAGGAGCACGAGGATGCGGATGCGATCATTGTGAACTCGTGCGGCTTCGTGGAGGATGCAAAGAATGAGTCGGTGGAGGCTATTCTGGAAGCGAGTAAGTTGAGCGGAGGCACGAAAAAGATAATCGTGACTGGGTGCTTGGCGCAGAGGTATGCGAATGATTTGGCGAATGAGTTACCGGAAGCGGATGTGATTGTTGGGTTTGAGAATTACGCGAATTTGCCGAAAACAGTGGGCGGGTTGCTCGGCGTCGAGACGTCGCCGGGTTTATTGTTACCGCAGCAAGCGCGCGTGCAAGTTGGTGGGGCGTCACCTCCATTTCGTGAGGAGGTGCAGCGATTGCGAATCACGCCTCGGCATTATGCGTACTTGCGCGTGGCTGAGGGGTGCGACCACAAGTGCACTTTTTGCGCCATTCCCGGGTTTCGCGGACGGTTTCGCTCGAAAAAGTGGGATTCTATCATCGAGGAAGCCAAAGCGTTGGCTGATTCTGGCGTGAAAGAATTGAATTTAATTGCTGAGGATACCAATCAGTGGGGGATGGATTTGCGCGCAAGCGATGGTCGCGGGTTGGCTGAGCTTTTAGAGGCGCTCGCAGAAGTCGACGGCATCGAGTGGATTCGTATATTGTACGCGTATCCATCGTATTTCTCTGATGAGCTCATTAAGGCGATCGCAGATATTCCGCAAGTAGCAAAATATATAGACATTCCGCTGCAGCACATCACGAACCTGTCTTTGCTGCGCATGAATCGGCCGCCGAGACAGCACACCGAGGATTTATTGTACAAGTTGCGCGACAACATTCCAGGTTTGGCGCTCCGCACGACGTTCATCAGTGGTTTCCCAGGTGAAACCGAAGAAGAGCACGAGGAACTCATGCAATTTTGCCGTGACTTCAAGTTCCAGCGTCTCGGTGCGTTCGCATACAGCGAAGAAGATGGCACGCCCGCGGCGGAATATCCCGATCAAGTCCCTGAAGACATTCGAGCGATTCGTCGGGACCAGCTCGTGTCGCAGCAGCAGGAGATTAGCGAAGACTTTGCAATGTCTCGCGTCGGGCAAGAGTTAGATGTATTAATAGACGGTTGGGATGAAGACATGCAGTCGTATGTCGGCCGTACAACGCTCGAAGCGCCTGATATTGACCCGATCGTCTTCATCACCGAAGACAAGAGCAAGGGCTTGCCGCCGTTGGAGGCTGGGCAAATGCGCAAGTGCTCCATCGTTGGCTCGAGCTTATTTGATCTCGAAGCTGTTCCTCTCTTGTAAAACATCAGCTGAACAAACGCGCGACTACTTGTCGATATCATTATTATACTTTTAATTAAACACACATGAATTCTATCATCTATTTTGTCTACTATTTTGTACTGTACTATTTGAAATTGAACAAGCCAAAGTTTTTCGCTCGGCGACGTCTGTCTCGATCGTCGTACTCGTCGTACTCGTCAGCCTTATCGAGTTCATCGGCGTATAGATCGTCATATTCATCGTCGTCATCGTCGTCGTCATCGATGGATAAGAACACTTCCCCGCTCGTGGGCATGCGCAGCGAACGAGGCGCGGGTAACGTCGCCTTGGCGAGCTTCCCAACCTCGCCGCGAATGTTTGGCGTCTCGGCGATGAGCTTATTGCGCAACTTGACGTACTCTTGGAATGACTCAATCAACCATGGAATGCGCGTGGCTTGAACATCCTTAAACGTCGGTCGACGTCCTTGTCTCTGCGCGAACCCATCAGACCAGCTCGCCAAGTCGTTACGCAACTTTGTGTATCGGCTCAACTCGCTCGAAAAATGATTCACCTTGACGCTCGACGACGCAAGCTTCTCCGCGCGAGACGTCGACTTCTTCATGGCGATAAGTTTCGTCATGCGCTCATTACGCTCGCTATTAGGCGGCTTCCCACGCTTCTGTTTCGCGCTCGCTGCCGCCGCTGCCGTCTGCTCGAGCTCAATCAACCTCGACGGCGCCGCCGCTTCATCCGCCTTGGCGCGCGCCTCGCGCCAACGTTCCCGCTGCTTCTCCGCAATCTTCTTCCTCGACTCAAGCGTTCGCTGCGTGCCCACGCGCGATGCCGCAGATTTCAACTTACTCTCCATCGTCAACTCGCGTTTTATCGTCGTCGTCCTCGTCGTCGCCGCCGCCCCTTGCGTCTCGTCCTCGTCCTCCGTCTCGTCCTCGTGCTCGCGCTCCGTCTCCTCCTCGTCGCGCTTGACCACTCTCGGCACCGACGCCTCGCCTCCACCCGCACACACATCTGGAAACCTCACCTGCACGCCCGCCAACAACCTTCTCACGCCCTCGGCATCGCCTCGACTCACCTCCTTCCTCGGCCGACCGCGACGCTCGACGCTCGACGACGCCGCGCCACGTACGCCATCGTCCCATTCGCCATCGTCCCCCCACGCGCGCGCCACCACCGCGCCGACGACGCGCCGCCGCCGACGACGACCGAGCACCCGTCCCACGACCTCCGCATTCGCGCCTATCACCCGCGCGTGCGACGTCATCCGCCGCGCGCCGAGATGTGATTTTGATTGTGATGCGATGTGATGCGACGCATCGAATCGTCCTCAAATAAACCCTAAACCCTAAACCCCGTTCGGTCCATCCACCAATCACGACCACATCACGACCCCACACAGAGACAATCTCTGATTTCCACACACCACGACATGGGCCAATCTCTCTATACAGTACGCATAAAGCCGCGCCAAACACCTCGCGAGTGCCTCATCCCCGCGGTCATCGACCGTTTATACCCATCTTCCGCGGTCGCCCCTCGTCCTGTCGCGCGCGTCGCGGATAGACCCGCGGGCGTCACTTTCCAGTACGACCGACACCGCCATGTCCGCGATCTTCACCACGTCCATGTCCGCCAAGGCGACCGCCAAGGTACGTGCGCATTCGATCGAGCGTGTTTTGATTGCTTCGTGTATGCGCGCGCGCGTCGGAGTCGGCGGTCGCGCACAGCGGTGGGAGGCGCGGAATCGTGTCGCGCGCGCGCGTGGTGGTCGCGGTCGCGGGGATCGATCGCGGGGATCGATCGCGGGGATCGATCGCGGGCGTCGGCGTCGTCGTCGTCGCGGCGGCCTCGCGCGCGGGTCGCGTGCGTCGAGTTTTATGTTCTTCGCCGTCATATTCATGCGCGCGCGTGTGATGTCGCGCGACGACGACGACGACGGCGCGCGTCCCATCGTCGTCCGTTGCGAAAACCTCTCTCGCGAATGCGTGCGTGCGTGCGTGCGTGCGTGCGTGGACTGACCGTATGCGACGTGTGTTTCGCGACTCTAGGTGCAATTCCGCGCTCGCGCGTCGAAGAGCTTCCAAGCTCGCGCGCCGGTGTGCTCCGCCGTGCGATTCTCCGTCAACGCCGCCGCGGTACGTACGACGCTCGCGCGCTCGCGCGCGCGCGCATCCTCGTCACGCCCCGGGGGCGTCGTCGCGTCGATCGCGTCTCGATCGCATCGCATCGATCGATGCGATCGATCGATCAGATGATCGACCGATGCGATCGATCGATCGATCGATCGATCGAAACGTCAAAAGATGGTCTCCTCCTCGGGATGTGGCGCTGGGGTTTGCGTGCCTATGATCGGACATGTGGCGTGTGTCCGACCGACCGATTTTTTTTGCCTGCCTGATCCGCGCGCCAGACGCGCGCGTCGATACGCGAGTACGCGGGACTGACGATGTATGTGTGTGTGTTTTCGTCGCCCGCGCAGTCTGCGGACACCCTTGATAAGGTTCGCGCGATCATCTCCGAACAGCTCGGTACGGATCTCGATGCCGTCGCCGCCGACGCTAAGTTTGTCGACCTCGGCGCGGATTCTTTGGACACCGTCGAAATCATGATGGCGCTCGAAGAGCAATTCGAAATCACGCTCGATGAGGAAGGTGCCGAAAAGATTGCCACCGTGCAAGACGCGGCGGACATGATCCAAGCGCAACTCTAAGCGGCGAGCAAAATCACGATTTTATTGTGGTGACTTTTGCCGCGGCGTCGAGAGAGGGCGTCGGTCGGCGTCGCGACGTAAAGTAAGTAGCTGAAAGGAACTTAATTCTTACGCATTAAAAATAACTGCGCTCATCATCATCATAATCATCATCATAATCGTTATTGTTATCGCTATTATCCATCGTCGTTATCGTCGTCGCGTCGTTATCGCAATTCGTATGCGGTGGCTCGTCGTCGCGCGGCGTCCCGCGACTGGCGCAAGATGGCTGGTTTCCTCGCCACGATCCCCGCACTCGCACGCACGTAAAGCGTCGACGAGGTTGAAAACCGGCGATATGGCGTACACACGACGATACTCGCCGCCATCGCAGCGGCGGTCACCGATCCGAGTGCTCGTCATCGCCGTCGTCGTCGTCGTCGCCGCGGTGTCAACCTATCGCTCGCTCGCCAGCGCCTTGACGTCGAGATCACGCGAATTATCCTCGGCTAAAGACGAGCTGAGGCAGGCACAGGCCAGGGCCAAGGCGTATGAGCGTGATTTGATGGATATGACGCGATTGAAGACGTCGCTGAGCGCGCATCAGGTAAAGGTGAGCGAGGTGCAGAAGGAGCTGGAGGCGACAAAGGCTAGAGAGCGCGAGGCGGTGAAGCGCGCGGAGGAGGCTGCGCGCGCGGCAGCGCTCGCTAAGGCTCAGGTGGAGAGCGCGAGGGAAGAAAAGTTCTTGGATGATGCCGTGCAGTCGAAGTCGACGTCTCCTGGTGCTGAGGATTTGGAAGTAGAGAGTGCGTTTGGGGCGGAGTCGACGACGGGGCGGACGACCACGACTACTGTTGGAGGCGATGGCGATGGTAAAACCGATCCTATGCTCGTCGCCGCGACGATTGATCTTACAAATATGAGTGATAACAAGAGTAATTCTCGTGATATCGCCGGCACTCGGGGCGATAACGAAGAGCTAGTGCTGAGCAAGGCTGAGAATGATCCAATCGCCACGGATGTCAAAGTCAAGGTGTCGGAAAGCGCGTCTGGTTCCGACCCTTTATTACGCAACTTGGCGGCTCCGCCGCCCTCGGCGGTGGGCGAAATAGAGATGACGTGCAATGGTAAGGAGAACAGCGAGTACTGGGGTGCAGTGGTGAAGGATGGGACGACGAATCCTCAGCCAGATGCCGCAGCGTGCTGCGCGTCTTGCGCAAAAATGAACGCCAACGGAGCCAACAAATGCTCTGTGTGGGTGTACGGCACGAAAAATAAGCAATGCTGGTTGAAATTTGAGAGTGATCCGGAACTGTCAAAGCCCGCAAACGAAGGTCCTCACATCGAATGGACGTCGGGATATTTCAATCTCCCAAAACAGACGACAGAGCCCAAGTACGCCAAGGCCACCGGGAAGACGGATATGCCAAAGTGTCTTCACACCATCATGACAAGTAACGGCAATGTGTATATGAATTGGCAATCTCGCGTCATGTATGCGAGCTACTTGAAGCACGCGTCAACTGAAGGGAGTATCATGAAGGCGTTTACGCGCATTTTGCACAAGGGTCGCCACGACGAACTTATGCACGAGATTCCAACCATGCGCTTCAACCCTGTGCAGAGCAAGTGCGATGGGTGGTGCGACTATCCCGTTGCCGATCGTTCTCAAGCTGTCACTCAATGGCTTGAGACTGCGGATTCTGAGAGATGCTCGCACGTTGTCATGGTTGAAACAGATCACATCATCGTCAAGACGCCGTCGCCGTCGATTCTTCTCCCTCAAGGTGAAGCCATGGGCTTTAGATTTGGATACATGAATCCGGTACAAGCAACGCTCAAGAAAAATTATCCGCAATATTTTGAAGGCGGCAAGACGATGCCGCCGACTGGAAACGCACCGTCAGTTGTTAATACAGTGGATTTGAGAAAAATCGCTCCACTTTGGGCTCAATTTGTCAATGAAACCGAGACCCCTGAAGAAGTTCGCAAAGAATTGGGATGGGTTCGTGATATGTACGCCTATGATCTCGCCGCATTGGCGAGTGGGATCGATCACAGATTAGCTGTGAACCCAGAAAGCTTACTCATGGCGCAGCCTCCTGCGGATTCGCAGCTCGGCAACGCGTTCATCTTGCACTACACATGGGGTTCGGAAATTTACGACAAGAATGACAAGTTCTTGTGGAAGTGGGATAAGCGATCTTACGGTGAAGGACAATACGGGCAAGGACCATATATTCTCACCGAAATCCCTCTCCCACCGGAGTGGGATGAGAGCGTCGGATTGCAACTGCAGACATTCTTTCAACCTCGCGCGCTCACGCCTTCGAGACTCGAACTTATCAAGCTACTCATCACCGAGTTCAACGATGCCGTCAGACTTTTACCTAAGATTCCGAAGGGATACAAGACCATAGAAGAAGCGCGACTTGACGTATAGAAAGTGGATTGTAAGAAGACATGATATGATTTTATTATACACAACAAGCGAGCTACCGGTAGCTAAAGGAATATCACTGTCCAACGTTCCATTACTGGAGCAAGAACAAGATGAGTACAATGAGAGCGACGAGCACTGCAATGACGATGCAAATCAATCGATTGCGCGCCGCCCGTTGGCTCTTGTCCGCTTTTGTGAGTTCCTTTTGCGCGTCCTTGGTGCGCACCGCTGTACTCACAATGTTTGCCTCAATGTCATCAATCATCGACCCTTGTTCGTTCACCAACACCGCCAAATCTTGGAAAATTTCATTTACTTCTCCAATTTGCTGTTGAATTTCTAAAATCCCGCGCTCACGCTCTTCGATCAACGCGTTGTTATATTCCAACTCGCTGTCAATTTGTGCAAAATCGCTTCGCCCGCGCTCTTGCATAAGAACCTGACTCTCCTGCTGATACTCACCATCCCCGGCTCCGGCTTGCTCTTCATCCATAGTCCCATACGACGCTTGTTTCTTACCCTTTTGCGGTAAGAACGTCGACTCACGTTCTGCACACGTCCGTTGCGCCTTTTGAAAATCCTTCAACACGGCGTGGAAATCCTTGACCAACTTTTGATGCTTCGCTACGTGCGCCGCCTTGTCCTCATCATCCACATCCACCGCATTCGTCACCGCCTGTGCTAATCGTTTTACCGCCAATGACGCATCTCGCGCCATCACCCCGAGCTTCTCGCGTTGGTCGTGGAGCTTGGCGCGTAATTCTCGCGTATCCTTCCCCGTGCCCAGGACGTCGACGGAGCGCTTAAACGCGCTCACGTGCGTGGTCATCTGAAAGATGAGCCCGCTCACGGTGCGGGACTCGGTGTCGAGGTCGTCTCCATGCATCGTGCTCGATGGCGTCGTCATCGCGCGCGGACGTGTGCGGAGATCTGAAATTCAACCAGCGCCATCGTTTGGGTGTTTAACGCCAGGCTTTGCAGCATTCTCGGTGTGGTTGGTGTTCAATTGCAAATTGGTTGGCTAATATTGTGTGCACGAGTGCGTGCGTGGAAACACTACGCCCGAGAGTAGTTTGCGCCTTGCGTTTGTGCTTGTGCGAGAGCAATCTTGGCGTTGTACAGGGCTTGGAGTAATTTAGTGGTGAATACGGGCATATCGGTGGTGTCGAAATCCATGGGGTCGGCCAAGAGCGGGGGCACGGCACCTCCGATGGAACCCTCGTTAACCGGGAAGAACGTGATCTCATGTGCGACTTTGTCGCCTGGCTTTGGACGCTGAAAAGGGTCGATTCCACAGGGTTGATGATCCTCGTCCTCCGCGGCGCTAAGTTGGAAGCTGAAACCGGTGGAGACGTGCGTGAAGCGATGCATGCCGCGCGGTAACGGTTCCCAACGTAAACCAGTGAGGGCCTCGAGCCCGTATGATGTAAGGTCTCGACCACTCGCACCAGCTTGCATCTCATCTATTTTATTCGAACGCTTGGCGTCCAATTCTTGTTCCATGCGTAACATCTTACCTTGGTACGCCAACACCGTCTCGCGAAGCTCGGCGTTTTCGCGCTCGAGCGAGTACGCCTTTTCATTCGCGCCTTCCGCGCGCGATGCAATGTCACGCTGACGATCTGCCTCGCTGCGCAAATGGTGCACTAACTCATCAGCTTTGCGTTCATGTTCCAGTAAGATTCCTTGCTGTCGGTCGGCTTCTTTCAACATATCTTGAAGCTTCTGAGCCTTGAGCTTGTCGTATTTGGCTTGGAGCTTTTCGTGCGACGTTTGGAGCATACGATACGCACCACTCCACGCCGTCGACTGCGGTATGTGACCCTCGTTAGCATTTAAGATGCCATTGGCCCGATTAGCCGCCTCCTTGGCTGCCGCCGCAGCGTGACCAAGCTTCGAACTCGCTGGAGGACGACCTCGGCCTCGTGGCGGCGTCTTTTCGCTCGGCGTCTTCACGCGACGTAAGAAAACATCGGGACTATCGCCATCGGACCCTGGCGAAGACTCAGACGCACGTTTCGGCACCTTACGCCCTGAAGTCGATCGATCGCTAGATTCAAAGTATTTTGCCGGTCGCTTTAATCCTTCTTTCGCAATCGCCGCCGCCTTGGCCATAGCGCTCACTTTTCTCGAAACGCCCGCCTTTGCGCCCGCTTCTGGCTTCCCCCCACCCGTTCTCTTCGCCATCGCTGCTTTCGTCGTTCCCGGCGGTCTTCCGCGCCCACGCTTCGCCGTAGCCCCTCCCACTGCCGTATCATTCTCCGCCGCTACGGATTTCGTTGGCGTCCGCTTTGTCACCGACGCCGGAGCCTTTTTCGCCTTGTCCACCGTTCGAGGCTTACGTTCGCGCGCCTCTGGCTCCTTCGTAAACGCCTTTGTCGATTTCTGCACACGTAAGCGCGACACAAAACAAAAATAACACTCATTAGTACATAGACGACGCACACACCACAAATCATTCCCTCTCTCGCGTACTATCGCTCCCTCGCGAACCGTCTCTCCCGACGTCGGTGGTTCAGGGGACTTAAGCGCTCGCGACAGCTCAACCCCGTCGCAATCCCGAACGACGCGTGCGTCGATCACCACCACAAGGCACATCGCACGCAGTCATCACGCGCGAGCTCTACAACGAATCACACCGCCCATAGACTCCATCGTTCGCGCATGCGGTCGCCATTCATGGCTGATGTTTCAAACGACAACGGACAGAATTGCATTCGCGCGCATGGGGAAGAATGTCGGTCGACGACGACGAGACGGGCGATACGTACCATCCATGCGGGCGTACTCGATCCAGAATCAGCGTATGAGACTGGATTACGCGTGCGCGTTTCGCGCGTCATGGCGGTGGGGCGTCGTTTGCGCGGTGCGATGTGACGACCAGCTGTCGTTGTCGAAGTTTGCCTAGGAGGACGCGTGGAGCATTGATTTGATGTTGGTTTTGGCATTGAACGAGGCTATGAAATGAACTAATAGTACGAAACGTGATCGGAAATGGCAAATGAGGCACGAACAATGCAATTACCGATGGCTGAAAGCCATTGGTCTTTGATATCTTCGTCGTCTGCGATGAAAAATTTGGTTTCTCCGTCGCACGTAATCTCGAAAGAGCCCTCTTTATTTGTTTTTTCAATCGCACTGGCGACGGAGAGACAATTTCTGAGGTCAATGACGCCTCGGGTTTTACTCTCGGGGGTGACATTCTCGTTCATGAACCAGAATAATCGACCATCTTTGAGGACAAACCAGCGGCGGCGCCACGTGGAGATGACGTCGCCTTGCTTGTATAGCCAACCCGCGCGGTCGGGCTGGTGCCAGAATTCCACCCCACCCGTGTCGTGCGTCTTCGCTAATTGCGATAAAGACGCTAATACTCCACTAATCATGATGATGTCTTCCTAAAGTGGTATGTGCTAAAATTGAAACTCTATTTTACGCCAAGCCTTCGATGAACTTGGGATGGTCTGCGCTCAGCGGCGTAATGTGCACCAACTTTCGCTGCTTGATTTTATCCGTACTAAAGCTCACCTTGCCTTGTACGAGCGCAAACAACGTATGATCTTTGCCTATCCCGCAATTAATCCCAGGATGCCACTTCGTGCCTCGCTGTCGCGCTATAATGTGCCCCGGACGCACGACTTCCCCGTTCCCTCGCTTCAACCCCAAATACTTTGCGTTGGAATCCCGCCCGTTACTCGACGAACCACCTTGCTTCTTCGACGCAAATCTCGCAAAAACCGCGCTCACGTTCGCGTTCCAACACTTCAACCCCTCACTCGACGCGCTCGGTCCCGCACCGAGACTCACGAGCGCGCGCACCGACGATGCGATCGCGCGCCCCGAGCCGCTCGTCGGTGCGCGCGAGAGCATGGAAGTCCAACCAATCACGCGTCCTCACGCCCGCGAACGCGTCCGTGTCAATCACACACACACACACACACACCACTCTCTCTCTCTCTTCCTCTTACACGCCACGCGAAACGCACCCGTCCTCCGACGGCGTTCGCGCGAATGCGGTCGCGCGCGCGCGCGCGCGGCGCCCTCGGACCCCGACGACGGGCGCTCGTTCGGACATTCGGCGCCATCGCCATCGCCATCGCCCCACACAGACCGCGTTCGATCGCTCGCTCCATAGTGTGACGTCACATGTACCCATGAAAGCGTCACATCCCATTGGTTTGAAAAAAAACACGCACCCAATCGCGACCAATCACGACCAGGGCGGTACCCCCCTCCCGTCGTTTTGATTTCAAACGTGACACCTTTGGAACGTCGACCGTCGTGTCGCGTCAGCGGTTAATTCCGACGCCATTCACGCGCGCGCTGCGAACACACACACACACGCGAAGAACACACAGGAAAACGCACGATGCAAATTTTTGTCAAGACGCTCACCGGGAAGACCATCACGCTCGAGGTCGAGAGCTCGGATACCATCGATAACGTCAAGGCGAAGATTCAAGACAAGGAGGGTGCGTGGGACGATCGACCAATCGACGTCGCGTGATGATCTGAGAATTATGCGACGCGACGGCTCGGAACGCGAGATCGTGCGAGCGAAGGTGGGGTGGAACGATGGAAGGGGTGATGGGTGAGGGATGTGTGGGGTGTTGGATGGGTGTGCGCGCGGTCGTGGGGTGTGAGGGCGAGATCGTGTGGTCCGAGGGAGGAGGCAATTCTGGAAGGCGTCGGAAGGGCGCCTCGCGTCGGTCAACGCGGGAGAGCGGTGGGGGATGGGACGTTGTTAGCGTTGATGTTGTGTGATTTATGATGATTGTGTGATGACTGACGAATGTGATTTGGTTTGTGAATTCGTGCGTAGGTATTCCGCCGGACCAGCAGCGTTTGATTTTCGCTGGTAAGCAACTCGAAGATGGCCGCACTCTCGCCGATTACAACATCCAAAAGGAGTCCACGCTCCACTTGGTGTTGCGCTTGCGTGGTGGTATGCAAATCTTCGTCAAGACGCTCACTGGTAAGACGATTACGCTCGAAGTGGAGTCTTCGGACACCATCGACAACGTCAAGGCGAAGATTCAAGACAAGGAAGGTATCCCGCCGGACCAGCAGCGTTTGATTTTCGCTGGTAAGCAACTCGAAGATGGCCGCACTCTCGCCGACTATAACATCCAAAAGGAGTCCACGCTCCACTTGGTGTTGCGCTTGCGCGGTGGTATGCAAATCTTCGTCAAGACGCTCACTGGTAAGACGATTACGCTCGAAGTGGAGTCTTCGGACACCATCGACAACGTCAAGGCGAAGATTCAAGACAAGGAAGGTATCCCGCCGGACCAGCAGCGTTTGATTTTCGCTGGTAAGCAACTTGAAGATGGCCGCACTCTCGCCGACTACAACATCCAAAAGGAGTCCACGCTCCACTTGGTGTTGCGCTTGCGTGGTGGTTGCTAAGTCACCGACGATGACACACATACACGATTTCACCGTTCGCATAGTCGACTCTCTACGGTTGCGTTTTGAAAAGAACATAGCGGCTTATCGATAGCGAGCATGATGATGATAATGATGTCCCTGTACCGATTCTTGTTTACTCTAGCCTTTTACCTGTAATGCAAAACGTACCACTTTTGTGCACCTCGTTCCTCTTCAACTCTATGCTCTTCTCCGAGCCCAACTCATCAGCCTCACACTAGCGCGCGCATGTGCGGACGCGTATCGCCATGTCAACCTCAGAACTCGACCCAAAGACAATGATCACGTTGGTCAGTGCCGACGGGGATGAATTCGTCGTCGAATACGGTCTCGTGAGCGCGAGTTCCATGCTACGGCGCATGCTCAATTCCAAAGGTAACTTCCTGGAGCAACGCACGCAAGTGGTAAAGTTGAGCATGATCCCCACATCAACGCTTGAAAGGGTGTTAGAGTACTGCAAACACAGGCGTCGGCACGTTGGATCGTCAAATCCAGATACGGGGTACGAAGAAATGCCGACGTTTGAGATTAAAAGTGACGAGGCGTTGGAACTCCTCCTGGCAAGCTCTTTTTTGGACATTTAACGACGCTCATGCGTTCTTTAGCACTTAGACGATGAACATAGGCTTAGAAGTAGTGTATATTACATTCGCATTCGTGTCAGCATCCCAGCATCGCACAACTGAGCTTCGCAGCTGGCGATGAGCTCTTCCCCTCGTTTTGCCGCCGGGTCAGTGATTCGCGCCGTGGTCCATATTCTCAACCCGTTCGATTCTATGGACTTGATTTGCACGTGAATTTTCACCGTGGTATGCAAGGGAAGTGGTTTTTTGATTTTTGCATTCAGTTCAATCGTGACGCAGCATGGTGCCGTGTAGCACTTGACTAATTCTGCAGTCGTCTCATCGAGGATGGTTTCGATGCATCCGCCATGCGCGAGCGTCCACGTCTTCAAGCCAATCGCACCTCCGTCACCCACGCGCGCACACGCAACAAGCTCAGGATATGGACTCCCTTGCACGCATTCGCGATAAAAGTATCGAAGATCAAGTCCACGCGCAGCAGCGTCGTCGCCGACTGCCCACGATTCGCACGACAAAAAGCTCCCTTGCTCGTACCCAGGGATGGCCTTTTGAAACGGCTTAAGCGTCGCATCTGCAGTAAACTCTGTCAAAAGCGCATCATCCAATGGAAATAATCCATTCGCTCGATACGGAATCCCGTGCGCAAATACGCATCGACGATAATCCTTCGCCGCGCTGACGTGCGCGTTCTTCTCTGAACGCTCCTGCATATCATTCGCCGTCCATCGCAGCGCCGCATCTGTCATCTCCGCGCGCCCACCTCCAGCCTGCGCACACATATATTTTCTCGCCTCCACCACCGTGCGCGGCACTTTCGCCCCTCCACTTTCATAATACGCCCGAATCTCTTCCTCTTCGCACCTCGCGCACTCCTTCGCGCCGAGCTCCTTCACGTCGGGATAATCCTCGCTCAAGCACATGGATAAATTCATCAATCGCGTCCTCAACGCGTCGTCATCCGCCGTCATATTTATTTCCCGTAAATTCCACGTTCTCGCGACGCGTCGTTCGCGTCGTTCGCGTCGGTGAATGCTGCCCACGCATCGCTCCAAGTAACGCACAACGAAGCGTTACGCACTGTCAAATCAAGGCACTCACGCCATGGATGAAAACCGAGCACCCACGTCGTCATTCCGCGACGCACGGCGACCGCGAGACGTCGCCGCCGACACGCTCGCGCCCGCGCGTGGGACGAACACACACATCGTATCGCGTTCGATGACTTCTGCGGGGTCGTTAGAGGTGCGTGACGACGTCGTCGCGCGGAGTCACGCGGAGTCGGGGATGTCTCGGACGCGGTGTTCGAGATTTGAGACGTTGCGTCGGCGTATATGCGCGCGCGCGCGAATGATTTGATTGTGTGCGATGTACGTACTAATTTCGTTTCGCGCGTTTTCACTGTGACGCACAGGGGGTGATTGAGACGTACGAGCGCGGGGATGGGTTGGACGCGAACGCGTTGCTTACGCGAACGATTCGCGCGGCGAGCGACAAGGCGAAGCGGGAGTACGTGTCAACGTCGCGAGGATTTGCGGGAACGTGTGCGTGCTTGGCAAAGGTGCGTTTGTGTCGTGATTTCTCTCTGTGCGCGTGCGCGTATATATATTCGCGAGTGAGTGCATCTGTGTGTGTATTTTGAGCGCGCGTGTTGCGTCGGCGCGCGAACGACTGACCCCGCGCGCCGATCGGTTAGGAGTTGGAAGCGCCATCGAGCGAGTGGGATATCGACACGTTGAGCGCGTTGACGGGAATCGTCGTTGATCACGCCGATATTACTGCAAATATCAAAAGCGATGACGCTCGTGCGTCGTTGATTGAGTCATTTCAGCGTTATTCTGATCGTGTCGCGCGCGTCGGCAACGCGCGCGACGCTCTGCCGCAACGCGAACGCGACATCTTTGTGGATATTGTTTGGATTATTTCTCAATTATTACTCGATGAAGACGCGAATGGGAAGGCAAAATGGGAGCCGTTGGTGAAATCTGCATTCAATTTTATTCTCATCGATGATTTACCTCCGTCTATGCGACGTGAAACGTTGTTGTGCTTGAAATCGATCACGCAAGGGTGCGTCGATACGTCCACGGCGCTCAAGGATATTCTCTGCCCAGCCTCAAGTGGTAAGCGTAATCGTCGCGCAGAGTTTGAGAATCTCACGGCATTATCTACTGTTTTCTTGAAATGCGGTGACTTTGATTGTCAAAAGCACATCTGTGAGCTTTTGTTCCGACTCGTCAAGGCTAATCTTCTCGACGCGGATGTCGCGTCGACGGTGTTCACGCACGTGTCTTCACAATTTAAGGATTTGTTCAAGATTAAGAACAATGCGCTCATGTTTAAAGCTCTCAAGACACTGGTTCGCCATTTCAACGCCGCGCAAGGAAGCAATGCGACCGTGGCGAGTTTTGAAGCGACGTCGTTGCGTTTTGGTGCGCTTGAAATGTCTGACAACTGGGTGAACTTTGGTACGGATATGCTCTCCGCGCACGCAATCTTGGACGGCAGTGATGGCGCTGAGCCAGTGGATATCTTATATTCGGACATTCGCACATTTTCTATGCCCTCATCAAACGTCATGCACGTCGGTATTCGCAGCAAGCCGATTGGTTTGGCGTGCGATGATCCGTACGACGTGCGCGACGATGCCTGGATCCAAATTGAGTTTCAACAGCACAACATGCCGGCTATTTTGGAGCAGTTCTTCAGAATGAGCAAGCATAGCACTGTCGTTGATTTGTACATTACTGATTCAAACTTGATTCCCGCGAAAAAGGTTTCTACTGGTATTTTGGACTTGGACATTGATCTCGAAGCCGAGGACGATGACGTCGCCGAGGAAACGTTTGAAAAGGCGTTGTCCGAAGAAAAGCCAAAGAAAGCGCCCGCGGCGGTGAAGAAGGCGGCGGCGAAGAAAACACCGGCACAAGCAAAACCAAAACCAAAACCAAAGGCAAAACCAAAGTCCAAGTCTAAGGCGAAACCGTTGGTTTTCGATTATTCTTCTTCGTCATCTGAAAGCGAATCTGACGAGCCAAAGACTGGTCCTATCCGCGGCGCGGTGTCGATGCCGTCCAAGCCAGTCAAACGACTCCCGTCGCGCAAAGCCAAGCAAGTGGGGATGAAGAAACTCAATGAACAACTAGATGATACGATTGAAGATTTTGATCTCGCGGAAGAAGAAGAAGAACTCGACACCGCTTTGCCAGAGAAATTGCCCGTCAAGGCGCGCCGCTTGGACTTTTCTCCGTCACCTCTTCCACCGCCAACTCAAGTCGCTCCGCCGCGCCGCGAAGAATCTGAGAACGATTCTGAAAGTGAAGATGACGCTGAGTGGACTTTTGATGATATTCCTGCACTTTTGAAAATGATCAAGGCTAAAGGCACGAACAAGAAGCAGCGTGAAGAGTATTTGCGTGTCGTCGCCGATTTGCAACGTTCCGCGCCACGACGTCCTCCGGGTAAATCTGTGTTCAAAACTCCAGCAGCATCGCTCAAGGTACCAAAAACGATGAACAAAGCGTCTCAAGAAAATGACGACTCTATTCCGACGACGACGATTGGTGCGAAGCGTCCTCGTTCTGGTCTTATTGATAGCGTCGCCGATTGGAAAACCGGCGGAGGCATTCTCAAGAAGCAGTCGACGGCGCCACCAGTGACGTTTGAAGACATCAATTTTGACGATGATGACGATGACGACGAACGTGTTAACGGTGAAGACGACACATGGTCGCCATTGTCAAACTTCTTCAACGAATCCAACGAAATCTCTCCAATTTTGTCTTCTGGAAAAGCTCAAGCCAAAACCAAGTCGCGCTTGGGCAAGCCCAAGTCATCGAAATTTTCCACCATCATTCCAGGCGACGAAATGGCAAGTTTAGAGCAAATGATGAAATCTTTGGCCGAGCGCAACCGCCGCATCACGCGCGAACGTATCAATTCGTTGGTGAATTCATTCAAAATCGAAGCTGAAGCCGCGTCTCGCAAATTGACTGGCAAAATTGAACAAGACTTTGAGCGTTTCGCCGCCGAAGCATCGCGCGCCGCCCGAGATCACCAGGCCGCGGCGAAATCCATTCAAGACCGCGTCGATACATTGACCAACGAATTCAAGTCCCAGCTCCGCGCCGCGTACGAAGAGTTCAACGCCATCAAATCCGCCGCCGCCGCGGATGACGAGCGCTTTTCCCGCGAACTCGCCAACATCACCCGCGCGTCCGAGTCCAGCGCCGAACGCTTCTCTCAAAAAATCGCCACCAAGCGCGCATCCGTCACTCGCGAATGCGACGCCGCGCGTGCCGGAATCCAGCACAACGATGGCGTGAAATCCATGTTACTCGAACTCGCGCGTTCGATGTAAACGCCGCCGCCGCGCGCGACGTCCCGCTCGCCGCGCGTTCAGCCCCTCCCAACGCGCGCATCCGCACCAACCTCTCACACACCACTGATACATATATTCATACACATATCCATGCATGCATTTATGCACGCACGCACCGCACGCACCGCATCAAACACCTCTCACGGTTTCCAGACGTACGCGCGCGAGCGTCGTTCCGTTTGGGTCTGGATTGGTCACCCCCCTCGTCCCTGGTCTTGATTGGCGAAAATATCCAAAGGATAAGAAACGGGTGACGTCGGCGGCGCCGTCGGTCCGTACCCAACGCCGCGTGCGCGCCCGCACACCGCGACGCGCCCGCACGCAGCGATGATGCTCGCCTCCGTCGCGTCGACGTCGTCGTCGACGACGACGATGCACACGTACCGCGCGCGCGGCGGCAGCGGCGCGACGCGCCGGGGAATTATCCACACCCGCGCGAATGCCAGCGGGGACTCGCGAGCCGCGCGCGAACGTTTCGTGCGATTAAGCGCGGTGCCGACGCCGCGGGGGATGACGCACCCGCGCTTGGGTGTCATGCAGGAGGGACGCGCGCGACACGGTCGTCGGTGTGCGGTGACGAACCCGACGGCGTCGAAGTCCGACGGCGGGTCGCGCACGGAGGAGATCGAGAAGTGCCTCGAGGATGAGGAGTGTAAGAGCGAAACGTTGAAGGGTTTGGAGGCGGCATTGGCGTCTGAGAAGGAAGCAGATGTGGCGGCGTCGACGAGTGGGAGTGCGGTGACTGCTGAGGTGAAGAAGCCGAAGAAGTTTGTAAACGCGAAGACGTACGACGAGGAGGATGGGGACGTCGTGGTTTCTGAACCGCCGTTGAACTTTGGGCGGTTGAAGTCCGTGGGGACGATCGCGCGGTCGTTTGAAATTTGGTCATTCGTTTTCGCTTTTGTGTTTAGACGCGTTTTCATCGGAGTGAAGTGGTCGTACAAGGGTGGCTACACGGAGGAGAAGAGAATTGCCCGGTTGGAACGTCTTGCCAACTGGCTCCGACTCGGGTTGCTTCGACTTGGGCCTACATTCATTAAGATTGGTCAGCAATTCTCTACTCGAGTTGATGTGTTGAGTCCGCAGTTCATTCGTGAGCTTGAAAAGTTGCAAGATCGTGTGCCGCCGTTCCCGACGGCCATGGCGAAGGAGATTCTCCAGAGCGAGCTCGGGGGCCCGGTGGAGCAATTCTTTGACAACTTTGAAGATACCCCACTCGCGGCGGCGTCTTTAGGGCAAGTTCACCGTGCGCAATTGAAGATTACTGGCGAGCAAGTCATTGTGAAGGTTCAGCGCCCTGGATTGAAGGAGATTTTCGACGTGGATCTTAAGAACTTGCGCGTCATCGCCAAGTGGTTGCAAAAAGTCGACCCAAAGACGGATGGCGCCGCGCGCGACTGGGTTGCTATTTTCGACGAAACCGCTCGTGTGTTGTACGATGAAGTCGATTACACTAACGAAGCGAAGAATGCTGAAGAGTTCCGCGCGCAATTCGCGGGTTCCGATTGGATTAAGGTGCCAAGAATTTACTGGGACTTCACCAAGACGAAGACGCTGTGCATGGAATACGCGCCAGCTGTGAAGATTAATGACGTGGAGAAGATCAAGGCTTTGGGCATCGACCCGGATCGCATGGCTCGCCTCGCTGTTGAGGCGTACTTGCAACAAGTCTTACGATTTGGTTTCTTCCACGCCGACCCTCACCCTGGTAACGTCGCCGTCGACGCCGGCGATGCGGAAGGTTTAGGTCGTTTGGTTGTGTACGATTACGGTATGATGGGCCGCATCCCGACTCAAACTCGCGATGGCTTGTTAGACTTATTCTATGCAACGTATGAAGGGCAAAGTGATAGCGCTGTGAAGGCTTTGATGAAGATGGGTGTGCTCGTTGACACTGGCGCGGATCTCACCGCGGTGAGACGCACAGCGGACTTCTTCTTGTCTCAGTTTGATGCGCGCATCAATGCACAAAAGAAGGCTCGTGACACCAACAAGGAGGAATTCGAAGCCGAGTTCAAAGCTCCTCGTACCAAGGAAGAGAAAAAGGCTGTGCGCAAACGCATCTTGACCAACATTGGTGAAGATTTGTTAGTCGTGAGCAAGGATCAACCGTTCCGTTTCCCGGCTGAGTTTACGTTTGTTGTGGTAAGTATCGACGGCTCGAAATTCGACAACGACGCGACCGTTTGCACTGATGAGAACACGCTATCTAGATAATATTTTCGATGAATGTTTGTGGGTTTCGGCCCTACGTTGATTACTTTCAGCATTGTGGTTTCTCTGAGCAAACTCATTATCGAGCGCGAGCGCTGACGACGCATCAAAAGAATGATAACTAACCAATTTGTTTTCGTTTTCACACCATACAGCGCGCCTTTTCCGTCCTTGATGGTATCGGTAAGACGCTCAACAAGAAGTTCGACATTTCCGAAATTGCTGCGCCGTACGCGCGCAACTTGCTCATTGAGTCGAACCCGAACTCTTTACCGCCGCAAGTCGTCACGGCGCAACGCGATTGGTTGCGCCGTGCTGACGCCCAAACCAGAGCCGTGATCAACCTGTTCAAGGGCCCGGATGCTGTCAGCAACATTGCTGACATCATCCAGCGCATTGAGAACGGTAAGCTCAAAATTCGCGTTCGCGCTTTGGAAGCGGAGCGTGCGCTCGACCGCGTTGCCATCATGCAGCAGGTGACCATGCAGGCAATCATCGCGTGCTCCGCCGTCAACGTCGGTGTCGTGATGTATGTCAGTAGTCTTGTGTTGTACGCCAAAGTGGCGTTCGGTCTGGCGGCTTTGATTGGTTTCAAGGCGATCACTGGCCAACTCAAGGTGGCAAAGCTTTTGAAGAAGGAACAAAGCTTGCTCGGCGCTTAGAAAACCATCCCATCTCACGTAACCTTTTAATATGCAATGCACAATGATAACTAAAACCCATCATCCATTGAACAAAATTAACGTGGATGCAATGAAACTCGCATGCATTCTGGGCCGTGTCGCTCGACGCCGTTCCTCACGCGTCGAACGCGAACGCGCAACATCTGATGCCCGCACCGGCGGCGGTGTCCACTCGGCACCCAACGATTCGTCTTCCCATGCGCACATCGACCCGCACACCTCGACGCGCGGTGCGATGTCGCCGAACGACGATGCGCGCGACAAAAGCAACGCAATTTCGCGCGCGCGTCCGCGCGCGCGTCGGGCGAGACGACCGCCGCGTCGTCTGGTGCCGCCGTTTTCGTGCGCGCGCTGCGGCATCGTCGGGGTGCCGCCGGTGCGACGATCCGAATTCGACCTTCGTGGAACCTTCGACGCGGCGCGGGAGGGAAATTTAGAAGAGCTCAAGCACTTGGTCGACGTGCATGGAAGCGCGTATGAATGCGCGGCGACGTGGGAGGCCGCGAGTGCGGGTCGCGTGGATATCCTGGCGTGGGCGTTTTGTCGCGCGGGACCCGTGAACGGGTTCGACGACGCGCTCGAGATAGCGGAGAGCGAAGGACAGGAGGCTGCGGCAGAATTGTTGAGATTCATTAAACTCAACAAGCATGAACGCAGACGGGTGATGACTAGGGCGGCGCATTTTGCGAGTGTTGGAGGCGAAAGGGAATGCGCTCTCTTTGAGGCGCTGAAACAGATCTGGCGTAAACTGTACGGAGCGAGCGAATATGGACCAGAGGACGAACATTTTGTCTTCAGGGATGGTGATGAAGATGAAAAACAATCAATGGAAGACAATGAACCCACACTTGCGCAAGAGTTAGCGACGAAGATCTTGAACGCCATCGATTCTGAGAAGACGTCGCTCTCGAGCGGGACGTATGTCAAGTTGTGTGACGCCTTGCGCGAGGTTCACAACTTACCAGTAAAGCGGAAACCGAAATCGCTGTTCGATGGCGTCGTTTTCGGCCCGAATAGACTGGAGTTTGACGAGTGGTTATACGAGGAATATAGATGACGCGCGCTAGGCGCTGGATAGCCAAAATAGATTTGTAATGGTTAAATTTACACACAGTGAAGAAGGAACCAAGCGCTTAGCAAACCATCCCAACTCACTTGACCGTTTAATATGCAATGCACAATGATAATTAAAACTCATCTATTGAACAGAATTAAAGTGGATGTAATAAATTGGACCCTCTTCAAACACAGATTTACTGCTTAAAAATCGACGTCGGTTCGGAATTCGTGGTTGTCGTCGGCGCTGTGCATGACGCCAGCTTTTTGATACTGGTCCACACGATGCTCGAAAAAGTTAGCCTTGCCTTGAAGCGAGATGAGCTCCATCCAGTCGAATGGGTTCACAGCGTTGTAAAGCTTGGACGCACCCAACTGCACGAGAAGGCGGTCGGCGACAAACTCAATGTACGTGCTCATGAGGTCGGCGTTCATGCCGACGAGCGCGCAACTTAAAGCATCGCACACAAACTCCTTCTCAATCGTCACTGCATCGCCAATGATGCGATGAAGCATGTTTTCTGACAAGGGATTCTTCAACATGTTGTAGAGCAAGCATGCAAAGTCGCAATGCAAACCTTCATCGCGGCTGATGAGTTCGTTGGAGAAAGTCAACCCACGCATCAAGCCGCGCTTCTTCAACCAAAAGATTGCGCAGAATGACCCGCTAAAAAATATGCCTTCAACGCATGCAAAACCAACGAGACGTTCAGCGAAACTGGCATCGCTGCCAATCCATCTCAATGCCCAGTCTGCCTTCTTTGCCACCGTGGGCACCGTATGGATCGCCCGAAACAAGTTTGACTTCTTCGCGGGATCCTTAATGTACGTGTCCAATAACAACGAATACATCTCGCTATGGATGTTTTCGATGGCAATCTGGAATCCATAAAATGCCCGAGCTTCAGGAAGCTGAATATCATTCATGAAACGAGCGCATAAATTTTCCAACACGATGCCGTCAGAAGCGGCGAAGAACGCCAACACGTGTGATACAAAGTGCCTCTCGTTGTCATTCAAAGTCACCCAATCTCTGTAATCATACGTCAAATCCACTTCCTCTGCAGTCCAAAAGCTAGCTTCGGCCTTCTTATACATCTCCCACACGGCGCTGTATCGAATAGGAAATAAGCAAAACCGATCGGGATTGTCCTGCAACAAAGGCTCGCCCGCGTCGCGTTCCCGCGACGCCAACGCTCTCGCATTTGACGCCTCCTCATCCGCCTTTGCCGCCCACGGCGACATCGCCGCTATCCTCTCCGCAACTTCCTCCACCTCCAGGTGCGTGCTCGACGCGCTCAAAGAGTCGCTCGACGCGCTTCGCGTCCCTCGCGCGCCGCCGCGCGCGCCGCCGTCGCTCTCCCCACCCTTCATCACCCCGGTCTTCCCACCCGCACCCTCACCACGCTCGTACCCATCCTCACAACGCGTATACGCAACCTTAGACGCGATCGGATGCAAGTCTTCCACGGAATCATGCACGGAACCCATGGTTGTGTCACCTCGCAATGTCAATGCGAAATTCTCAACCAATTGGCGCGAAAACACCGCACACACACCCGGCTCACGCGCGTTCGTGCGCCGTACCGACGCGAGAGGCGACGGAACCAAAGGTTTAGATGTAGATGCACGCGTACACGCACACGCACCGCTCGCGCGCGCGGTCGAATGAGGCGGCGACCACGACGCTGCGCGACGACGTCACATTCGCTCGCCTGGATTTTTTCCCTCCTTCGATGGATCGACCAATCGTGACCAGGGCAGGGGGGGACTCGCGGGCGATGCGTATGTACCCGGGTACATACATGACGTTGGATCCCTACGCCGTGGCGTCGCGTCCCGACGCGCGCACACGCGTCACACGTCCGCGCGCGCGCCGCACGAGCCATGGGACGCACGCCAACGCGATTGCGCGAGATTACCTATGCGTTATCGCCCATGAAAACGGGCGTAATGCACGGATTGTTCAAGGATTGGGCGAAAGGCATGGGGAAGCGCGTGAGCGACAGCGCCGTGGATGCGGGGTTGTTTTGCGCGCTTCCGCTCGCGGCGACGGTGTGGTACGTGATGGTGATGCGCGCGAGTGCTCGGTCATGTGTTTGTGCGCGCGCGTGTGCGCGTGCGTGCGCGCGTTCGTGTGTGTGCGCGCGCGGAAAGGCGTTCTGGTGGCGATCAGATCAGTTTTCAAAGCGCGTGTCGACTGACGAGATCGTCTCTCGCGTGCTCTCACGTAGGTATTGCTTTGATTTCAAGGAGAAGGAAAAGCTCAGTCATAGATACTAGACCGCTGTCGTGCGAGTGATGGCACAGTTTAACCTGTCGCGTGACTTTGAAGGGAGAATGAGCTCCGAGTCGGCGACGTGTATACCCGAAAGCAGCGGGGCGCGTTTCGCGCGTCGCCCTGCGGCTTGTCCTTAGCGCATTAAACCATACATACGCGTGTAACGTAACGTAATGAAATTTAGCTTGAATTAAACGCATCGTCGCGCGCGTGATTCCGTCGCCTTGCCGCGCGTATGTTCGTCATGGGAGGCGCGCTCGGGCGTGACACCTCAAAATGCGCCTCGTCGCCTTCGGGGCGACGTAACCATGTCGAATTCCCCAGATCCATCGCCCGATCGCGACGCAAACGATGGATATTACGATCGCGCACCGAGTCCAAGCGTGAACACTGGCGATGAGCTTCAGCAGCAGACGACGTGGCGGCAATGGTTTCCGAATCCAATTGGCGTGGAGCAGCTCTCGAACGCCTTTGCGACGTCGTTCGTACACGACACCGGCGTTCGTGCGCCGCAATGGGCGGATGAACGCATGCGAACGGTCGATCAAGTGGATCAAGTGTACCAAGCGGACCTTGCGAGGGCGATTTCGGCGTCTTTAGGTGGGTCGGAAGCGTCTTTGAGCGCACGCGGCGACGACGATGATGACGCAGCGGCGTTATTGGAAGCGCGTAGACAGAGTCTTCGCGAACGTTTCGGCGGCCGGGCGATTGCGGAGAGATTTTGGCAGGAATTTTCGTTGGGATTTAGTGAGTGCTTGCGAGATGGATGGTATTATCCTGCTGGCGCGTGGGAGGAAGCCATGGTGGGAGACAGGTTGCCAGACGTTGGGACACTGAGAGCCTTGGGGCCAGCTCCGGGTGATCGCGAGGTGACGTTGATCGACCGAACGACGGATTTATCGCTGCAAGAATTTGAAGCGTTTTGTTTTGATGAAGTTGGGCACATTGAGGATCGATGCGATGCGACGCCGGAGCTCGCGCGTTTGATTGTAGAAAGAATGGGGGGTGCCGCAAAGAGCGACGCGGACCTTGCGGATCTTTGGCAAGCCGAACGCACCAGGTTGATGGCGGAAAATCAAAGCATGATTTTTCCACTAGGTTCAATACAAGTTGGCCTGCAGAGGCATCGGGCGATCATGTTTAAGGCTGTTGCAGATTTTCTTGAAATCCCCTCGCAAATAGTAAGAGGTCGATTTTACTGCGGCGACGACGACGCGGTGATGATTATAGTCATGTGTGGTGGCTCTAAAAGGATGCTGAACTTGATGGAGTTCCCTGGGATGATGCAGACGCCTTATAACAGTGACTCAAAGTCGACATCGGTGACTTCAGAGCCCGCTCCGCTCACTGATGTTTCAGACAGTCCAACGATGGGAACGCCGGCGACGCTCAGTCGAGAACCGTCCGAAAACAATAGCACGCCTGGCACGCGATTTGGAATGATGTCACCGCACTTGATGCAGTCACCAGAAGCCAAGTCAGGAACACCGATACAGCTTCAAATAGCGGTTGACTTGACTATTGATCCGAGCGAGATTTTACTTGGCGAGCGCATTGGTATCGGATCTTTTGGCGAGGTTCACCGCGCATTGTGGCGAGGTACCGAAGTCGCGGTGAAAAGAATTCTAGATCAGGATATTTCAGAGAACTTAGCAGCGGCATTTATTGATGAGATTGATATCATGCGGCGACTTCGTCATCCAAATGTAGTCTTATTGATGGGTGCCGTGACAGTGCCAGGGAACTTAAGTATCATCACCGAGTTCCTTCATCGTGGTTCACTGTTCAAATTATTACATCGCGAACAAAACCCGGCCGTTGCTTCTGCCTTAGATATGCGACGTCGAATGAGAATGGGCGTGGACGTCATCCGAGGTATGCATTATTTGCACACGTTTCAGCCGATGATTGTGCATAGAGACTTGAAGTCTCCAAACTTGCTCGTTTCTGCGAATTTCCTGGTAAAGGTGTGCGATTTTGGCATGAGCAAGATCAAGCAAAACACCTACGTAAGCTCGAAGACGCAAGCGGGAACTCCAGAATGGATGGCTCCCGAAATACTTCGCAACGAAGAATCGGATGAGAAAGCCGACGTGTACTCATTCGGCGTAATTTTATGGGAGCTTGCCACGATGCGTGAGCCATGGGCGGGTTTGAATCCAATGCAAGTCGTCGGCGCCGTTGGTTTCGCTAACAAGTCGTTGGAGATTCCGGAAGACATGGATGAAAAAATTGCGCACCTGTGTAAGCACTGTTGGAATACAAATCCACGAGAACGACCGAGCTTCGAGCAGCTCGCAAAGGACATGCGAGAAATTCCCAAGTCTCCGAGCACACTCAAAGGTGACTTGTCACCATCATCAAGTTCACTGCCACCGTCTGGTCTACCAAGAAACGATTCATCGCCTTCAAGTTCGATGCCGCCACCCAAGCCCAAGACAAAAGTAGTACCTCCTCCAGGTTCCGATGATTGGCGTAGGACTACAGATGTCCCATAGCACCCGTGTAATTATATTAAAATGTATTTATTATCGTTTATGCACCTCTCAAAAGGCATCACCGTTGATTCCGTGTGCATCCCTTCAGCGCTTGACGATGCGTCTCGCCGAGAGTTGTTCCCCTACGCGTAGCTCGAGCGTCCAACGCCTCGCGGCACATTTCGACGCGCCGCACCGTCGCGCGCGAGCCGTCGAAATCCTTTCAAACAAGATGTCGAGCGATGACTCCGACATCCTGCGCGCCGCGCGCGCGCTCAGTATGCCCGAGCGTCTGGCGCACGCGCACTGGAAAGCGAGAGTCGATGCGTATGAAGATGTATCCGCAACTTGCGCGCGTTCGTCATCGATTTCCGACGACCGTTCGCTCGGAGAGTTTGGTACGTATATTTATAGTGGTGTTTGTGCATCGCTGATGACGTTGAACGCGCGTAAAGGGGTGATGAACGGAAGGTTGCAACCGACTGACAGCTGGGATGTTTTCGTACACGCAGGTGACGCGGCGCACAAGGCGTGCTCAGATGGTAACGCCGCTGCGCTAGATGCTGGGTTGGACGCTACGAGAGCTTTCTTAACGATTGCGGACGAGGAATACGCGGGGAGACACGTGGGGGGTATTCTAGCGAGTGTGGCGGCAAAAGGCTTGAGCGGACGGCCAAAGGCGGTGGAGCGCTCGACAGAGTGTTGCATGTTATTGATTGAGCTTGAGCAAGCAGAAGCAGTTTTAGATATGTTGCTGAAAGCAACGATGCACAAGGTGCCAAAAGTAGCGCTTGCAGCGGCAAACGCGGTGTTGATGGCGGTGCAGACGTTCGGTACGCCCAAGGTTGTGCCGCCAAATATGATTTTGAAGGGGCTGGCGCCGCTCTTTGACGCCAAAGATGCAAAGGTGCGCGCAGTAGCAAAAGATATTACGTTAGAGATGGTGAAATGGCTTGGACCAGGTGCGGTAAAGCGGGATTTGATAGATAACATGCGCGGAACGATGCAGGCTGAAGTGAATAAAGCCATAGAGTCCGTGGAAACAAATGCTCGGCCGACGAGGTTCTTGCGCAGAGACCAAGCAAAGGTAGATATTGAAGACGCACCGACGACTTCGACATCGAACTCTATGTTATCTTCAGCAACGGGCATCGAGCACGCACCTGCGTCAAGTGCTGTCCCTGATGCTTACGAGTACGCATCGCCAGAGAACATTTTACCGCTTCTCGATCGTCCAGGTGAAGGCGAGAATCCCAAATTTTGGGACGGTATCGTGAGTAAAAAGTGGCAAGAGCGCTTGTATGCGCTTCAAACATTAACCAAACTAGCTGATGCGCCAAAGCTAGCTTCTGCGGACTATGGTGATGTCTCAAAAGCGTTGAAGCAAGTGATTACAAAGGATAGCAATGTGGCGTGCATCGCGGAAGCCGCACGCGCGGCTGCGGCGCTCGCGAAAGGTGCGCGTAAGGATTGGGCGCGAGATACCCGAGTTCTTCTTCCTGGCATGCTTGATAAGCTGAAGGATAAAACATCAGCAGTCATTGTCGCTATTCAAAGTGCGCTTAGTGAAGCTGCAAAGTATTGTTTCGATATTGAAGATGTCCACGAGGATATTGCACTTGCGCTCGGGCACAAAGTGCCCAAGGTTCAAATAGAGACGCTAAAGTGGTTGACGGCTTCATTTAGTGAAATGAAACGTCCTCAGATGAAAGGGTTGTATAAAACTGTCATGCCGAGTGTCGTAAAATGCACGAGTGCCTCCAATGGAGATGCAAGAAACGGCGCTCTCGAGGCGTTGGCGGCGTGCGCTCGTACTTCTGGCGGAGTCAAGATGATTGAGTTCTTATTAGTAGATTTAGATGCGTCTAAAAAGTCAAAGGTTGAAGAACTTGCAGCAGTGGCTGCAGCGTCTACCTCGCAGACTGCTGTAGCGCCAATGACTACAGAACCAGTGATGCAGCGCAGTAACACAGTTGCGGCACCATCGTCTACATTTAGTGCGATTCGTGACGTGAAAGGCAGCAAATCTTTTTCCTCTGCACGCGCTACAGCATCACTAGTAGAGACTAGCTCTGTTGCGCTTTCAGCGCCAAAAACTGATTCTAGTGTGCCATCAGATGAGGTCGAGTTGCGAATGGTTGAACTTGTCGGCGCAGACGTCTTGACTGGCCTGAAGGATGCTAACTGGAAAGCACGACTTGAGGCAATGACGACCGTGCTCGAAAAGGCGCAGAACGTAGATGCAACGTCAGGTGATGTGTGTGGCACTCTCGTCTCTGGTCTAGCCGCATTTCCCGGGTGGAGTGACAGCAACTTTCAAGTCGTGGCAAAGATGTTTGCTACGCTTGGCGTGTTGAGTAGTCAAACAAACTTTAGCTATCGACACGCCGAGCCGTCCCTTGGAATTCTCTGCGAAAAACTTGCCGACTTGAAACTTAGAGGTGTGGCTAGTGAAACATTGAGCACACTCGCCGAGGCTATTGGACCTAAGATAATCATCGCGTGCGTAAAGGAGAAGGCCGGTGGACACAAAAATCCCAAAGTTGTTTCAGAAGGTTTAACTTGGACAGGCACAACTGTGAGTGATTTCGGTATCGATGCTTTAGACACTGATGTGATGATTGATTGGGCCAAGACGGCATTAGAGACTCCAAATCCTCTCGTAAAGGCTGCGGGTGCCAAGTTGATTGGCGCCCTGCACGCCGGCATGGGCCCAAGTGTCAAAGACTATCTCACGGGCTTGAAAGATGCTCAGATGCGAAGTTTGGAGGTGGAAATCGCCCGCAATCCTTACGAAGGTATTACCGTGGCCAAGAGAAGCGTTCGAAAGTCGAACTCGAAGTCTTCGTCAATGGTTATTACAACAGTCGCCGCTACGTCATCGTCTGTGGTGGAGAGCGTCGCGGAGGTCAGTGCTACGCGTGACGCTCCTCGAACAGATATCAGCGCTGGTTTAACCGAAGACTTTCTCAAGAGCATGAACGACTCGAATTGGAAAACTCGTGTGGCGGCATTAGATGAGGTCGACCGCATGCTCGCGAGTGCAAACAAGTGCATTGAGCCAAATGTCGGTGATTTGATGAGAAGTCTGAGTGCTCGTTTTGCGGATTCCAATCGCATGCTGGCCGTTCAAGCGCTGAATATCGCTGGCGATATCGCCTTAGCCATGGGCCCTCCAATAGAACGAGTCGGTCGATCGACTTTGTCCGATATCATTCGTTACTTTGGTGATAGCAAAAAGAACGTGCGAGAGGCTGCGGCAAAAGCTTGCACAAGTTGGGTGAGCGCCGTTGGTTTGGCGAAACTGTTGCCCACTGTGGCTGAAAAGTTTCAAGAGTATTCTGCAAAAATTAATGGCGAAGGCAAGAAAGAGGCTTTGGAATGGTGCTTGGGATTATTTAATCAGGAAATCGACGTGAATGACGCCATGTGTTCTGGAGCAGTGCACTTTGCATCAGTCGGTTTGAGCGACAAGACGACAGAGGCCAGAAAGCCCGGTGGGGCGTTAGTGGATGCCGTCGTCGACAAGTACGGGACTGATAAGGTTTTGGCACTCACCAGTTCGCTTTCAAATGATCTAAAAAGTGCTTTGGAAGCACATTTGAGCCGTGGTCGATCGACTCTCGGATTTAAGGCGGCGGGTGCGGCAGTCATGGCGGCTAACGCCATAAAGTCCACCGTTGCTGGTACAGCGGCATCAAGAAATGCCGCTCGCAAAATCGCCACGATGGGTGGTAGTGCGCGAGGCGGAACGCAAGAAGTCGCGTCCATTACTGGCCCAGTCTTTTTAATCGATGGCGATAAAGATGCTCGCCTGCGCAAATACCCTCGTAAAGCTTTGAAGTTTGAGACGTTGCGGGATGAAGATTTACTTTTGGCGACGAAAGACATTCGATCATCATCCATTGCCTACTTCCGAAAAGACGTGCACAAGTTAATGTTTGCCGATGACATCAAGTCCCATCTTGCGGCGCTCGACGCTCTCGATGATGCCATCAAGGCGAACGAGGAAGAGCTGGTGAACAATTTTGATTTGTTACTGCGATGGCTCATGTTACGCATTAGTGAAGCTAGTCCCAATACGCAAGTTTTGACTCGCGTTTTAGACGTTGTCGCGAACGCTTTGCACGCAGCGAGTGACATGGGATACAAGCTCACCGAGCAAGAGGCATCCTTGCTCGTTCCAGTTCTCGTGGAAAAATCTGGCCACAGCATTGACGCGATTCGAGAAAAGTTTCAAGCCGTGGCTCGATGTATTCCGCTGGTCTACTTGCCATCAAAGTTTGTTGGTCATCTCACGACTGGATTGACGCAAACAAAAAGCTCGCGGACGCGTGCCGAGTGTTTGGACGAAATCGCTCGCCTCATCGAGCGTCATGGTTTACTCGTGTGCTTACGAGAAGATAAGACGCTTAACGAAGTGGTGAAATTGGTAGACACTCGAGACATGAGTCAACGTAATTGCACGTTGAACTGTCTAGCTTCAGCGTATAAAGTTGCTGGAGAAGACGTATGGAAACGCATTGGTAAACTTCCAAACGACCAAGTGAAGGAAATTGTCAGCGACAAATTCGCGCGCATCGCCAAGGAAATGTATCTCAGTGGTGAAGGCGAGCCTGGCAATTGGAGTAAGTTTAATCCAATTCCCATCGCGAGTGCTTTGGACGGCGTGAGCGTGAGTGCGAGTTTAGATTCTTCTGTGCTCGCCACCTCGTCTCTGACAAATATGATGGCTTCGGCGACCATCTCTCGAGGTTTGATGAGCGACGGTAAACGTCTTGTGTCGCAATCCTTGACGGCGCTTCCTACGCGCGCGACGCCTCAAGTCCCAGTTTCATCACCACCACGTCCCGAGCCGATGGATGTGGATGTGAGCGTCGCGCCGGTCGAGGTGATAAGTGACGATGCCCAGCGCAACATCGTCGATGAAGATGTGTTTTACGGCGCCGCCGCGCCAATCGTAGCGCCGACGCCCAGTGCGGCGCTGTTGCCAAAGCTGAAACCAACGTCAAACGCTTGGAGTAGGGCGATCGTGGCTGTTAGTGACGTCGATGACCGTGTCGCCGTCGAAGCTATGAAGAGTGTGTGTCATGAAATCATGAGTACTCAAGGCCAAGAGAGCGCACGGGCTAGTATGGTGGGTGATATTAATTCGTTGGTGATTTCATTGGTCAAACGCGTTGGACCGATTTTCACAAGCGCGATTGCGAATCCATCCACTGGCTCACGCGGATGCAAATACGTCCTCAACGCACTGATGCAGATCCATCAAGAACGCGCGTTTGCGACAGCTATCGCTGAATCGACGCAGCGCGCATTCATTACTGAACTTATTGTCGTTTTACTCAATGAAGGCGTGCTGACGTTGGATGAAGGCGACGCCCTCATCAAAGCTGCAAACTTGTTGATGATTACCATGTTGGAGAACTGCACCAGGTCGTATACGTTCGTGGCGTTCTTGACGTTGTTGCATCAGAGACCATACACCGTACCCGCGCATTTTGACGATCTCGTGGTGAAATGCTTGATCAAGCTTACGCGTAATTTGCAAATTACGCTCGACAACGTGCACCTGCCGACGGTGCTTGCAGCAATTCATACATTTTTCGCCGCTCTCGGCGTCGATGAAATCAACAAACGCGCATTGGTGGATAATCAAGCGCTTCGAGTCGTGCGAACTCTGCTGCACGAACTTACGACGCGTGTTGGTCCGAGTATATACAAATACTGTGAGAATATTCCTCCACGCACGGCGTCGCCGCCGCCGATGATTTACGCTTTCATGGATGTCAATTTGAAGGCACCCCGATCAATGGCATCGCCGGAAATGAAACAACGTCCGATACAAACGTCGTCTACGTTGACTGCATCCGCACAACTCTCGACGATGGCGACGACAAGCCAAGGAATGAGCACGAAGAGTAAACTGTCAGCCATCTTTAAAAAGATTGGCGACAAGGCGACGACATCAGCGGGCTTGGAGGAGCTCTATGATTTCACCCTTGATCACCCTGAGGAAGACTTACAGCCTCAACTCGAGCGCACGAGCGATGCATTCCAAATGTATATTAAGCGTGGGCTACAAAAAGTTGAAAAGTCTAGATCGAAAAGACACGAACCCGATGCCGAGCAACCTCCTTCGCCCGCGGCGGCGGCGAAGACGAGTGCCGCGGTGTATCGCGAACGTCTCGCGAGAATACAACAGAATGTCGGCGACGTTGCACCTGTATCCGTAGATATCGCCACTATCACGAATGACGCAAGTGATTTAGAGCGCATTCGTGCGCGAATGAACAGAATTACGGCGCAAGCCGCGGGGTCCGCGCCAGCGCCCTGCGAGTGATGGAAATTGTGTAATAGTACGAAAGTGAACGTCTAGTCAAAGACAACGTGGATATTCTTCGTCAAATACCCGGCGAGGAGAACTTTTAGCAACGAGCAGGTGATTATTCGTTAATTTGCAGAAAGAAATTTGTTTTCATTATATTGTATAGCCGCGCGCGACGTTCGTTTATCTCGCTACGAAAACAAAAAGAAGACACGTGCGCGCGACGATGGAAAACAAAAATGCCGCACACCATTACGAGCGCACTGGACCTATCAGCGCATCGCGTACTTCATGTTCGTTCGAATGCACAAACACTCAAACTAGTTTTCACGGTTTGCGATGTAATCAGCCAACCCAATCAAGGGCTTGACCTTTTCGGCGTCAAAGCCAGCTAATTCACCCTTGGCTTTCGCTATGAGATCCGCCGCGATGCGACGAGATTCTTCCAAACCAACGAGCGATGGGTAAGTGGCCTTACCAACCGCCTCGTCCTTACCAGCAGTCTTACCGAGCTGTTCGGAGCTTTGCGTGCAGTCCAAAATGTCATCAACAACTTGGAACGCCAAACCGATGCTTTGCGCGTAACGCTCCAACTTGCCAATTTGCTCTTCGCTCGCCCCCCCCAAAATTGCGCCAGCGGTGACGCTCACCTCAAGCAATGCCCCAGTCTTGTGCGCATGGATGTATTGCAACGTCTCAATCGTCACATTTTCCGGCCCAGCGCCTTCAGAATCGATATCCACGACTTGACCGCCGACCAAGCCTTCGCTCCCGACGCACTTTGCTACGTCGACAATCACCCGCACCACCTTGTCCGCGCTCACACCCTTTGTCTCGCGTCCAATGTACTCAAACGCGTGGCTCAACAACGCATCACCAGCCAAAATCGCCATCTCCTCCCCATACACCTTGTGGTTCGTTGGCTTCCCTCGTCTGAAGTCGTCGTTATCCATCGACGGCAAGTCGTCGTGAATCAACGACATCGTGTGAATCATCTCCAACGCGCACGCCGTCGGCATCGCCGTCGCCATCTCACCTCCAACGAGCTCACACGCCGCCAAGCACAACGCCGGTCGAATCCGCTTCCCACCCGCGAGCAACGAATACCGCATCGATTCATGCAAACGTTCCGGATACATCATCGGCACCGATTTATCCAACGCCTGCTCGATCGCGGCGTTCACGCGGGCAATGTACGCGTTGAATTCCTTCTCCGCCGTCGCCTGCGCCGCCTCCGTCGACACCGCTTGAATCGCGCGTCGCGCAGTCGTTTTTGCGCGCATCGATCCCCGCGATCGGTGCACCGGCGCACACGTCGCGCGACACCGCGTCACCGCGGGCGACGACGCCATCATCTTATCGCCTTTGGCGTGACCTGTACGACCTTACTTACGATGCGCGCGTTGTATACGCTCTCGCCACCGTGCGTGACGACGCGACAAATACGCGTACGTGTGCGAGAGAGAGAGAAAAAAGTGTGTGCAACGCACCGCGCGACGTCGCGAGACGTCGACGTCGTCGAGTGTCGCCGCCGCGTCGCGCGCCCGTCGAGTCAGTCATCATCATCATCATCATCATCACCCGAGCGCGCCATCCATCGATCGCGCGTATACGTGCATCTACGTACGTATTCGACATGTTTTTTTCACCATCAGAGTGCTCGTGTGGGGGTATCTGTTCGGCGCGAGTTTTGTTTTGCATGGATGCGATG
>Ga0255756_1000424_pt1 | contig 51945 bp, 46 predicted proteins | sample 011ome_20_FD_179956 | JGI IMG/M metagenome (GOLD analysis project Ga0255756, IMG submission 179956) | Coastal salt marsh microbial communities from the Groves Creek Marsh, Skidaway Island, Georgia - 011509CT metaG (version 2) | ecosystem: Environmental > Aquatic > Marine > Intertidal zone > Salt... | reverse complement strand
CTGTACAATTCTTGGAAGCGCGGAGATTCGGCTAAGGCGTTGAAGGTGCGTTCATTGTGGGACCAATTCTTCCGCATGGGCAACTCCCTAAAATGCAAATGCGCAATACCCTCCACGCCGTATTCGTCCAACAACGCCCAGTACAGGCAAACCACATCCGGATCACCGTCTAGGGTCCCCATATAATTTGCCAAGGTCTGCTTAGTCATCGCAAAATAGATCTCGGCGGTTTCCGTATGTATGTACTGATCGAGAAGCTCGTAATAGTTAGGATTCTCGGCGTTGAAGGCCACGACAAACTTCGCACCCGGGAGCATGGGCATTCCCGCAGGTCCAACGATCCAGGAGCCATCAATGAATCGGCCATTGATATCCTTTTCGAAGCGCTTGCCGTTATAGGTCCACTCAATGGTGTAGGTCCGATGATTATCTAGCCGGATCACTTCGGCCATACGCTCTACCCTATTACGTTCGATCATCCAGTGGTTGATCTTCGGCTGGGCGATGAACCACAAGCCTACCACTGCGAGCACTACAACAAGTCCAATGGTCCACTTTTGAGCCTGTTGATTGCGCAATCTATCCTCTTCTGCCCTACGGCGCAGCATTTGCTCTCGCAAAATGGCCCGCTTCCTCGCCAAGGCATCTTCCGTGCGTGCTTTAGTTTGAACGCGCTGGTTCAGCAACAGGAGCGCCCGTTTGAGATACTCTACCGCTTCCCCCAACTCCTGAAAAGCAGCCTCACTCCCGCCCGCATCCGGGTGCAGCTTCTTGGCCAACTCTCTGTATACAGCATTGAGCTCCGCCTCATCCTTGGGCAGACGGTCTAAACCGATAATTGATAGTGCGCGTTCGAGTTTCACGAAGGGAATTTAGGAAAATGCGCGCGGAGTTGATGCGCTCAGCAATTATTTACCCTGATACATCAGACGCTCCTCTTCTCTTGCTGGGACCAATTCCCCCGCAATGAACTTCCTCACCAGAATATTCTCGATTAACTTATCCTCAGCATCTTCCACGGGATCGTAAGGCTTTTTCAAATCGATGTCGTACCACCACGCGGTGAGCGACCAGAATCGGGCCGAAAACCCATTTCTATAGGTCTTGATAATATCGTAGACACTGGTACCCGTCTCTCGATAGATGAGCTTACTCAAGATCTGACCCTCGCTTCTTGTCAATCGACGCAGCTCAGGCTCGAAGCGTTCCTCTAAAAAGTCTTGGTATTCCTTCACGTACTTCTTGCGTTTGCGACGTCCCTCGATTCCTTCGAGCTTCATATTCACACTGTCCATACGCAACGCTGCCTCCCGCACGTACGGGTACACGCGCTTCACCTTCTTCATCAGCATGTAATACTGTCGACGCGCCTGAAAATCGTTGAGTGTCGGTGCTGGAACGAACAAGATCTCGTCCAGTACGGTCCAAGGAATGGTATCGCCATCAATGACTAATTGGCCCACCAAAGGACTACTGGCATCCTCCACACGAGATAAGGTATCGACCTGCGCCTGCAGGTTCCACCCCATCGCCCATAGAAGGAGACTAAGTACGATTCGCCTTCCAGCGACTGGTCGTTCCATTTTTTTGAATCTTTTGATGACCCTTTTGCTCTTGCAACAAACTTGCCAAGGCCATAGCTCCAATGGATTCCGCGGCTGCATCATTGCCGTGTAACACGTCCGGCGTAAAGTATTTCTCTACGAAATGTGTATCAAAATCCCCACTAATAAAGGCCTCGTGATCCATGACGTAATCCGCGAAATCCAAGGTGGTCTGCACTCCAGCAATTCTATATTCACTGATGGCGCGCTTCATACGGGCAATCGCTTCAGTACGATCCGCTCCAAACGTGATGAGTTTCGCAATCATGGGATCGTAATAAATACTAACCTCCATGCCTTCCTCAAGACCGTCATCCACGCGAATACCCAATCCCTGCGGTCGCTTGTATTCACGCAACGTACCTGTCGCTGGCATGAAGTTCTCCGCAGCATTCTCCGCATATACACGCACTTCCAGCGCATGTCCCTGTATCTTCAAATCTTCCTGTGAAAACCAAAGTTTTTCACCCTGTGCCACACGGATTTGGGCCTTGACTAGATCCACACCCGTGATCTGTTCCGTCACCGGGTGCTCCACCTGCAATCGCGTATTCATCTCCAAGAAATAGAACGTTCCACCTGGCTCAAAAATGAACTCTACAGTTCCCGCACCACGGTAATCACAGGCCTTAGCCACATTCACTGCCGCTGTTCCCATGGCCTCTCGCAATTCCGGGGTCAATACGACCGATGGCGCTTCTTCAATGACCTTTTGGTGGCGACGTTGAATGGAACATTCACGCTCAAACAAATGCACCACGTTGCCGTGCTCATCCGCCAAGACCTGAATTTCAATATGGCGTGGGTTCTGAATATATTTCTCAACGAAGACCGCTCCATTGCCGAAGCTATTGGTGGCCTCACTGATGGCGCGCTTCATTTGCGACTCAAATTCGGCTGCCTCATGTACGATACGCATTCCCTTACCACCACCACCGGCACTGGCCTTAATCATCACTGGGAAGCCTATGGACTCGGCAATGGCCAACGCTTCTTGCACATCTTGCACCTCGCCTTCCGAACCGGGCACCAACGGCACCTCAAAATCCTTGACCGCATCCTTTGCACTGAGCTTATCGCCCATGATCTCGATAGCATGTGTACGCGGGCCAATAAAGGTTATTCCTGCCGCCTCTACCTCAGCAGCAAAAGCAGCATTTTCACTCAAGAAACCATATCCCGGATGGATGCCATCCACGCCCAATTCCTTTGCAACGCGCACAATCTCCGAACCTCTCAAATAACTCTGTGCTGAAGGTGCTGGACCCACGCAAACTGCTTCATCCGCAAATAATACATGCGGCGCGCGACGGTCAACTTCAGAATAAACGGCTACTGTTTTAATGCCCATTTCACGGGCACTACGCATCACACGCAAGGCGATTTCACCTCGGTTAGCGACTAAGATTTTGGTCAATTGTTTCATATTCGTGGGGGCTACCCAAAAGAGTGATAGACCACAAATATAAGCACCTGCTCGTACGGATTACGGCTTCACGATACTTTGATTCCACTGCGCATCCTCCCCTTGCCAACGCAACCAATAGGTTCCGCTCGGCCAAGTGCTCAGATCCAGCATGAGTGAACTTTCGTGATTCACTTCCATCTGGCCCAACAAGGCACCTGTGGCAGCATAGTAATACAACGTTCCTACCACCGGCTGATCAAAGACAACATTAAGTTCGCCTTGAGTCGGATTTGGATAGATACTCGCATTACGCTCCGCATCGGCAATGCCAGCCTCAGTTAGACTATGGGTTACTATCGTAGAATCACCACAATCATTTATGAGCACCAAGTTAACTGTGTAACTCAAAGTAATCACCCCGTAGGTATGCTGCGCATTTGGCGTGTTCCCCTTGTCGTTGGTTCCATCACCCCAATACCAATGGTATTGTGTAGCATCCGTGGCAGAAGCGAAGAAATTCACCACCATACCATTACCACCCGTAGATACTATGTTAAAGCTGAAATCGCCTTGCGGCACATCACAGGTGGCCACATCCTTAGAGAAGGTATGTTGATTTCCACAAGAATCTGTGGCCGTTAGTACTACGGTATACGATCCATTAGATAAATATGTGTGGTTGACAGATGCCCCAGAACCATAGAAACTATCTCCGAAGTCCCAAGCATAGCTGACCAAATTCGATGGGCTCGCTACGAAACTGAAGTTGTTTCCACTCGCCGTCTCCGAGAAGCTCAAGTTCACTGGATTACAAATCTCAAGCAGAATGGTATCCGACATGGTCTGGCCACAGTAAGAGGTCGCGGTACAAATGACTATGTAGCTGCCTGCGCCTGCATAGGTGTGTGTGGCACCGCTGCCCGTCCCTGAATTCCCATCGCCAAAGTCCCAAGCGTAGGATAATCCGGTCCCTTGAGATCCGGTCGTAGTAAAAGTTGCCGACAATCCGTTAACAGTATAACCGGTCGTAATCTGCATGGTATCACACACATCAACGGCATGGAGCACAGAATCCGAACTTCCACAAGTATTGAAGACTACCTGGTAGATGTTAAACGTACCAAAAGGCGAAGTGTAATTGTGAGAGACTACATTCCCCGTATCAGAAGTACCGTCGCCCCAATACCACAGCACAGAATCTGCAGCCGTGGTCATGTTCGTGGCGGTAACACTCGTTCCATTGACGCTGGTACCACCCGAAGCGGAGATCGAGGGACACGGCAAGGTGGTGAAGGTGATATCCTCCCAAATACTGGTCAGTGTTGCAGTACAGGTATCTTTAACCCAAACCGTATATGAAGTATTGGGTTGCAAGCCTACTAGGCCATAGGCCCTATTCGTCGCTGTGACGCGCGTTCCATTTCCTAGAGTGTATCCTACTACACCGTATTCTAACGCCGAGGTAGCAGCATAGCCGTTCCAAGAAATATCGGCGCTATTATAAGTAATGTTGTTCGCCGCCAGGGTCGGTGTAGGACAGTTGGTCGGCTCGTCAATCTTCACATCATCCAGAGATATGGCCGCCTGGAAGGTAGTCGCCGTACCTGTTTTAAAGGCCTTGAATATGATTTGAACGGTATCTCCTTGATAGGCCGCCAAATTAATCGTAGCCTTGGTCCAGTTCGCATTGCTTGCGCTTTGCTGCTGACCTGTGATGGTCAATAACGTAGAAGCAGTCGATCCCAATGGCTTGATGAATACTCTAAACTTATCAATGTGCGTACCGTACATGTGGTACCAGAACGTCAGCTGCGGACTCTGCAAAGTGTCTAAGTCAATGAGCGGTGTTCTAAGCTCGGTATCTGCAGTCGATGTAAACGGCGTCCCACTGCGTGCAAAGACATACCCACCGTTTCCAGAGGTATGATCCCCGGAAGGGCCTGTGTTGAAGTAGTGCGCCACACTTCCGCCACCGGTCCAGAAATAATCTGTAGTATCGCTTCGCAGCCAGCACTCGTCGATATCTCCATTTTGATCGGGCCAACCGGGTCCCACCCATGTATTGGAATTCGAGAAGGTCTCTGTGAATGGAGCTGTGTAATAGGTACAGTTCGTTGTGAATCGAGGTCCAGGTACCCATTCACTCACATCTCCCGTCCCACACGAATCTCGCACAAACCATTCGTAGGTGGTTTGAGGCGATAGCATTGGAATCCCTTTATTACTGGTATTCGCCGTAGTCCAGCTCCAAGTTGAAGTCCCCACCTCGCGGTAACGGATCTGGTGATTCGAAGCGCCACCACTGCTCCAATCTAATTGGGCAACTTGAACACCTACTGCGGTTACGGCAGTATTGTAGGGCTTCGGACAGCTCGGCGCATTATCGATTTTCACATCGTCAATGGCAAATTGCGTGTAGAACGAGTTGCTGCTGTTGGTATAGTCAAAGCGTATGCGTACCGTATCCCCGGCATACGAAGAAAGCGAAATGATTTTCTCCGACCACGCCGCATTTTGACCACTATGCGTGGAACCGCTCGTGTCCCAAAGGGCCGACCACGTGCCGCCTAGTGGCTGAACGTATACGTCAAAATCCCCCATGCTAATACCATAGCCATGGTACCAGAATGAAAGCTCTGGACTAGAGAGCGTATCGAGATCGATCCATGGCGAAATTAATCTCGGATTGGTCCCTGAAACGATTGTGGAGGTCACCTGATTGTGCATATACTGGCCATTCCCGGTGGTATGATCACCCGAAGGTCCTGTTTGTGTCCAATTAAATGCTGGCGGCCCTGGCGTCCAAAACTGCGTAGATGAACCCTGATCTAACCAACATTGATCTAGATCTCCCTGAACATTCCAAGTACCTGACGGATCCCAAGAATTGGCCTCAAAATCCTCTTCAAACGGCGCGGTATAGTAAGAACATTGCGTGGTGAATACCGTAAAGTTCGACCACCCCGAGGTATCCCCTGCGGAACAAATTTCACGAGCGCGTGCCGCGTAAGTAGTATTGGGGTTGAGCCCGGATATCGTCGTTGGTTTGGTGGAAGAGGTAATGATTGTCCCCCCTGTCGGAGTCGTATTTCCCTGTTTGTACTGCACCTGATAAGCCAGCGGTGAGGTGTTCAGCGAGGACCAATTGATTTGTGCCGACGTCGCCACCACATTAGAAGAAGTCATCGAAAAAGGCAAATCACACGAAGGCGTTTCTTCTACCAAGATGTCGTCGATGCTGATACGAGAATTCGTCCACCAAGAAAAATTCACATCGCGCTTCGCAGAAAAACGAATCTGAATGGTGTCCCCTGCCCAGTTACTCAAACTCTCCACCTGCTTGCGCCAAGCGGAATTTGAAGAAGTAAACTGATTAGAAGCGGTCGTTGAATTCACCGTATGTATTTGGGTCCAAGTATTGGTGCCCACCTTGCGTACACGCACATCCAATAAATCAATATCAGAACCGTACATGTGGTAATAGAAGATTAACCTAGGCAAAGAGTCGTTCGATAGATCAATGGGTGGTGTCACGAGATGTGTAACGGTGGCGTTGGTACTAATGGCTCCAGTGAACCAGCCTTCCGCAACGGCATAACCTCCGCCATTACCTGGCGTATGATCGTCTGCGGGCCCAGAGTTTAGGGAACCAAAAGACGGCGGTCCGGCCATCCATAGATAGTTGTTACTCGTCTGTAAACGAGTCCAACAGTTAGGAATGGAACCACTATTGTTCCAGTTGGTTTGGGAGACCCAATTCGTCCCTTCAAAATCCTGCGAATACGGCGTGCTCTTCACACACTGTGCAGCGGCCGGCTGCAGGACAAACAACATGGCCAAAACGGCTAGGTGAAACCACGAGTTTTTCATACGTACAAGGATACCACAACTTTCGTACCGAAATACCAACAATGAGTTAGCGTAAGTGTTCAATGAACTTGAGAATTATCAGTAGATTTAACCTTGTGAAGAGACTGTTCATTTTAGTAAGCCTACTAGGCCTTCAGCTATCGTGCTCCGGTCAGGTATTGGCGGTGATGAAGTACAACGGCGGCGGGGATTGGTACGCTAATCCGACTGCTCTAGAAAACTTGGCTTCCTTCTACAATGAAAATTTAAATGGGGCGTGTCAAGTACAAGGTCACACAACGCCTCAGAATATACTCACCTCCGGCATCTCTTTTCTTCATGCCACAGGGCATGGCCGCATATTTTTCGACGCGGTAGATGTTCAAAATTTAAAAGCGTTCGTGGAGCGCGGTGGATTCCTTCATATTGACGACAACTACGGCATGGGTGAGTTTGCCCGCACGGAAATGCAAAAGATTTTTCCTGACCAAAAAGGTCAACTTCTTCCTTCAGATCACATTATTTTCAGGGGTCCTTACGAATTCCCCGAAGGCCTTCCAAAAATCCACGAACACGATGCCAAGCCACCTCAAGCACTCGGATACTTCCTGGATGGTGAATTAGTGGCAGTGCTCACCTTAGAATCAGATCTAGGAGATGGCTGGGAGGACCCAGAAGTACACAACGACGATCAAGAGACTCGCGAAAAAGCACTAAAAATGGGCGCAAACTTGTTACATTGGGCCTTAACACGAAACACTGAGCCATGAGTTTATTCCAACTTCAACCCATAGCAAAAGCCGCCTTGCAGTTGCTCGCTGTCGCCTTAGGCATTTACGCCCTATTCCTGATTCAAGGAGTCGTGGCATATGCACTGATCGCATTATATCTTAGTGTCTTAGGCCGACCACTTTTCAAACTGATACAGGATAAGAGTCCCTTGGGCAAGTATATTGGACCGACCGGGAGCGCCACCCTGACCATGCTGGCTATCGGAGCGGTGTTTTCATTTTTAGTATCGTGGTTTGTGCCACTGATACTAGAGGAGTTCTCCTTCCTGCGCACCATTCGCTATGATAAGCTCATCACCACATTGGAGCAGGAAATGACCCAATTCTCAAACTTGCTCGCCAACCTCGGCATTGATAGCCAAGCGGAATTACAAAAGATCAACCAAAGTCTTCAACACTTTGCCAGCGTCGAAGCCATATCTGGAGCCGTTCAAGGGGTATTAGGATCCGTTGGAAACGTCATCATCGGACTGTTTTCCATCGCCTTTATCAGCTTCTTTTTGATCCGCGAACAAGAATTAGCACATACTTTTATTGATTATATCACCCCGAAAAAGCACCACAATAAAGTGGACATTATCGTCCCACAGATCAAGCGAATTGTGACCCGCTACAGCTTCGGGATACTTCTGCAAATCACTGCCATCTTCACCTTGCTCTCCATTGGGATGACCCTCATCGGCGTCGAAGGAGCGATCGTGTTGGCGTTGACAGCGGCCGTGTTCAACCTTGTTCCTTACGTAGGCCCTATCATCGGTGCCACACTCGGGATTTTACTGAGCATGGGGCAGCTTTATGCTCTAGGCGCTGCCGATCCTACCGTAGATCCGGATTTGGTGCAGGGCCTCTACCTCTTAGTAGGTTTATTTGCAGTGGTCCAATTATTAGATAACATCGTATTCCAACCCTTCATCTTCAGCAACAGTGTTGGGGCACATCCACTAGAGATTTTTATTGTCATTTCCATTGCCGGCACCTTGCTCGGTATTGTCGGCATGATCTTCGCCGTTCCTGCCTACAGCATCATTCGCGTGGTCATGAATACGGTTCGCGACGAATTGAACCAAGCGTCCTAGCCATGGCGCAACCCCAGCAACAGGTTCATCCTGAAGATTTTTCCGACCCAGCTGCCTGGGTATGGATCGCTGACCATGAAGGAAGTTCGATAGCTGATTTGCGTCTGAAACATGGGCTTGAACGCCCCTACTTTAGTTGGATCAGCCAGTTAGAGGCCAAACGTAAATATGCCCGAAAATTCGGGCCGTTGTTCGAGAAACAATGGCTCTTCCCCACCGGTCTTCCGCTGGAGCAAAGCAGCAGTTATGCAACGGCATGGTTCAAAGCAACATTGGTCACTACCCCTTATTCCATAGACCTCTGTGCAGGAATGGGCATAGACAGCCGTGCGCTTTCCCAACGCCCCGAGCTCAAGGAGCATTGGGCCAATGAGTTAAACACAGACCTTGCGCAATTACTCCAACACAACCTTTCGACCGCTAAGGTGTCCAGTGCACCCGCGGAAGAACTTTTAGAAGCCATTGAAGCTTGGAAACTAGACTTAGGTATTGGTCCCGAGGACCTCACCCTTTACGTAGACCCTGACCGCCGTGCCATTGGCAACAAAGCCCATAGCATCGAACATACTGTACCGCACCTCCCGTCCTTGCAAGGACCGTGGTTAGAATGTGCACATACGGTAGTATCGAAACACAGCCCTATGGCTTCCTTAGAAGAGCTGAAACAACTACAGGAATGTGCGGCCATTTATGTGGTAGAATTCCTCGGGGAGTGTAAAGAATTGATCTGTGTGCAGCGAAAGAATTGGACTACGGCTACAATTATATATACGGTGGTCATTTTAGAAGAAAGTGAAGTGCGGTTGTTTACCAGCAGCCCTTCGACACAAGCCGTAGCACATGCGGACCAAATACATTCTTATCTCATTCAACCCGGTCCGGCGCTGTCGAAAAGTGGTGGACATGAGGAGCTCCTTGGTGGGATGGGCGCGAAAAAATTGGTCACGGGCAATATATATACTTCGGAGCACATGCCCGCACCAAACGAACTGTATGAACGTTATGAGGTTATAGAAATAGCAAAGCCGTACAAGATTCAAACCCCTGTGGACCGGGCCGCCATTGAGCGCATCGGATTCCCTGAGCACCCGGATGTGATTAGGAAAAAGCTCAAGATTAATGAAGGGCGAGAGATGAAGATTTTCGCAATGAGATTGGGCACTCAGAAACAAATGATTCTTGCGCGACGCCTCGACTGAGGCATGCTTTTTGAATCGTATCTTGGTAGTATGAAACTTTGTCAATCCCTTTTGGCTCTTCTTTTGCTCTGCGCAGGTACACTGCACGGACAAGAGGCGATTTTTGTTCCAAACGAGGGGCAATGGGATGGTGAGTTTCAGTACAAACTCCCATTGAAATACGGCGCGCTTTTCTTCGAGCCCGGATCTGTACAAATGGTGCTTCACGATGCAGGGCAAATCGAAGATCTGCAAGGGCACGAAATGCATGAGACAGACTTGATCTTGCCGGTGGATCCGCTGCGTACTCACGCGATTCGTATGTCCTTTATTGGTGCAGAGCCTGAGGAAAGTCGCGGTGCGCATGAAACAGGATATTATCATAATTACTTCTTAGGTAAAGATCAAAGCCGTTGGAAAGGCGGCATTCGACCGCACGATGTATTGGTCTATGAGGACCTCTACCCTTCCACGACACTTAAATTTTATGCTAAAGACAGCCACCTGAAGTACGATTGGCAGTTGCGAGACCCTGAGGTTCTTTCTCAGATTAAATGGACGTACGACGGCGCCACCGGAATCCGATTAAACCCTGAGGGCAGCCTACAAATCCAAACCTCCGTCGGTGAGTTCATGGAAAGCACACCCGTGGCGTGGGGTTGGAAAAATGGTGAGCGTATAGATTTCGGTTGTTGGTACACCTTAATTGACCAGGAAATAGGCTTTGCCGCGGAAGATGAAGCCATGGATTTGGATTCATTGGTCATAGACCCGCAACTCATATTTACCTCATTCAGTGGATCTTTAGAAGATAATTGGGGGTTTACTGCGACTTACGATACTCAAGGCAGATTATATGGCGGAGGAATCACAAAAGGCACTGGTTATATCAGTACAACTGGAGCTTTTCAAACTAATTTTAATCAACCAAATTATATCCCCCCGATAAATTCAAATCTTTGGGGAGTTCCTGATGTCGTAATTAGTGTCTTTGAATCTAATGGAAATAATTTGCTATATGCAACCTACCTGGGAGGAAATAGAAGTGACCAACCTCATAGTATGGTGGTGAATTCTGATGGACATTTAATAGTATTGGGTACAACCGCTTCTCATAATTTTCCAGTTCAAAACGCTATTCAATCAATTATTGGCGGGGGTACAAGCGTCCAATTTAATGGGTATCTATTCCAGGAGTCTGATATTTTTATTTCACGTTTCAATTCTACTGGATCTACACTCTTAAGCTCAACATATGTAGGTGGATCCGGAAATGACGGAATCAATTTAGATATCAACAATAATTATGGTGATGTTTCACGAGGTGAAATAGTTGTTGATGTTAATGACAACATATATGTGACGGCTTCCACCAATAGCACGAACTTCCCATCGACCAACTGTACGCGCTGTTCGAATGCCGGTGGCCAAGATGCCGTGGTCTTGAAGTTGAATGCCTCAGGAACATCTTTATTATGGTCCAATTATTACGGCAGCACCAGTAATGACGCTGGATATAGCCTCAAATACCACAATGGCGCAGTTTTCATCACTGGTGGAACCGAAGGCGGAAATCTCCCCTCCACAAGCGGCGGATTTAAAAGTTCCTACGGAGGTAATACGGACGGATATGTGGCCAAGTTCAATGCTTCTACCGGTGCCTTATTGCAAAGCACCTATGTCGGAACCTCTCAATACGACCAAAGCTTCATCCTGGACGTCGACAAATTGGGCAACGTATATGCTTTCGGCCAAACTTTGGGCAACTACCCCATCACTGCCGGTGCCTGGGGCACCCCTCAATACCGCAAGCAGTTCATTCACAAGATCAGCAACGACCTAACGGCTAGCCAGGCCTCCACAGCCTTTGGATCGCCTTCCGGTAGCTTAAACCTTGTGCCTACTGCATTCAACGTGGACGACTGTCTTAACATCCTACTCTCCGGTTGGGGCGGGGTCACCAATAACGGTTATTTCCCCACAACGGTAGAGCAACTACCCGTAAGTGCCGATGCCCTACAAAGCTCCACCAACGGATCGGACTTCTACTTCATGGTATTGACCAAGAACTTCGGCTCCTTCAAATACGGAAGCTATTTCGGGGGGTCTACCTCAGCCGAACACGTAGATGGAGGAACGAGCAGGTTTGACGAGCGTGGTAGAATTTACCAAGCCGTTTGTGCCGGTTGTGGAGGTAATGACGACCTCCCTACTACACCAGGGGCCTTCAGCGAAACGAACAATAGCAGCAATTGTAACCTCGGGGTCATCAAACTAGATTTTGAAACGGGCATTGAGGCAAAGGCGGAAATAGACCTGAACTACCTCATCGATACGAATTGTTACGAACTCACTTTGAAGCTCGACAACAACAGCGTCAATGCCAACGCCTATTTTTGGGACTTTGACCAAGGTGATACTTCAAACCTCAAAGACCCCATTATAACATTCCCTAACCTCGGAACGTACAACGTAATGCTGGTGGCTATTGATACAGTATGCGATAGCTACGACACGACCTTCATTGAAATCATTCACGATACGGCAAGTTTCCCTGTGACCAATTGGGTTGCTGATTATGTCAGTTGCGACCTAATGCGTGAGGTGAACTTCGTAGAACAATTGGCCGATGCTGATTATTACGAATGGGATTTTGGGGACGGTCAAAACCTCACCACGACCTCAAGAAACATCGTACATAGCTACCCGGCCTTTGCTACGTACACTGCTACAGTTACCGCGCGAGACAGCTTCTGTGATGTGAGCGTAGATCAAAGTTTCCTCATCGAATTTGACGACGATGCGTCTCTGCCTACAGTGACAGTAACCACCGACAGTTGTAGATACGGCGGTGTAGACGTTTTCTATCAAAACGTAGATAGCACCATGCTTTTCGAATGGAACTTCGCCGGCAACATTGATAGCGGCATGATTCCATCCTTCCGTTACCCTGAGAGCGGATTGGAAGAAGTGTACCTCACCATCACGGATACCCTCTGTAACCGCAGCTATACCTTCGATTTCCTAGCCGATATCATTCGCATTGACGGGCGCGTTTGGATTCCCAATGCCTTCACTCCAAACGGGGATAAAGACAATGAACTCTTTGAGATTTCGGGCAACAGTTGTCTTGAAGACCCTGTATTTGTGATTTTCGACAGCTGGGGTAATGAAATCTTCCGCTCCGAAGATCCATTCCACGAATTCTGGGATGGCACCTTCAAAGGAAAGCCCGTACCGCAGGATGTATATACCTACAGGTTTACCGGTGGTAAAGAGGTGCGCATGGGCACCGTGACCATCATCAATTAAGCGGGTACGTAGATCTCCTCTAAGACATTGAGGAACGCATCAACGCAATCTTCCGTATTGAATTTGCTGAAAGAGACGCGTACCGGCTGGTAGTTCGACGTCCAATCTCCCAACGCACGAATGACATGGCTGCCTTGGTTAGAGCCGCTCGTACAGGCCGAGCCACCGCTGACATTGATGCCTTTCATATCAAAAGAGAACGTGAGCATATCGTTCGCAGATTTCGGGAAAGCTATACTCAAAACGGTATATAGGCTTTTGTCCAATTCTGCACTGCGTCCAAAGAACTTCACATTAGGGACGATGCGCTTCACACCGTCAATCACGCGTTGCTTCAACGCCTCCACTTTCTTTTGATCCTCTGCCATCTCTGTGGTGGCAATCTCAAAAGCCTTACCCAAAGCAACAATACCGATGGTATTTTCTGTCCCTGCGCGCATGTTGCGCTCCTGGGCGCCACCTTGGATCAGTGGTTTTATCTTCAATCCGCTGCGCACATAGGCAAAGCCTACACCTTTTGGACCGTGAATCTTATGTGCTGAGCAGGTTAAAAAGTCATACCCTACCTCTTTCACGCTGATGGGCAAATGCCCCATCGCCTGAACAGTATCGGAATGGAATAAGGCGCCATGTTCCTTGCACAAGGCACTAATTTCCTTGACAGGATTCAAATTGCCTATTTCGTTATTGGCGAACATCAAGCTCACCAGCGTCTTAGGTCCATTCTTTAGGTGCGCTTCAAGCTCCGCTAAATCAATATCTCCAAATTCGTTTACGCTCAAATAGGCAGCTTCCACTTCCCCGCGCTCCACCATAAACTCCACAGGATGAACTACGGCATGATGTTCGATGGTGGTGGTGATGATTCGCTTCACGCCTAAATCGCGAACACTACAGAACAACGCCATGTTGTCGGCCTCCGTTCCTCCAGAAGTAAAGAAGATTTCACCGGGCTCCGCTTCAAGTCGTTGTGCAATGCGCTTACGCACTACTTCTACCTCTACTTTGGCGCCACGGCCGCTAATATGTGTACTTGAAGGATTACCAAAATTCTCCATCATGCGCACCATCTCATCTTTCACACGAGGCTCCAAGGGTGTGGTGGCAGCGTTATCTAAGAAAATGACTTCCATGCTCTGTTTTTAGGTTCCCCAAATATAAGACTTACGCTAATTCTTCTATCTCCTTGATGAAGCGCTCGCCCAATGTGGTGGCTTCTTCGGTAGAGGGTGCCTCAGTGTAAATGCGGATGATAGGCTCTGTATTGGATTTTCTCAAATGAACCCATCGGTCGGACCAGGTGATTTTAACACCATCAATAGTACTTAATTCTTCTTCCGAATAACGTCCAGCGATGGTCGCTAGGATGCCATCGACATCTAAACCTGGGGTCAATTCAATTTTCTGTTTGGCCATATAGTACTGAGGATAGCCCGCGCGGAGTTCACTCATGGTCTTTCCGGATTTGGCCAAGTGTGTCAATGCGAGGGCAATGCCGACGAGGGCATCACGGCCATAGTGTAATTCTGGCAGAATGATTCCTCCATTACCTTCCCCACCGAGCACGGCATGTTTGGCTTTCATTTCGTTCACGACATTCACCTCACCTACGGCAGAGGGACTGTAGGTGGACCCCTTTGACTCCGCTAAATCGCGAAGGGCCTTCGAGGAGCTCATATTACTGACCACATGCCCTGGGGTGAGTGAAAGCAGATAATCGGCCACTAAAACCAAGGTATATTCTTCGCCAAACATGGCGCCTTTTTCATCAATAAAGGCCAAGCGGTCCACATCGGGATCCACCACGATGCCTAGGTCATAAGAGCCGTTGCTCACCTCCTCGATAATAGCGCCCAAATGCTTCTCCAGGGGCTCAGGATTGTGAGGGAATCTACCGTGCGGTTCAGGATAAAGGTTATGGTATGCTACACCCAATGTATCGAGCAGCATAGGAATGGCAACACTTCCGGAGCTGTGCACCGCATCAATGGCGACCTTAAAGCCTGCCGCTTGCACCGCTGCGACGTCGACAGAAGGCAAGGCCAAGACTTGGTCAATATGCCAATCCATACCGTCCTCACAAGTCGTAAGTGTACCAAGATCACCTATCTCAGCGAAATCCAAATCCGTACTTTCTGCCAAGCGCAAAATTTCAGCGCCATCATCACCAGAAACAAATTCACCTTTTTCGTTTAAGAGTTTCAGTGCATTCCATTGCTCCGGATTGTGCGAAGCAGTGAGGATAATGCCGCCCGCCGCTGCATACCGTGGGACGAGCATTTCGACAGTAGGAGTAGTGCTCAAACCGGCGTTGATCACATCAATGCCCAAACCCTGCAAGGTGCTAATGACCAATTGTTCCAGCATCGGCCCGGAAGGACGCGCATCGCGGCCAATAACCACCGTCGGATTCGACGCACCTTTTTTTAGCCAACTTCCGTAGCCCGCGGCAAACTTTACCGCATCTATTGGTGTTAAGTTATCACCAGGTACTCCGCCAATGGTACCGCGAATTCCAGAAATGGATTTGATTAGTGTCATGAAGGTTTGGAATGTTTTCGGCTAAGATAGCCGCAAAGAATACCGTGCACAACCTATGGCATTAGAATTGCTTAATTGTTAATAACAGAGTGAAAACTTCAAGTCTCTGAGATCCCCTGCCCCTTTCTCCCGATGCCCAAAGCAACTATCTTTCTACTATGCGATTTGAGGACCACGAGACCTTGACATTAGTACATGCATTCGAAAACGCGATCAGCGAAGGGAGAGAGCCTTATTTCGATGTTGAAGATTTAGAACTCATTCTAGACTATTACCTAGACACGGGGTCTTTTGAGCAAACCAAGAACGCATTAGAAATCGCTCAAGCCATTCACCCTTTGGCCTTTACCTTCAAAATTAAGGAGGTACAACTGGACATTGCGATGAAAGATTATACTCGCGCTGAAGCGAAACTAAACCACTTAGAAGGATTGAATATGCGTTCTACGGAGTTGCTCATCGCACGTGCCACGATTTTAATGCACCGCGGCAACACACAGAAGGGATTACAATTATTGGACGAGGCTTTGGCAAGTTCCGACGATCCTGTAGAAGTATTGCAGATGATCGCCGACACGCATTTGAGCCAGGGCGACTACCCGCGAGCCATCAATATTTTAGTGCGTTGGTGCCGATTAGAGGAGGAAGATTTGGACGAAGGCGCATTGTACCAATTAGCCATGTGCCTTGATTTCACCAACGAATACGACCGTGCCATCGCCCTGTTTGAAAGCTTCACTCAAAAAGAACCTTACAACCCATTATTGTGGTACCAGCTGGGCGCTTTCCAATTGCGCAAGGACAACGAAGCCCAAGCCTTGGAAATGTTCCAATGGGCCATCACCGCAGATGAAACCTTCCACGCCGCCTACTTTGAGATTGGTCGAATCCACGAGCGCAACGAAGAATACATCAACGCGCTCACGGCCTACAAGCAAAGCGTCAACGAAGACTTGCCCAGCGGCTACGTGCATTTCCGCATCGGCTTGCTCGAAGCTGAACTAGGCAGCCTGAACGAAGCCTTACGCCAGTTCAATACGGCCATCGCCCTTGAACCCGACATGGAGGACGTCCATTTAGAGCGCGCCAGCGTGTTCATGGAGTTAGAACGTTACGCCGAGGCGGTTAAAGATTACAAAAAGGTCTGGTTAGACGAAGCCTACGCCTCAGAGGATGTATTGGATTTCGTGGAGTGTTTGATAGAATTAGACCACTTAGATCAAGCCATAGCCATTCTCTACGACGCCGTCGAACGTTTCCCAGATGTGCTTCAGTTCAGATTAGTGCTTGCCGGCTACCTTTTCGCAGCCGACGATATCATCAGCGCAAAAGAGGTGCTGGAAGATTTGCACTTGAACCGCGATGAGTTGCGGACGCTATTTGCGGAATACTTCCCAGATCTACTTGAAGTCCCAGTAGTGGCTGCTATTTTAGCAGAATTGAAATAACCCACCCATGCAAAAATATTTGAGTTTGTTCCTCAAAGGCATGGCCATGGGAGCGGCAGATGTCGTCCCCGGAGTCAGCGGAGGAACTATCGCATTTATCACGAATATTTACGAGGATTTAATAGGCAACCTCAGCCGGTTTGATACGCATGCCATTAAGCTGCTTTTTAGGGGCCAATTCCGCGATCTGTGGTCCCACATCGGCGGCACCTTCCTCGCAGTCCTCTTCGCTGGAATCTTCACCAGTGTGCTTTCGCTAGCCTCCATCCTTGGCTATGCTCTTGAGCACCACCCCACCGCCATTTGGAGTTTCTTCTTTGGCCTCGTATTCGCCTCCATCTTCATAGTCGGACGAAATATAACCCACTGGGGTACCACGCAAATCCTTTCATTCATCATCGGAACCGCCATTGCCTATTGGGTAACCACCTTACCTGCGGTGGGCGGTACAGAGCACCCGCTCTACCTTATACTCTGCGGCGCCTTGGCCATTTGTGCCATGATTTTACCGGGCATTAGCGGCAGCTTCATTCTGCTGTTATTGGGTGCCTACGCCACCGTGTTGAGCGCCGTGAGCGATCGAAACCTACTCATCATAGCCTACGTGGGCATCGGTGCAGTAGCCGGGCTCATCAGCTTCACCAAAGCCTTGAAGTGGATTTTCGAGCACTACTACAGCATTGCCGTGGCCCTGCTCTCTGGGTTCTTGTTGGGCTCATTAAACAAGCTTTGGCCGTGGAAATGGGTGGTAGAATATTACATTAAACACGAAGGCACACCGAAGGAAGAATACGTTCCGTTGATCACTGAAAATTTAGTACCCGGGGCAGATTGGACTTTGGCCCTCCCCCTCGCCATCGCCGGTGCGTTGGTCGTCTTCTGCTTAGAGTGGGCCGGGAAACTCAAGCGCACATGATTCGCCTTGGCCTCATCGGACATCCTATCGGGCACAGCAAAAGCCCTGCCCTACACCATGGTTTCATGGAACAAAGCGGCACCCCGGGTATATACCAGTGTTATGAGCGTACCGCCATGGATCGCAAGGCCATGGAAGCATTGTTCGATCAAGAAAGTTTAACAGGCATCAACATCACTATTCCATTTAAAGAACACGCCCTTCAATGGGTAGATGAGGCAGATGAAGGTGCGAAAAGAATTGGTGCCATCAATACCATCGTAAAAACAGGCGATCGATTTGTGGGCTACAATACCGATGTGGACGGCATCGCCCAAACCCTCGACGCCTTAGGACCAGAACAACCTACCCTAGTGCTGGGAGGCGGTGGTGCAGCAAAAGCACTTTGTGCAGTGTTAGAGGCGCGACAAACCCCCTACTTGATGGTCCAGCGACACGGAGCAGTGACCTATGACAGTTTGACGGAAGAACAAGCTTCGGCTCATCCCCGATGGATTAATTGTACCCCAGTGGGTGGCGCCAAATACCCCGGCGATTATTTACCATTGCCATATAAGGTAATGACGAAGGAATTCGCCATCTTTGATATGACCTATGAACCGAACCCAACCCCAATGATGTTAAAGGGTAAGGAAATGGGCGCTGCCGTGATCGGCGGCAACCTTATGTTAACTGAGCAAGCGAAAACAGCATGGCAATTGTTTCATGCCGCTTACTACAAAAATTTGTAGATGATGAGTCAAGAAGAATTGGACCCACAAGAACACACGCAACCTATGGAGGAAACCAGCACACCTATGCCGGAAGCGCCCGAGACTAGCGAAGCTGTGGAGGAAACGGAAGAAGAGCAAAACACGGAAGTCAAAGCTATAGAGGCCGAAGACGATCACGAAAGCCCTAAGGAGCGCAAGTTGATCATTCCAGATTTCGATGCCCTGACGGTAGAACAATCACTTGAAATCATCGCCCAGCACATTGGCGAGCATGAGCCACAACGCATCAAAGGCGTGGTAGAGAGCGGACGTTCTCGAATTTTACAAGAGCTCAATGCAGAGCGCGATGCGGCTAAAGCAGCCTTCATCGAAGAAGGCGGCAACAGCATCGATTTCCACTACGATCAGCCATTGCGCAAGCAACTCAACACCACCTACGGAGGATATAGAGATAAATTGCGCAAACATTACGGCCAGCTCGAGGAAGAACTCAGTGCAAACTTGGCCACCAAACTTGATATCATCGAGCAAATCAAAGGTTTGCCTATGATAGAAGGCAGTGCCAAGGATAAATACGAAACATTCAAAGGATTGCGCGAGCGCTGGAATAATACTGGCCTCGTCCCAAAAGGTGATGCGCGCAATGTATGGGCAAACTACAACCACCACGTCGATAATTTCTTCGACTACTTGAGAATGGCCTACGACCTCATTGAGATTGATTACCAAAACAACCTCGCGGAGAAGGTCGCCCTATGTGAATCTTTGGAGAATATGTTGGCCGGAGGTGCCTCTGCGAAGATTTTCAAAACGCTTCAACAGGCGCACAGCAAATGGAAGAGAATTGGCCCTGTTCCACGAGAGCATAAAGACCAACTCTGGGAGCGTTTTAAAGCAATAACCAATAAAGTACACGAACTCCGAGATTCCTTTAACGAAGAAATCAAAGCGCAAAACGATGAGAAAATTGCCGCCAAGAAAGAAGTTGTGGCCAAAATACAGGCGCTGACCACGGAACTACCGACCAAACACGGCGGATGGCAGAAAGCCAGTAAAGCGCTGGAGGCCTTACGTGGCGAGTTTAAGAAAATTGGCTTCGTGAAAAGCGAAGAAAACTCCGTGGTTTGGGAAGAATACAAATCGGCCCAGCGTGAGTTCAATAGATTGAAAAACGCCTTTTATAAGGATGAGAAAAAAGCACAACGCGTAAATCTCGATAAGAAACTAGCGTTGATTGAGCTCGCCGAAAGCGTTAAAGACAGCGATGATTTCGCAGCATCTGCACAGATTCTTAAAAAAGCACAGCAGGATTGGAAGAAGTCCGGTTATGTCCCTAAAAAAGAGGGAGATAAGCTTTGGGAAGCCTTCCGTAGTGCCTGTAACCATTTCTTCGATCGCATGCATGGCGAGCGCAAAGCCGTTGAAAAACAAAGCAATGCCACTCAGAAAGCCAAAGAAGATTTCTTGACCGGCTTGAAGAAAGCCGAAGTTGCCTCGCTAGACGATGCCATTACCTTGAGTGAGCAGTGGGGTGCCCTAGGTCAAGGTGGTAAGCGCGATCACGACCAAAACTTTGATGCTTTATTAGCAGAAAAAATAGCACCATTAGGCCTTAGTACCCAAGAGGTGGAGGCCGCATTGATGGAAGCAAAGGTTAAGGCAATGGTAGAGGCTGATGACCAAGACGGTCTATTTCGCCAACGTGCCATCATACGCGAAGGATTGGATCGCGCAAAAAAGGAATTGCACCAACTTGAAAACAACATCGCTTTCTTCTCTGCTTCTAAAGGCAACCCTTTACTTGATGCCGCTTTAGCTAAAATTGAAGAACAGAAAGCCTTGGTGGCACATTACACTGCTATGCGCAAGCTTTTCAATAGCCTATTGAAATAATCCGAAATGAAGTTTAAGCTCGTAGCTCCTTTCGAACCGACAGGAGATCAGCCCACGGCCATCAATGATTTGGTGGAAGGACTCAATGGCGGCGAGCGGGATCAGGTACTACTCGGGGTAACGGGATCTGGAAAGACCTTCACTGTTGCGAATGTTATCGAACGTACCCAACGCCCTACCCTCATCCTGTGTCATAACAAGACGCTTGCAGCCCAACTCTACGGGGAGATGAAGGAGTTTTTCCCAGAGAACGCGGTCGAATATTTCGTCAGCTACTATGATTATTACCAGCCTGAAGCCTACGTACCTTCCTCCGGTCTGTATATCGAGAAAGATCTGAGCATCAACGACGAGATCGAAAAGCTTCGCTTGAGCACCACCTCCTCCCTCTTGAGCGGACGCCGCGACGTAATTGTGGTCGCGTCCGTCAGTTGTTTATACGGGATGGGGAACCCCGAGGCCTTTAATAGTTCTGTGGTCCAATTAAAAGTAGGCGACACCATCGCCCGCCAAGCCCTGCTCCACGCCTTTGTTAACGCCCTCTACGCCCGTACTGCAGCCGAGTTCAAACGCGGTAGCTTTCGCGTAAAAGGCGATACCGTAGACATTTTTCCCGCCTACGCCGAAACCTACTACCGCATCAGTTTCTGGGGCGATGAAGTGGAGAGCATTGAACACATGGACCCAATCAGCGGTCAACGCATCGAACATATGGATGAAATGCGACTGTTCCCTGCCAACCTTTTCGTCACCGAAAAAAACCAATTACAAAACGCCATCCACCAAATCCAGGACGACCTCATGCAGCAGGTGGACCACTTCCGCAATGTGAGTCGTCCACTTGAAGCCAAGCGATTGGAGGAGCGCACCAACTTTGATTTGGAGATGATACGGGAATTGGGCTACTGTTCCGGTATTGAGAACTACAGCCGCTACCTCGACGGGCGCGCTCCCGGTATACGTCCCTTCTGTTTGCTCGACTACTTTGCCGACGACTTCCTGCTGGTAGTCGACGAAAGCCACGTAACCATCCCCCAAGTACGCGCCATGTACGGCGGTGACCGCTCGCGCAAAGAAAACTTGGTAGAATACGGCTTCCGTCTTCCGGCAGCCTTGGACAACCGTCCCTTAAAGTTTGAAGAATTCGAGCAAATTCGCGGACAGGCCCTATTTGTCAGCGCTACACCAGCAGAATTCGAGCTCGAACTTAGCGGGGGGGTCTTCGCCGAACAAGTCATCCGCCCCACCGGCCTGCTCGACCCTGTGGTTGAAGTACGCCCCTGCGAGAACCAAGTCGACGACCTCATGGACGAAATACGCATTCGTGTAGAACGCGACGAGCGTGTCCTTGTCACCACCTTGACCAAACGGATGGCCGAAGAGCTGACCAAATACTTCACGCGTTACGACATCCGATGCCGCTACATCCACAGCGACGTCGATACACTGGAACGTGTTGAAATTATGCGCGATTTGAGACTGGGCACCTTTGACGTACTGATCGGAGTAAACCTGCTCCGAGAAGGATTGGATTTCCCTGAAGTAAGTTTAGTGGCCATCATGGACGCCGACAAAGAAGGATTCTTACGCAGTACGCGTTCTTTAACTCAAACCATAGGACGGGCGGCACGAAATGTGAACGGTCGAGCCATCTTATACGCCGATAAGATTACCGACAGCATGCAACGCACAATAGACGAAACCACGCGTCGCAGAGAAAAGCAAGATGCTTATAATAAGGATAACGGCATTGTACCCACTGCTTTGAGAACAAGCCGTGATGAGATCTTGGCGAAATCTAGTGCCGTGAACAAGGGCGCCCAATACAAGGAAGGCATGGCATCCGTAAAAGCCGCAGAAGAAGCGGTCAACTATACGAGCCAAGAGGATCTTGAAAAGCGCATCAGAGATACACGCAAAGGCATGGAAACCGCAGCGAAATCTATGGACTTCATCGAAGCCGCAAGACTGCGCGATTTACTCATCGAATTAGAAAGTAAAAGGGAGAAGCGTTAGTTACAGGTAATGCGCCACACCTACGGCGAAGGTCCATACTTGATGCCCGTCAATGCGCTGGTCTAAATACAAAGTGGGCGTCCACTCCCATCGGTCGTTCATTGGTACTTCCCCTTCAATCCCCACACGTATCAGGGTCTTCATTTCACCATTTTCTACGGTAAGCCCAGGACCTACCCCAAGCAAGACATTGTGTGAGAGGCGGTAGAAAATATCCAACGTAGAGACCATCGGTGTTTGAAGTTCAATGGTTTCCCCAAGGTCATTTTCAATGAGATAGTTTTCCAACTCAATATCACTATGCCAACCGATGGACCAATGGTCATTGAGGTGGTAATCCATATCCATACCCCAGGTAGGCACAAAGAATACACCTTCTCCCCCAACCTCCGGAACCATACCGTGGCCGATGAGCAATGCGAGACGCAAGGGATGACGATGGTGGTGAGGATCCGGTTCCACCTGATGTGGGTGGTGCTGTGCCTGTGCATTCCATCCTAGAACCACGGCAAACATGAGCGAAAAGAAAATTTTCATGACGGAGTAATAAGCGCAAATTTGCTACTTTTCACTTCCCACGAGCATAACAAATATCACACTCATGATTTACGTATCTATTGGCCTTGGCTTCCTGTTTTTTAGCATGGGGTTTATCATCACCCCAAGCAATGCGAAATACTTGCTCAGCGGATACAACACGATGAGCAGTGAAGACCAGGAGAAGTTTCCCATTGTGGAATACCTCAAGGCGTTCAAGACCTTCCACATTTGGTTTGGAATCATATATACCCTGTTATCGGTGATTTTCCACCTCCTCGATTCGGACCTGGTCGGATACCATTTGGGCATTACTCCCATTCTCGCCTATGGCTATTTCTTCTGGACATCCCGTAAATACAACGAAGAATTGAGCAGTGCCACGAAGAACAATACGACCATCGGACTGATCGTATTGAGTTTGACCCTAGTCTTTGTTGTGGGGCTGTTCATTTGGTCGGACAGGGAAAGCAGCTGGACCTATGAAAACAATCAATTAGAAATTCAAGGCCCGTATGGCATTTCGCTAAATATCAGTGATTTAGATTCAATTTCCTTGTTGAAAAGCCTACCAGAAATCACCATCCGCTCACACGGAATCTCCACTGGAAAAGTGGCTAAAGGTAAATTCAAAGGCCCTAACAAAGCGCGCTATCATTTACTCATTGACAAACCCGTGGGCGAGGTATTAGCACTTTATCCTAATAGAGAAATACCTGTGTTAATCAGCCTCGATGGAATGGACGAAAAAAAGCTATTTTTGAAAATTCACAAGAAATTACAATTAAATGAAAGTAATTAAGCTATTGAGGAAAAAATTCATTTCTCATTCATACAAGTATCAAGTATTTGCTACCGAAATAAATCCAAACCTTAAACTGGGAAAAATTTATTCTCAGCATGGACACGAATATATCATCAGCCTATTATTGGGAAATAAGAAGGGAGGTTATTTTGTTGAATTTGGCGTGATAGATGGAATAACAAATTCAAATACGTATTATCTCGAGGAGCGCATGGGTTGGAATGGCATTGTAGCAGAACCAGCTAAAAAGTGGCACAAAAATTTAATGAAAAACAGAAGGGTACACATTGAAACGGACTGTGTATTTAGTGAATCTAATCTTGACCTAGAATTTATCGAAACTGGTAAATGGAAGGGAGGGAATACATTGATGAAACATCTCAATTCTGATAATAAAAAAAGAACTATCAGCAGTAAATATCTGGTTAAAACTATTTCTTTGAACGACTTACTGGATAAATACAATGCACCCCGACATGTTGAATTTATCTCAATCGATACAGAAGGTAGCGAACTTGAGATAATTAAGAATTTTGAGTTTACTAAATATTCCTTTTCCATTATCTGCGTGGAGCATAATGGGAACATAGAAAAGAGAGAATCGTTACAAAAAATATTTGAAGAAAATAATTATTTTAAACTTCCCTTACCAGATTCTTTAACGAACGTGGATGATTGGTATGTCAATGAGGACATTTTTAACTCCTACCGTTTGATAACTTTAAACCATTAAAGACCAAGTGTCCAATGCCTTTCCCTTGTCCCGCAACTTTCCTGGCAGGACCTCATCGGCACGTGATTCCGCGTCTTTAGGGAAAATAAATAAGGTCCCGAGGATGATCTCTTCGGCGGGAACATTAAAATGAGTGCGCATAGGATCAAAACGAAGCACGCCACCTGACGACCAATAGTTTGGGTATCCTAAGGCCGTCGCGCCTACCAACATATTTTGAATGGCTGCGCCGGTCGCCGCTAAATGCTCCATATTTCTCAAGTTCCCTGTGAACGGAATAGGCTCTCTACCTTCGACCGGCTCTCCAAAGGTATCCGGCAGCCAAGTCACCATGAGCAATACCTCAGCAGCATTGAGCATCTGGCCTATTTTACCTGCCTGCACCTGCTCGGCCGTAGCGTAATCAACGGCCGCACGGCAACGTGCCGCATCCGCCAAATAGCAACGAAATGGCAATCCCGAGGTCAAATCGGTTCTGTATTTCGCCGCACTTTCGTAGTGATACGGAGCCGCAGCAGCAAGGGTAAGGAGTTCTTGGACCAATTCCTCTCTTTCCTCCTCCGTCAACGAAGGTGTCCAGGGACTGTTGGCCAATACCTTTTGGGTTTTTCTATGCTTGATCGCGTCCATTATGGAAACTTCGGGAATTTAGAGAAGTCTCGAGGTCGTTTTTCCAAGAAGGCATTGCGGCCTTCAACGGCTTCATCTGTTCCGTAGGCCAAACGAGTAGCTTCTCCAGCGTACACTTGTTGACCAACCAATCCGTCGTCGATAAGATTGAATCCAAACTTCAACATCTTGATGGCCGTAGGGCTTTTCGTCATGATCTCCTGCGCCCAGTCGTAAGCGGTCTGTTCTAGTTCTTCATGCGGCACTACTTTGTTTACCATACCCATCTCGTAGGCTTCTTGCGCCGAGTACTCAGCGCCAAGGAAGAAGATTTCACGGGCTCTTTTCTGACCTACTTGGCGAGCGAGGTAGGCAGAGCCAAACCCTCCGTCGAAGCTTGCAACATCCGCATCGGTTTGCTTAAAGATGGCGTGCTCTTTAGAAGCAATGGTCATATCACACACTACATGAAGACTGTGGCCACCACCTACAGCCCAACCGGGCACTACAGCGATCACGACCTTATTCATGAATCGGATCTGACGCTGCACATCTAGGATATTGAACCTATTGATGCCGTTCTCTCCTTTATATCCGGTGGTCGAACGTACGCGTTGGTCGCCGCCAGAGCAGAATGCCCAGCCTCCGTCTTTAGGAGAAGGTCCCTCACCTGTAATGAGCACCACGCCAATTTCTTGGCTTTCATGGCACAAGATGAGCGCTTCCCAAAGCTCGTCTACGGTCTTTGGAGTAAATGCGTTGCGCACCTTAGGACGATTGAACGCAATGCGTGCGACGCCGTTAAGCTGCTTAAATGTGATTTCCTCGTATTCCTTGACGGTTTGCCATTCTAGTTGGGCCATGGTCCAATTCTTTTAGGTATATGTGAACATAAACAAAGGTACGGGCTGTAGGTTTATTCTATGGGCTGTGTTGCCTTGATTTCTATTTTACCCCCAAGCGCCTTGAGCACTTTAAAGACTGTATCAAATTGGGGCTTAGCATTAGGCTGCAAAGCCTTGTATAAACTGGTTCGGCTCATTCCGGTTTTTTCGGCTATGGCGGTCATCCCCATGGCTTTTGCAACATGTCCCATGGCAACAATAAGGTCCCCTGGATCTCCGTTTTGAAGTACTTCATTAAGGAAGGCAGTGATTACTTCTGGATGATCGAGATAATCAGCGATATCAAAGGTTGAGGTTTCGGTCATTGTTTAATGCTTTAATGATGCGTTTATATTTATCTATATCTCTGGATTGCGTTCGCTTAGTCCCGCCTCCAATTAGCAACAAAAGTTGATTATGTCGATAGGTAAAATAAATCCTATAACCAGGTTTTAAATGAATACGAAGTTCATAAACATTGGGTTCAATACGTTTGAAGTCGCCAAGCAGGTCTTTTTCCTGAATTCTCAATATTCGAAGAAGGATAGCAGATTTTGCTCTCTCATCTTTGAGTCCTTTCAGCCAACTATCGAATTCTTTTGTTTTGGATACTTTCACAACAGAGTGTATCCAATTGGATACAAAGGTATTTAAATATTCATGTTTCTAAGAATATGAGGACTCTAAATTTTGCGTCAAACATTTGTGCAAAACCCAATGTTATTCACACGAAGATTAGGCCCAATGAAACGCACCCAGATTCAGGATTTTGGAAAAATAGAGCAGGCTAAGGACCTCGAAGATCTAGTTAAGGACAAGCGTGTCGGCAAGCGAGCCAATAAGAAAAAGGCCAATCGACGCAACCGTCATTACGGAAAAGACTTATTGCGTCATTTGAAGGAACACATACAACGAACTGACGACAACGTATAAACAAGCGTTTACGCGAAAATACCTTGGCTTTTTTCTTTGAATCCCTCGGCCGCTAATCGGCCACTTTCCATCGCTGCATTCAAAGAACCATTGAACAGTACATCCCCGGCTAAAAAGATCTGATCCGTGAGCTGACTTTCACTTGGGGAAGAAGTGGTCTTTAGATTTTGAAGGTCCGGCAGCGCTTGAGGAATATCAAACGTTGTAATATGCTTTAATTGACTTACCCCGCAGTACTGACGAAGTTCCTCCTCGACTTCCTTTTGGATTTGGTCATTGGGTAGCCCATCGTACTCTAAACAAGTTACCGATACTATTTCCCTGCCCTTTGCATCCGTAAAGGCGTACAAATTGTTGGCTCTTTTGCCCGCATCTGCGATCAGAGCAATGGTATGGGCAGGTATAGAGGTTTTATCTACCTCGAAATATAGATTCAAACACGACTTCCAACGAACCTGTTGATCATTGATATTGTGTACAAGGGCACTAGCATCTCCAGTGATAATCACACCTGTATGCGGCAAAACCTCGCCGGAGTCCAAGTAAATATCTTCATTCGTCACCCGGTTCACTGTAGTCTGCAGGCGAATTTCCGTGCGCGTTAGTTTTGATTTGAGCTGTTCACTTAACGCCCCAATGCCATTGGCCGGAATGGTAGCATAGCCCTCACCGAACATCTTGTAGACAAATTCAAACATTCGGCTGGAGGTACGCAATGACGGTTCCAAGAAAATACCGGCGAAGAATGGCCGGAAGAATCGGTCAATGATTTTTTTAGAAAAACCAAGTCCTTCAAGGTATTCAAGCGTGGTAAATTCAGCAGAATCAAAGATTTCTTCAATGGCTTTTCTCTTGAGTCGTTGGTTCAAAAGCAAGATTCGAAACTTATCTGCCACAGAACCAATGTTTGCAAATACAGTCGGCAACAACGCACCAAGATCACGCGTTGGATCACCAATACGATAACGTTTGCCATTCACCAAGATTTGCGCTCCTGAGGCTAATTTCTGTAACCCAAGCGCATTCATATCAAGGTACTTGTTTACCAAAGGATAGGCACTCAACAACACTTGGAAACCAATATCTAGGCGATAGCCCTCAATCTCCACGGTTCGTACTCGCCCACCTACTCCATCAGATTTTTCCAATATAATGGGTTCAAATCCAGCTTGTTCAAGCTCGAGTGCAGCAATCAATCCACTGATCCCTGCGCCAACGACATATACCTGTTTTGAAGAATTCATGGCATCTTGTTTAAGTATGATCTACCCTTAGAACCCGAGCCAAATGATTTGGTTTTTAGAAAGGCAAAAAAATGGCCGTAGATTACCAAGGAAGCTTCAAGCACGCCACCTCATTTTGATAGAACTCTCGAAGTTGAAGGACCGTTTCCTCCGCTAATTGGTATTCGGCAGCAGCGATATTTTGGTCCAATTGGTCTATGGACAAACATCCCGGAATAACGGTAGTAACGGCTGGATCCGCCAGACAAAAGGCAATGGCTGCCTGTGCCATATTCTTTTCCGAACCGATAATCTCCCGAACCCGATCTACTAGTGTGGCACGTTGGGAAATATCTGCTCGTGACCATCGTCCACGTACGCCAGAAAAAACACTCTGTGCATCATACTTTCCACTCAACCAACCTGAATCTAGTGGGATTTTGGCAATAACAGCCGCTCCCCTTTCTTTCATAATATCGAAGGCTTGGGCTATATCCTGATGAAGAATGTTATAAAACGCCTCAACCACTGTCGCGCCCGTGGTTCCCATTAATATTCGAAGATCATCGGCGGTATCAATGGAGGCCCCATAGCCTTTAATTTTTCCCTCTTCCTTCAAGCGTTCTAAGATCTCGTAATGATCATTTTGAGTGCCGTTCAAATAGGACGAGGGAGGGTTGTGAATAATCAAGGAGTCGACATAATCTAACTGTAATCTTCGCAGACTCCCCTCCAATGAGGTACGTATATAATCCGACTCATAATTCATCGTACCATGGTCCGTATGACCAAACTTTGTATTGATTACTATAGAATCTCGATCTACCCCGCGAAGAGCCTTTCCTAGCCGATCTTCTCCTGTGCCATGACCATAATTTGGTGCCGTATCAAAGAAATTTATCCCACGATCTAGCGCGGCATGGACCAAGCCTGTCGCCTCTAGCTCAGAAAGACCTTTCCAACCTGATTCAACACCTAATTGCCATGCACCTAAACCTATTTCCGTGACCTTGGCCGTGCTTTGTAAGTAACTATTTAGCTTCATTGTTTTTATCAAACTCGGTTCCACACTCCTTACACCGAAATACGGTTTTGGTGAAAAACGGATATACTACGAGTAATAAGGAAATCGCCAAAGTTAACCACCCTGCCGCCGTCTTGAAACTTTTAAAACCTGCATATACCGCAGTGGATTGACAGCTCGGACATTTGAGCGCATGATCCTCTTCATCCAAATAAGGACGAGCCTCCCATTCTTCGATGAGTTCCTTGGCACGCTGAAAATCTTCCTCACGAACTTGAAGACGGATACCACCTACGGCGAGGTCATAGAAAGAATTTAATCGGACAATATTCTCGTCCAAAATAAAACATTCCACCCCTTCGCTCTCTAGTCGAGTCTTCAGCAAATGTGCCGAAATGTCGCTTGAAAAGGTTCTCAGGGTGATGAGTTTCATTACAGTTTCTTCAATTCAAAGACATCCTTACGACGGTCCTTTAAGTTCTTTACGCTACCAAACTGGTGCAGTTCACGCAACAGGCTCAAATCTACATCAGCGATGAGAATCATCTCTGTATTCGGAGTTGCTTCCGCTTTAATACCATTAGTTGGGAAGGAGAAATCACACGGAGTAAAGACCATGGACTGCGCGAACTGTATGTCCATATTATGAACGTTTGGAAGGTTGCCGACACTTCCAGCAATGGCCACATAGCATTCATTCTCAATGGCACGTGCCTGCGCACAATGGCGCACCCGCGAGTACCCATTCTGCGTATCCGTCAAAAACGGCACAAAAAGGATATCCATGCCTTCATCTGCCAACAATCGGCTGAGCTCAGGGAATTCCGAATCGTAACAAATGAGGATGCCTATTTTACCACAATCGGTATCAAATACCTTGAGCTCCTTGCCTCCTTGCATGCCCCAAACCTTTGCCTCATCGGGGGTTACATGAATTTTCTCATAACGCTCTACCGTCCCATCACGCTTACACAAATACCCCACATTGTAGAGGACATTATCCCGAATTTCAGGCATGCTCCCTGCGATGATATTGATGTTGTATGAAATGGAAAGGTTTGAGAATTTCTGAACGATATCGTCGGTGTATTGGGCCAATTCCCTGATCGCCTGTGCCTCGCTCATGTGGTTGTATTGCGCCATCAACGGGGCATTGAAAAACTCCGGAAAAAGAGCAAAGTCCGAGCGGTACCCCGAGACGGTATCAATAAAATATTCAACCTGTTGCAGTAATGCATCAATGTTCTCGTAAGCGCGCATCTGCCATTGAACCAGACCCAATCTCACCACGGTCTTACTACTCTCTGCGGAAACGACAGGTTTCTCGTAGTAAATATTGTCCCATTCTAAGAGAACGGCATATTCTTGCGAATCTGAATCCCCCTCCAAGTATCCCTTTAAAACACGCGTGGGGTGAAAATCATTGGAGATCTGAAAATTCAGAACAGGATCATGAATCTCCTTGCTCTTGACCTTGTCTATATACTGCTTGGGCGTCAAACTATCTGAATACTTATGATAATTCGGTATACGGCCACCAAACGCTATTCCTCGCAGATTCTGTTTTTCACAGAGTTCCTTTCGATAATCATAGAGCCTTCTTCCAAGGCGCAGCCCACGATAATCTGGCTTGATAAACACATCAATGCCATAGAGTACATCACCCTGTGCGTCGTGCGAATCGAACGTATAATTCGCTGTGATATCGGCATAGCTGTGATTGGCATCGTACTTCTCAAAATCAACGATAATGGACAACGCGCAGCCCGCAATATTTCCGTTGACCTTGATCACGACCTGACCCTCTGGAAATTTTCGCAGTAGGCTTTTGATGTGATGCTCCTTCCAATAAGAATTTGGCATCGAGGTATAGGCGCTGACCATGACCTCCTTGAGGTCGAGGTAATCTTCGAATTGCAAATACGCCAACTCGATTTTATCAATATCACTAAGTTCCATGGTGGAGAGGGGCAATTGAGCCGTTGTTTAAGTTACGATTTTAGGGACCAATTTCCTTAATCGTATTTATCAAAAATCTTCTCGTAGAACGGCGACGATAACGAAGAATCGAACGTCGTCAAAAAAGAGGAATAGCTCAAATAAGACAATAAATAACGCTTATCAGTAATCCAAGGCGGCATATAAGTAGGCGGCGCCACTATACCCAGCTCAGAAAGCTTTTTCAGGGTAGGTAAATCTGCAATATTCAGCTTGCCAACAAACAACAGATCCAGGTAATCGAACTTGCCCTTAGCCACCGCCAGGCGCAAGAAATTGTGGACATCAGCCAATCCTTCGAGGTAGACGATATCCTTGGTAAAAGGCGCCCCACCGGTCATCACACCACCTCTAAACACACGCTTGGCGTTCTGAAAGGACTGCTCAGGGTGATCCGTTTTCTCTAAGAAGTAACGATACACATCGATAAAATCAGCACCATCAATGGCGTGCTGAATAGCGATGACGCGATCTGATAATCGGCGTAATCGGTCTAAATCAATATTTCCAGTGATGAATTCAGCAAAAACCGCCAATCCCTCCTGCGTCGCAGTAGTACCGGCATGCCCTTCGACCAATATCTTTAAATGCGGTTGTAAATGACCATTGATGGACGTCGCAACGTGCACAAAAGCCTCATGTTGAATGAGCTGATCGACATCTTTATCATTGAACTGTGCTGTAGGGCGAATGGCAATACGACGTCGCCCCGCCAACGCATTGGAAGCCAAACTAGGGTCCATGACCACCTCAGGCGCATGTTCCCCAAACATTTGATCTACCGCCTCCCTCATTTTCTGTGCTAAGGTTTCAGCGGATACTGAGGGCATCTCCACGGCGGCACCTAGATCCTCGTGTTTTACGCGATCAAAGAGACGATCAAAGTGGTTCGCAAGATCAATAATGGTGGAACTCCCGTTTTCCAATTCATTGGTGGGCTCTCCATACAAATCCTTCGAATGCTCGAAGAACGCAGGGGTACCTCTAGTGGCCAACAAATAGGCGCTGCTCTCTAACTTATCCGCAATACGGGAAGCATACTTTTTAATGTGTGGTACCTCAGCTATTTCCTTGCGCACGGCCGCAATACGCGCCAATACCGGTGCCGCATCATATTTGGGATATTCCACAAAGGGCAATCGCTGTGCGCCGTAACGGAAGAACTCTTGTTGAACATGATCTTCCCAGGCAATATTGCGGAGGATTTTTACATCGTCGGTGATGGCCAGCAGCGCATCACTTACCGCTACAATTTTCTCAATATCAACCTCGTTGGTCATATAATCGCCCATTACAATTGGGCGGGTCGAAAGTACTCAAATATTACTCTACTTCGCTATCCTCCAAACCATCTATTAGCGCATCGATTTGATGAATGATCTGTCGCCGTTTTTCCTTGGCTCTCTCGACAACTTCAGGTGAACTTTTATCGCTTTCAATTTGGCTTGTATAATACCCAATGATTGTATTCATTGCGTTGATTTTCGCACTCAAGTGAGTTTGAGCTACTTGTTGTTTTAGGGCCAATTGCGACGCATTCTGTGCCTTAACACTTTTGGCAAGTTCCTTGCGATTCAACTCAATCTCAGAACGATTCAATTGAATTTCTCGTCGCTGAAGAATAATCGTATACACCAAAGCGGCAAAAGCTAATCCCGAGAAAAGCGCATTCACCGCTCCAAAAGTATCTCCTATCGTTCCACGTATTGACCAATCTTCTCCAATCCAATAGATAGCTATTAGACTCAATAGCCATAACAGCACAACACCTACTATTAATTGGATAAGCATGAATTCTTCCTTTCTAGTAGATTGCTGTGGTTCAAACTCTTCCATAGCGATTAATTTCTACTCAATGTAGGTAGAATAGCTTTGAATTGAATGTCCTCCGATTGGTTATTTATAACAACCCTAAACCTCTAGCCAACACCAAATCCTCAGGAACATTGACCTCAGGCACTGAATGCGGCACGATGGCCACATCAATCTTATATCCATGATGGATAAAATCCAATTGCTCCAAAGATTCTTGAAGGGCCAATGCTGACTTGAAATCCCCCTCATACGACAGCGCAAATTCTTTTTTGTACGCATACAATCCCAAATGGCACAATCGCACTACTTCCGAAGTACCCGGCACTGAATATGGAATGGGATACCTACTGAAATACACACCTTCACCTTTCTTATTCCGAATGACTTTTACCGTATGCTCATCCTTCTCCCCCGCCTCCTCATAGGCGATGGTCGCAATGGGGTTAGCTCCCACCGCCTCCACTACCGTCTTGAGGTAAGAAGTAGGCAGGAAGGGTTGGTCGGCCTGAAGATTCACCACAATATCCCAATCCTGCTGGACACTGCGAGCAGCTTCAAAAACACGAGAGCTTCCACAAGGATGATCGAACGAGGTTGCGATGGAAGCAATTCCGCGCTGTTCACACAATTCAAGAATTTCGGGATTCGGGGAAGCGATAAAGACTGCAGAGAACACACCTGAAACCTGAGCGATATGGTATACGCGCTCGAACATGGGCATCCCTTGGATGTCGGTGAGGATTTTATTGGGGAATCGGGAAGATTCTAATCTGGCCGGGATGATACAAATAGCTTTAGCCATGGATATCATAGAATTGGACCACACCTTTCAAATCTTGGGCAGAACCCACCAGGACGGTGATAATTTTCTTCTCACGGAATAATCGATCCATCTCACTCACCCCCATCTGCTCTTCAATAAAAACAGGGTTTTTGGTACCCATTTCTGAAGCAACCAAAGCATTTGGATTCGTGCTAGAGGCCATGGCACGACGGATATCGCCATCGGTGATCACGCCTTGTACATCCCTTGGAGTACCCACCGCCACGAGGCCTAGTCGACCTTCGGAGATACGCAGCAGTACCTCATGCAGACCGTCTTCTGGATGGACCATGGGTACTTCCGTAATCATGAGGTCTTTGGCCTTGGTCAACAAGGAGCGCCCTAAGGTGCCACCGGGGTGGAATTTGGCAAAATCATCTTTGGTGAATTTTCGCAGTTCCATCAGGGCTGCGCAAATGGCATCTCCCATCACTAAGGCCGCAGTAGTACTGGTGGTAGGCGCTAAATTCAGGGGACAAATTTCCTTATCCACCTTGCATTCAAGGTGCACAGTGGAGAATTGGGCCAAGGCACTGTCGTGACTTTGTGAGAGCCCTATAACGTGCTTCGTTCGACTATATTGGAGCAAGTTCAAAAGCTCGGGCGTATGGCCAGAGTTCGAAATGGCGAATAGCACATCACTTGCTTCGATCATCCCCAGGTCGCCGTGGTAGGCCTCACCGGGATGCACGAAGAAGGAAGGGATTCCAGTACTTGAATAGGTCGCGGCCAATTTTCTCGCAATAATCCCACTCTTGCCCATGCCGGTAAAGATCAACTTGCCTGACATTCCATCAATGAGCTCAACGGCACCTTGATAATCATTGCGGTCCTTACCCGCCATATGCAAAAGGGAATTGGCTTGGGCTTGAATGCTTTGTATGATATGCTGATTAATGTTCATGGATTCGGGCTAATACTTCTTTAAATACACCAGCGCCTCCAGCAGTCTTGAGTTGCACGTCACAGATGTTCAGTAATTCCGTTGCGGCATCGTTCACGGCATATAAATGACCACATTCCGAGCGCACGGCACAATCGTTCGTATCGTCACCCACGAAAAGGGTTTCCTCCACTTCGACGCCATATTGGGCGCGAATAGCAGCAACGGCTTGAGCCTTATCGCTGATGTTCATTTGGCAAAAATCTAGGCCCAATTCTTCCGCACGTCTTGCCAAAGCCGCCGAACCACGACCGCTCACAATACCAAATTTGATGCCTTCCGCCATGAGTGCTTTGATCGCCGTACCGTCTTTCACGTTGAAGACTTTGAGCACTTCGCCTTCGGCCCCGTAATAGAGCTTCCCGTCGGTGAGCACACCATCACAATCACTAATAATCAGGCGGATCATAATAGGTCTTTTACGAGGTTTTCTAAATCCGCGAGTTTCAACATATTGGGACCGTCCGACAACCCCTGATCGGGGTTTGGATGCGTTTCAATGAAAAAGGCGTTCGCCCCCCAAAGTTTCGCCGTTTTTGCGAAATAAGGTACATACGCCCTATTCCCTCCTGTCGTCCCATCATTACTTTGGGTTTCTTGCGCGGAGTGCGTACAGTCCATGACCACATGATCTGTTAAGGCGGCAAGTTTCTGGATATTTCTAAAATCTACGACCAATTCGCTTGGACCAAACAAGGTACCGCGCTCGGTCAACCACACCTGGTCATTTCCCGTGGACTTCACCTTATCCACAGCGAACTGCATCTTCTCGGCGTTCAGGAACTGGGCTTTTTTGATATTCACGATTTTCCCGGTTTTCCCCGCTTCAATCAACATATCCGTTTGACGACATAAGAAGGCAGGAATCTGAATGATATCCACGCGGTGTCCGTGGCTGGCGATCTGTTCTGGGGTGTGAAAATCTGTAGTAATGGGCAGGCCAAATTCTTCGCGAATGGCCTCTAACATGGTAATACCCTCTTCAATTCCGGGACCGCGAAAGCTGCTTAACGATGTGCGATTGGCTTTATCAAAGCTGGCTTTAAAGTAAATCTCAACGTTGAGCTCTTTTTTAATACGGGCCAATTCCCCTGCGACTTCTCGCAACAGCGCAGGGCTTTCAATCACACAGGGTCCGGCAATGATAGTCATGTAAGCAATATTTCGTTGGGTGCAAGTATAAACGTATGCCTGCGGTATTACGTATCAAAAGTAGGGAAAGATGGGGTTACCTCATATCGCCCGTGGGGAAAGCGAGTCCCTTCAAATCTATTTAAACATCAGATTCAAATGATTAAGACAAGGTGTTACGTCGAAGTACATACCTTCTATCCCGTATTCATTGGGCTGTACCGATAAATAATCGAAATGCTTGATCAATTGTTGTTCTCCACCAAATTGCAATCCAACGACGCTCAAGAATTCATATTCATGTGAAGTATTTATGACGTAAATGGCTTCTTTCTCACTTGATCCTGATCCAGAGCTAAGCAAGACATCAATGACCATGAAATATTGCATTTGACGAATACCTAACTCCCGTAGGTTCCCTAGGAAATCATGGGCATACATTTGATCCATCATCGCATTCATATCGAACATATCCTCTTGTAAGATTTGATCCGTATAGTATATGAGTTGGTAGAAATCCGAAGTATCTAATTCGCCCTTCTCATAAAGCGGCTTCAAGCTATCTCGATAATCCGAACGTCCATAGGGACTATAAGCGTCTTGAAAGGTGTATCCATAGTACAAGTGACGTTTCTGCTCTAAGGTCATCGTCGTATCACCTTCCAAGAATCTAGTCAGCAGAGAAGAATACAAGTACTGCCCTTCTTTGGAAATGTTCTTTTCAATCTTCTTATAGTTAGGGGCCTTTGAAGATGCTTTCTGAGCGTAGGTGCTGAAAGAGCTTAAAACAAATGTGCAGATTAGGAAGAAATTAATTTTCATGGCGGTTTAAGTTGGAATTACAGCATAAGAAGATACAACAGTATCGGTAGAATACGATGATCCGAAATACAAACTAAACCAAGTTCTAGAGAAGGTATTTAAAGTAACAGATAAGCACTTGATTCCGATGTCGATAGTCACGAATTATCCCCAAAACTTGACATTCTCCTTGTCTTGAGGCTAACTTTTCATAAACGAAGTTGTGCAGCGTAAAGTGTAGCGATAAGACCTTGGGACTTTTCTAATATCAAATCCTACTCTTTTCTCTTAAGAGGTGCTAGAAGTAAATAGAAAATCCAAGCGAACCAAGAGATGAACAACACCGCGAGAATCCAGGCTAGCTTTTCGTTACCAGATGTTTTACTTGAAGACAAGATCGAGAGTATAGGCAAGAACCAAACAAATACAATAATTCCTAACAGGAGAAGAGCAGTCAAGAGTTCCATACCCAGAGTTTATGCTGTACAACTTCTTTTATGCCCTGGTTTATGCCCGTTGTGAGAAGGTCCACCAGTAAAATGGGAATTGTACAGGTTTATTGTTCTTTTTCGGGGTTGTTATGGGCGTGAAAGAAGTTGTGGTTGGGTTGTTATTAGTTTTTGTTAAGGTATTAATTAATTCAAAGGTTTCCACGGGGGCAATTCATTTTCATTTGGTGGGGAATCAACTTTTTGTGCCAATTGGTCCCTCACGGCAGTATCTAAGGGACTTTCAATGGATAAGGTCGTGTTCTTTGCGACGTGAGTGTAGACTGTTGTAGTATCAATGCTACTATGGCCTAGTAATTCTTGTATGTATCGGAGGTCCACACCTTTTTCTAGTAAGTGAGTGGCGTAACTATGGCGCAGCATATGTGGGGTGATTCGTTGCGATATACCGGCATTTTTAGCCGCACGAGCAACGATGTTCGCGATGGAGGTGGCGCTGTATTGCGGGGTGGTTTGTCCTTCGAAGAGGTAGGTTTTCGGCTGGAAGAAGTGAACGTATTCTCTAAGGAGCGGTAGCAGTGATTGAGGAAGTGGGAGCATGCGGTCTTTACCCCATTTGCCCTGGCGGATATGGATGGTAGCTCGTTCGAGGTTGAGGTCGGTGCATTGTAAAGAGATGATCTCTCCCCTACGCAGGCCGCAGGAATACAGCAAGGAGATGATTAAGCGGTGTTTGAGGTTACGCGTTTTGGCGATCATCGTCAAGACTTGGTTGATGGCGATGACCTTAGGGGTGGATTTAATGGCTCTTGGGCGTACCAGCGTCGAGGGTGCGATGCTGTTATTGTAGAGGGATAGAAGGAGTTTAAGGGCACCGACGAATTGGCGTTGGGTGCTGTTGGACTTTCGAAAGAGTCGAGTAGCACGATAGGTGTTGATTTGAGCGAGGGTGTAGGAATCCGGGTATGTTGGGTGAAGATCGGCGATGAGCGGAGCCATTAATTGTATGTAAGCTGTAATGGTATTCTGCGCATAGCCTCGTGCATAGAGCATGTTCTGGTACTGTTCTAGTATGGATAGGGTTTCTTTGGGCTGCTCTTTGAGTATTGCTGTTGGGAGTGGCCGACGTGTTAGTACTTCTAGCGTACCGAAATTGGCCGCAGTAGATTGCAGGGCGGCCCAATTCTTTTTACTGTATGTGAGCAGCCAACATTTGATCTCCTTGTCCCAGTTTGCACCAATGCGATGAAGGGCACGGTTTAAGGGGCGATGGAATGGGGTGCGTAGCGAAAAGAATCGGCCACGGGAATCGCGGTAATCGCCGACGGTAATGACAAAATGTTTCGGGTTGGACATGAGCTGGGGGGTTGTCCAAATAAATTGGGCCCAGCGCCTTAAACCTCCAAGAAATGTGGAAAAGTTGCGCTTATGAACCGCGAAGGATTTTCGCCATGGGACGCCCTTTGGCCAATTCATCGACGAGCTTGTCCAAGTAGCGCACCGCACGCGTGAGCTCATTGTCGAGGTCTTGAATCTTGTAGCCACAAATGGTGCCGGTGATCAGGTGGGCATTCGCGTGAAGATCAGCCTCATCGAAGAAGGTTTGAAACGTAGATTTAGCGGCCATATGGCGGTCCAGGTCGGCCTGGGTGTAGCCCGTGAGCCATTGGATCACCTCGAGCAGCTCGGCCTCAGTCCTGCCCTTCTTTTCGACTTTGGCAACGTAATGAGGATAGACACCAGCGAAGGTGAGCGCCGCGACGCGGGCGTGATGTTCGGGAGTTGCGTGTGTGGCCATGCCGGATGGTGGTGTAGGTATGAGTTAAAGCTTGATGCCCTTCGGGTTGCCCTTTATGTAGACCTCGATGAAGTTGCGTAGGAACCCAATGCCATACCCTTGATTCATCGTATGAGTAGTTTGTACGGCCAGGACGGCGACGGCGAGGCCCTCTTTGGAAAGGGCGCTGATAAAGACCGCAATCATGTAGAGTACATAGAGTGCGAACGGCATAGCGTACATACTCTCGTGGAAATAGACGATGCCCACGAGCGCAAGGATGGCCGTAAGGTGGCGGTAGAGCGTGAAGACCAGCGGAAAGAGGTGGGTCAGTTTAAGGTTGCCCGGGTGTGCTTTGGCAAGCAAAGGACGGGCGGCACCGAAGCGAAAGACCTGGCGGCGGAATTGCTTGAGCGTAGCGCGGCGCTTGTGGTACACATGGGCTTCGGGAATGAATCGGCTGATGGCGCTTGCTTTTTGAAGGCGGAGGCTGAGCTCGACATCTTCGCCACAAACGAAGTTTTCGTCGTAGCCCCCTACCGAGCGGAAGAGTTCGGCACTCATGCCCATGTTAAAGCCGCGCGGTTGGTATGAGGTCAGGGTGTTCTTGCCGCCGCGTATGCCTCCGGTGGTGAGGAAGCTGGTCATCGAAAAGTTGATGGCTTTTTGAAGGTCGGTGAAGTCGGCTGAGGCCGCATCGGGACCGCCGAAGAGCGTAGTGTCCGGGTGTGTTTCGAGGAAGGCATCAATGGCGCGGAGGTAGCCGGGCGGGATGATGCAATCGCTGTCGAGGAAGATGAAATACTGGGCCGTGGCCAAGGAGGCTGCGCGGTTGCGGGCATCCGAGACGGGCAGGTATTCCTCGTAATAAATTTGAAGCGGTAATTGGTCCAGATAATGGGCCAATTCTGGTCGCAATTCATCTCCAGGGGTACCGTCTCCTAAGATGATTTCAAAACCACTTTGCGGGTAGTCCAAGGCGGTGAGGCTTTGGAGGAATTCAGTGACTTCATCCGGGCGCTTGAACGTCGGAGAAATCAACGCATACTTTGGGGAAGTGGCAGCGTGGGCCATTAATCCAAACCTATTTTATCGTTGATCGTGTAATCGTGCTTCTTATTGCTCTCGCGCAACAACAACTCGGCAATGAATCCCACGCCGAAGAGTTGAACCCCCATAATGGTCAGGGCCAGGAGGATGTAGAAGAGTGGATTTTCAGTAATTAATCGGGCCTCTATCCCAGCGCTCAGCGCCCAAAGCTTGTACCCACCAAGGTAGGCCAACAGGGCGATGCTCAAGGTAAACATAAGCGTTCCGGCAGCGCCGAAAAAGTGCATAGGACGGCGACCAAACTTGCCCATCACCGCTAGGGTGGCCAGGTCGAGAAAGCCATTGATGAATCGATCTAAACCAAACTTAGTCGTGCCATATTTACGGGCCTGGTGCTGCACTACCTTCTCCCCGATCTTGCCAAATCCTTTGTTTTTAGCCAAAAACGGAATGTAGCGGTGCATCTCGCCGTAGACTTCAATATTATGCACCACCTCAAGGCGGTAGGCTTTCAAACCACAATTGAAGTCATTGAGCTTTATCTTGGATATGCGGCGGGTCGCAGCGTTGAAAAGCTTCGTCGGAATGGTCTTGGTCAGTGGATCGTAACGCTTTTGCTTCCAGCCACTTACCAAATCGTAGCCCTCTTCCAAAATCATTTTACGTAATTCTGGTATTTCCTCCGGGCTGTCCTGAAGGTCGGCGTCCATGGTGATGACTACCTGGCCTGAAGCCGCTTTAAATCCGTGATTCAAGCCCGCGCTTTTGCCTTGGTTGCGGCGGAATGAAATGGCCTTGACGTTGGCATTTTCCGTGCGAAGTTTCTGGATGACCTGCCAGCTGTTATCGGTAGAGCCGTCGTTGACAAAAATGATTTCGTAGGTATAGCCCTCGCGGTCCATGACACGCGAAATCCACTGGGTCAACTCCGGTAAACTCTCGTCCTCGTTAAATAGAGGGATAACTATGCTCAGATCTAAAGTGCTCATCTTTGTTTACAGGACAGGTTCGTCTTTTTTCATAATCGCAGCCAATACCAAGCTCAACACGAGGTAAAACACACTGACGATGGTCAAGCCTTTGAATTGGCTCATCATCCCAAAGGAATCTCTTTGCTCAAGTTCCGCAATGGCCTTCTCCACCTGAGCGTCGTCCGCACCAAATTTTTCCAGAATATCATAGGTGAACTGCAAGGTCTCCTCTTCCATCAACGCTTTAAAATCAGTATCTATCACGTTGTACATCAATGCATTGAAAAGTACTACTACCGCAGTTCCTAAAATCAGACCTAAGGCCGAAACCCCTAGCGCGGTTTTGTAAGTAATAAAGCCGCCATTGGCTTTGCGTGCACCGTTGATGGCATAAACGCCCAAGGCAATTGGCAACAACCATTGGTAAATAAACCCGATCCAAAAATTCTTGAACATGAACGCTGGATCGCCCAGGTAACTGACCATGAACATGGTGATTCCTAGAACGGTAATAATCAAGGCGAGTTTCTGGCCGTGAGGTTTGATCAAATGAGTGTCTTGTTGCATTGTCGGCTTTTGTTTTGCGGTTGCAACAAATATAGGCCAATAGGACTGATTAAAAATTGTTAAAATTCGTTGGTGGCGGGGACTTTGTTCACGTAACTTTGCTCCGGGCAAGTCTCACACAACCAGCTCCTGGTGAATCCCCCAGGGCGGGAACGCAGCAAGGGTAGTCGGTCGTAGCGGTGTGATGTGAGTAGCTTGCCCTTTTTTTGTGCCTTAAAGTCTCGGGAATGCCTTACTTTTGACCCGGAATAAATTCAATACCACAACACATGAAATTTTTCATTGATACAGCGAACCTCGACCAGATTAAAGAAGCTCAGGATTTGGGCGTACTAGACGGGGTAACAACCAATCCTTCATTGATGGCCAAAGAAGGCATCAGCGGAACGGAAAACGTAAAAGCCCACTACAAGGCCATTTGTGATATCGTCGACGGTGATGTGAGCGCAGAAGTGATCGCTACTGACTACGATGCGATGATTAAAGAAGGAGAAGAATTGGCCGCTATCGATGAAAAAATCGTCGTGAAAATCCCTATGATCAAAGACGGGGTGAAGGCATTGAAGTACTTCTCAACCAAAGGCATCAAGACGAACTGTACCTTGATCTTCTCAGCAGGCCAAGCCTTGATGGCAGCCAAAGCTGGTGCGACCTACGTGAGCCCATTCATCGGCCGTTTGGACGACATTTCAACCGACGGTTTAGATTTGATCGAGAGCATCCGTGTGATCTTCGACAACTATGATTTCGGCACTGAAATCTTGGCCGCCTCTGTACGTCACCCGATGCACATCATTCAATGTGCGCAGATTGGTGCGGACGTGATGACAGGACCATTGAGCGCAATGGAAGCCTTGTTGAAGCACCCGTTGACCGACATCGGTTTGGCGAAGTTCTTGGAAGATCACGCCAAGGCGAACAGCTAAATTTGACTCAAATTTTTGACCCAGAGCCCTGCAGTAATGCGGGGCTTTTTTTGTACCTTTTTATAGCGTAAAAATCTCTTTCTCCATGGTCTATACCCTCTTTCCTGATAGTCTTAATATGAGTACGGTTGAAGAATGCGTGGCACGCTTTGAAAAAGGTGATGTTGCCATCATTCCCACGGATTCAGTCTATGCCATTGCTGGAGATTTCCAGCATCCCAAGGCCTTGGAGAAATTGGCCAAAATCAAGGGAGAATCCGTGAAGGAGGCAGAGTTCAGCTTTCTTTTCACCAGCATTTCGCAGGTATCGGAATACACGCAGAGTTTGGACGGTCCCACTTTTAAGCTGGTGAAAAAATGCTTGCCAGGGCCCTACACCTTGGTACTGGAAGCCAACATCAATCTAGCCCGCAAGCTTGGGCAAAAGCGAAGTACCATAGGCGTTAGAATTCCAGATAACCCCATCGTACTGGCGTTGGCTGAACGTCTGGGACGTCCGCTCGCCTCAGCCTCATTGCACCACGACGATGATATTTTGCAATACCCGACAGACCCTGATGAAATCGTCGCGAAATATGCTGGAAAGGCAGATTTTATCATTGACGGCGGTTGGGGAGATAATATCCCTTCCACAGTCATCGATCTAAGCGGTGATGTGCCTACCCTACTTAGAGCGGGCAAAGGCGATCCTGATGTGATTTAACCCAAAGAGCGAGGCCGCGACGGTCGAGTTTGCCACCGGCCACCTCCGGCCACGCTGAAAGCCATAGGTAATGCTTAGGGCGTTGGTTTTTAGGCCATTCCTGTAAGAGTGCTTTGGCCTGCGTTAGTTGGCCTTGGTCGGAAAGGACCAGCACAGGTAATTGGCCGAAAACTTCATCTTCTATCGGAGCAATAGCGGCACGAATGCCTTCGGCCGCGAGCGCTTGTTCCCACTGCTCCGGATGGATTTTAATGCCCCCAGAATTGATGGCGAAATCCAAGCGTCCTTCTAGGGTAAATGCACGATCATTGTGTAGGATGGCGGCATCATTGGTGACCAATTCTTCTATGCCCAAATGCGGCGACCGCACCACCAAGGCACCGTCCGCATTCACCGAAAAGCGGGTACTGCCTACTGCTTTATACACTTCGTCCTCCAACGAACGCACCGCCACATGAGAGGCCGTTTCTGTCATCCCATAGCCCACATACACTTCAGTCCCCTCGGGGCATTGCGCTACAGGAGCGGCACTGCCGCCGAGCAACACCTTCCTTATCCCCTCGTGCCAAGTCAACTGTTGAAATTGCGGAACGGTCAGCGGAATGAAATCAATCGTGGTTCGAGGGAGGTCCAAGGATATTTTGGGCTCCACCAAATGCAACTCCAACGTCCCAACCAAGGCCCGAATCACCATCATGGCCCCGCCAATGCGGTCTGCAGGAAGGCCTAAAACCGCCACTGCGCCTGGATCCAAGCCAAAATGCTCCAATGTGGCCTGTGCACTTTGCGCCAATCGCGCTCGGGGATGATGCCAAACTTTTGGCACCCCCGTACTTCCGCTGGTGGACATCGCCAGAAATTCAGCGTCGGAAAGCCAAAATTTCACCACCTTTTGGACCCCCGTAACATAGCCCGTAACCTCTTGTAAATCAACAAGTTCTTCTGGCGAAAAGCGCTGGTTATTCCAAATAAATGTGGTCGGCATCAAAAAAGTGTAAATTCGGTATAGTTCTTGCGTAAGTGTGCGCACTATGACCCGATTCAAAATCATTTCAATATACGCCATCGCATTGGTTTTTTCCCTCTCAGGGAAGGCCACCGGTGTGGAAAATTTTAGATGGGTCACCGTCATGACAGACCAGAGTCAAGAGCCTATTGAAGGGGTTTCGGTCATGATCAACCAAACGTTCGTGGGAGAGACTGGCCCGCTGGGAAGATTACTGCTGCCCGATGGCGCACCTGGCGATCTTATTGGGTTTTACCACACCAGCTACTCCCCTGCTTTTGTGTCCAGATTAGAATTGGGCACCCTTGATTACACCGTTTACCTCCAAGAGAGCGTCTTGAACATTCAAGAGGTCGTCATCAACGCGAATCGAATCAAACAGGATTACCAGCGCACGGCCAAGGAAGTGCGAACCATCGATTCTAAGCGCATGGACGAGCAATACCAAGCCAATGCGGCCGATGCCCTCGGCATTGACCCTAATATATTCATTCAAAAGAGTCAAAGCGGCGGCGGCTCCCCGATGATACGCGGGATGAGCACCTCACGCGTGCTACTCACCGTCGACGGCATCCGCATGAACAATGCCATCTTCCGCGCCGGTAATGTCCATAATGTGATCAGCTTGGATCCTGAATCAATCGCCAACCTTGAAATCAGCCTAGGGCCTGGTAGCGTTCTGAATGGTTCGGATGCAATGGGCGGTGTGATGAACATCAATACCTATGAGGCTCATTACGGCGATTCCACAGAGGTCTTGCAAAGTCTGGTCTTCACCTTATCGAATCAAAGTGGCCAATTAGCCCGTCGCCCGAATTTTAGAATCAACTACGGTGGATTGAATTGGGCCGGGATGACCTCCATCACCTTCTCCCAATTCCAAGATGTACGCATGGGTAAAAATGTCCTTGAATGGACACCCGAATCCCACCTCGACAACACCCTTTCGAACTTCTACACCGCCCGTTTCGGCAACCTCGACACCATCCTGGTCAACGAAAACCCCTATATCCAAGTCAACACAGGTTACGACCAGCGCAACTTCACCAACAAATTTAAAATCCGCATCTCCCCGCGTACCGAAATCAAAGCAGGCCTCCACGGCAGCATGACCACGGACATTTCGCGATACGACCGCATGATGGAAATGAAAGGAGATATGCCGAAGTATGCAAAATGGAACTATGGCCCGCAGATTTGGTCCTTGGGCTACATCGCCTTGGAAAATCGCACTACTACTCGCTTCTCGGATTGGATTAAGATTACCGTGGCCGGACAGTATTACGAGGAGAGCCGCGATGTGCGCAAACTCAAAAATTTAGAAGGCAAGGTGCAGCGAGAGCAGGTCTATATTGGCCAATTCAACGTGGACGCCAGCAAAAAATTGGGCACACGAACCAAACTTGTCTATGGGGCAGAATACATCCAAAACAATCTGACCAGTACCGCATGGAAGTACCACGAGCTTGTTCCAGATACCACCTGGCCTGCGCAAACGCGCTACGCCGACGGCAGCCTTTGGCAAAGCACCTCCGGATTCGCCATGCTCCACACCGACCTCAGCGATAGATTCAGTGCCAGCGGTGGCGTTCGACTCAACGGCGTTCACCTGTTCACCCCCATCTCATTCAACGGTTTCGAACAAGATGCCGACCTCCAATTCCTCGCACCTTCAGCCGAACTAGGCTTCACTTATTTCCGCCCCACGTTCAAATACTTTCTCAACCTAAGTACCGGATTCCGTGCCCCCAACATCGATGACGCGAGCAAAGTATTTGATTCACAACCTGGGGCGTTAATCATTCCCAACCCCGATCTCCACGAAGAGCGATTGTACAGTGCCGAACTGGGCATGAAGCAAAAGCTCGGAGACCGTTGGGCGTTGGACGCGAGCTTCTATTACAGCTTCCTTGACGAGGCCATGGAGCGCGCACCGTTCGACTTTGGCGGCCGAGACAGTGTATTCTACGAAGGAGAACTCTCTCAAGTACTCGCCGTGCAAAACATCGATTATGCTTGGGTATGGGGATACCAGTTTGGCGTTCGTTCAGACATCTCCAAAAACCTCCACTGGCTCTTGCACTGGTCCCACCCCTTCGGCATGGACAGCCAAGGCAACCCCTTGCGACATGTGAATCCATTCAATGCTACCTCTACTCTGAGCTTCAATAAGGATAAATTCAGAACGAACATCATCCTGCGGTACAACGGATCAGTAGATGCCGAAGACATGCCGTTCTCAGAATCCGAAAAGTTGCACATGTATGCCATCAACGAAAATGGCTTGCCTTACTCGCCTTCTTGGTACACCATCAACATCCACGGCTCCTACCACTTCTCGAAAAATATTTTGATTCGCGTGGGATTAGAAAATCTTATGGACGTGCGATACCGACCCTATTCCAGCGGCATCGTCGCTTCGGGAAGGTCAATATTTTTATCCATGCGCATGTCGGTTTAAGACAACGCGCTGAGATCCCAAGATTTTTGAATATCGTCGACCAATTGTAATTGGCCACCCGCCACCCGATGAGGTGCCGGTAGATTGTTCGTGTACAAACTCCCCGTACCCAAGCCTTGTGGCAACGGGTTGTTCTTTGTGGAAGCCCACTGGGCAATGGCGTTCATCCCCACATTGCTCTCCAATGCACTGGTCGCCCACCACTCAATGCCACGGGCCTCTGCCAAGGCGATCCACTGGTCAGCACCGCGCCATCCACCAATAAAACTTGGCTTGAGAATGATGTAGGGCGGTCTAATCTGATCGAGCAGCCTTTCGCGCTCCTCTTTTTCAACCAATCCTATCAAACTTTCGTCCAACGCCACGGGCGTGTGTGCCCTCTGTACGAGCTCGGCCAATTCCTCCCTGCGATCCACCGCCAACGGCTGCTCGATGCTATGCACGGCCAACCCCGCCAATACTTGGTCCACCTCCAGCATCTCCTGTAGCGTAAAAGCACCATTGGCATCGACGCGCAAGGTTAATTGGTCCTGTGAAAATTCTTTTCTAATCCCTTCCAACAAGGCGCGCTCCGTCGCCCAATCAATGGCACCTACCTTCATCTTCAGCGTGGTAAAGCCCTCCTCCAACCGTCGACTGATCTGATCCAGCATGAAGGACTCGTCCCCCATCCAAATCAATCCATTGATCGCAATGAACTCCTCGCCCCGACTATATGGTGTTTGGAAATGCTGAAAACCATGCTGCAGATGGCTAAAGGCCTGCTCCAGGGCAAACTGAATACTGGGAAACTGCGCATTGGCCGCATACAACTCTTCCAATCCCAATGCGATGTTTTGGACCGTCCAATGCAGTTGCGTCTCGAGCTCAGGCACATCGTCCATGCTCAACCCACGCAAGATGCCGACCTCACCCCATCCCACAGGAAACGGTGCAGAAGGATCCTCAATTTTGAGAAAATAACTCTGCTTTGTGCGTAACACCCCGCGCGAGGTGCCGGCGGGCTGCTTAAAAATCAGATCATATGAACTGAAACTCGCGCGCATCATTACATGTTTAAGGCCACGGCAGTCCCTACGCAAAAGAGCAAGGTCATCATGGCCATGGGCTTTAATAATTGGTCCAATTCCATCGGCTCCATCGCCTTGGTAAAAGGTTTGAACACCACACGCGAGAGCAACAATCCGAAGAAAATATGAAACACAAGCAGGGCCTGATTTCCATCCAGAAGCGCCCAATACAAGGCAAATATTAAACTGAGCACATTGCCTATCATCAGCAACGCTTTGAAATAACCGCGGCCCCATTTCTTGCCCATACGCACCACCAAGGTCCGTTTGCCGGCCTTGGCATCCGTATCCACATCTCTGAGGTTGTTCAAGGTCAGTACTGCAGCACTATAGGCCCCTGCCACCAAGGACGGCAGCACAAAACTCCCGTGAAACGGCGCATACAAGGCTGCCGATCCTAGCACCCCGACCAATCCAAAAAACAAAAAGACAAAGAAATCACCGCCACCCCAGTACGCATACGGCTTAGGCCCCATCGTATACGAGGTCGCAGCAGCGACTGCGGCAATGTTCAACGCAAAAAACACATAAAATAAAACCTGCCCATAGAAGGCCAAAAACACCAATGTCCCTCCGCTGATCAGCGCCAAGACCGTCCACAGTCTCACGGCGCGCTTCATCGCCGGGATGGTGATCAATCCGCTGGCAATGGCCCGCTTCTCACCCGTTCTATGGTCGTCCGTACCGCGCATCCCGTCGCCGAGATCGTTGGCATAATTTGATAATATTTGGTAGGCGAAAGAAGTAAAAACAGCCAAGGCGAAGATGCGCCAATCCACACCATCACTGATCTTGTACGCCAATCCCGTACCCAATGCAATCACGGCAAAGGCCAAGGGCAGTGTGCGCAATCGTGCAGCGGAAATCCAATGTTTAAGCTCTGCCATGTTCCTGGACAATTTTTAACGCACTTAGGTTCATGGACTGTTCCGTTTTGCAATCAATAACGGTCAATCCCTTCGCCGAAGTAAGGGCCGTGGCCAATTCTTCTTCATTTTCAACACCAACATAGGCCACCTGAAACGCCTTCACCAACGAGGCTAAATCCACCTGTTGCGCATTGGCAAAAATCTTACGCGCCTTCGCTCCTGTACTAGCGGTACCTGGGAGCCAATCAAAGATGCCGCCGATGCCGTTATTCAATACGCAGATGGTCAGGTTTTGAGGCAATTCTTGTGCATACAAGGCATTGTGGTCGTACAGAAAACTTTGATCGCCTAGAATAACGGTATGGTGGCGCGCTGGCTCAGCCAAAGCAGCCCCAACAGCCGTACTCAAACTACCGTCTATACCCGCTACACCTCTATTGCCATAAAGTACTACGCGTCTTGGGAAATAATTAAAATAGCGCGCTACAGAACTATTGCCCAGATGCAGTGCCGATGGCGCATCAAGACGATCTACAATGGCACGAAAAGCCTCAGCATCCGACCAAGGGAGGGTCACTGCGGAACGCCCTTCAGCTCGCACTTGAATAAAATTCGTAGCCGATTTCCAGTGCTGCAAGAGATTCGGCGAGTATCGTATATGTTCAACATTCGCGTCCAATACATCCCAGCATTGAAACAAATCAACATGAACATGCTTTTTAATGCCCAATCCGCGCAAATACTGCTTCGGCTTTTTATTGATCCATTGTCCGCCAATACTCAACACCGCATCAGGCTGTAGATGTAGCAGTGCCTCCATGGGTGCAGCATTTGGATGATCAAGTAGGCCGCTCATAGGATCCGCAAAAAGCGTCCAATCAACGCCTGCATCCAAAATCATTCGAACTATCTCAGATTCTGTCGGCAGCAATTGTCCTGCAATCACTGCTACGGATTCAAACTTGCTAAAATCAGGCGATGCTACAGATTCCGGCAGACCATGTTTTGCAAAATGATCTGCGGATAATTCCAACCTCATGGACTTCGGCGCCTCGCCCTGCTCATACAGCGGCTCATGAAAGGCCACATTTAAATGGATGGGGCGCATTTCAAAGTGCATGGCTTGTATGGCATACTGTAGGGCCGCTTGTACCTGCTCGTAGGAATCCTCCTGATCAATCTGAATACTCGCCGCCACATGCGGCTCGTAAAACTCGCGCTGCACGCAGGTCTGTCCCTCGCCTTTATTGATGTGGTCCTCCGGACGGTCGGCACTAAGGACGATAAGTGGAACGTGGGCATAATAAGCCTCGAGCACGGCCGGGTAATAATTGGCCAATGCACTTCCAGAGGTACAACAAACCGCTACTGGAGTTCCGGTCACCTGACTGCGCCCTAAAGCATGAAAAGCGGCGCTGCGCTCATCGCCAAGAACCATCATTTCGAAATCCCCTAGGGCTTCTGCGGCAATGATCAACGGCGCATTGCGAGAGCCGGGAGAAAATACAATGGTCTTAACCCCTGCCTGAGCGAGGGCTTCTAAGGTCCAATATGCCGTGTTTTTTGTTGTTGTCATTTGAATTGTACAGCGTCCTTGAGGGCAGAGATCTTGTATTCGGTCTCCATCCACTCATTCAAAGGTACGCTGTCCTTAGTAATGCCGCCCCCTGCGTAGAACTGAATTCCGTTCGCATACCATTTCATAGTTCGTAGCAAAACATTGGCATAAACCCTATCCTTAACCCATGCAATATATCCTGTATACAACTCACGGGGATAGGATTCAATAGTCGGCAGCAATGACTGGGCTTTGTCAGTAGGAGTTCCACAAACTGCAGGCGTCGGATGCAGTGCCTCTAAAGTTTCCAATACTTTGAGCTGCTGATTATCTGTATTCACCCAGGTCATCAGGTGTTCTACAGGCCCGGCACCAAAAGTTGTTTGAGGAGTGCGACGAATGTGACCACCTAGATTCTTTAGCGTTCTGTGGATTTCTTTGGTGACAAATTTTTGTTCTTCTATTTCTTTTTCACCCCAATTCATTCCTCCGCTCAGTCGAGTTCCTGCAAGTGACATTGAGCGATACCCTTCCTCGGTACCTTCTAACAAGACCTCAGGAGTAGCTCCCATCCAACTACCAAAGTCTTCGTGAAACAGGGCAAACACCGTGCAATGGGGATATTGTTTGCACAAGGAAGCAAACGTTCCCGATGGACTTGCTTTGGACGTTTCGTAAAAATATGGACGACTTAAAACCACTTTCTGAACTTCATCCATTTGAATTTTGCTCAGTATTTGGCTAACCTCATCTTGGTAATTTGACGAGCTTTTATTTTCCCAAGTCGTAGCGGATTGTTGACCAAACCGACTCCAAAACTCTTCAGCCTCCAAAGACCTAGATAGAGCAAAACCGTAAGGAACCCCGCGAAACCCTCTTAAAATAAGATCACAATCATCTAAAGAGCTCGAAGTATATTGAGAAGCCTTGGGACGCTCTCCGGGGAATTGGACAATCAAGGAAAGCATTAGCGTCGCTGTTTGATGAAATTCAACAACTTTACAACGGAAATTAGCTCGCCTTGTTCATTTGTAACTCTAATTTGAAACAAATGAGAAGTACGGCCTTTATGTAGACATTCAGCGGTCGCTATGAGCATTCCAGTACGTGCACTTTTTACGTGATTCGCACTAATCTCAAGGCCTACAGCCGCTTCCTTAGTAGGGTCAATCAACATTTGAGAGGCCGCAGATCCGACAGATTCCGCCAAGGCTACGGTAGCCCCACCGTGCAAGATTTTCATGGGCTGATACACTCTTGAGTCAACGGGCATTGTAGCGACCAATTTTCCTGTGGCTGGATCGGCATCTACGTAGTTGATGTTCAAGGTTTCCATCAACGTTCCCTTACAGGCAGCGTTGAATTGTTGGAGGACGATGTCCTTGTCTTTTGGGGCATTCATTACACGCAAAAATAGTATCCTTTTGGATGGTTGGAAAATCGAATGGAAAAAAAGCCTAAATCCCCGATAACCGAGTTAAATTTGCGCTTCTGTAACCTTAGGAAAACAAAGGAGAAAAATGATTACTGTAAC
>Ga0255756_1000396_pt1 | contig 53399 bp, 54 predicted proteins | sample 011ome_20_FD_179956 | JGI IMG/M metagenome (GOLD analysis project Ga0255756, IMG submission 179956) | Coastal salt marsh microbial communities from the Groves Creek Marsh, Skidaway Island, Georgia - 011509CT metaG (version 2) | ecosystem: Environmental > Aquatic > Marine > Intertidal zone > Salt... | reverse complement strand
TCTTCTTGGGGCATCGCCATTTTTTCGGCGATTTCACCGTTTGTTGGGGTGCGCTGTAATTCGCCCTCTAATACCTTTTCTGCGGCGCGAACCTTTTGTTGCATGGCAATGGTTGTGCGGCACAGGTTTGAATTGCGCCGAAGGCTGTCGATAATCGATCCACGCACGCGAATGGCGGCATAGGTGGCAAATGTGACACCTTCGCGGGCGGAATATTTCTGGCTGGCATCCACCAGGCCTAGATACCCAGCCTGCATCAAATCATCCAGTTCGACGAAACGTCCTGCACGCCCTTGGAAATGCCATGCAAGACGTTTGACCATCTGCATATTCTCCTCGACCAGCTTGTCAGCCTTGGGGGATTGTTCGTCATAACCTTTGGGGCAAATCATTGTTCCGCTCCGTTTTTAAGATGTGGCATCGGATTAAACATTGCAGATCCCGTGCCAAGCAGGGGCAGGCCGGTATCATTAGTTGGATCGTTCTGTTTTTGGCTATTTGTTTGGCCGCCCCAGCGTTTTTGGAACAGGCTTGGGGCTTGGGGGGTGTTGGGGCGCGTTCAGGGTGTGACAGGGGTTTGGGGGCCGACAGTGCATTCAAAATCCGACTTTGGTCCGAAATCGCGATCACACGGCGCATGGCGCTGTTGGCTGCGCGTAGTCCTGGCAACATACCTGTAATCCAACTTATGTCTGATAATTATCTAAACGACATTTTTATACCAATTTTTACCACAGAATACCAGTCGATCTGCAGTTGGACATATTTATATAAAAATTCAAAGAAAACGGGGATTTATTGATCTGGATCAATGTCTGGGGCGAAATTCCATGCCAATGTCGTCATGTGGTCAGATTATGTTAGCTGTCTTGACCAACCTTCCCTGCTACCGGGTTGGGCGTCGCCGCCCAGCCCGTTTATTTTGTTTTATTCACCGCTATAGGGAACGGTCGCCTGACCTGATTTGGTCCAACCCACAATACCGGGTTCTAGATGTTTGACATTGGTCAATCCCACCTGTTGAACCAAGGCTTGGCCCAACATATTTGTGCGATTTCCGGTGCGGCAATATAGGATCACCTCGGTATCTGGGGATGGGATCAGTTCAAAAAATTTGGCCTGAAACTCAGGATGCAACCCGCCTGTTTCGGTGAATGCGGTGATCGTTTTTGCCCCCTCAAGGATACCTGTTTCCACCCATTCTTCGCTGCGGCGAATGTCGATGATCAAGGCGCCGTTTTTCTGTGCGGTGATCATATCATCCACACCGATTTCGCTTAGTTTTGGTGCCGCTGTCGCGCCCATTAATTCGACATCAAAGACCAATGTCGCATTGGGCGGGATCACGCCGCCGGCCCCTTGGGCGCCATAGCCCAATTCCGGTGGAATGGTCAGAATGCGTTTTTCGCCCACACGCATGCCGGCAATGCCCTGTTCCCAACCTTTGATCACGCGACCTTCGCCCAGAACAAAGGCCAACGGTTCGCCGCGATTGCGCGAACTGTCGAACACGGTGCCATCTTGCAGCGTGCCTGTGTAATGGACCTGCACCTGCATACCATTTTCGGCGACGGTGCCTGTGCCTTCTTGGGTCACTTCGATCTGCAGGTCTGCCGCTTGGGCGGGGGTGGGGTCATTGGTTAGGGTCATTAGGACAGCTCCTATCAGGGTCAGTGTTTTTAGATGTTTCATAATACTCTCAGCTGGGGTTGCGTTGAAATTTAGGCACCTTGCGCCAAACGATAGAAAAATATCGCGCTCATGCCCAGACCAACGATGATCACAATCCAGCGAACGGCATTGGCGGGCAGGGCGCGGGCAATCGGCGCACCGGCGTATCCGCCGATGGTCGCTGCAATCATCATAACGATGGCTTGGGGCCAATGGACCAATCCGCCAAAGGCAAAGGCCGCAACAGAAATCACCGCCAGCGCAAAGGACAGCCAGTTTTTCAGCCCGTTCATTTGGTGAATATCCTGCATCCCCCACAGTGCAAACAGCGCCAGCAGAACGATACCCAAACCGCCATTGAAATAGCCGCCATAGATCGTCACCAACACCAAGCCAAAGGCGCCATAGGGTGCGATTGTTCGGGCATTACGTTCGGCCCATGCGCGCAGATTTTGGGAAAACAGAAAAACGCCCGTGGCGCCCAATAATAAAAACGGAACCAACATGGAAAACGCTTGGTTTGAGGACGCCATCAACAGGCCCGCACCAACCAAACCGCCGGCCAGCGTCCACAGTGTCAGTCGGATCAGCAACCCCCGATCAAAGGCGCGCAGTTCCTTGGCAAATCCCAATGTTCCTGACAAATACCCGGGCAAAACGGCCACCGCGCTGGTGGCATTCGCGGCCACTGGCGGCAGACCGGCAAAGACCAAAGCGGGAAATGTCAGGAAACTGCCGCCGCCTGCGATTGTGTTCAAAACACCTGCCGCAAAGGCTGCTACAATTAACACGATCCATTCCAACATTGTCTTAATCCTTACGTAAATTTGGCGGACTTTGCGTTGATCTGCAGCTATGTGCAAGGGGCAAAGCTGTTATCTGCCACTTTTTCCCGTCACGCTCTTTTCTTTTGTGCATAAACATGAAATAGAAAATCGCCAAGTGTTCCCTGCCATGAAAAGGATTCCTGATGCAGATTCGCGAGGCTCTTACCTTTGATGATGTTCTGTTAGTTCCAGCTGCGTCTGATGTCATGCCATCAACCGCTGACACCCGCACCCGTGTAACGAAATCAATTGCATTGAATATTCCGCTGCTGAGTTCGGCGATGGATACCGTGACCGAAGCGCGCATGGCAATCACCATGGCCCAAGCAGGCGGCATGGGCGTTATTCACCGTAATTTCGACATCGCAGGCCAGGCCCAAGAGGTCCGCCGCGTCAAACGGTTTGAAAGCGGGATCGTTTATAACCCCATCACTTTGCGTCCCGAGCAAACACGCGCCGACGCCATGGAATTGCGCGCGCGCTATAACGTGTCTGGCTTTCCTGTGGTCGATGATCAGGGCCGCGTTGTTGGTATCGTGACCAACCGTGACATGCGTTTTGCACCCGATGACAATACGCCGGTGTCGGCCATGATGACATCCGATAATCTGGCCATTTTGATGGAACCCGCTGATCGTGCGCAGGCCATTGATCTGATGAAGGAACGTCGCATCGAAAAACTTTTGGTGACTGATGGTTCTGGCAAATTGACCGGATTGCTGACGCTTAAGGACACGGAACAATCGGTCCTGTTTCCAACGGCGTGCAAGGATGATCTGGGCCGTTTGCGTGTGGCTGCGGCATCGACCACAGGTGACGCAGGATTTGAACGCTCTGAGGCATTGATAGATGCAGGCGTGGATCTGGTCGTCATCGACACCGCGCATGGCCATTCGGCGGGCGTGGGCCAAGCGGTCGAACGCGTCAAGAAAGCCTATCCCAATGTTCAAGTGGTCGCAGGCAACGTCGCCACCGCCGAAGCAACCAAAGCCTTGATCGGCGCGGGCGCGGATGCGGTCAAGGTGGGCATCGGCCCAGGATCGATCTGTACCACGCGTATGGTTGCAGGTGTTGGCGTGCCACAATTGACTGCGATTATGGACTGTGTGTCCGCCGCCGGTGACATTCCTATTATTGCGGATGGCGGCATTAAGTTTTCTGGCGATTTTGCCAAGGCGATTGCCGCAGGCGCATCCTGTGCCATGATCGGGTCCATGATTGCCGGTACCGACGAATCCCCGGGCGAAGTCATTTTGTACCAAGGCCGATCATTCAAAGCCTATCGCGGCATGGGATCACTGGGCGCAATGGCACGCGGTTCCGCCGACCGGTATTTCCAAAAAGATGCCGCATCTGACAAATTGGTTCCCGAAGGCATTGAGGGCCAAGTGCCCTACAAAGGCCCTGCAGGTGCAGTTGTTCACCAAATGGTTGGCGGCTTGCGTGCGGCTATGGGCTATACCGGTGCCCCGACGGTCGATCACATGCGCACAAATTGCAGTTTTGTTAAAATCACCGGTGCAGGACTGAAAGAAAGCCATGTTCATGACGTACAAATCACCCGCGAAAGCCCCAATTATCGGATCGGCTAATATATGACACCTGCTGCACGCGTTGCCGCCGCGATTGAAATATGTGACCAAATCATTCAAGGTCAACGGACTGAAATCGCACTTACAAGATGGGCGCGCGCTTCGCGGTTTGCAGGGTCCAAGGATCGGGCCGCAGTGCGCGATCTGGTCTATACCGCGCGCAGGCGTTGGCTGTCTGCGCACGCCGTGTCTGGTGGATATACGGGCCGCGACATTCTGCGTGGTGTGTTGATGCAACAAGACGCGGATTTGGATGCGCTGTTTGGTGTGGGCGGTCATGCGCCGGCCGCACTGACTGACGACGAGCGTATAATCCACGCCACACAAACGGATGCGCAATCATGCGATATTCCGGATTGGTTGTGGGATTATTGGTGCGCACAGCTGGGCGATCGTGCCCATCCTGTGGCGCAGGCGCTGCGTGAACCGGCACCCGTGTTTGTGCGCGTTAATCTGGCCCAAGTTACCCGCGAACAGGCCTGTGCCAGTTTGGCAGATGATGCGATCACCGCACAGCTGCATCCCACTGTTGAAACGGCCCTGACCATATCGGGGCGCAGCGGGGCATTATCGCACTGTCATGCGTATAAACAGGGCTGGATTGAACCGCAGGACGCATCATCACAATTTTCAGCAACGGTTTTGCCGCGCAATTCAGGTGGGCAAATTTTGGACTATTGCGCAGGCGGTGGTGGTAAATCATTGGCTTTGGCTGCATGGACGGCCGGCAATGTTACCGCGCATGATGACAATGTGGCGCGCATGGCATCCATTCCTGAACGCGCAGCGCGGGCAGGGCACAACATAGAAATTGTTGAAACTGCGTCCGATTTGTCCAAGTCCTATGACGTGGTATTTTGCGATGTGCCCTGTTCAGGATCCGGCACATGGCGACGTGACCCAGATGGCAAACACAGCCTAGATCGCCGGAAATATGATGATATTTTACCCCTGCAAGCGCAAATTTTGCGCGCGGCACAGCACCATGTCGCCCCAAACGGGCAACTGATTTACGCGACATGTTCGGTGTTTGGGGATGAAAATCTAGGCCAAATTCACGCATTTTGCAGCGATTACCCCCAGTGGCAGTTGCGTGAAAGCCATCAGTTTTATCCCGATGCCCAAGGTGACGGATTTTTTGTGGCACGCCTGACACAAGTTGCTGGATAAGAATATCCGCCCAAACTGCTAGTATGGTTAAGGGCATATTAACCTTTATCGCCCAATCTTGCCACATCACATGCAGGAGGGGATGGATGCATTTGCAGTCAAGTTTGGTCCAGAATATCCCACGGCCGACGTTTCGCAATGGGGCAATCGCAACCTTGGTTGTTGCGCTTTTTGCGGCATCGGTGTGGTATGTAAATACTGACTACGGTTCCATGCCTGCCTTTGGGTTCGCAGTGATGTTTTTCGCGTTTTTTGCGCCCATGCCGTTCATTCATAGCGCATTAGAGCTGTGGAGCGCGCGGCGCAAATTGCGCGACTTGGTGTTGTTTTTCAATCCGATCAAAATCCTTGTTTTGTGTCCGATCGCTTGGGCCGGATTTGGTACAGTAACAAGGCCGGGTTGACGCAGACGAAACAGGGGCTTGGGGGTTTTGTCTTTGATTGGTTTGACGTTCTTGCCCCAAAGTCTGAGGCCAGCATTCAGGACCTGATCACGCGACTTGATATGCAATCCTTTGCCGAGGCGATTGTGTTACAAGACAGCGGTTACATCCGTATTTCGGCATGGCGTCATGATATGGGACGTATATTTTGGCGTGTCGATCCAACGGGATATGACGCGATGAGAACTGGTACCTTGCCCAAATTATGCATCATGCGGGTGACCGAGGGGGGGGATATATTGGAAATGAACCAACCTGCCTTGGACCTGTTTGGCACGCAGGTCACACATTTACACGACATTTGCGGTGAAAAACCTATCGCCTACGGGGGCAAAAACACGGTTGAAACGCGGCAGGGCGCAAAATCCTTTGTTGTGATGGCGCGCCCATTGGATATGGTCCGCGAAGTGTATTTTTTACCCCAAGACACCGAATGCGATGCAGCCGGTGCTGCGGGTGATTTTGATGCATTGCCCGTGCCGATGATAAAACTGACCGCCCAAGGTCTGATTGTGCGTGCCAATCGTCCCGCTTGAGAATTGCTGTCCATCAATTCCACCCAAGAGGTGTTGTTGCAAAACCTGTTCGAAGGTTTGGGGCGTTCTATCCCGGATTGGTTGGCCGATGCCATCGAAGGGCGCGCCATCAATCACCCGGAATTTCTGCGACTGGCCCGCAAAGACCGCGAGGTGTTCGTGCAGGTCGTGTTAAACAAAATCACACTAGACAGTGGGGCAGGATTGATTGCGGTTTTGTCCGATGCCACTGAATTAAAAACGCTTGAGGCGCAATTTGTCCAAAGCCAAAAAATGCAAGCGATTGGTCAGTTGGCAGGCGGCGTCGCCCATGATTTCAATAACCTTTTGACAGCCATTTCAGGGCATTGCGATTTGATGTTGCTGCGCCATGACAATCAATCCCAAGATTATGCTGATTTGGTGCAAATCAACCAAAATGCCAATCGCGCCGCGGCGTTGGTGTCACAATTATTGGCGTTTTCGCGCAAACAAACCCTTCGCCCCGAGGCATTGGATATGCGCGATACCTTGGCTGATTTGACGCATCTGCTAAATCGCTTGGTCGGCGAAAAGGTTGAGCTGGATTTGAAACATGATCCCCAACTGAAAACGGTCCGTGCCAATAAACGCCAGCTTGAACAAGTTTTTATGAACCTAGTGGTCAATGCGCGCGATGCCATGCCAGATGGTGGGGTGATCAGGATTACGACGCAAAACCTAACGCTGGATACGCCATTGCGCCATGATCGCGTCACGCTGCCTGTGGGGGATTATGTATCCATCCGTGTGGCAGATCAGGGCTGCGGGATCAGCGCGGATAAACTAGCTAAGATTTTTGAACCGTTTTACACCACCAAACGCACCGGCGAAGGCACCGGTTTGGGATTGTCAACGGCGTATGGCATTGTGAAACAAACTGGCGGCTATATTTTTGTCGATAGTCAAGTCGGCCAAGGCACAGAATTTCGCCTGATTTTCCCTGCATTCGATCCACCCAAGGCGCAGCAGGTGGTGTCAAACACGCCCCAAGCGCCAAAAAATGTAAAATTTACCGGTGGGGTGATTTTGTTGGTCGAGGACGAAGCCCCCGTTCGCACCTTTGCCGCGCGTGCGCTGAAATTACGAGGTTTTGATGTCATCGAAGCATCCTGCGCCGAAGAAGCACTAGAGCGGTTAACTGACCCAAATCTGCACATTGATGTGTTCGTGACCGATATTGTGATGCCCGGTCGTGATGGCCCCAGTTGGGTCAAAGAAGCGCTGGTAAATCGTCCAGACACGCGGGTTGTATTCGTATCAGGATATGCCGAGGACGTCTTGGAAACCCAACAGGCCAGCGTGCCAAATTCCGTCTTTTTACCTAAGCCATTTTCTTTGGAACGGCTGACAGAAACGGTACAAAAACAATTGCAATCTTAGCCAGCGGGCCATGGTGTCACAATGCGATGTTGTGCCACAATTCAAACTGATCGGCACAGGCTCGTTCCAAAGCCTGCCGCGTTGTCGCAGCCAATGTCAAATCGGCCTGTGGTGACATATTGGCGCGCGGCAGCTGCATGTGTTGTGCAAGATGGGGCAATCGGTGTTGCAAAAATTCGATGGCCAAAGGCCACTGTTCATATTGGAAAACATAATCGACACCGACTGTGCCTGACTTCTCGGTCACAAATTTGACTTGATCGCCAACATCGGCCCAAACGGGGCGTTCCTCTGCCAGATAGTCCAGAACAAACTGGTCAAAACTGATCCCACGAGTCGATACGCTGTGACCGGCCACATCGTCGCGCTGGCGATACCGATACCAACTGCCCAGCCAATCGACCGGTTCGCGTACCAAACACATGGTTTCTATCCGGCTGCCACTAAATTTTTCGCACATTGCACGGAATCGGAAATTAAATTGGCTGATTGTGAAATGTTTCATTGCACTAGGATTGCGCACGATCAAATCGGCGTTATTTCCAATGGCCTGTTCCAATGCGGTGGTGCCAGTTTTGGGATTAGCTAGAATTGCCAAGTTTTCCTTAATAAATACAATCACCTACTGATCCCCGCATATGGTCATATTCATGTATACTCTTTGTTAAACTTTATATGAAAGTATAATTTTTATAAAATTTTTCTTGAAATGTTCTAGTTTTAGTCCGATAAAATAGAACAAGAGTAGAACAAACATGCGATTGCCGAATGTCGATTGCTGTGAAATAAGTAGGACGAATTCACAAATGGCAGACCTTTTATCAATGACTGACAAAAAAAACGCGGAAAAGCAAAAAGCTCTAGACAGCGCTTTGGCCCAAATCGAACGCCAGTTCGGTAAAGGATCGATTATGAGATTGGGCGGTGACAATCCGATCCAGGAAATCGGTTCGACATCAACCGGTTCATTGGGATTGGATATCGCCCTAGGCATAGGTGGTCTGCCCAAAGGGCGGATCGTCGAAATCTATGGCCCTGAAAGTTCAGGGAAAACAACGCTAACCCTGCATTGTATCGCAGAGGAACAGAAAAAAGGCGGCGTTTGCGCCTTTGTCGATGCGGAACATGCGTTGGATCCATTATATGCGCGTAAATTGGGCGTTGATTTGGATGAATTGTTGATTTCGCAGCCTGACACAGGCGAACAGGCGCTGGAAATTACCGACACATTGGTACGCTCTGGTGCGGTGACTATGGTGGTGGTCGATTCGGTTGCTGCACTGACCCCTAAATCTGAGCTTGAGGGCGACATGGGTGACAGCAGCGTGGGTGTTCAGGCCCGTTTGATGTCACAGGCCATGCGCAAACTGACCGCATCGATTAACCGTACAAACTGTACGGTTGTTTTCATCAACCAAATTCGGATGAAAATCGGCGTTATGTTTGGCAGCCCAGAAACCACAACAGGTGGTAATGCGTTGAAATTCTATTCTTCGGTTCGTTTGGACATTCGCCGCATTGGCGCGATTAAGGATCGTGACGAAGTGGTGGGCAACCAAACACGGGTCAAAGTGGTCAAAAACAAGGTGGCGCCACCCTTTAAGCAGGTCGAATTCGACATCATGTACGGTGAAGGCATTTCCAAAACGGGCGAAATCCTGGATCTGGGTGTCAAAGCGGGCGTGGTTGATAAATCTGGCGCGTGGTACAGCTATGGCGACGAACGCATCGGGCAGGGGCGTGAAAACGCAAAAACCTATCTGCGTGAGAATACCAGTGTTGCATTAGCGATTGAGGATAAAATCCGCGCCGCCCACGGTCTGGAATTCGACATTTCCGAAACGGATGATGATGTGATGGAGGCCTGAGACCTTACATTCATTTTCATGCAAAACGCGCGCCCCAAGGGGCGCGTTTTTTGTTTTGAACCCGCTGCCACCTGTGGACAACGTGAATTTGGGGGTATATGTCGGGATTAATTGAAAACGCATAGAAAGAACGGCAATGACATCGCTAAACGACATTCGGTCAACCTTTCTGAATTACTTTGCCAAGCAGGGCCATGAAATTGTACCATCCAGCCCTTTGGTGCCACGCAACGATCCAACGTTGATGTTTGCAAATTCGGGTATGGTTCAATTCAAAAACCTGTTCACAGGGGTCGAAACCCGCGATTACAAACGCGCCACAACGGCACAGAAATGTGTGCGCGCAGGCGGCAAACATAATGATTTGGACAATGTCGGCTATACCGCCCGTCACCACACCTTTTTCGAAATGTTGGGCAATTTTTCGTTCGGCGATTATTTTAAAAACGACGCGATCCCATTTGCATGGGAATTGATCACCCGCGAATTGGACATCCCCAAGGATCGGTTGTTGGTGACCGTCTACCACACCGATGACGAAGCCGCCGACATCTGGAAGAAAGTGGCAGGTTTGTCGGATGACCGTATCATTCGCATTCCCACCAACGATAATTTCTGGATGATGGGGCCAACGGGGCCTTGTGGCCCGTGTACGGAAATCTTTTTCGATCATGGTGAACAGCATTGGGGTGGACCTCCCGGCTCGCCTGATGAGGATGGCGACCGGTTTGTTGAAATCTGGAACTTGGTCTTTATGCAATCCGAACAGTTCGAAGACGGATCCATGATTGATCTGCCCAACCAGTCGATTGACACTGGCATGGGCATTGAACGCGTTGCGGCGTTGTTGCAGGGCACCAATGACAACTACTCTACCGATCTGATCCGCTCGCTGATCGAGGCATCGGCCAATGCCACCAGTTCTGATCCCGATGGACCCGGCAAAACGCACCACCGTGTGATTGCCGATCACCTGCGGTCAACGTCATTTTTGATTGCGGATGGGGTTATGCCATCCAACGATGGACGCGGCTATGTTTTGCGCCGCATTATGCGCCGTGCGATGCGGCATGCACATTTGTTGGGGGCCAAGGATCCGGTGATGCACCAATTGGTGCCTGCGTTGGTACAACAAATGGGCGCGGCCTATCCCGAATTGGGACAGGCGCAGGCCTTGATCCAGGAAACCCTGCTGCAAGAGGAAACGCGTTTCAAACAAACGCTGGATCGCGGATTGAAACTGTTGGACGATGAATTGTCGAACCTGTCCGATGATGCGCCATTGCCAGGTACGGCGGCGTTCAAATTGTATGACACCTATGGGTTCCCATTGGATTTGACCCAAGACGCCCTGCGCGAAAAGGGCCGCAGCGTCGATACAGACGGGTTTGAAACCGCTATGGCCGAACAGAAAGCCAAGGCGCGCGCCGCATGGTCCGGTTCCGGCGAGGCAGCAGATGCCACAATATGGTTCGATGTGGCCGACAAACACGGCACAACCGATTTCCTAGGCTATGACACCGAAACCGCCGAAGGCCAGATTGCCGCAATCGTCAAAGGATCAGACCAGATCACCACAGCCAAGGCTGGTGATGAGGTTCAGGTCGTGTTGAACCAAACGCCGTTTTACGCGGAATCGGGCGGTCAGGTGGGCGACACCGGTGTCATTAAAACCGATGGCGCCACCGCCACTGTCACCGATACGAAGAAGGTCGCGGGCGTGTTCATTCATTTTGCCCGCATTGATCAGGGCGAAATGTCGGTGGGTCAGGGCGCTGCATTGATCGTTGATCACGATCGCCGCACCGCCATTCGCGCCAACCATTCCGCCACGCACCTGCTACACGAAGCATTGCGCCGCGCGCTTGGCGATCATGTGGCCCAGCGTGGGTCATTGAATGCATCCGATCGCCTGCGGTTTGATTTTAGCCATTCCAAGGCGATGTCGGATGCCGAATTGTCCGCAGTCGAGGACGAAGTAAACACCTTTATCCGTCAAAACACCCGGGTTGAGACCCGCATTATGACCCCTGATGATGCCCGCGCCTTGGGGGCGCAGGCCTTGTTTGGGGAAAAATATGGCGACGAGGTTCGCGTTGTGTCCATGGGCACATTGGATGGGTCTGGCAAGGGCGTTGGCAAAAACACCTATTCCTTGGAATTGTGTGGCGGTACACATGTGCGCCAAACGGGTGATATTGGGGCCTTTGTCCTGCTGTCGGACAGCGCCAGTTCCGCAGGTGTACGCCGTATCGAGGCATTGACAGGAACCGACGCAATGCGTCACCTGAAATCGCAATCAAACACCTTGTCGGTCATCGCGGCGGATTTGAAATCCAATGCGGCGGACGTGGCGACGCGGGTCAAATCATTGATTGACGAACGCAAGGCATTGGCAAACGAAGTGGCCCAGCTGCGCCGTGAACTGGCCATGGCCGGTGGTTCTGGTGGCGCGGGCGCTGCCGAGGCACAGGATGTCAATGGCGTTCCATTCTTGGCGCAGGTGTTGTCTGGCGTGTCTGGCAAAGATTTGCCGGCCTTGATCGACGAACACAAATCCCGACTGGGATCTGCTGCGATTTTGTTGATCGCAGATACGGGCGGCAAGGTTGCCGTTGCAGCCGGTGTGACCGATGATCTGACCGGACGCGTGTCCGCCGTTGATCTGGTCAAGGCGGCTGTCCCTGAATTGGGTGGCAAAGGGGGCGGCGGACGCCCTGATATGGCCCAAGGTGGCGGATCTGACGCTGCAAATGCAGATGCTGCAATCGCAGCTGCGAAAGCGGTCGTGCAATAAAATGTCGGCCCTGTGGATATCGCATGTCACGGTGACGGATCCGCAGGCCTATAAATCCTATGCCACGCGCGCGGTGGATATCATTGCCGAATATGGCGGTGTGTTTTTATCGCGCGGTGGTGCGCACCGCCAACTAGAGGGAACCGCACATGAACGCCATGTGGTGGTGCGATTTCCCAGTCTGGATGCAGCAGAAAAATGTTATAATTCAGATGCGTATCAGGCGGCATTGATGTATGCGCAGGGCGCATCAGAACGTCAGTTGGTCATTGTCCAAGAAACGCAATGACGATCAATCACGATCCAAAATTCCCAATCCGCGCAGATATACCCCGATCCCTGTTTCCAATAAATCTTCGGGGTTGAAGGGGCTGACCGTTCCGGGGGAATTGCGTGCAAACAGTTCGACAACCCCATGCGACATCGCCCAGATATGGGCGGAAAACATGGCTGCAGGTGGCCTGCGGTCGGCTGGAATACGGTCGCATAGGTTCTGGGCGGCTAAATCTAAGACGCTGCGTGCCTTTTGGCTGGCGCGGGCCAGATCGGGGGTTCGATTGGTGGAAACGCCGCTTTCGAACATGGCGATATAGTGGCCCGGATATTGACGGGCAAAGGCCAAATAGGCGCGGCCTGTGCGTTCAAAGGCGGTCAGTGCAGACGGCTGCCCGTGATCATAGGCGTGTTCCATCACATCGGCAAAAATTTCATAGCCCTGTAATGCGGCTTCGGCGATCAAATCTTCGCGGCCTTCGTAGTGGCGATAGACGGCAGCGGGGGTCACGCCGGCCTGTTTTGCGGCCTCGGACAGGGTAAAGCCGGTGGGGCCTTTGGCGCGGATCAGGTCTAGGGCGGCATCGACCAGGGCCTGTTTCAGGTTGCCGTGATGATACCCACGTTTAGACATGCCAAACCTCGGGTCCACCGGTGATCAGCGGATCCATGTTACCGATGGCCGATAAATCGCGCCCAGCATAGTCAAAGCGCGACAGTATTTGTTGCAACGCTGCAATGCGCGCTCGGCGTTTGTCATCAGACCGGACAACAGCCCAAGGCGCGTCAGTGTGATCGGTGCGTGACAGGGTATCCAATATCGCATCGGAATAGGCATCCCATTTATGCAGACCATCCACGTCGATGCGGGACAATTTCCATTGCTTTAATGGGTCAGATTCGCGCGCTAAAAATCGGCGCAGCTGTTCGGCTTGTCCGATATTCAACCATATCTTGACTAATGAAATGCCCTCTTGGACCAGCATCTGTTCATAGGGAACCACCTGATCCATAAATTTGGCGCGTTGGTCGGCGGTGCAAAACCCGAAAACGGTTTCCACAACGGCACGATTGTACCAGCTGCGATCAAATATTGTCATCGTTCCTGCGGTGGGCATGTGTTTTACATAGCGCTGAAAATACCACTGACCTGCTTCGCGCTCCGTTGGTTTTGAAAGCGCGACAACAGATGTCTGCCGTGGTGACAGGTTTTCGCACAAACGTTTGATTGTGCCACCTTTGCCCGCGGCGTCGCGGCCTTCGAATACCACGACGACGCGTTTGTTATTGGTTTTGATCCAGTTGTGAAACTTGGCCAACTCTTGCTGCAAATCGGCCATATGCTTGCGATAGTGTGCCCCTGACATGCGTTTTGGATAGGGGTAATCGGGGTTTGCAATCTGTTTTGACTTGGGCGCCGCTGCAATCGCATCGCGTACGGATTGTGACGCATGATTTTTGTGAAAATCTGAAATGGCACCATCATAAGGCAAAGTCATTGCAATTCCTTTCACACCTATGTGCCGATTTCGTTCATATCAAACGGGGTTGTTTGGTAAATTTCGTTGATCCAATTGCCATACAGCAAATGCGCATGCGACCGCCACCGGTTTTCGGGCGGCTGATTGGGATCATCATTTGGATAGTAATTGGTTGGCACGTTGATTGGTTTACCCTCGGACACGTCGCGATCATATTCTTGCTTTAACGTATCGCTGTCATATTCGAAGTGATTGAAAATATACAACGCGCGATGCAGATCATCCTTGATCAAGCAGGGGCCCACATGGGGGCTGGACGCAAGCGTGACCAAATCGGGGATGGCATCAACATCGGCCTGTGCAATTTCGGTCCAGCGGCTGACGGGGATCACGAAATTATCGGAAAACCCGCGCAGATAGGGGGATGCAGGGTCGTTGCAGCTGTGGCGGAAACAGCCAAACGCCTTGGCGTCTAGTGCGATTTTGGGCACGTTGTGGAAATAATTGATCATCGCCATGCCCCCCCAACATACGCCAAATGTCGAATGCACATGCGTCTGGGTCCAGTCAAAGACCTGTTTCAATTCATCCCAATATGTCACCTGATCAAAGGGCAGATGTTCAATTGGCGCCCCTGTGATGATCAAGCCATCAAATTTTTCACCCGTTGCAGCAACCTCGGCAAAGGGGCGATAAAAACTTTCCATATGATCAAAAGCCGTATTGCGCGTTTGGTGATCGGTCATACGGATCAGCGAAAATTCAATTTGCAGGGGTGTTGCCCCAATTAATCGGGCAAACTGCGTTTCCGTCTGAATTTTTTTGGGCATCAAATTTAACAATCCAATGCGCAGGGGCCGAATATCCTGACGACCGGCCTGATCTTCGTCCATGACCATGACTCCTTCGCGCGTAAGCACGTCATAGGCGGGTAGGTTCGATGGGATTTTAATCGGCATGTTGGATACTCTTGTGTTGGAAATACGCTAGGGCTCGTAACATAGGTTTAATTCTGTTGGGTCTCAAGGCTATGTTCAATCAATTGATTGAAATCTTGTGGTGTTTTGACCTGTGCGATTTGATCTGCGGTCACGGTCACACCCCATCGTGCCATTCCTTGGTACAGTGGCTGACGATGTGCCAAGGCCTGCGCATAGGTCCAGCGCACAAAGGCGTCTGGGTCAACTTGGTCGGGTGATTGTGCCTTTAATTCTAGGTATTCGTCCCATTTCTGCGCCAAAAAATCGGGGCGATAATACATCGGCTTTGGGGCGCGATCGAACCTGCGGATCAATTCGGCGGTATGTTCCTGTGATCCTTTGATCCACACCAATAAGGCGCGTTGCGATAGGGCGGATAGGACCGGATCATTTGGGTCATCTGGATCGACAACTTCGCAGATGCTTCCACTGGTGTCGCACACAAAGTGGTCATAGCCATAGATTTCGGATGCGCGATCAATAAAATGATCGGTGTCCAGCATTGCCTCAATCTCAGCTTTCTGATGTTGGGCTTGACGTTTTTTATACGCCTCAATGCTTAGCCCACCCTTGGCTGGATCACCCGGTTTGCCCAGATAGGTCGACAGCGGCGCCAAATTATCAAAGGTGATGTTTGACGCGATATAGATTGAATCGCTTAGTAATAAGTCGCGCAAATACGGCACCTGCATCGCTTCGCGTTTGAAACTGTCGGCGATGTATTCGCCCATGTAACGCGTGCCAATGCGATAATCGACCGAGTAGTGGAACCATTGCCCCGAGGCCCGCAACATATTCGAGACATAGGTTTTACCCAAGCCCGACATGCCAAACAATACAACTCGTTTTTGTTCAGATTCGGCCCATTGTGTTGCGGTGTCGTATTTCATTCCTTGGCCCTGTTCCTAGATGTTTTTCCGTTGGTAGCCTGCCGATCATAACAGGTCAACGGTGTTACGCATTTGTGCGTGATTGTGTCCAGATATTCAAATAATTCCCGGCAAAGATCAGCACCGCCCCGAGAAAGACATAGATATCCAGCGCTTCGCCATAAAACAGCATACCGATTATCGCGATGACGGGCAGGCGGGCAAAATCGACCGGCACAATCAATGTGGCCGGTGCCAACGACAGGGCCGTTGTCAGGCAAAAATGGGCCAACAATCCTGCGCATCCGATCAATATGATCCAAGGCAGGCTTATCATGCTGGGCAGTGCAATATCACCGTCATAGCCGGCACAGATCACACCGAAAACCGCCTGCATCACGGTTAGATAAAATAACACACAGGTAATGGTTTCCGTGCGTGTTAATCGTTTGGTCAGTAATATCGAAACCGCAAATCCGATTGCTGACATGGCTGCCGTAATCACGCCCCACGACAATTCACCGCCAAACGGACGGGCCACGATTAAAATACCAATAAACCCCAAAACCGCTGATATCAGCTTGGGCAAACTTAGCCGTTCGCCCAAAAACATAGGCGCCAGTAACAAAACCCATATGGGCGATGTAAATTCTAATGCAAACACTTGGGCCAATGGGGCTGCGGTGACGGCGAAAAACCAAAGGTTTTGTCCACCAAAGTGAAACAGATTCCGGATTGAATGTATATGCAGATGACGACGCGAAATATCGCCAAAACCATTGCGCAGCGTGGTCACGCTGAGGACAATAAAAATACCCACGAAACTGCGATACATCATGATTTCGAATGTGTCTAATTCGAATGATACCGCGCGGCCCGCCACTGCCATTGCCGAAAATGACGCGATTGCGCCGATCATATAAAGAACTGCTTTTACCGTTTGGGTCATCTGTGTATCGCCTGAAATAATGTACACACTGGGACGTGTTTTGGGGTCCAAGTCAAGCCCTTGGACCTGTAATGCCCTGATCAAAAATAAAAAAGGCGACCCAAAGGGCCGCCGTTTTCGGGTGTATGATCGTTTACCGTTCGATCAATATGCGCAACATGCGGCGCAGCGGCTCTGCGGCACCCCACAACAGCTGATCGCCGACGGTAAAGGCGTTCAGGTATTCATTGCCCAGGTTCATTTTACGCAAACGACCCACTGGAACTGATAATGTTCCTGTCACCTTGGCAGGGCTAAGTTCGGCAACAGTCGTGGCGCGATCATTTGGAATGATCTTGGACCATTCGTTGGCCTGATCCAACATGTCGTGGATTTCGTCCATCGGAACGTCACGTTTCAATTTGATCGTCAGCGCCTGCGAATGGCAGCGCATGGCGCCGATGCGCACACATGTGCCGTCAATCGGAATGGGGCTGTCTGAACACCCTAGAATTTTGTTGGTCTCAACAACGGCTTTCCATTCCTCTTTCGATTGGCCATTGTCTAGGGCCACATCAATCCATGGGATCAAACTGCCGCCCAGTGCCGCGCCAAAGTTTTCGGTGGGAAAGGCATCGGACCGCATGGTTTCGGTCACAATGCGATCAATGTCCAAAATTGCGGATGCAGGATCGGCCAGTTGTGGTGCCACAGCATCGCGCAGTGCGCCCATCTGCGACAGCAATTCGCGCATGTTGCGCGCGCCTGCACCTGATGCGGCCTGATATGTCATAGATGTTGCCCATTCGACCAAATCGTTCTGGAACAAACCGCCCAATCCCATCAGCATCAGCGACACGGTACAGTTGCCGCCGACGAAATCCTTTTTCCCAGCGCTTAGGGCTGTGTCGATCACATTGCGGTTGACGGGGTCCAAAATAATTGTGGCAGCATCCTCCATCCGCAGTGCAGATGCCGCATCAATCCAATACCCGTTCCAACCGGCTGCGCGCAGTTTGGGAAACACTTCCTTGGTATAATCGCCGCCCTGACAGGTGACGATCACATCCATCGCCTTTAGCGCATCGATGTCATTTGCATCCTGCAACGGGGCCGCGCCATTGCCCATATCCGGGCCCATTTGACCCGTTTGGGAAGTCGTGAAAAACGTCGCTTCGTCGATCAGTTGAAAATCGTTTTCATCGCGCATCCGATCCATCAATACGGATCCGACCATGCCACGCCAGCCGACAAAACCAACACGTTTAATTGACATTTTTACGTCCCTTTATCCCAAGTGGTAAATTCATGCGCTGCATATACTGTTTTTTCCACAGGGGAAAGGTGGGGGGACAGGGTTTTTGGTCGCATTGATTGGAAATTATTGTCCCAGCGTTTGATTGCGTGAAACATATTCAAATGATAAGCACGCAACACGCCCAACACCCTGTGACATTGGATCAAACATGCCTGCTATCGCGCTTATTACGCATCCAGACTATGATATATCAGTGCCGCAGGGGCATCGGTTTGTTGGGCAAAAGTTTTCCGACCTGATGCAATATTTGACGGTGCAGACATGGTTTGAAAACTTTGAGATTTTTCAAACGAAACCCGTACGCATATCCGATTTACGCGCGGTTCATGACGCGGAATATATTGCGAATTTTGCCTATAATAAACTGGATATTGCCGCGCAGCGGTCATTAAACTTGCCATGGAATGAACGTTTGCTAAAGCGCAGTTTTTTGGCCGTAAACGGCACCTATCAAGCCGCGCAAATCGCGTTGGATCGCGCAATTGCGTGTCATGCCGCAGGCGGGACGCATCATGCCCACCGCGGGCATGGATCAGGGTTTTGTGTGTTTAATGACCTTGCTTTCGCGGCGCATGCCTTGATCCGGCATAACGGCGTAAAACGGGTTTTGATATTGGATGTTGATGTACATCAAGGCGATGGCACGATTGATATTTGTTCATCAAATTCAGATATTTATACTGCGTCTTTACATGGGTTGAACAACTTTCCGTTTCAAAAACGGCAAGGATCAATGGATATTACATTGCCCGACGGTATGACGGATGGGCCGTATATCAGCATCCTAAATTCTGCTTTGCATCAGATATGGCGCGATTTCGAACCTGAATTTGTCATCTATGATGCGGGCGTTGACGTGCATGGTGCTGACGGATTGGGTCGGTTGAATTTAACCAACCAAGGTATATTCGACCGTGATCGCACGGTGATGCAATTTTTCAAAAACCGCCGCGTCCCAATTGCAACAACGATTGGCGGCGGATACAGCCGCGATCGCGCTGCGCTGGCGCAGCGGCACAGTTTGGTATTTGCCGCGGCGCAGTCTGTTTTTGGGCCTGACCGATTATGATGGTCGCAATCTCAACTCGCTCTGCGGGTCAAAGTACATGACATCATTTGCGTCAAAGATCACAGTAACGGGCGTGCCAGATTCAATCGCTTGGTTGTCTTTCGTTTCAACGACGATCCGTTCGCCCGTTGGCGTTTTCAGGTAATCATAGGCCACACCGCCAAGCCGTTCACGCAGATCAACCGTCACATTTGACGCATTTTGCGTGATTGACAATGATTGTGGTCGCAGGCCAATGGTAACGTCACCGTCGGGCACATAGTCAGGGGCGGGCATTTGAAAATGATCCAAGGCGGGCAGGGTGATCACCCTGTTTTCAACGCGCGCATCAATGAAATTCATCGCAGGTGACCCGATAAAGCCGGCCACGAATTTATTGTCGGGGTTTTGATACAAATCCATCGGGCGGCCGGCCTGTTCAATGCGGCCCGCACGCAGGACCACGATTTTATCTGCCAAGGTCATGGCCTCGACCTGATCGTGGGTGACATATATCATCGTGGCGCCAATTTCTTTGTGCAGACGGGCGATTTCAACACGCATATCAACGCGCAATTCTGCGTCCAGGTTCGATAGGGGTTCGTCGAACAAGAATACCTCGGGGCCGCGCACAATGGCACGCCCGATGGCTACGCGTTGACGTTGGCCGCCTGACAACGCCTTGGGTTTACGCGATAGGTAATCATCCAGTTTCAAAATGCGGCTGGCCTCGGCCACTTTGGCGTTGATCGTTGCTTTGTCCACGCCGTTCATTTTCAGGCCAAAGCCCATGTTTTCACGCACCGTCATGTGTGGATATAATGCATAGGTTTGAAAAACCATCGAAACACCCCGCGATGCAGGATCCATATGGGTCACATCGCGCGCACCAATTTTGATGCGTCCATCTGTTGTTTCCTCAAGCCCTGCGATCATGCGCAGCAAGGTTGATTTTCCGCAGCCAGATGGTCCAACAAAGACACAAAATTCGCCATCCTTGATGTCTAGGTCAACGCCATGGATAACCTGCGTTGCACCGTATCGTTTGATCGCGTTTTCTAGGGTAACACCTGACATTTATTGTCCTTTCAAATCAGTATTTGGCGCGGCTTAAGATGGAAACTGCCATGTTGAGGCTTCGGCGCCGATGGATTCGGCGGTCGTGATTAATGTATCTTTGAAGGCGGTTAAATCGCCCAACGTGACCCGCGATGTCGACGAGGCAATAGACACGGCGCCAATGACACGTCCGCTTTCCATCAAGACGGGCGCGGCGATGGAAATGATCCCAATCTCATGTTCTTCGCGGTCAAAGGCCACGCCATCGACGCGGATTGTGTCGATGTCGTTCATGACGGCATCAGCGGATGTGTGTGTGTTTGGTGTGAAACGGTAATAGGATTGCTGTCGCAATATTATTTCCAACCGTTTTGGTGACATATAGGCCAGCATCGCTTTGCCAACACCGGTGCAATAGGCTGGGGCCGTCATGCCAGATTGCGCCAATGTCTGAATGTGTTGGTTTGCCTGAACTTTGTCGACAAAAATCACGTTTGAATTGTCAAATTGCGCCAAATGGATCGTTTCACCCACCTGAGCGCACAGATTTTCGATGTGGTTGCGCGCAATCGGGGCAAGGGATGCGTTTTTCCAAGCAGAATGTGCCAAGCGTACCAAGCGTGCCCCCAAGGAATAGCACCCTGTTTCCGGGGAATGTGTCAGCATATTTTGATTCGTCAGAGTTTGCACAAAACGGTATAGGGTCGCTTTGGGATAGGGGCTGATGTCCTGTAGTTCGGTAAATCGGACCGGACGATCAAATGAGGCCACTAGATCCAATATTTCCAGTGCCTTACCAACTGTGCCGCTATTTCCCGTTTCCTTATTCACGTGCGCTTCCTGCCTCAGGGTTCAAAAATCTTGTGTTGACATCTTAGACATTTTTTTAATAGTTTCAATTACTGAAATCAAGTTCCATTATGTGAAACTAAACTGACATAAACTTGGGAGGGTTAAAATGTCAAACTTTTTGAAAACGACGATTGCCACAGCTGCATTGGTTGCTGGCTTTGCAGGTTCGGCGATGGCCGCAGACCTGTCTGGGACATTGCGGATTACATCCGACATGTCCAACCCTGCGCCGCGTGCGGTCATGGAAAAACTGGCGGCGGATTTTGATGCGATGCATCCAAACCTGTCAGTTGATCTGACCATTGTTGATCGCGAAGCTTGGAAAACACAGATCCGCAACGCCCTGTCTGCGAATTCGCCTGACGTTGTAAACTGGTATGCTGCAACCCGCATGACACCCTATGTCGATGCAGGATTATTCATGGATATCAGTGATCTATGGAACGACCCTGCGATGGCATCGCTGGCATCCACCAAAGGCGCGATGACACTGGACGGCAAGCAGTGGGGCGTGCCCTATACATACTATCAGTGGGGCGTTTATTACCGCAAAGATATCTTTGAAGAGCTGGGCCTGAGCGAGCCAAAAACATGGGCCGAGGAAATTTCAAACTGTCAGGCGATCATCGATTCTGGCCGCAAGTGTTACACCATCGGGTCCAAGTATCTGTGGACTGCGGGCGGTTGGTTTGACTATATCAATTCGCGCACCAATGGCTATGATTTCCATATTCAATTGGCAAATGGCGAAATTCCATGGACTGATGAACGCGTTCGCGCAACATTTGCAAATTGGCGTCAGTTGATCGATATGGGCGCATTTGTGGATGACCATCAGTCATACAGCTGGCAAGAAGCAATGCCATTCATGATTGACGGCAAAGCAACGGCGTATCTGATGGGCAATTTCTCGGTCGCGGCGTTCCGTGATGGTGGTTTGACCGATGATCAATTGGATTTCTATCAATTCCCAATGATCAACCCAGATGTTGATTATGCCGAGGACGCACCAACAGATACGTTCCACATCGCATCCGGCGCACAAAACGTCGAAGCGGCCAAGGCATTCTTGCTGTATGTCACATCGCCCGACGTTCAAACTTGGATCAACTCAGGCGATGCTTTGGGTCAGTTGCCCGTGAACTCTCAGGCGTCTGTGTCGGATGATAAATTCATCCAGCAGGGCTTTGACATGCTGTCAAACAACGCAGGCGGCGGGATCATGCAGTTCTTTGACCGCGATTTCCCAGCGGAAATGGCATCCGTCGGCATGGAAGGTTTGCAAGAATTCATGGTGTTCCCCGACAATCTAGAGGACATCTTGGCCCGTCTTGAGGACACACGCCAGCGCGTCTACAAGTAATCGCATCAAACAGGGCGCGCGTCATGCGTGCCCTGTTTTGTCAGCCCATTCAATATATTGGCAAACGGCCCAGCCATTTCCCAATGCATTGATCAAACAGCTGGTCGCACAAATTTGGTTGCATAAGGGGTCATTTATGACAATTGCCTATGATCACACACCCGCAAACCGCAGTTGGTTTAAACGCAACGAATTGGCCATTATGCCGTGGCTGTTTTTGCTGCCAGCGGTGCTGTTTTTCGCCGTCTATGTGATCAGCCCGATTGCACAATCGTTTTGGATTTCGTTCCATGAATGGGACGGGCTTGGCGAAAAAACCTATGTCGGGATGGACAATTACGAACGATTGTTGGGGTTGGGCGATCAACGGATGGATCGCAAATTCGAGGTATCGTTTTGGAACAATCTTAAATGGTTGGTCCTGTATCTGCTGGCCATTCCGATGGGGTTGGCAATTGCGTTGTTTTTGAACCAGACCGTGACTGGGATCCGCATTTATAAATCACTGTTTTTCTTTCCCTTTGTGATTTCGCAGGTTGTTGTCGGGTTGGTCTTTAGCTGGTTTTACCTGCCCAATGATGGATTGTTTGATGTCATGATGGGCTGGTTTGGTGTTGATATCAAAGGCGGCGTTTTGGGCAATCCGAACACGGCCACCTATGGCATTATCGCAGCAGGGCTGTGGCCGCAAACGGCCTATTGTATGATCCTGTACCTGACTGGCTTAAACGCTGTTGATCCTGAACAGGTCGAGGCAGGGCGTCTGGACGGGGCCAAGGGTCTGCGCATGCTGTGGTATGTGATCTTGCCACAGTTGCGACCTGCCACCTTTATCGCCTTTGTCGTGACGATCATCGGCGCGTTGCGGTCGTTTGATTTTATCGCCGTTATGACCAATGGCGGTCCCTTTGGGTCAACCCGCGTTTTGTCGTTTTTCATGTTCGAAGAAAGCCTGTCGGAATTCGGGTTCCGCATGGGTTATGGCGCGGCCATCGCGGTGGTGCTGTTTTTCCTAATGCTTGGATTTATTGCCTTTTTCCTGTTTCGGATGTGGCGCGACGAACAAGAGGGCCGGTAAATGTTTCCCAAACCCATTCAACAACAATCGCGCGGCGCGCAAATCGGATATCAGGCGTTTTTGCCAGTGGCGCTGGTTATCTGGTTGTTGCCCCTGATCGCGGTGATGATTTTTTCCATCAAACCCGATGGCGATTTTGTCAAAGGTAATTTCTGGGGACTTCCGTCGTCGTTTGAATTTTTCACCAACTATGGCAAGGTGTTTTTTGAATCCGATATGCCACGGTATTTGATCAATTCGGTTATGATCACGGTGCCAACGGTGATCGGTGCAGTCGCACTGGCATCAATGACGGGATTTGCGCTGGGGGTTTATAAATTCCGCGGCAACCTTTTGATCTTTTTCATGTTTATTGCTGGAAATTTTGTGCCGTTCCAAATCTTGATGGTGCCGGTGCGCGATTTGACGGTATCCATGAACCTATATGATACGAAACTGGGTCTGATCCTGTTTCACATCGCGTTCCAAACGGGGTTCTGTACGTTGTTCATGCGCAATTTCATTCGTGCGCTGCCCTTTGCCCTGATCGAATCCGCGCGGGTCGAAGGGGTCAGCGAATGGCGCATTTTTATCTATATCGTGCTGCCCCTGATGAAACCTGCGATTGCAGCGCTGTCTGTGCTGATCTTTACCTTTATCTGGAATGATTATTTCTGGGCGGTGGTCCTGACCCAAGGCCCCGATGCGCAGCCTGTGACCGCAGGGATCACCGCATTCAACAGCCAGTATCGCGCCGCCTATCATTTAATGAGCGCGGGCAGTATTGTCGCCGCCTTGCCACCGGTCATTATGTTTTTCCTGATGCAGCGGCATTTCATTGCAGGCCTGACCTTGGGGGCGGTAAAATAATGCAGATTTGGCATTTTGGATGCGACCGCCAATCGCTGGTGGTCTGTGCGAAGAACAGTCAGCTGGCGCAGATTGTATATTGGGGGACGGTATTGCCCGACGCCCAAGATCTGTCTGCCTTGGTCGCGGCGTGTGAATGGGATGTAACAGGGGGCATGTTGGATGAAAATCCTGCAATCACGATATGTCCAACATCTGGTGACAGTTTCCCCGGTGTCGCCGCGCTGGATCTGCGAAATCTGCGTGGGGATCGTTTGCTGCCGCGTTTTGAATTTGTGGCGGCCGATCATGGGGCGCATCACCTGACACTGACCTATCGTGATGATCATTTGGGGCTGACATATCAAGCATGGTTGCGTGTTGATCCCAAAACGCATATCGTATCTGCCGCAGCGCGATTGGATGCGCAGGATCCAATCGCTGTGAATTGGTTTGCGGCCCCCGTTTTTCCCGCACCGCAGGCGGGTGATGACATCGTCGATTTTTCGGGCCGCTGGATCGGTGAATTTCAGATCAATCGCACCCCGTGGTCTGCAGGCATTCGTATGCGTGACAACCCAACAGGGCGCACAGGGCACGAACATTTCCCGGGCGCGTATGTGCCATGTCGTGGGGCCACAAATACCCAAGGGTCCGTTTATGCGTTCCACTATGGCGCGTCTTGTGGGCATAAAATGGTGGCCGAGGAATTGCCAGATGGCCGCCGACAGATCCAGTTTGGCAATGCCACCGGCACCGAGGTTGCGGCCAAGACGGTGTATGAAACTGGAACGCTGTATGCCAGTTATTCCGACACAGGCTACAACGGTTGCGCCGTCGCGTTTCAGCGACATTTGCGTGATAACATTGTGCAGTTCGCTGATCCCAATCGGCCACGCCCTGTGCATTACAACAGCTGGGAATCGGTGTATTTCACCCATGATTTGACCACCTTGAAAGACATCGCAAAACGGGCCGCCGATCTGGGCGCGGAACGCTTTGTTTTGGATGACGGGTGGTTTGGAACCCGTGATGATGACACGCAATCCTTGGCTGATTGGGTCATTGATGCGCGCAAATATCCCAATGGGCTGCGCCCGTTGATTGATCATGTCCATAGCTTGGGCATGACATTTGGGATTTGGTTTGAACCAGAAATGATCAATGAAAACAGCGATGTGTTCCGTGCCCATCCTGAATGGGTGCTGGGCCCGTTGGATCAAATTCGCGGCAGGCAGCAGCTGGTGTTAAACATGGCGCTACCCATGGTGCGTGATTATTTGTTTGACCGAATTGATGCGGTGTTGCGTGATAATGCCATTGAATACATCAAATGGGATCACAACCGCGTTTTGCCGCATCCTGATGCCGATCAGATGCGCGGCACATATGATTTGCTGGACCGTTTGCGTCAGGCCCATCCGCATGTGGAAATTGAAACCTGTTCATCGGGCGGGGGGCGCATTGATTTCGAAATTCTAAAACGCACGCAGCGGGTATGGTTATCGGACAGCAACGATGCGCTGGAACGGCTGCGCATTCAGCATAATGCGGCACTGTTTTTGCCCAGCGCGGTGACGGGCAGCCATGTGGGGCCACGGGTCTGCCACACATCGGGGCGCACGTTGAAAATGGCATTTCGTGCATGGGTCGCAGCACAGCGGCACATGGGGTTTGAAATGGATCCGCGCGAATTAACCACGGATGAGGCGCAGATTTTGCAAACCGTGACCCAATGGTGGAAAGATAACCGCGACTGGATGATGGATGCCGATATTTTGCGCCTAGACAGCGATGATCCTGCCGTGATTGCAGAACAACAAATGGCCCAGTCGGGCGATCGGTTCGTGGTCTTTGCTGGGCGGGCAGGGACATCGGATCAAATCCTGCCACGTCCGTTGCGGCTGACTGGATTGGATCTAAAGGCCAGCTATCGTATCCGTTTGAAAAATGCGGATCAGGCACATCACCTGTCGCGCGGCAAGCAAACAATAAAATCGGGTGAACTCATGCTAAGTGGCAGCTTTTTAATGACCTATGGTGTGACCCTGCCATGGGCGTTTCCTGAAACGATGTGGGTGATTGAGGGGCATCAGATATGACCAAAGTTCGGCGCAATCGGTCTTGGTACGGGATGATGGACAAAGATGGCTTTGTCCGCAGATCGTGGATGAAAAATCAGGGCTTTCCTGATCACGTTTTCGATGGCCGGCCGGTCATCGGTATTTGTAATACATGGTCTGAATTGACACCGTGCAATTCCGGCCTGCGCGAATTGGCCGAAGGCGTCAAGCGCGGCGTTTGGGAGGCAGGCGGCTTGCCCGTGGAATTCCCCGTCATGTCGCTGGGCGAAACCCAGATGAAACCCACCGCGATGCTGTTTCGCAACCTGTTGTCCATGGACGTCGAGGAAAGCATCCGTGCTTATGGCATCGATGGCGTTGTGTTGCTGGGGGGCTGTGACAAAACCACACCAGGTCAGTTGATGGGCGCGGCATCGGTGGATTTGCCCACCATCGTGGTCAGCGCAGGGCCAATGTTGAACGGCAAATGGCAGGGCCGCGATTTGGGATCGGGCACGGACGTGCGTAAATTTTCAACGGCCGTCAAGGCGGGCGAAATGACATTGGCCGATTTCATGGCCACCGAATCCGGAATGAGCCGATCCAAAGGCGTTTGTATGACCATGGGCACCGCATCGACCACATCATCCTTGACCGAGGCGATGGGATTATCCCTGCCCATGAACGGATCACTGCCCGCGGTTGATGCACGGCGCATGGCGCTGGCGCATATGACAGGGCGGCGCATTGTTGAAATGGTCGACGAAGATTTGAAAATGTCTGATGTCCTGACCAAGGCCAATTTCGAAAACGCGATTATCGCGAATGCTGCTTTGGGGGGATCAACCAATGCCGTGATGCATTTGCTAGCCTTGGCCGGACGCGTGGGCATTGATCTGCGGCTTGAGGATTTCGAATTGGGCGGTGATATTCCGTTGCTGGTCAACTGCATGCCATCGGGCAAATACCTGATGGAGGATTTCTGTTACGCGGGCGGCGTGCCGGCGGTTTTGGCCGAATTGCGTCATTTGCTGCGCCCTGCCAAAACGGTCATGGGGGGCGATATTTCCGCCTATCACGACGGTGCAGACTGTTATAACCGCGATGTGATTTACGCCTTTGATGCGCCATTGAAACCGGCGGCGGGGCTGCGGGTGTTGCGCGGCAACCTTGCCCCGCAGGGCGCGATTGTAAAACCATCTGCCGCAACGGATGCCCTGCTGGAACACGAAGGCATGGCCTATGTGTTTGAGAGCATCGAAGACCTAAAGGCAAATATTGACCGCCCCGATTTACCCGTGACGCCAGAGAGCATTTTGGTTCTAAAGGGGTGCGGGCCCAAAGGGTACCCGGGCATGCCCGAGGTGGGCGATATGCCAATCCCCAAGGTTTTGGCCGAACAGGGCGTCAAAGACATCGTGCGCGTGTCTGATGCGCGCATGTCTGGCACCGCCTTTGGCACCGTGGTTCTGCACGTCGCCCCCGAGGCCGAGGCCGGCGGGCCATTGGCCTTGGTCCAAACGGGCGACCGGATCCGATTATCGGCATCGCGCGGTGAATTATCGCTGTTGATTTCGGACGCCGAACTGGAACGCCGTCGCGCGGCTTGGACCCCAAGTGAACCACACTATACCCGTGGTTATGCAAAAATGTATGTCGATACCGTTTTGCAAGCCGACCAAGGCGCTGACTTGGATTTTCTGGTTGGCAAAGATACACGCCCCGTCACAAGAGAAAGCCATTGATATGCACCAAAATGCGACATTTCATGATCTAGCGGGAAAAACCGTTTTCATTACGGGGGGTGGATCGGGAATAGGGGCCGCATTGACCCAAGGGTTTTTGGCCCAAGGGGCAAATGTCGGCTTTGTTCAGCGCTCGGACGCCAGTGCGTTTTGCGCCGAAATGGCCGCGCAATTTGGACGCGCGCCATTGTTCATTCCTTGTGATATTACCGATACCGAACAATTGCGCAACGCCATCGATCAAACCGTATCGCACTATGGTCCTCTAGATGTATTGGTCAATAATGCCGCCAATGATAAACGCCATGATGCGGCGACGATTGATGGCGATTTTTGGGACTGGTCGCAGGCGATCAATCTGAAATCCTATTTCTTTGCGTGCCAACAGGCCTTTGGGCATATGCAAAACCGCGGCGGTGCGATTATTAATTTTTCCTCGATCAGCTATATGATGGGGAATGCGGGTTACGTGTCCTATACCACGGCAAATGCGGGGATCACGGGAATGACCCGCAGTCTGGCGCGTGAATTTGGCCCCATGGCTGTGCGGGTAAACGCGCTAGCGCCCGGATGGGTGTTGACCGACAAACAGTTGGAATTGTGGGCAACACCGGATGCCTTGGCTGATCACATGAAACGCCAATGTCTGCAAGAACACCTAAAGCCCCAAGATATTGTTGACGCCACATTGTTTTTGGCATCAAACACCAGCCGAATGATGACGGGTCAGACCATGGTTGTCGATGGTGGTGTGGTTGGGACCGGATAGGACATGCGAATGAACGTTGAATGGATAGCTGTTGATTGGGGTACATCAAATCTGCGCGTTTGGGTGATGAATGCGCAGGGCGATGTGATTGATCATTTGACGTCTGACCAAGGTATGGGCATTTTGACGCGCGATGGGTTTGAACCTGCATTGTTGTCGTTGATTGATGGGTATCTATCAACTGATCGGATCACGCCCGTGATCTGTTGCGGCATGGTTGGCGCCAGACAGGGCTGGGTCGAGGCACCCTATAGTGCTGTGCCCTGCAGCCCTGCGGGCTATGATCAGGCGGTATTGGTGGGACCTACAGATCCGCGGATATCTGTCTATATTTTGCCCGGACTATCACAGCAAAGTCCCGCAGATGTCATGCGCGGCGAAGAAACGCAAATCGCGGGTTATTTGGCGCAGTCGCCGAATTTTGATGGTGTGATTTGTTTGCCCGGAACACATACGAAATGGGCCCATATCAGCGCAGCCGAGGTGGTTTCATTCAAAACATATATGACGGGCGAAATGTTTTCGCTGCTTTGCTCAGCCTCGGTTTTGCGTCACAGTGTGGGCGGCGATGATTGGGATGATGATGCATTTCTTGCAGCATTGGATCAGATTTATTCACGCCCACAATCGCTGGCGGGGGATCTGTTTTCGTTGCGTGCGAATGATTTGCTGTCCTCGGTAAACGCGGGGCAGTCACGCGCGGCGCTTTCTGGTATGTTGATCGGAATGGAACTGGCTGCGGCGCGGCCCTATTGGTTGGGACAAGCGGTTGTTTTAATCGGTGCGCCGAATATGGTTGATCTATATCGCAAGGCTTTGGCGCATTTGGGCGCGATGGTGTTACCCGATACAGCGAATGATGTCACACTGCATGGGTTGCAAGCGGCCTATGCCATTTACAAGGACGCACAGACATGACCCGAAATGTTATTGCAATATTGCGCGGTGTTCATCCCGACAAGGTGTGTTCCATCGCAGACACGATTATTCACGCTGGGATCACCCGTATTGAGGTGCCGTTAAATTCCCCAAACCCGCTGGAATCCATTGCCAATCTGGCGCGCGAATTTGGCGATCACACCGATATTGGGGCAGGGACCGTTTTATCGGCACAAAATGTCCACGATGTCGCCCAAGCCGGCGGACGCATGATTGTATCACCCGATTGCAATACAGATGTAATCGATGCGACCAAGGCGGCGGGCTTGCTTTCCTATCCCGGTGTTGCCACCCCAACCGAGGCATTGACCGCGCTGCGGCATGGGGCTGATGGGCTAAAGCTGTTTCCAGCGTTTTTGGTGGGCCCAAAGGGATATCAAGCCATGTCCGCAATTTTACCTGTTGGTACGGTTTGTTATGCCGTGGGCGGTGTAGGCCCAGATAATTTTGCCGAATGGGCGGCCGCGGGTGTTGCGGGGTTTGGTATCGGCACAGGACTGTTTAAGCCAGAATTTCAGGTCTCTGATGTGGCAAAACGGGCCCAGCAGATTGTTTCTGCCTATGACGAGGTTTTTGTAAAATGAAGCGCAGCTTAGGGACCTGTTATTACCCTGAGCATTGGTCACGCGACATTTGGGAACGTGATGCTCAGCAGATGGCGGACTTGGGCCTGACTTGGGTTCGTATTGGCGAATTTGCTTGGTCACGACTGGAACCTGTCCCGGGGCAATTCGATTTCGACTGGCTGGATCAGGCCATTGATGTTCTGGGGCGCGCAGGGTTGCAGGTGGTTTTGGGAACACCCACCGCAACGCCACCGCGATGGGTGGTCGATAAACACCCCGATATGATCGCTGTCGATGCGCATGGCCATCCGCGCAAATTCGGGTCGCGCCGGCATTATTGTTTTAGCCACGCAGGCTACCGCGATGAAACTGCGCGGATCGTCACGATACTGGCCAAACGATACGGGCAAAATCCCTATGTCGCGGCGTGGCAGACGGACAATGAATATGGCTGTCATGATACGATCTTGTCCTATAGTGACGCTGCACGCGATGCATTTCGGGGGTGGTTGCGCACACGGTATTCCGGCGCAGGCAATGATGGTGATATTGATGCCTTAAATGCAGCTTGGGGAAATGTGTTTTGGTCGATGGAATATAATGATTTCGACCAAATTGATTTACCAAACCTAACGGTGACCGAACCCAATCCAGCACATGTCTTGGATTTTAGACGGTTTTCATCAGACCAAGTGGTCAGCTATAATCGATTACAAGTCGACATTTTGCGCCAATATACCGATGCGCCCATTGCGCATAATTATATGGGACGCATCACAGATTTCGACCATTATCAGGTGGGCAATGATTTGGATATCGCCAGTTGGGATAGTTATCCGCTTGGCTTTCTTGAGGATCGCGTGACCGCGACCGAAGACCACCGCGCAATGTTTTATCGTCAGGGTGATCCTGATTTTCAGGCCTTTCACCATGACCTATATCGCGCCGTTGGGCGCGGGCGTTGGTGGATCATGGAACAACAACCGGGCCCTGTGAATTGGGCGCCGTATAATCCCGCGCCTTTACCAGGGATGGTGCGCCTGTGGACATGGGAAGCGTTCGCCCATGGCGCCGAGGCAGTGTGTTATTTCCGCTGGCGTCAGGCCCCCATGGCCCAAGAACAAATGCACGCCGGCATGTTGCGCCCCGACAGCGTGCCCGCAGCCGCCTATCACGAGGCGGCCCAAGTGATGTCCGAATTGGCAAACGCGCCCAACGTGACATGTCCCAAGGGGGATGTGGCATTGATCTTTGATTATCAATCGCAATGGGCTTGGGAAATTCAGCCCCATTGTCAGGGGTTATCGTATTTCGATATTGTCTTTGACGTCTATCGTGCAATGCGCAGTCTGGGATTGTCGGTGGATATTTTGTCGCCCGACACGGATGCCCTGGACGATTATCCAGTGGTGTTTGCACCTGCCTTGATGCATATCCCGCCGAAACTGGAACAGGCCATGGCCGCCACACAGACTCGCCTTGTGCATGGCCCACGTTCCGGCGCGCGTGATGCATCGTTTAACATTCCCGCCGATCTGCCGCCCAGAATCGCAAACCTTGATGCCACTGTCAGCTATGTCGAAAGCCTGCGACCCAGTGTTGCGATTGCGATCGAGGGTGGGGGGGCCATCCGATCCTATCGCGAACATATCGAAACACGGGCGAATGTCATCTGGAAAACAGCCAATGGCGATGCTGCAATGATAGAACAGGGCTCTGTGGCCTATGTCTGTGGTGTGCTAGATGATGCAGGCTGGCGGCGTGTGGTCAAGGATGAATGCGACCGCGCTGGCATTGCCACGATGAATTTACCCACTGGCCTGCGCACCCGTGTGACAGAAGCCGAACGGTTTTGGTTCAACCATCTGCCCCATGATATTACGTGGAACGGCGTCAACCTGCCTGCGGCGGGGGTTATTCGTCAGGTCAAACAATAATTGCGACGTTTTATTGGCGAAACTGTACGACGCAGGATGTTATAAATTCCTGCTGTCGTTCGATATCTGCGGATCCTGAAAATGTTTCGTCCAGCATAGCAACAATCAATCCGCGTTTGAATTGCAGTTGGGTCAATGTCTGATCCAGCTGGTCAAACACAGCGTCTTTGCCTGTTTGTCCGATATAAAGCGCGCTCAGCGCCGTTTCATAGGCAGAGTTTACATCAAATGCCATCAACAGTTCCGAAATATAACTGCTGTCCGCCGTCATCCCCGTTGCGTCAAACGACGATTTCCACGCAACAGCCCCACGCGTCAATGCCAGTGCTTGCTGTGTGCAGGCCTGTTCTTGATCTGACATTTCCTGCGCCAGTACAGGTGACATCGACATCACCAATGACAGTGCCAGCATTATGGTGCGCATATGTATCCCCCGCAGTTGCCTAGCCCAAGCTAACCCGCAAACTGCCACTGCTGCAAGATCGCGATCATGTTTGTTTTGTGAATTTCTTTGGACAGTTCAGGATGATTGATCGTATCAGATACTGCAAAATCTTGGGCCAAGTCGCAGCTGTTACAGCGAATGAATTCCGCCGTAATTGTGACATCCCCAGATCCACAATCTGGACAAATCGCCATGACATCATCATTAAACATTTGGTGCCTAGTTTTTTGTCACACTATACACAACTGGCCAAACCTAGCCAGTGTTTTGTCATGTCATAACCATTTTAGGAAAATGGCTCCGGCGGTAGGGATCGAACCTACGACCAATTGATTAACAGTCAACTGCTCTACCGCTGAGCTACGCCGGAACATGTGGCGGGGTATAGCAATAGGTTTTGATCCCGTCTAGGGGGGTAAGGCAAAAAATTCGAAAAAATCTTCACTTTTTAAAAAATTCGAAAAATACTATCTGCATTCAATGGGTTATCATACGAAATTAAGCTGCGTTCAGATAGGGAAATACAATGTGACAGTACATTTCGGCTGGCCGCGGGCAATAATCGTGAATCGACATCATGATAGATTTGACAGGCCAATTCCCAAGCGGTTGCCGGCACGGTTTCTAGGGCGGCAATTATCTGTGCCTCGCGTGCGTGGCGGTGGGTGACCAATTCGTCGATGCGATCATTGGGCGCGTGCACGACATCGCCGTGGCCCGGTAGCATCATTGACCATCGCGTGGTGCGTAATTTTGCGCAAGATGCCAGAAACTGGGTTAAATCGCCATCGGGCGGCGATACCATGGATGTGGCCCAGCCCATAATATGATCGCCGCTAAATAACATGTCCTCTAGCTGGAAACAAAGGTGGTTGGCCATGTGCCCCGGTGTGTGATGGGCGCGAATGGTCCAGCCGTTTGCTGTTATCAGGGCTTGATCGCTTAGGTAAATATCTGGGACAAAACTGTGATCAATCCCTTCGCCACCGCCATCATAGCCTGCGCGTTCAAGGGCCTGCATCGTGGCGCTTTGACCGGCTTTGGCGGTGCCAAAGGCATAGATTGGCGCGTTCGTCCGTTCAGATAGTCGCCGTGCCAAGGGGGAGTGATCCAAGTGTGCGTGGGTGACAAAAATATGGCTGATCCGATCCGGACCATCTGTTGCGGCCAAAATTGTCTGTAAATGATCGTTATGATCTGGGCCTGGATCCAGCACAGCGATGTCGCCCTGTTGGCTGCCTATAATATAGGTGTTGGTGCCATGATATGTCATCGGGGATGGGTTCGGTGCCGTGATACGCTGCACCATGGCGGTGATTGCAATCGCTTGGCCGGTTTTGGGATCATAATCAGTCATTTCGCTTTGCCTTTCCTCGCAGCTAGGATAGTTCTAGCAATATGTTCGACTGGATCAAACGATATCTGCCAAAACGGCTATATTGGCGGGCGGCGCTGATTTTGGTGCTGCCAGTGTTTTTGTTGCAGCTGTTGGTCAGTTTTGTGTTCATTCAGCGCCATTTCGACGGGGTGACAGAACAGCTGACCAATGCGGTTGTAACAGAATTGGGGTATATCCACGGCCTGCTGGACAACAACCAGCCCGATGCGGCCATCGCCCTAGCACAGGGATTGGGAATAACGGTTACGCGCACTGAAAATCCACAGATTGACGAAACACGGCGGTTTTATGATCTGACCGGCTTGGTCGTGTTGCGCGAATTACAGGCGCTACCGTCAATTCGTGCGATTGATCTGCCCAACGATTCCCGTGTTAATCTGGTGATGCAAGTGGGGTCAACCACCGATGAGATCCGTTATTATGATATTGGTTTTTCGCGCCGCAGGGTGTCGGCGACGAATCCGCACCAATTGATTGTGAACATGGTTTTCTTTGGTGTGTTGTTTACGGTGATTGCGTTTTTCTATCTTAGGAATCAGTTGCGGCCCATCACCCGTCTGGCCGCCGCGGCCGAAGCCTTTGGCCGCGGGCAATCCGTCCCCTACAGACCCTCAGGTGCGGTCGAAGTGCGTGCCGCGGGCCAATCATTTTTGGATATGCGCGCGCGGATTGATTACCATATCGAACAACGCACACTGATTTTGTCGGGCATCAGCCATGATTTACGAACGCCGCTGACACGATTGAAACTGGGGCTATCGTTTCTGGATCCACAAACACGTGCGCCATTGGAACAAGACGTCGAAGATATGCGTGTTTTGTTGGATGAGTTTTTGATCTTTGCCAAGACTTTTGGGGATGATCAAACAGATGCGGAAACGATTGATTTACGCGCCTTTCTGGACGAGGTGTCCGAGGATGTGCGGCGCATGGGGTATCAAATCAATATTTTACCAATTGATGGAATGCCACAGGCCCAGTTTCGCAAAACTGCGATCAAACGGGCGTTGGAAAATGTGATCAACAATGCCTTTCGTTATGCAAAGACTGTTGAATTATCGGTGGTTGTGCGGCCGAAATATCTGGCCTTTGTTGTCCAAGACGATGGACCGGGGATTGACGAACACGATTACGCCGAGGCGTTAAAACCGTTTAGCCGGTTGGATCCGTCACGCAATCAAAATCGTGGCACTGGCGTTGGTTTGGGCCTGCCAATCACGGCTGATATCGCGCGCGCGCATGGGGGCCGGTTGGAATTGGGACGGTCGGCAACCTTGGGCGGATTAAGTGCAAAAATTGTATTGGGCCAATAGCCAGTTGATCCACAGGTCACTACGAGATTAACAGATTTGGCAAAACGTCAGGGCGGAAAATGGTAGGCCCGGAGGGATTTGAACCCCCAACCAAAGCGTTATGAGCGCTCTGCTCTAACCGTTGAGCTACAGGCCCGCCTGATCCCCGTGCTATCATAACGAACGCCAAGGTCAAGTCTTTGCGATTGATTGTTGTAAAACATTCCGATATTTGACCCGCAAAGCCACGAAAGGACGTCTGATGAGCGATAATTCAAACGGCATGACATATGCCGCCGCAGGTGTAGATATTGATGCAGGCAACGCATTGATCGAACGGATCAAGCCAGCTGCAAAACGAACCACGCGCGCGGGCGTTATGGCCGGCCTTGGTGGCTTTGGCGGTTTGTTTGATTTGAAAGCTGCCGGATATAATGATCCAATTTTGGTGGCTGCAACCGATGGTGTTGGCACCAAATTGCGCATCGCGATTGATACGGGCATCTTGGACACAATTGGTATTGATCTGGTGGCGATGTGCGTCAATGATCTGGTCTGCCAAGGGGCCGAGCCATTGTTATTTCTGGATTATTTCGCGACAGGCAAACTAAACGTAGACGAAGCCACCACCATCATCAACGGTATTGCGGCAGGCTGCGAACAATCTGGCTGTGCCTTGATCGGTGGCGAAACGGCCGAAATGCCGGGCATGTACCATGACGGCGATTTCGATTTGGCGGGCTTTGCCGTTGGTGCAATGGAACGCGGCGTGTCATTGCCTGCGAATGTATCGGTGGGCGATCATGTTTTGGGCCTGACCAGTTCGGGTGTCCATTCAAACGGATATTCCTTGGTGCGCAAACTGGTGGAAACATCGGGTCTGACATGGGATTCGCCAAACCCCTTTGGTGATGACACATTGGGTCATGCGCTGCTGGCGCCCACGCGTTTGTATGTCAAACAATGTCTGGCTGCGATTGCTGCAGGTGGTGTACATGGATTTGCCCATATCACAGGTGGCGGCTTGACCGAAAACATCCCGCGCGCGTTGGAACAGGGGCAGGGGATTGCGATCGATCTGGACGCATGGGATCTGCCACCCGTATTTGCGTGGTTAATGGCCCAAGGCAACATGTACGCATCAGAAATGTTGAAAACATTCAACTGCGGTATTGGCATGACCGTTTTGGTTGACGCCAATGCGGTGGATGATGTTCGCGCGGCGTTGATCGCAGCGGGCGAAACAGTGGTTGATTTGGGCCGTGTTACAGATACGGGTCAGGTCGAATATACCGGCACATTGGCGTAACACGCCGTGAAACAGCGCGTCGCTATTTTCATATCTGGGGGCGGATCAAACATGGTCCGCTTGGTCGAGGACATGCGCGATCCTGATCATCCCGCAACACCGGTTCTGGTGTTGGCCAATTCTGCCGATGCAGGTGGTTTGGCCCATGCGCGTGCGCATGGCATCGCGACCGAGGTGGTCGACCACCGCCCATTTAAGGGGGACAGACAAGCCTTTGAAACAGAGCTGAAATCCGTTATTGCACCTTATCGCGCCGACATATTGTGTTTGGCGGGGTTTATGCGGGTTTTGACGGCAGATTTTGTGTCGGATTGGACGGGACGGATGCTGAATATTCACCCATCCTTGTTACCCAAATACAAAGGCTTGCACACCCATCAACGCGCCATTGATGCAGGCGACAGCCATGCAGGATGTACCGTGCATCAGGTCACGCCCGCCTTGGATGATGGTCCCATTTTGGGTCAACGCCGCGTCCCAATTTTACCAAATGATACCGCAGATGATCTGGCTGCGCGCGTTTTGGTGCAAGAACACCTGTTATATCCAGCCGTTTTGCGGCGCTTTGCAGCGGGTGACACATCCCGCATGCCTGACTAGGGTCGGTTTTATGACTTTTATTTGTGACAGCGCTCGGCTATTTATTGACACCGTAGGGTGATGGAAAAAGAATGAAACCATGAAAACAATTACAACCACCCAAGAGCTGTCCGAATTTTGTAATCAAGCCGCACAGGGCGATTATGTCACCGTTGATACCGAATTTTTGCGCGAACGGACGTATTATTCCAAATTGTGCCTGATCCAGCTGGCGTTGCCCGGCAAAGATGTCAAAGACGCGGTTTTGGTTGATCCTTTGGCGGATGGGCTGTCATTGCAGCCGCTTTATGAACTGTTTGAAAACGAAAATGTTGTCAAGGTATTCCATGCCGCGCGTCAGGATTTGGAAATTTTCTATGTTGATGCCAAGGTGATCCCGAAACCATTGTTTGATACGCAGGTGGCGGCAATGGTGTGCGGGTTTGGCGATCAGGTGGGTTATGAAACCTTGGTGCGGAAAATTGCGAAACAAACACTGGATAAATCGTCCCGCTTTACCGATTGGTCGCGCCGTCCGCTGAGCGATGCGCAGAAAAAATATGCGCTGGCCGATGTGACGCATTTGCGCCAAATCTATGAATATCTGGCCGCGAAATTGGTCAAAACCAAACGATCGCATTGGGTCGAAGAAGAATTGCAGATCCTAACCACGCCCGAGACATATATCACCGATCCTAAATCTGCATGGGAACGGGTCAAAACGCGGTCCCAATCGCCACGTTTATTGGCCATTGTACGCAATTTGGCCGAGTTCCGCGAGGATTACGCGCAAAAACGCGATATCCCGCGCAGCCGTGTGTTCAAAGATGACGCATTGATTGAACTGGCATCTACCAAACCGCAAAGCATTGAGGATTTGCAAAAATCCCGTTTGCTGCTGCGCGAGGCGCGCAAAGGCGATATTGCCAATGGTATTTTACGTTGTGTCAAAGCTGGATTGGACATGCCCGTTGAAAAATTGCCCGAGGCTGAAAATTTTGATCACAAACAAATCGTAAACCCTGCCTTGGCGGACCTGTTGCGCGTTTTGTTAAAGGCAAAAACAGAGAATTTGGGCGTGGCTGCGAAATTGATTGCAGGCTCTGCTGATTTGGATGCTTTGGCTGCTGGGGACCGTGATGTGGCCACATTGCACGGCTGGCGCTATGAGGTATTTGGCCAAGACGCGTTGCGCCTGTGTAACGGCGAAATTGGTCTGATTGCACGGGGCAAGCAGGTTAAAACATTTAGCCTGTCCTAAATTCAGGGGCGCCTGTTTACAGGATCCAATTTAGGGGCGCAATGTGATCGAATTGGTCGCAGATGTCACGATGATTTTCGTCAGGCCAGCCAGATCCTGATCCGTCAAAAACTGTGCCGCTGCCACTGATCGCGCAGCAACGGCGCCCACGGGCGCGCGATAGGGCATGACCGCATGCAACCGAAATTCGCGCAGGCGCGGATCATCGTTGGGAACATCGATAAAGCGTAAATCAGCCGCGCCCAATGTTGCAGATAGGGCCTGTACCTCAAGGATTTTGCCACCAATCGCATCGCGCAGCGCAGCCGATTGCAGCTGGGCGATGGGCACACCGGCATAGGGCGGTGCCTTGCGGCTGCGGGCAAGAGCGCTTTCGGTTGGGATCAGGCTGTCATCGGCTGCTGTGGTCGTCGCACCACCAAACCAATTCATTGGATTGGCCCGAGAGTCCCGGATCGTGCTACACCCTGTTACCAATGATGCTGCCAGACAGATGATCGCAATCCTGTTCATAACGTTCCCTTTGTATCTTGATACATTTGCGAACCTGCACCGAAGGGCGGACAAGTGCAAGTCTGAAATGATATTGGCCAAGGGGTCTTTACCTTTTGCAATGTGCTGACTAGGTATGAACCAAACAGAAAGGAAGATCCATGGCTACGCAAAATTTCGAAGACATTGTTGGTGATTTCGAATTCTTAGATGATTGGGAAGATCGCTATCGTTATGTCATCGAATTGGGCAAATCGATGGATCCCCTAGATGATGTGTTTCGTGTGGATGCCAACAAAGTGCATGGTTGCGCATCCCAAGTCTGGCTGCAAAGCTATATCGAAGACGGAGTTTATCGGTTCGATGGCGACAGTGATGCACTGATTGTGCGCGGCTTGATTGCTGTTTTGCGCGCGCTGTATAACGGTGTTCCAACGCAACAGATTGCCGCGATTGATGCGCCCGCAGAATTGGCGCGTTTGGGGCTGAACGATCATCTATCAGCGCAGCGATCAAATGGCGTGCGTTCAATGGTTGAACGCATCAGGTCGGTTGCCGCGCAGGGCTAGATCCAGTCGCGCAGCTGATTTTGCAAATCACCATATCCGGTGGGACGGTGTTCAAAGGCCAATCCCAATTTATCGGCACGTTCCTGCGCAAGCGACACCAGCGCGGGATCATCGGTTTGGGATTGATAGACCAGTTTTGTATAATTTCCAAAATACATGTCGCGTAAATCTGGAAAACGATCCAATCCCAAGGGTTTCCAGACAAAGGCATCGAATTGGCGCGCCAAAAAATCCGTTAAATAAAACGCTGTTACATCATCGGTTTCGGCAAAATTGTCATTTCCTTGGAAAAATGAATAACAATGTGGCCCGCGTAGCATTTCAACACCCATGTCATCGCAGGCCTGCTGCAATAAACCGCCCGTGCCGCAATCGGCGTAAAGGACATAGATGTTGTCATAATCGCCCTGCGCCGCTGATATTGCTTTGCGCACCGCTGGCGTGATTTTTTCAGGGGTGTTGTGCAAAATTGCGGGCAGACATTTCAGGTCGATATGCGACCAGCCATGGGTTTTGATGATATCTAAAACTTCGCGTGCGATTGCACCGCAGGCCAACAACAAAATACGCTTGGTGGGATCCTGCGCCGTGACCAGATCGGTTTCGGTATTTGTCAGTGTAGTGTCATCAATTGTCATGTTTGGCCTTTAAAAAAACCCGCGCAAAAGGGTGCGGGTTTTGAAGTGCAGTCTGTCAGATTGGATCAGGCCGACATTTGGTTGTGCTTGCGCGAAACCAAGGTCTTGGCTGTTTCCACGGCCACGGCCGCATCACGACAATAGGCGTCTGCGCCAATGGCTTTGCCGAACTCTTCGTTCAGGGGCGCGCCGCCAACCAAAACGATGTAATCGTCACGCAGACCTTTTTCGACCATAGTATCAATCACGACCTTCATATAGGGCATGGTTGTGGTCAGCAGGGCAGACATGCCCAAAATGTCAGGCTGTTCTGTTTCCAACGCTTCTAGATAGTTTTCGACTGGGTTGTTGATGCCCATGTCGACCACCTCGAAACCGGCGCCTTCCATCATCATGGCAACCAAGTTTTTGCCGATGTCGTGGATGTCGCCTTTTACGGTGCCGATGACCATTTTACCGACGCGTGGCGCGCCAGTTTCGGCCAGCAATGGTTTCAAGATGGCCATGCCACCTTTCATTGCGTTTGCCGCTTGCAACACTTCTGGAACGAACAGAATGCCATCACGGAAATCCTGGCCCACAATTGTCATACCGCCGACCAAAGCGTCGGTCAGGATGTTATAGGGTTGCCAGCCGCGTTCCAGCAGGATGTTCACTGACTCTTCGATTTCCTCTTTCAGGCCATCGTAAAGATCGTCGAACATCTGTTGTACCAGTTCTTCGTCGTCCAGTTCAGACAGGATGATGTCTTCTTCGTCAGACATGGGTCCATTCCTTTATCAATGCGCTTGTGCGCAGGTTGCTCTTGGTGTCACCTTTGGCCAGTTTGTCGCAGGTATAATTGTTAAATTACGACATGCGTTGCCCCGAAGCCGACTTTCGGTATTTTTTTTGTTCGTTTTGATCAATTTAACACAGTGTTATCAGTGATGTTTGATCAGATTTACGTTACAGATCTGGGGTTTCGCACGACCCCGATTTAACTGCGGCGCCGTCCGCGGCGTGCGCGTGCGGGCGGTTCCGAACCAGGTCCAGTTCCGTCGTTTTCCGACGTGAATGGGCCAATTTTTTCAACGATGTCTTCTAGACTTGGGGCAGGGCCTTTGGCCCGTGTTTCCAAGGCTTCACGCATTTTGGTCAAATGCGTAGGGCGGGTTCCGCAGCAACCACCGATAATTTTGGCGCCACTGTCGCGCGCCATTACCGCGTAATCGGCCATCAGATCAGGGGTGCCGTCATAGCAAATCGCACCATTGACATATTTGGGGATGCCTGCATTGCCTTTGGATACAATGGCTTGGGCAGGGTTTTCTGCGGCAAATCCCTGAACGGTGCGCAAAATATCTGCAGCGCCAGTTCCGCAGTTTGCACCGAATGCAACAGGGGGGTGTTCCAGCGATTGGACCATTTCAACCATCGCTTTGGATGTCACGCCCATCATGGTCCGTCCTGCTGTGTCAAAGCTCATGGTGCCGACCCATGGCAGATCAACCTTGGCGAACGCCTCGGCGGCGGCGCGATATTCTTCGGGGGCTGATATGGTTTCCAACCACAACACATCTGCGCCGCCTTCTTTCAGGCCCTGCGCTTGTTCATGGAAAATTTCGACTGCATCGGCATGGCTTAGCGATCCGACGGGTTCCATAATTTCACCTGTGGGTCCCACGGAACCTGCAACGATCACGGTGCGGCCTGCTTTGTCTGCCACCTCGCGGCCCAACTCGGCGCTGATGCGCGACAAGTCACGCGCGCGATGCCCTGCATTGTGCAGTTTCAATCGCGCCGAATTGCCGCCAAAACTGTTGGTTAAAAATAAATCACTGCCTGCATCCACGGCCAGTTGGTATAGCTTGGTGATGTTGCCGGGGTGGGTTTCATTCCACAATTCGGGGGCATCACCCGATTCCAAACCCATTTCGAACAAATTGGTCCCAGTCGCCCCATCTGCCAAAATCCAGTCGCGTTGCGCCATAAGCGTCAAAAAAGCATTCGACATTGTTATTTTTACCTTTTGTCTGTGTTGTCGCAGCGGTGCCACATTCAAGGTCCAAAGACAATGTCGAATTTTTCACAATTGTTATGAATTAAACGATTTTTCGCTATGTTGCCGCTGCGATTTGACGTTTTGCCTCTATCATTGCAATCTCTAATCGTTGTTTGATTTCATCCTCGGTGGCGTGACCGGTCAGATCGGCAGCCAATTTACGAACGACATCCTCTGATCCGCTTTCTTCCATATCGGATCGAATAACTTAGCCGACATAGGCGCTGATTTCATCGTCCGTTTTGCCCAGCAACCCAGCCGCCCAATGCGCAACAATTTTATTGCGGCGCGCCTCGGCTTTGAATTGCAGTTCGCTGTCGTGTGCAAATTTCGCTTCAAATGCGTTTTCACGTTCGTCAAAGCTGGTCATTGTCTGATCCTTTCGGTGAAATGGTTTACAAATTACATATGGGTATCGCCCACAGACAAAGGAATAGCCGGCCTGCGAAATTTGTTCGTATTGCCTTTGTTCTCTTGCCCTTTTTGGGGACTTGCCCTAAAGAGGCGGCAATACGATTGCAAAGGTGATAAAATGGCACGTCGCACTAAAATTTACGAAGGCAAAGCAAAGATCCTTTACGAAGGTCCTGAGCCAGGAACAATCGTTCAATTTTTCAAAGATGATGCCACCGCATTCAACGCCCAGAAAAAGGACGTGATCGAAGGCAAAGGTGTGCTAAACAACCGTTTGTCAGAATATTTCATGGTTGGCCTGCAAAGCATCGGAATCCCTACGCATTTCATTAAACGATTGAACATGCGCGAACAGCTGGTGCGGTCTTGTGAAATTATCCCGCTTGAGGTGATTGTGCGCAACTATGCTGCGGGTACATTATGCACCCGACTGGGATTAGAAGAGGGCACACAGCTGCCGCGTCCCATTGTTGAATATTGCTACAAAGATGATGCGCTTGGCGATCCTTTGGTCGCAGAAGAGCATATCGCCGCCTTTGGTTGGGCCAGCCAGCAAGAAATGGAAGACATCCTATCGCTTGCGCTGCGTGTAAACGATTATTTGTCTGGCGTGATGTATGGCGTTGGCATTCGTTTGGTTGATTTCAAAATCGAAATCGGTCGCGTTTTTGATGGCGATTTCCAGCGTTTGGTTGTGGCCGATGAAATCAGCCCCGACAGTTGTCGTTTGTGGGACTTGGACACAGGTCGCAAACTGGACAAAGACGTGTTCCGTCGTGATTTGGGTGATCTGGCAGACGCCTATAGCGAAGTGGCCAAACGTCTGGGCGTTTTGCAAAGCAATGCGACATCGATCAAACCAACGGTCGTCAACTAATTCTACGATAAGGAAACACATATGAAAGCCCGCGTTTATGTCATGTTGAAAAACGGTGTTTTGGATCCACAAGGGGACGCCGTGCGCCATGCGCTTGGCGCGTTGGGATTTGATGGCGTCAATGGTGTCCGTCAGGGTAAGGTTATTGAACTGGACTTGGATGACATGGGCGCTGACCAAGCACAGGCCACCGTCACCGAAATGTGCGAAAAGCTGTTGGCCAATACCGTGATCGAAAGCTACAAGATCGAGATCGAATAATGCGCGCGGCTGTTATCGTTTTCCCAGGATCAAATTGCGATCGCGATATGGCGGTTGCATTGAAAAATGCGGGTGCCGACGTGCATATGGTCTGGCACAAAGATACCGATTTACCTGATAATCTGGATGTTGTCGCGATCCCTGGTGGGTTTTCGTTCGGCGATTACCTGCGCGTGGGTGCCATTGCAGCACGTTCGCCGATCACACAATCGGTCATCGCGCATGCAAATCGCGGGGGCTATGTGTTTGGCGTGTGTAACGGGTTTCAGGTTCTGACTGAAACTGGTTTGCTGCCGGGCGCATTGTTGCGTAACGCGGGGCTAAAATATATCTGTCGCCATGTGGAATTGACGGTTGAAACGACCGACAGTGCCTTTACCAACAGCTATGCGCAGGGACAGGCAATCACCATCCCGATTGCGCACCATGATGGCAATTACAACCTTGATGCGGACGGTGTTGCCGCGCTTGAGGATCAAGACCGCATTGCATTCCGCTATGTCGACAATCCCAATGGTTCCGTGGCAGATATTGCCGGTGTGCTATCCGAAAACCGCCGTGTTTTGGGAATGATGCCACACCCCGAACGTCTGGCCGAAGACGCCCATGGCGGCACGGATGGTCGGCCATTTTTTGCCGGCCTTATGGAACAGGTGGTTGGGGCCTGACCTTAGCTAAGAAAGCGGATATAACCATTTCCAAATGGTAAACAACGCCCGCGATTCTATGGATACATCAATCGATATAATCCCGTCACAACGATCGTGGCGGGTTCGATTGGTGTTTGGGGTGCTGATCGTATTCGCGATTGCGACGTTGTATCTGTCCAATTCGATTTTGACCCAGCGGTTCACCCAATCCACCACCAATCGCGCGGAATTGCGTTTGGCGTTATATGGGTCAAATTTACTTAGCGAATTACAGCGCAATTCCATTGTACCGCAGCTGTTGGCCCGTGATTCTGCGTTAATCGGCGCGCTGAATTCAAGTGATTATTCCCTATCTTCACAGCGACTGATCAGTTTTATTGACGAAATTGGCGCCGCATCCCTTAGCCTGCTGGATCGTGACGGGCGCACAGTGGCATCCAGTGAACGGGTGAATTTGGGGCAACGTCACCGCGAAAAGCCATACTTTATAAATGCTGTGCGGTCCTCAAACACGTTGTTTAGCGTCGTCGAAAAAGAGGCGGGCGGATATGGGTTTTATTATTCGCGACGCATTGATTTTCAAAATCAAACCTTGGGCGTCATTTTGGTCGAAGTCGATTTGAACAAATTTGAACGCACCTGGGCCGGCATATCCGAGGCGATCATCGTCACCGACAGTCAGGGAATCATCACCCTGTCCACCGAACCGCAATGGCGCGGCCAGACCGAACAGCAAGCATTCCAAGGCCAATCCCCCGAGACCGTGTTAGATATGGCGCGCCAAATGACCCAAGATTGGACTAACAGCCCCTTTGATGACTATGTCGCGGGCCAAGCGGTGATGCGCATTTCGGGACGTATCCCGTTCCAAGGCTGGCAGATCACGACCTTTACCGCATATTCCAGTGTGCGCGAACGGGTCAATGCGATCTTGGCCTTTGAAATTATGATTTTCGCGCTGTTGTTTTCGGGCGTGTTTTATCTGCTAAGCCGACGAAATGCGGTTCGGGTAACATTTTTCCAACGTGAAAGCATTGAACTACGCCGTCTAAATACCCGATTACAGGCGGAAATTTCGGAACGTCAACGGGTCGAACAAACCCTACAAGTTGCAGAACAGTCCCTTGAACAAAGTTCAAAATTGGCCGCCTTGGGCGAAATGTCAGCCGCGGTCAGTCATGAATTAAACCAACCACTTGCTGCGATGAAAACCTATCTGGCGGGCGCGCGTGTGCTGTTGAAACGCAACCGCCCCGACGAAGCTTTGGCCGCATTTGCACGATTGGATGATCTGGTCGAACGTATGGGTGCGATTACGCAGCAATTAAAATCCTATGCACGCAAAGGTGCTGAAAGCTTTTCTCCTATGAACTTAGCGGATGCTTTGGACACGTCCTTGTCGATGATGGACCCACAGTTCAAGCACCTAAACATCCGTATTGTTAAGGTGCTGGCCCCAGAAGATGTGTTTGTAATGGGCGATCGAATGCGGTTGGAACAGGTTTTAATTAACCTGCTGCGCAATGCGGTGGATGCGGTTAAAAATATGCGCAATCCCGAAATCGAAATAATGATTTCCAAGGGGGCATTTGCCAAATTATCCGTCAAGGATAATGGACCGGGCATCAGTGACTTAGACAGCTTATTTGAACCATTTCATACCACCAAAGACCCCGGCCAAGGGGTTGGTTTAGGCTTGGCCATTTCATCCGGAATTATCAAAGAAATGGGCGGGCGGTTGACTGCACGCAATGGTGAAAAAGGCGGGGCTGTTTTTGATGTCGAACTGCCCCTATTTAATGAACGTGGGTCCATTGCGACCCAAGACACGGAAATAACCTAGGATCACGCTATGAGCCAAGCTATGAAAATTGCAATTGTCGATGATGAAAAGGACATGCGCTTGTCCATCAAGCAGTGGTTGGCATTATCAGGCTATGATACAGAAAGCTTTGCCAATGCGGCTGATGCTTTGTCGGCAATCGGTCCAGATTACCGTGGAATTGTGATCAGCGATATCCGTATGCCCGGAATGGATGGCATGCAGTTTTTGCGCGCCTTGATGAGCCGCGACAGCGCCTTGCCTGTGATTATGATTACAGGCCATGGTGATGTCCCCATGGCGGTGGAGGCAATGCGCTTGGGCGCCTATGATTTTCTAGAAAAACCGTTCAACCCCGACAAAATGAGCGAACTGGCCAAAAAGGCAACGACTGCGCGGCGCATGACATTGGACAACCGAGCCCTGCGCCGTGAATTGTCCGACGGTGGGCAATTGATGAAAAAGCTGATCGGAAAATCATCCCCTATGCAACGCCTAAGAGAAGACATTTTGGATATTTCGCAATCTGATGGGCATGTGCTGATTGATGGCGAAACTGGTACCGGCAAAACCTTGGTTGCACATGCGTTGCATGCCGTTGGCTCACGTGCGGGCAAAAAATTCGTATTGCTCAGCTGTTCTGCCTATGAAGAAGAGGCGCTGTCGCGGCGCCTGTTCGGACCGGTATTTGCCGAAGATAATTTCCTGCCCGCACTGGAAGAGGCGCGTGGTGGAACATTGGTGTTAGAGGATATCGAAACACTGCCCGAACCGGTGCAGCGCAAATTGCTGAGCGCGATCAACGACCAAGGCACGCCCGCCGAAACGCGGATATTTGCGATTTGCAACAGTGCCGAGGCGGGCAAAGTGGCCGCAGATAAATTGCGATCCGATTTATACTATCGGTTAAACAGTTTGCGGATCACCGTACCGCCATTGCGCAAACGGGGCGACGACATTTTGGAAATGTTTAACCGTCTTTGCGATGGGTATGCAGACGACTATGGGTGTGATTCCCCCACAATTTCCGCCCAAGATGCCGCCCAATTGCTGCAAGCGCCATGGCCAGGAAATGTGCGTCAGTTGATGAATGTTGCCGAACAGACCGTTTTACAGGCGCGACGCGGGCAGGGCACAATATCATCTTTGTTGATGACTGGTGACGAAGATGTATCCTCAGTCGTGACCACCGAAGGTAAGCCATTGAAAGAATATGTTGAAGCCTTTGAGCAAATGTTGATCGACAATACGATGCGCCGGCACAAAGGGTCCATCGCAAGCGTGATGGACGAATTGTGCCTGCCGCGTCGGACATTGAACGAAAAAATGGCCAAATACGGCCTGCAGCGGTCTGATTATTTGTGATCAGCCGCGCCGCAAGGCAGCCAACCATAACGCCACAAAACCCAATGAAATGATCATATTCCAGCCTGCCATTGATATTCCAAACAGATCCCATGGAATGTCATCGCAGCGCACCACGGGTGCGTTCATGATTTGCGCCAATAAATCTTCGGTACTTAGACCGTCAATGGGTTGTGATGTGCAGGTCGTTGGGCCTTGCCACCATTTTTGTTCAACACCTGCGTGATAGCCGCCCAGTCCCGCCGAGATCAGCGCAGCCAAGGCGCCGAAACCGGCCATGATCCGTGTCGGATACCGCCAGAATACCACCCCAACACAAACGGCCCCCACATGGGCATAGCGTTGCCAATAACACATTTTACAGGGCTGCAGGTCACCAATATATTGAAACCCAAGTGCGCCAAGCAGCATGGCCGCTGATCCAAGTGCTGCTAAAATCCCAAAATGTTTGTAGCTCATAGGTACCTCACCGACCAAAATCCAGCGACCAAAATCAAGATTGCCGCTAGTGCCACCCAGCCCAAGTATTTTTCAATGAAATCGCGAATGGGTGGCCCAAACACATACAAAAGCCCCGCGACCAAGAAAAACCGAATGGCACGTGCGACGATGGCGGTTGTGATGAACAAGGGCAAGGACATAGATGTGGCCCCTGACATGATTGTGATCACCTTAAAGGGAAATGGCGTGACACCGGCCGTCAAGATGGTCCACATTCCAACATCGTTGAACCGCTGGGCGTATTCTGCGATGGCGTCTGATTTGCCCATTGATACCAAAATCGGCTGTGCAATCTGGTCGAATGCAACCGCACCGATTAAATATCCAAACAATCCGCCCAAGACAGATGCGATCGTCGCGACCAATGCATAGCGCCAAGCGCGGGTGCGCGCTGCTAGAATCATTGGAATCAATAAAACGTCAGGGGGAATCGGAAAAAATGATGCTTCGATAAAGGCAATTATTGCTAAGGCATAGATCGCACGAGGGTGATCTGCCAGCGACATCGTCCAATTATAAAGCCTGCGTATCATTGATTTTTCCTTTGTTTTGTTAATTTGCAAAAAACATGCAAAAGAATTGCGGTCAAGTGCGCTTTCCCTCTTGTCGTCAGGAAAAAGTGAATGTAAACAGCCCTCAGTGCCCGAGTGGCGGAATGGTAGACGCAGCGGATTCAAAATCCGCCGCCCTTGCGGGCGTGCCGGTTCAAGTCCGGCCTTGGGCACCAACAAAATCAATGATTTAGTTACATTCCGCGTATTTCCCTGAAAAATAGAATATCTGAAACGTGCCGGTGTTTGTATCGGTTATGCGGTGTCATTTTGTTCCGATCAAAAGACTTTTTTCGTGGCTCAGCCGTCTGTCGCGTGCGCACATTCGGCCACGCATTCCCAGCATTTTTTCGATCTGCTGTTACGTTGCAAACCAAAATGAACCGCTTGTTTTGATGATCCATCAGGAGTTGGCCAAATAAAGTCGCAAAATGATTGGATTGTTTTTCGGCGCAGCGATCAAATGCAATGGGTAATAATGGCGAATACCCGAATTGCCTGCTTGATTGTCAGTGCAAAAAATCGAAATATGAGAATTGTGGTCGCGTCGACCATGCAATACCAAGCCGTCGGCCAGCAGTTATAACATTCGGTTTTTGTGGGTCAGGAAACACGCGTGAACAAAGTAATCCCAAATGGGGCACCGCGCCATTTTTGCGCGTATTGCAAATCGGCCGCACCCAGAAATCAAACGGTACGCGCCTGCGTGCCCTGCAAATTAACATGTCTGTCAATAATGATCTGTGCGACACCAATCGTATGCCAGTCCTTAAAATACCGACGTTAAAAATGAAAAATGTTGCTAGTTTAACGCTTGTGATGCTGCTTTTGGCAGCCTGTGGTGGCGTGGAGGTCAAGTATAATATCATCAACACCTATTACGATGGTGGTACAAATGATAATGACGACAATTCTGGCGCGGATGCGGACCCTGACGATGATATCAGTCCAGCTTCGGACCCCGACGATGATGAAAGTTCTGATCCGGTTACAGGTGGCGATGACGACGACATAACAACCGACGATGATGGGTTGATCAGATTGACCACGAACCAAATCTATGAAGTTGACACCCTGATCAAAGCCCTTGGTGTGAATTACGAAGACAGTGGTTTTTCCACCGTTCGTATCACGGACGGGCCCTATGCGGGATTGGAAATACAAAAACAACCTTCGACGAAGGATGGAGACCTTGTATCGATCAAATTTGTAAACGCGGGGCAGGCCACCAAAATTGGCTATGCATCAGATGACATTCACACCATTCTTGCGGCTTTCGTGAATACAATCGGGTCCCAGCCATCTCAGCCGCAAGTGACAAATGAAACGATAAATGATCAAACGGTTCGGATCGTTCAGCAATATAGTAAGGAAAAAGACGCGTTTTCACTGAACACCAGCAGTCTGCAAATTCTGTTGCAGTCAGGTGAAACCCTTTCTAGCACGGCGGGAACGGCCACAGATGGCAGCGATCTTGGGCGCTATCGGGTTTGAACGGATCAGTCCGAATGTCTTTGCAATGCCATCTGGAACGGTCAATTTTACGGGCAAAACAGTGATTTTATCTGACAACCCAAATATGTTCTATACATCGAATACAGCGACGCTCGCGTTAAATTTTGACACTGTTTCCGGCGAATTTCGGGCAGATGGTTTCACACCCGATAACCCAGCGCAAACCCCCAAAACGATTGAGATTGAGGCAAATTTGACAATGGACGAGACTGATGGAACATTTCAGGCGTTAAATGGGACATTTGTTGTCAATGGAACTTCAGCGAGCGATGTCAAAGTGAACGGTATCTTGGTAACCGACGCCAGTGCGGCCGCAGGGTATATTGTTCCCTCCCAAGAGGTGGATGACATCATCGGCCGTGTTTTTTTACTGCCCCAAGATCGCTAATGATCCATTTCCGCGCGTCCGTTTTGGGTGCGCCATTTCTGCCAATCCTCAGGGGTGTCCAGATCGTTTGTCGGGGCGTGATCCGCGAACAAAACGGGGCGCACGTTGGACTGGCTTAGCACATCGCGGGCACCTTGATCGCCATCTAGGTTTGCAAGCGCGCTAAAATAGGCTTTGGGAAAGATGACAGGATGGCCCATTTTTCCCGCTGGATCCGCGGCACGCAACACCGCGTTAGGCGTTTTATGCCACGCCTCGATCATTGTTTCGAAATGATGTTCGGTAATGTCGGGTAAATCTGTGGGGCAGATCATCACGGCCTGTGCATTGGTGGGCTGAATGACCCGCAGACCGGCTGCGATTGAATGACCCATCCCCAGATGTGCATCCGCCACATAGATTTGCGACATGCGCATATCTTGGATCGTGTGGGATCGCGGGTGATCGGGGGTAGGCAGGGTCACATAGCAGGGCATTCGCGTTTGCGCCGCTGCCTGTGCAATCAGGCGCAAAACAGGAATTCCCCCGATCGGTTCCATTTGCTTGTCCCCGCCGCGCATGCGCGTCGATTGCCCCGCAGCAAGTAAAAGAATGGCTAAATGATCTGTCATAAACCCATCCTAGCCCGTTTTTGCGCCAATCACCAGTTTAGCCGCGCATCCGTGCCCCGTCTGCATCAAACAGCGGATTGGTCAACATGGTCGCCTTGCGCATTTCACCCAAGATTTCAATGTCAGCGGTCAAACCATCACTGACCAATTCTCGGTCGATCAGGGCAAATGCAATGGATTTTTCCGCAAAATGCGAATAGCCCCCAGATGTGCAGAACCCGCGGACTTGGCCGTTAATCCACACGGGTTCATAGGCCACAACATCCGCGTCACCGGCTGCAACATCGAACACAACCAGTTGGCGGGCCGCACCGGTGTCACGTTCATCTTGTGCCGCGGCGCGACCGATGAAATCAGCCTCTTTATTCCATGCAATGAACCGATCCATGCCGGTTTCAACGGGCGTGTAATCGGGTGAAAATTCCCGCATCCATGACCCAAAGAATTTGTCCAACCGCAGCGACATCATGGCCCGCATGCCAAAGGGTACCATGTGATGCGCCTGACCGGCAGTCCATAGTGTATCCCACAGGCTGCGTTGATCCATGGGGTCACAATAAATTTCGAACCCTAAATCACCAGTATAGCTGACCCGTTGCACGATACAGTCGGTCATACCGACCACCATGCGGCGCACGTCCATGAATTTCATATCACTGATAGCGTGGCGTGTGCAGGCGGCCAAGACGTCGCGTGTCTTGGGTCCTGCGATTTGGAACCCGTTCAAGCGGTCGGAAATATTTTCGATTGCCACATCACCGGATTGGTTTTGCAAAAACCAGCGCATATGAAAATCTTGGGCGCCATAGCTGGCAGTCAGTTGGAATTCTGTGTCAGACAGGCACGATACGGTGAAATCACCAATCAACCGCCCCTTGGCCGACAGCATGGGTGTGAGCGATATCCGACCCTGTTTCGGGATACGACCCGCCATGATACGGTCCAGCCATGCGCGCGCATCTGGGCCTGTCACACGATATTTGCCGAAATTGTGGACTTCGTTTATGCCGACATGGGTGCGTACGCCCATGACTTCGCGTTTGGTGGCGTCCCATGCATTTGACCTGCGAAACGATGGGGTCTCATAACGGGGTTCATCGCCTTGGGCGAAATAATTAACCACCTCAAGCCCGAATTGCGCGCCCCAAACGGCCCCCATTTTATCAAAGATATCATACATTGGCGTGGTGCGCAGGGGACGTGCGGCCGGTAATTCTTCGTTCGGGTAGCTGACGGAAAACCGTTTTTGGTAATTTTCGATTACCTTAGGCAGGGTATAGCCGGGATTGATCCAGTTTTGTCCAAAGCGGGCCACATCCATCGCGGATGTGTCGCGTTCGGTTTCGCCATGGATCATCCATTGGGCCAGCATCAACCCAACACCACCGCCCTGACTGAACCCAGCCATAACGCCGCAGGCAGACCAATAGTTGCGCACACCCGGAATGGGGCCAACCAGCGGATTGCCATCAGGGGCAAAGGTAAAGGGCCCATGAATGACCGATTTCACACCAGCCGTTTCAAGGACGGGGAAGCGTTTGTAAGCAAATTCAATGCTGTCGTTGATTTTGTCAAAGTCATCTGGCAACAGTTCATGCCCGAAATTCCAAGGTGTGCCATCCACCGCCCAGGGTTTGCAGGGCTGTTCATAAAACCCGATACACAGGCCGCGGCCCTCTTGTCGCAGATAGCTTTCGCCAGCGGGGTCCATGACGTGGGGGTGTTCTTGGTCGCGGTCATAAATTTCGGGGATTTCATCTGTGACGATATATTGGTGTTCCATCGGGTGCAGGGGCAGATAAATGCCCGCCATAGCGCCCACTTCGCGGGCCCAAAGGCCGCCGGCGTTAACGATATGTTCGGCGTGAACGGTGCCTTTGTCGGTGAAAACGTCCCAGGTGCCATCGCTGCGTTGATTGGTTTCGATCACCTTGCAATGGGTTTCAATGGTCGCACCCCCCATACGCGCGGCCTTGGCATAGGCGTGGGTCGTCCCAGATGGGTCAAGGTGGCCA